>Ga0105237_10001701_pt1 | contig 28475 bp, 27 predicted proteins | sample KBSC24metaG_FD_81520 | JGI IMG/M metagenome (GOLD analysis project Ga0105237, IMG submission 81520) | Corn rhizosphere microbial communities from Kellogg Biological Station, Michigan, USA - KBS C2-4 metaG | ecosystem: Host-associated > Plants > Roots > Rhizosphere > Soil | place: Michigan, USA... | reverse complement strand
GTCAAAGAGCGACAAACTAAACCAAAGAGGCGCTGCGGCGTCACGCTCAGAGTGTGTTCAAAAAACTCTTGACAGCGAACGACGCCTCATAGATGACCGTATCCAACAATGACTTTCGACTTTGAGGCAAAGCTTTGAGCCGCAGGATTAGGATGTAATTCAGCAGAAACTCATTCTGCATCTGTGCGCTCTAATCATCTGCGCCAGTCTCACCCAGTTCCTTCCGACGATGTTGGACGTGATGTTGTCAGTTATGACAACATACCCGGACCCACTGGCCTATCAAAATCGATTTGATCAGGGACCGCTTGACGAGGCTGAAGGAGATGTTGCGATGAGAAACAGAAAGCTGGAGGTGGTAAAGGGAAGCGGAAATGTTTTTCGCGACCTGGGACACAAGGGCGCCGATGTCGATCAGTTCAAGGCAATTTTGGCCGCCGAAATTATTAAGGCGCTTGATCGCGAAGGGTTAAGCGTTCGCCGCGCACAGAGTCGCACCGGTATTGCAGCCGCAGACTTCTCCCGCATCCGGAATGCCGATCTTAAGCGGTTTACAGTTGATCGGTTGATGCTGATCATCAATCGGCTTGGTTCGCGAGTGGAAGTGAAGATCAGAATTAGACCAGGAGAAAAGATCGAACGTCACCTGCCTGCGTGAACCACAAAAAGTCACAAAACCAGAAACCCTGATTTTGTGACTTTTGTGGCTAATAGATCTTACGCGGCTTTGGCCATACCGACACTCTGTTGAGGGGCGGCGGAGCGGACGCGGGCGGTCGCCGTTGAACGGAGGTCTTTCCAGTTGAGCGCGACATCTGCTGCGGGTACTGAGAGCGCCAGGCACGACCAGATAACTGCCTGCACGATTTCAATTCCCTGAGTTTCCAATCCCGTCACTCCCAACACAAAGCGTCCCGCGATAAAGACGAGCGCAACTGCATAACTGCGCGTCGCCCACTGTCGATGCAGCGCGATTTTGCGCTTGAACGCAAAGACGAATGCGAGCAAGGAGGTGCCCATGAGCATCGCAGCGTCAACGATTGCCAGAATCGTGAACGAACGCGGCGCACCCATGCGCTCCTCGAAATACTGAATGTACGCACCCAGTGGCGCGCAGAACAACGCGCCTACAACAAACAACCGGCCCATTACGCGATGCGCGCGTGTAAACCGTTGACGCAACTTATCCGAAAACTGAAAAGGCGCAAACAGCAGTACGATCGCGCCGAACAGACCGTGTGGCAGTAACCACCACTTGAAAGCCTCATAGCGCTGCCAAACCGGATGCTCCGGCTCTACGAGGAAGCGCTCGTTGTGATAAAGCACGTAGAGGCTCGCCAGTGTAATGACAGTAAAAACAACATGCTTCGCGTTAATTTTCATTGGGGTTACCTTCTTGTCCCGTCTCGTAAGGTAGTTAACATAGCAATGGCAGGCTTCTGAGCCTGACCTATCTGCTAACGCGAACTTTTCCAGCATTTAGGGCCACGTGTGGGCGTGCGGGAGTAAGAAGTTAGAGGCGCCCGGGTCTGACGCGCTTCCATAGATCGTTGAAGGCGATGGAATCGTAGAAGGCGGTAACGCTGACTATTTTCCCGTTCTTCATCTGCAAGTACCAGGAATGTGTGTTCTCGTAGGACTTACCGTCGCGAGCCATCGCGGCGCCGTCCCAAAGCACAATCACCATGTCGCCGTCGGTGTAAATACCTCGCACTGTCGGCACGAGCGGAGTCGATAATCTCTCGTTGAAAGGGAGGACCACCTGGTCCATGAAGTCGCGGCGGCTGTAGTAAGTTCCCGCGACGGCGGAGTTGCCAACTATGGTCCACCTGGCATCGGAAGCAAGCAGGTCGAAAACGCTTCCGATGCCACGTCGCCAATTGTCAAACCCCGTCTGCACCGCACGGCGGTTCTTGCCCTCGACGTCGTCCTGCGCCGCCGTCGTCGCGCTCATCGTCGCCAACAACAGAACCAGACACAATGTCTTCCTGAACATGTGGTGCTCCTCCTGATGCTTTTGGCACTTAGTGAACCCAGGCCGCGGTTTTCAGTGCCCAAATGCTGTCAGGGTATCTTTGTCGGAACTGTTCCGGCAACTCGCCCAGGACCATGTGATCGTTGGTCGCTTTGTAGTGGGCCACGCCTTTCCAATACAACGCTTCCGGCGCTGCCTGCGAGTCAGGATAACGATCGAGCACGGCGGCGTATCTGCGTTCAGCATCCGCCCACTTTTTGTTCATAAACGAAACCCGCGCGAGTCCCAATTCCAACTGCGATCGAAACTCATCTTTGGGCAGATAACCTTCGAGACGAAATCTTTCGTCTCCGTCTGAATCGAGTATCAACACGGACGGCGTCCACAATGCGTCGAACCGATGAAAGTAAGCTGGATGTTCTTTGATGTGGGCTGAGAGAGGTACGAAATTCTCGTTGATGAAGGTTGAGACTTCGTCGTCGTCGTATGACTCGGCTTCCAGCCGAGCGCAGGCGCCTCACGCAGGCGCCGCGCTAAAGTCGACGAGCACAGGTTTCTTTGTTTCCTTCGCTTCCGCAAGCGCGGCGTCGGCGTCTTTGATCCACTGTACGCTCATAATTTTCCTCCAAGTGTAATTAGCGGGGCACGATCTGTCCGCTGGCACGCAAACCGAGCAGCCGCGCTGGGAACACGCCGAAGTCTTCCACTTCCCAGGTGTTGCCATCTTTGAGCCGCACGCGCGCTGCGGGGATCAGTGTACCTTCTCCACGACCGTTTCGATCCAGAAATATCTCCGCGTAACCAACCCTGTAGTCTTCTGATCTCGTGCCGTAACGCAACTCAAAGAAGCGAAGGTTGCGTTCATAAAAAACAGTGAGCTTAGTACCTCCGTCGGTCCATGGATCTGCGATAATCGCGTTCGCGGGTAGACCGATGCCGGTGCCGATCTGGATCCGTCCGGCTTCCATTTTCGAGAGTGATTTCAGCAGCCCATCCTGCCCGCCCTGTGCGAGCGCCTCGTTCAATTCGCGTACCTGATTCGGTGCCGTTAGGCTCCTGACGATCAGTGTAAAGGGCGTTGTTCGTCCTGAGTACCGGCCGCCGATTCCAACGAACGTTCCGGTTACCCGCAGCCTTTCATCGTCGCTACTCCGTGTTGGCACCGCCACGAATGCGGAGCAGCAAAGCACAACCAAAAAAATCAATATAGTTCGTTTACTCATGTTCCTCCTTGTACGTTAAAGCGCTCACTCGCTCGGTTGTGAACGCGTTTGTATGTTCAACTGGCCGAGCCTGACGCGCAATTGTTCCTCACGGCCATTTCGCCAAACTGTTAAGGTCGCATCAGTGCCCGGTGGCGTACCGGCAACTGCGTTGCGCAACGCGTTTGGATCCGCGACGGCCGCGCCATTAAAAGCCGTAATCACATCACCCGCTCGCACTCTCGCACGTTCTGCGGGGCCACCACCAACGACTGAACTGACCAGCGCACCACGCGCGGTTTGCAATCCGAGTTTCGAGACCGCGTCAGGTGTCAGCGGCTGAATGGTTACACCGAGACTGCCGCGCCGGACGGTGCCATTGCGGATGATTTGCTCCATGACGTTCTTTGCCATGTTCACGGGGATCGCGAAACCAATACCGATGTTTCCGCCCGTGGGCGAGAGTATCTGCGAGTTGATGCCGATCAATTCGCCTGTCGCACTCACGAGCGCACCTCCCGAATTTCCCTGATTGATCGGAGCGTCGGTCTGCAAAAAGTCTTCAAACGATCCGTCGGACAATCCGGTGGACCGACCTTTTGCAGAGATGATGCCGGCGGTGACGGTCTGCTCGAGTCCGAGCGGATTTCCGATCGCCAGGACCACGTCTCCGACGCGCGCACGATCTGAGTCGCCCATATTGAGCACCGGCAGGTTGTGTTCGTCGATCTTCAAGACTGCCAGGTCGCTCGGTGGATCCGACCCGACAACCTTCGCCGTAAAGGTTCTATGGTCGGTCAACCCGACAGTGATTTCTTCTGCACCATCGATTACGTGATGGTTTGTCAGGATGTAACCTTCCGGCGAGACGATTACGCCCGAGCCTAAGCCCTGGATGCGAGGCGTCTCCCGTTCCTGAGTTCTCGGCAAACCAAAGAACTCGCGAAAACGTGGATCGTCGAAGAACGGATGCTGGCGCGGCGGGCGCACCTGCCGCGACGAGTGAATCGTCACGACCGCCGGAGCCACGCGGTCCACAACATCCGCAAAAGAGTTTGGCGATGCGGCTACGGGCGTCGAATTGACGACGGTTGCAGTCGGAGCGCTGGCGGGCGGAGCGGCCGGTTGATTGGGCGCGCGTTCAAAGAGTCTGCCGCCGCAAGCAGTTGACATGACGACAGTTAACATGACGACGCTGAGTAGAAGAAGCTTACGCATATGATTTAACCCAGTCTCAGCATATCGACAATTTGAGACCAAAGTCTTTTCTCTTCTTGCTGTTTGTTTTTTAAGTGTGACTTAACTGTTCAGAGTTCAACTGGCTTTGCACAAAAAGTGAGGAGCTGCGCTTGGACGAGGTCAGTACCGTAACGCGGTAGCGTCGGGTCAGCCGTGGCGACCACAATTGTCCGAAGAATATCGTGAGTCCGAAACTGACCCGACGCTACCGCGTTACGGTACTGACCGCGTCCAAGTGAGGCTCCTCACTTTCGGGCAAAGATGGTCCAAATGTAAGAATAAGCTTGGACTCTGAACAACGTCACTTCTTTTTGCGGCCGTTGGAGCGGGAGCGGCGTGGGGGTTCCTGGTACCAGCGATTGCCGGTCCGGTATTCCTGTTCGGTGCGGCCTAACATGGCGAGGGCGCGCTTCGGTCGCAGGTGAGCGCACGCGACGATGATGGTGTTCAAGAGAGCCATCGGCGCCACGTACGACCCGGTGAATGAAGGACTGCTTGTCGACGCGAGGAGATAATCATCGCAGTGTAAAGCGATGGGTGAGGTGCTGCTGTCGGTGATGCCGAACGTTGGGACGCCGCGCGCGTGCGCTCGCTGCACCGCCTCAACCGTCTCTCGCAGACATCGACCAAAGCTGATCGCGACCACCAGGTCTTTTTCGGTCAGGAGATCGATCTTGTGTTGCAGATTTCCAGTGCTGCCAACCGGCGCCGCGGCGTCGAAGCCGAGAGGCGTCAGACCGTACGCGAGAAACCACGCGAGCGACGCTGCGAGATCGACGCCGACCACCAGGATGCGACGCGCCTCGTGGATTTTCTTCGCGAGCTCGACGGCGTGCTTCGTCTCTAAGCTGGCTCTCAGGACACTCAGACTCTCGACGTCTCGTTCAAGACAGTGTTGCACCTGGTCCGTGACGCTGCGCTTCTGTTGCGTGGCGGCCTTGAGTACGGTGTAGGGCGTGATGTGATTGACGAAGTGCTGGCGGAGATCGGCGGCGAAGTCTGCAAAACGTTCGTAGCCCAGGGCCTGGACGGTGCGGACGATCGTCGCTGCGTCGACGTTATAACGTTTCGCCATCTCGCGCGACGAGAGGAAGAACGTTTGTTCGTGGTTATCGAGAATCTCCCGGATGAGTCGACGCCGGCTCCCGCTCAATGGTGATTTGGCGAAGCGGACCTCAAGCGAGTTTCCGTCACGATTGTTGAATTCATTTCCCGCTGCCATGCTTCTTGTGGTCCTTTGTGCCTTTTTGTGGCTCAATTATCTTCTTGCGAGATATAGATTCTCGTCTCAGTCAGGTGTTTTATGAAGTCCACGTCGACTTCAAACCCCAGACCCTTACCATCCGGCACGGCCACAGTGCCATCCTGGGCTACGACGACTTCCGGCGAGATGATGTCGCGTTCGAAGTAGCGCGAGCTGGCCGAGATATCACCGGGCAAAGTAAAACCTCTCAAACTCGCCAGCGCTATGTTGTGCGCGCGACCGATACCTGACTCGAGCATGCCACCGCACCAAACAGGAATCCTCCGCGAGACGCACAGATCGTGAATGCCGAGCGCTTCCGAATAGCCGCCCACTCTGCCGACTTTGATGTTGATTATTCTACAACTGTCCAACTCGAGCGCCATCCTCGCCTGGCGCAGGTTCACGATGCTTTCGTCAAGACAGAGCGCCGTAGTCATCAGCTCCTGCAAGCGCGCGTGATCCATCAGATCGTCGTGCGGTAGCGGTTGCTCGATCATTAAAAGGTTGAACTGATCGAGCTGTTTCAGGTGTTCCGCATCGTCGAAGGTGTAGGCTGAATTGGCGTCCACCGAAAGCAGGATCTCTGGATACTTGCGTCGTACTTCGTCGACGACGTCGAGATCCCAACCCGGTTTGATCTTCAGTTTGATACGCTGATAGCCGAGGTTCAGGTAACGTTCGACGCGCTCGAGTAGACGAGAAATCGTGGGCTGGATTCCCAGGCTCACGCCTACGTCGACACGTTTCAACTCGCCGCCGATCAGCGCCGACAGCGATTGCTCGTTCACCTGGGCCAGTAAATCCATGAACGCCAACTCGAGGCCGGCTTTCGCCATGTTATGTCCACGAAACGGCGCCAAACGCCTGGCTAAATCTTTCAGACTCGCCAGCGGCGACTTTAGCAACGCCGGACCAAAGAAGTCTCGGATCACATGCAACGCGGTGCCGACAGTCTCATAGCTATAGAGAGGTTCTTCCGCGGCTACAACCTCGCCCCATCCGCGCAGCCCGTCAGCCTCGAGGCACACGAGAAAAATGAGCCGCGAATCGATTTTTCCGAAGCTTGTTTCGAAAGGCTCGATCAAAGGCAAGCGGATCAGACGCAACTCGACGCCGTCGATTTTTAGCCCTGGTGTTTGCTGCTCGCCGGTGTGATCGAAAATTTTGGAGGCACCCTGCATGGCGCGGCAGAAAATATCACAGCGGATTTGCTATGTGCAACAGGTGTTGTAGCAGAATTGACATGATGCAACGGACGATGTTATATACCGCTACGCTGATCGTCACTGCAATCACATGCCCAGAACTGTGGTTTCAACATCTCTCTCCTGAGGAGGCGGATCATGAGATTGAACTCATTGCCGGCAGTCCTTTGTCTACTTTTTCTTTGTAGTCCGGCGTTGGCCCAAACAACTGTCTCGACCATTGAAGGCACGATAAAGGACGCGCAGGGTAGCTCTATCGCGGGTGCTCAGATCGTCGTCAAGTCTACGGCGATCGGTCTCGAACGTACGGCGACCAGCGACGCCGACGGTCTTTATAGAGTCACCGCTTTACCCGCGGGAATCTATTCACTCACCGTTTCCCACGCCGGATTCGCTACGCGCACCTTCGACAACATCGAGCTGACGTTGAACAGAACGCTGACTCTGGACATTCCGCTCGAAGTGGGTGCCGTGCAGGAGCAGGTCGACGTGGTCGAGAACGCGCAACTGTTGACACCCACCACACCTTCGACGGGAGCGACGATCACGCCGCAACAGATCAGGGAAATGCCCACGAACGGCCGAAACTATCTCGACCTCCTGCAACTCGTGCCGGGTGTAGTCATCAATAGACGAGCTGACGTGGGGAGTGACAACGCGACGCCTGTGCTGGGAGAGCGGTCAGGCAACAACAACTTTTTCATCGACGGTCAACCAAACAAAGACACGGTGATGGGTGGGGCCGCTTCTCAGTTTACTCAGGAGACAATCGCCGAGTTTCAGGTGCTCACAGCCGGTTTTCGAGCAGAGTTTGGACAGGCGTCAGGCGCGATCGTCAACGTGATCACCAAGAGTGGCGGAAACGATTATCACGGGATCGCATCGATATTTCTTAGAAACAACGCCTTCGACTCGTCGAATAATCCGAACGGCACCGACGTGCCGTTTCTCCAGCGTTGGGACGGCAGCGTCGCCCTGGGTGGTCCACTTGTGAAAGACAAGGTTTTTTTCTTCGGCTCGGCTGAGAGAATCAGGGAAAACCGCGAGCTCGATTTCATCTTTCCGCCGGGCACTCCACAGATCGCGAGAGATTTTGAAGAGCAGTTCAACAACCCATCGCGCACCTTCGACACGCGCGGTTTTTTCAAACTTGACGAGCAGCTCGGACGGCACAACCTGAGTCAGTCCGTGAACTACACTAACGGAAATGTGAGAGAGTTTCTCACGCTTTCAAACGCCACCGCCCTGCCGTCGAGAAGAGACGACACGGGTGAACGTCACTTGTTGCTGGCGTTCAGTGATACCGCCCTCTTCGGAGACCAGGCCAATCCCTGGGTGTTGACGCTGCGTGGTGGTTATAGAGGCGACACATCTGAAACCCGCCCAGCTCATCCCGAGGCCGGTGTGGGCACGAGCTTCAATATGTTTAGCTCGAATAATACGGGCGGAATTTTCGGAGATCTCGGTTCATTCCAATTCGGGAATTCGGTGACACGCACGGCGCTGGACCAGAAATACACCTCGCTGTCAGCGACTGCCGCCAAGCTCCTCGGCGATCACAACCTCAAGTTTGGTTGGAATTTCCTGCGCACGCACGTCGATGGTCTCGAATCGCAAATCCTGAATCTACAACTCTTCGCCACGGTTCCGGACTTCATCACGTTTGGACCTGTCAACTCTGGATTCTTTACGGTCACAACCGCCGGAGGTCTGACGCCGGAGGCTAATGAAATCCACTTGCGCAACAATTACAACGCTGTGTTTGCGCAGGATGACTGGAAGTTTCATCCCAAGCTCACTTTGAATTTTGGAATGCGTTGGGACTACGACTCAGAATTCAAGACCAAGCGAAATCTTTCGCCGCGTGTCGGTTTCGCGTGGGCCGCAACACCAAAGACTGTCGTGCGCGGACACTTCGGAGATTTTTACGATCAGTTTCGCCTGAATCTTGTTCGGGATGTGCCCGCTTTTGGAGGCGCGGACCGGCGCGTGGTCCAACCCTTTTCATATCCACGCGGCTTTTTTGGCGTTCCAACTCTGGCGCCCGCGGCCATCAATGCATCGCTCTTTCCCGGTGGCCTTTGCGTCTCCCCAAATCTGACTGATGCACAGATCACTGCGTCCAATGTTGCCTGCCCGTTTTCACCGGGACTCTTCATCGGCATCGACAGGCTCAATCGAGTTGTTGCGCCCGGCCACGCGCTGATTCCAGCCGGCGCCGTGATCAATATCAACAACATACAGTCGCTGAGCGGCTTGACTCCCGATCAGTATCTGACCCAGGCAGCCCAGGCTGTGGGTAAGACGCCCGGGTTCTTTTTCTGGGGACCCTTTGGCGCGTTGTCACACGCCGCCATACCTGCCCAGCTCTTTCCAACAGATATCGATCGCAGTTTCAAGACACCATTTACACGAAGCATCAGCATCGGGGTGCAACGTGAGATCAAGAATGTCCTGATCGAAGTAGATTACTACCATCGGAACATGAATCACTTGTTAGGCATTCGTCAGACAAATACTTCATTCGCATCGAGAGCGTCGAACCGGCAGTTTTTACCGCCGTTCACGGCCGGACCGATCCGCACGTTTGGTCCATGGTACGAGGGAACTTACGATGGGCTCGTGATCAGTTTCACGCGTCGTTTTGCAAGGCGTTTCAGTTTGAGCGGCAACTATGCTTTCGCAGACCAGACTGACAACCAGCTCGGGATCGACACGCTGCCTTCCGATAGTTTTGTTGGGGTAGCGCCGATAGTTACCGAATCGACCACTGGCAGAACCAATCAAAACAGCTCGTTTACGCGCGCGAACGGGCGCTTCGTCGCGAAGGCGGGATCGTTCGTCAATGGACCCGATCTCGATAAAGGTCCATCGGATCTCTCAGTGGACCACACGTTTCAGCTTAATGGTTTATTAGAGCTTCCGTGGCAGTTTCAGATAAGCGGCCTCTTCCGAGCTCAGAGTGGTTATCACTTTAGTCAACTGGGTGCACAAGAGGATCCCGATGGAGATGGGACTTTTAATACTATCAACCATGGGCCAGGTCGCAATGTGTTCACCAGTCCGGGTTTTGTCAATCTCGATCTACGCTTTACGAAAAGATTCAACATCACGGAGCGTGTCAAGCTGCACGCGTTGTTTGAATTTTTCAATGTATTCAATCACCAGAACCCTGCGGCAGTTCAACAGGTGCCGAATGTTGCCAACAGCCCATTCAACTCCGTGATACAGGTGCTGCCTGGGCGTGAAGGGCAGGTTGGGTTGCGCCTCGAATTCTGATTTTTCTCTGCGGCCCTCTGCGTATCTCTGCGACCTCTGTGTTGAGTATTCGTTTAGCGCAGAGAGCGCAGAGATACGCAGAGGGCCGCAGAGGCCCATACAAATCAATGCATACTCTAAAACTCGCGTTTGCACTCGTTCTACTGGTTTACTTATCGAACAATATCAACGCTCAGGGTACGCGACTGCTTCGACACCCGACGGTGAGCCGCGACTCGATCGCATTCGAATACGCGGGCGACTTGTGGGTAGTGTCGCGAAGCGGTGGAACGGCTCGACGGCTGACCTCCACTCCGTCGCTCGAGATCGATCCGTACTTCTCGCCGGATGGTTCACAGATCGCTTTCACCGCGACAGTTGCAGGCAACACTGACGTGTACGTCGTCTCTTCCAGCGGCGGCGATCCAAAACGACTGACTTACCATCCCGGTCTCGATCGGGTTCGCGGCTGGAAACCCGACGGCAAAAGCGTTGTCTTTGCTTCAAACCGGACCAGCTCGCCACAAAGCGCTTACCTGCAACTTTGGACCGTCGGTCTCGACGGCGGACTACCCGAGAGACTGCCTGTGCCCCGTGCATTTTTCGGTTCTTACTCACCCGACGGCAGTCGTCTCGCGTATGAAGAATTCTCCATGACGTTCATTCCCGAGTGGTTTGAGGCGAGCATGTGGCGGCATTATCGCGGCGGACGGACTCATCCGATTTCCGTCATCAATCTCTCAGACTACACGGTGCAGAAACTTCCCTGGAACAACAGCAACGACAGTTTCCCTATGTGGGTCGGAAATTCGATCTACTTTCTTTCCGATCGTAATCACACCACGAATCTCTTCGCCTATCGCTTTGACACGAAACAGTTGACGCAGATCACCCATTACGAAGACTTCGACGTGATGAGTGCATCGGCGAATTCTGACGCCGTTGTTTACGAGCAGGCGGGCTACATTTACCTGGTCGACGCGAAGTCAGGTAAATCACAAAAGGTCAATATCGAAGTGACTGGAGATTTGCCGTGGGCGCGGCCGCAGTTCAAGAAAGTCGCGAGCATGATTCGCAACGCGACGCTCTCGCCAACGGGAGTTCGCGTCGCGTTTGAAGCCCGGGGCGAGATTTTCACCGTGCCGGCGGAGAAAGGCGATTTTCGCAATCTCACGCAGAGTCCGGGCGCGCACGATCGTGGGCCAGTGTGGTCGCCGGACGGAGCACAGGTCGCGTGGCTTTCGGATGCGAGCGGCGAGTACCAGCTCATGATCGGTGAACCTACCGGTGTGACTCCTGCGCGCGCGATCTCATTGCCCTCAACGGCATTCTTCAGTCGCGCGACATGGTCGCCTGACGGAAGTCGCATCGTGCTCGAAGACAATCACAACAATCTGTGGGCGATCGATGTTGCGAGTGGTACTTCGACAAAGATCGACACAGACGAGCATCCGGATCCTTTAAGACAGTTCGATGCTGCCTGGTCTCCAGACTCGAAATGGATCACGTACACGAAGAGTCTTCCGAGTCACTTGCGTGCAATCTTCGTATATTCATGGGCGGACAAGAAGGCGTACCAGGTAACCGACGGACTCGCGGATTCCATTTCGCCAACGTTCGACGCGGGCGGTAAGTATCTCTATTTCATGGCGAGCACCAACTATGGACCAAGCACTGGTTGGTTGGAGATGAGCTCGCTGGATCGTCCGGTTCGTCGCGCGATTTATCTCGTCGTGCTGAATGCAAGCGAGCCGTCGCCGCTCTTGCCGGAGACAGGCGATGAGCCCAAACCCGCAGCACCGGAATCTTCTCAGCCAAAGCCTGATCCATCCGCGAAACAGGTGGTGGTGCGAATCGACCACGACGGAATCAGCCAACGAATACTGGCGGTCAATATTCCTCCAGGAGATTACGGCAACCTAACGACAGGTGCGGCTGGAACATTCTTCTACACAGAACCGATGCCCGGCGGCCCTCCGGGAACACTGCGCTTGCAGCGTTATCAACTGAGTGGAAGAGCGGCAGCCCCGTTTCTCGAAGGCAGTGTTCGTTCGTATTCGATTTCAGCAGACAAGAAGAAGCTGCTCTACCAGGCCGGTGACGGTCAAAACCGCTGGGGAGTTGTTGCAACCGATCGGCCGGCGAAAGTCGGCGATGGTCCATTGAATGTTGCGCAGTTGGAAATGCGCGTGGATCCGCGTGCTGAGTGGGCACAGATCTATCGCGAGACGTGGCGCATTCAACGAGAGTATTTCTACGACGAGAAAATGCACGGCGCGGATTGGCAGGCGATTTACGAGAAGTACAAGCCGTTACTCTCGTTTGTGGGCCATCGCGCGGATCTCGCCTATTTGATCGCCGCGATCGGCGGTGAGCTCACCGTCGGTCATTCTTACTTGCAGGGCACCGGCGATGTTCCGACTGAGGATCCGGTGCAGGTCGGTATGCTGGGAGCTGATCTGGAGATTGAGAATGGACGTTATCGAATCAAACGTATTTTCACGGGTGAGAATTGGAATCCCGAATTGAGAGCGCCGCTCAGCGCGCCTGGTATTCAGGTCGCTGAAGGTGACTACTTGCTCGAGGTCAACGGCCGCCCGCTCGCGCCGCCGACAAACCCTTATGGCTTGTTTGAAGGAACAGCGAACCGGCAGACGCTGATCCGCGTTAACAAGACTCCATCCACGGAAGGCTCACGCCTCGTAACTATCGTACCTTTAGCCAGTGAAGACGCGCTTCGCACCAGGGCCTGGGTCGAAAACAATCGGCGCATGGTGGACAAACTCTCAAACGGAAAACTCGCGTATGTTTGGCTGCCCAATACAGGAAATCCGGGTTACACGTCCTTCACTCGTTATTATTACGCGCAGCAGGACAAGGAAGGGGCAATCATCGACGAACGCTACAACCAGGGCGGGATGGTTGCAGACTACATCGTCAATGAGCTCGATCGAAAACTGCTGGGTTACTTCGCGTTGCGTGACGGCACTCCTATCACGTCGCCGATCGCCGGTCTGTATGGTCCAAAGGTCATGCTCATCAACGAGTCGGCGGGGTCGGGAGGCGATGCACTCCCGTTCTATTTTCGACAGCGCAAGCTTGGACCACTAATCGGAACGCGAACGTGGGGTGGACTGGTCGGCACACTGATCATTCCGACGACGATCGATGGCGGTGGCATCACGGCGCCCAGTCTCGCTTTCTATAACTTGAAAGGCGAGTGGGATGTGGAGAACATTGGCGTCGCGCCGGACATCGAGGTTGAGTACACGCCCGCTGAAGTGATCAACGGGCGGGATCCGCAATTGGAAAGAGCAGTGCAGGAAGCGTTAAGGTTGTTAGAGCAGAATCCGGTTCGAAAGATGCCGCGTCCTGCCCCGATCGATCGCGTGTCGAAAAGTCGAGGTAGTAAATGAGAAACGACCGCGCAAAGGCGCAAAGGCGCAAAGATAAAGGTTTTTCTTTGCGTCTTTGCGCCTTTGCGAGCGAAATAATCCTCGCCTTAATAATTCTCCCGGGCGTCAGTCACGCCCAGCTTAAACCCTCGGACTACACGCGCACCGAAGCCATGATCTCGATGCGCGACGGTGTGCGTCTCTACACTCAGATCGACGCTCCCGCAACTGCACCTGGTCCACTTCCAATCCTGCTGCTCCGAACTCCCTACGGTCTCGGCGCCATTACCCCCGAACAGTTAGCGACCGCGCTCAAAGAACTCTCTGAAGGTGGTTACATCTTTGTCCGCCAGGACATCCGTGGCAGGTTCAAGTCGGAAGGCGAGTTCGTCATGCTGCGACAGCCGCGCGATCCAAAGGACAAGAACGCGATCGACGAGGGCACCGATACTTACGACACGATCGCCTGGCTACTCAAAAACGTGCCCAATAATAATGGGCGCGTCGGTATGGCTGGAACGAGTTACGGCGCGTGGCTTTCTGTGATGGGAATGCTCGATCCTCATCCCGCGTTGAAAGCAGTGGTCCAACAGGCGTCGCCCGCTGACATGTGGTTGGGTGACGACTTTCATCACAACGGCGCGTTTCGTTTGAGCTATGGACTTGAGTATTCGTACATGATGGAGTCGTCGAAAGAGATCGCGAACGTAACGAACATCGTGGATAAATACGACGCGTATGAGTGGTATTTAAATCTGGGTCCGCTTTCAAATGCCGACAAGAATTATTTTCACGGCAAGCTCCCGACATGGACCAATTTTGTGACGGAGCCGGACTACAGTGCGTTCTGGAAACGCCAGGGCTTCGCTCCGTGGTTGAATCGCGTGACTGTCCCGATCCTGAACGTCGCGGGATGGTGGGATCAGGAAGACTTCTACGGTCCGATCAAGATCTACGAGCTACTCGAGCGGCACGATGCTTCGAAGCAGAATTTTCTCGTTGTAGGTCCATGGAATCATGGAGGGTGGTCGAGAGGTGACGGAAGCAAGCTTGGACGGATCGATTTCGGGAGTCCGACGGCGGCTTATTACAGGCAGAATATTCTGGCGCCTTTCTTTGCCTATTATTTAAAGGGACAAGGCACGAGTGAACGCGCTGAAGCCGTGACGTTCCGGACTGGCGAAAACAGGTGGGTCAACCACGACGAGTGGCCGCCAAAGCGTGGAGTTGTCGAGCGAAAACTCTATTTTCAGCCCGGAAAAAGGTTGTCTTTCGAACAGCCGTCCGTTAAACATCCGGACGCGTTTGATAGCTACGTGTCAGATCCGGCGAGTCCTGTTCCGTATCGACCGCGTCCGATTCAGGTGCGATCCGGTTGGCCCGTGTGGCTGGTTGAGGATCAACGTTTTGTTGATGGGCGGCCTGATGTTCTTACGTGGGCTACCGATACGCTCGCGGAGGATGTCACGGTGTCGGGACGGATCGTGGCCAACATTTTCGCATCGACGTCAGGGACAGACAGCGACTGGATCGTAAAGCTGATCGACGTTTACCCGGAGAAGTATGGACCAGATGAGAGTATGAGCGGTTATCAGCTCATGATCGCTGGAGATGTTTTTCGTGGTCGTTATCTGAAGAGCTTCGAGAAGTCGCAACCGCTAAACGCGAACGCCATCTATCATTATCAAATCGCTTTTCCTGCTAACGATCATACATTTAAGAAGGGCCATCGAATCATGGTGCAGGTACAGAGCACGTGGTTTCCGGTGATCGATCGCAACCCGCAAAAGTTTGTACCGAATATCTTCCTGGCGAAAGAATCGGATTTTCAGCCGGCAACGCAAAAGATATTTCGTTCGGGCCAACACGCGTCCTGCATCGCGCTGCCGATTGCGAACTAATCTGTGTAATCTGTGGCTAAAAAGCATGAAAGAACAGAACCATCCTGTCACCCGACGTAACGTGCTCAAAGGAGTCGTGGCGATTGTCGCGGCGCCGATGATTAATCGTGGGCGGTTTCGGCTTTTCGCGGGATCGTCAACTGAGTATTCGGGAAAAGCGATCGATCTTATCGGACGCGCCACCGTCATCGACATGCTCTCGGTGTTGACACTCGACTTCAACAAACAATCGAAGTGGTTCAAGGATCCGGACACGTTTACGGCTGCAGACTTTCAGCCGTACAAAGAATCCGGCATCAACGTGTTTCATCCTGCCGTCGGCATGGGTGGCCCAAACGCATACGAGAGCGTGCTTCAGTTCTTCGCTTCATGGAACGGTTTCCTCGCCAACGGCCAGGACTATTTCATGCGCATCGACAGCGTCGCGGACCTCAAGCGCGTAAAGCAGTCAGGCAAGCTCGGCATCATCCTCGGCGTACAGAATTCGGAGCAATTTCGGCGTCCGGATGACGTTGATTTCTTTCGCGGGTTGGGCCAACGGGTTTCGCAACTCACTTACAACGCGCGAAATCTCATCGGCAATGGTTCGACTGAAAGACGAGACGAGGGTGTCTCCGACTTTGGTGTCTCGATCATTGAACGAATGAACAAGGTTGGAATGGCCGTCGATGTATCGCACTGCGGCGACCGCACGACTCTCGATGCATTCGAGATCTCGAAGAAACCGGTGTTGATTACACACTCAAACTGTCGTGCGCTCGTGCCCGGCCATCCACGTTTGAAGACCGACGAAGCGATCAAGAAAGTCGGTGAGGCGGGGAGCGTCATGGGAATCACGGGTGTGCGAATGTTTGTCAAAGGCGACGAGCCAACGACGGTCGAACATGTTTTGGACCACTTCGATCACGTCAGGCAACTGATCGGACCAGAGCATCTCGGCGTGGGTAGTGACATCGATCTCTACGGCTACGATGCGATGCCACCGGAGCTCAACAAGCAACTGCGCGCTGCTTACAAAGGAAGCTACGGCTTTCGCGAGAAGATCGACATTGAAGGTCTGAATCATCCGAAACGGATCTTCGATCTGACTGAAGGACTGATTCGACGGAAGTACAGTGACGCGGATGTCGAGGGGATTCTCGGCGGCAATTTTGAACGCGTACTGAGTCAAATCTGGATCTAGCCACAAAAAGGCACATAAGGAACACAAAAACTGAAGAGGAGTGCCCCCGTGAAGAAATCGATCGCCTTTTTCATCGCCCTCATTCTGGCCGCCAGCGTAATGGCCCAGGTTCCGGAGAAGACGCCGCTTACAAATCCTGAACCTCGGCCACAACAACCATCAGCGCACGCTTATGAGATGACGGCAGCCGATGTCGAAGCATTCCTCGACGGTCTGGTTCCGCTACAACTCAAACGCGACGACATCGCCGGAGCCACAGTCTCCGTCGTGAAAGACGGCAAAGTACTCTTCGCGAAAGGCTACGGCTACGCGGACGTCGAAAAGAAAAAAACCGTCTCCGCGCAAGACACCCTCTTCCGTCCGGGGTCGATTTCAAAGTTGTTCACCTGGACCTCCATCATGCAGTTGTACGAACAGGGAAAACTCGATCTCGATCGCGACATAAACGACTACCTCGACTTCAAAATTCCCGAAGCGTTCGGCAAGCCGATCACTTTGAAGAACGTAATGACTCACACGCCCGGCTTCGAAGAACAGGTCAAAGATCTCTTCACCGTTGGTAATTCGAAACCTGACCTGGGCCAGTATCTAAAGACGCACATCCCCGGTCGGGTTTATCCGCCAGGAACAGTTCCCGCGTATTCAAATTACGCGACCGCGGTGGCGGGATACATCGTGGAGCGGGTGTCGGGTCGTCCTTTTGACGAATACGTGACCGAGAATATTTTGAAGCCGCTGAAGATGACGCATTCGACCTTCACGCAGCCGCTTCCGTCGGAGCTCGCGCCGTTGATGTCGAATGGTTATCGCCTCGGCTCAGGTTCGGCGGAGTCGTTTGAAGTGGTGAACCCATACCCCGCGGGTAGTTTGAGTAGCAGCGCAACAGACATGGCCCAATTCATGATCGCTCATTTGCAGGATGGACAACTCGGCGACGCGCGAATACTCAAGCCTGAAACCGCGCGCCTCATGCACAGCCGTCTCTTTGCTCTCGACGACGCCGCCAATGCGATGTGTTACGGCTTCTACGAAGAGTCACGCAACGGCCAGCGAATCATCGGGCACGGCGGCGACACCGTCTACTTCCACAGCGCTCTTCACCTGGTGCTGGACCAGAAGCTCGGCTTCTTTGTTTCCTACAACAGTGCTGGAAGCGGCGGTAATGGAAGATTGGCTCTTTGGGAAGCGTTTCTCGATCGTTACTATCCGCACACGCCACCCGCCCCGACTTCTGCAACTGCAAAGGAAGATGCGAAAGCCGTATCAGGCAGCTACACCCTGAGCCGGCGTGCCGACGGCTCGTTTTTGAAAGCGTTATCCGTGATTAGCCAGTTCACGGTATCGCCCACCGGCGACGGCGACATCGAAGTTCCGCAGTTGACGGGCACGAACGGTAAACCGAAACGATGGCAGGCGATTGGACCAATGACGTTCCTCGAGCGCGACGGACAGGACAAACTCATTTTCAAGCCGGATCAAAATGGGCGGATGCAGATGATCCTGCCGTATCCATTTTTCGTGGGCCATCGTGTCGGCATGTTGCAGAACGGAAAACTCCTCTTGACAGTGCTGGGAATCTCACTCGGCCTCATGCTGCTCACCTTAATACTCTGGCCCATCGCGTGGTTTGTGAGACGACACTACGGTCGCACGCTGGAGTTGAGTAAAGGCGAACTACTACTTCGCATCGCTGTGCGCATTGTGTTTGCACTCAACGTGATCTTCATTGCGGCGCTGGTCGGTCTGATCATGTACGGCCTCACTCATCTCGAGGTCTTCAGCGACCGTGGCACCACGTGGTTCAAGCTGGCGCAAACGATTGGTCTGATCGGAGCGATTGGAACAGTGGTCGTGCTGCTCAACGCTATCGCCGCGTGGATTAGCAAAAGACGTAGGATCTGGGGCAAACTACAGGCAACGATAATGTTGCTCGCATGCCTTGGAGTACTCTGGTTCGCTTTGGCGGGCAACCTCTTGCGCTTCAGTTCCACGTATTGAGCCACAAAGAGGGCAGCAAATCAGAATGTCTACAGCAAGAAGAACCCAACCGGAGATCAGAACTATCACACGATTGGTCCCCCCAAGCGGAAATCTGGTCCAGGGACAATCAGAGCTCGCGATAAATCCAAAGCTGGCCCAGGCGGCCGAGGAGTTGATCAAGGCAAGCCGGAATCATTACAGCCCGGCGGAAGGTGTCGGGCCATTACGCGAAGCAGTTGCGGAAAAGATCGCGCGCTTCAACAACATCGACGTCAATCCCGCAGCGAGTCCGTTGGAGTTGCTGATCACGCCGGGTGCAACCGGAGCGCTGATCGCGATCGCGCATGCTCATCTACGAGATCACTCCGCACTCGTCTTTGAACCTTATTACCCGTATCACCGGAAGATCCTCGACGAGCTCGGCGGTCACACGAACGTCTTGCCGTTGCACGGTGAGAATCTCGAGCTCGACGTCGACGAGCTGCGCGCGCGGTGTCGCGAGTGGAAGGATCGGCAGGAGTTTCCCTTAAGAGCCATCATCGCTTGTAGTCCTGCAAATCCGACGGGCAAGGTGTTCACGCGAGCAGAACTCGAAGCAATCGCTTCGGTGTGTCAGGAATTCGATCTCCTGTGCATCGCCGATGAGGTGTACGAGCATTACGTAGTCGGCGATAAGACCCATATCTCGATCGCGACTCTGCAAGGAATGTGGGACCGGACGATCACTGTCAACTCGTTTTCCAAGTCATGGAATATTTCGGGATGGCGTCTGGGTTACGTGTACGGCGCGCCGAAACTTATCGCTCCGCTCAACGGTCCCAACAATATTTTCTACGTCTGTTCGCCGACGCCCTTGCAACTCGCACTCGCGGAAGTGTTGATGTCTGATCCGAATTACTACACGGCGCTCCGTGAGAAATTTGCCGGCAAACGCAGGCTGGCTGTCGACGTGCTTGGCGAGGCGGGCTTTCGCATTTACGACTCGAGGTCTGCGTTCTACATCTGGGCGCGAATTCCTGACGGCTATGACGACGCCATCGACTTCAACGAAAGATTGATAAAGACCAAAGGTGTCGCGGGTGTGCCGGGTGGCGCCTTCGCCGACAGCAACGCGTACGACAATTACATGCGACTCTGCATCGCGCGTGAAGACGACATTCTTCGCGGCGCGCTCGAGAGAATACGAGATGCGGTACAGGAGTAATGCGGAAAATCTTGTAAATCCTGTGAGACGAAGATCCATCCTCGGGCTGCTTTTGGGGTTGTTGCTATTCTCGACAGCAGTCGCCCAGGAACCAAAACCTTCTCCAGCTCCAGCTCGCCTTCGCCCGCTCATCGGCGAGTACACACTCGACGACGAGACGATCATCATCCTCGAAAAAGACGGCAAACTCTGCGCGTTCTACAAACGAAGCAACGAACTCGAGTGCCTGCGAGAGGTTTCGCGGAATATGTTTGAGTTTGAGCCTTCGACAAAACGCGCTGGTGGGCGGTTTGTCTTCATGCGTGACGCACGTGGCCGGGCGACGCAGTTCAGAGTGGGCCACATGTTTTTCAAGCGCCGTGCGCTTGGTCCAGAGGAGGGGGCGACGCAGCTCAAAGTTACGCCTTTGCGTCCCGTGCCCACTCTTATTAAAGAAGCTCTTGCCGCACAGCCTCCGCAAGAGACCGGAGACTTTCTGCCCTCGGATCTCGTGGAGCTAACGAAACTCGATCCGACGATCAAGCTCGATGTCCGCTACGCCACTACTAACAATCTGTTCGGTACGGTTTTTTATTCTCAACCTCGTGCCTTTCTGCAACGCGCGCCTGCGGAAGCGCTCGTTCGCATTAATCACAAACTAAAGTCGTCGGGTTATGGGTTGCTGGTCCATGACGGATACAGGCCGTGGTACGTGACAAAAGTCTTCTGGGACGCGACGCCGCAGGACAAGAAACTCTTTGTGGCAGACCCTTCGAAGGGATCGCGTCACAACCGCGGAGCGGCGGTTGATCTGACGCTCTACGATCTGAAAACAGGGAAGCCGGTCGAGATGGTCAGCACGTATGACGAGACGACCGACCGCGCGTATCCGAATTATCCGGGCGGCACCTCACTTCAACGCTGGCACCGGGAGCTTCTGCGTAATGCGATGGAAGCGGATGGGTTCAAGGTTTTTGAGGCGGAGTGGTGGCACTTCGACTACAAAGACTGGCAGCGGTATCGCATCGGCAACGAGCGATTCGAAGAGATCGGCCGCGAAAAGGCACAAAAGGCACACAAAAACTCACGACGATCCTCCTGCGAGAAGGTGGCTGGGCGGCCCGAAATAAATATACGGATTTCCGGCAACTTCAATGATTGAAGGAACATCGTAACCGCCCGTACCGTTAAGGTGTCTAGCTTGTTGTGGAGGATCGGTGTTTGGTTTTCAATCAGATTCTTGCTTGTTTTCAAAAAGCCGCGCTTTTGCTCGGCTTTGTTGTGATTGCGGCAATTTTGCCCACCTCAGTACAGGCCCAGGAGACTGCCGCCGCTCCTAAGAGCGAACTCAAGAGCAGTCTCGGCGAGCTTTCCACCCTCTATCAGAACGAGGTTCAGAGACTCGAGAAACGAGTCGAAGAGGCGAACGCGCTCTACAAAGATGGGCTCATCTCGCGCGTGCAGTTTGAGGGCGATGAGAAGGCCCTCGCCGACGCTCGTGCAAAAGTCGAACAGGTTGCCAGAGAAATTGCCCTCGCGAATCAACCAGCGCCGTCGATCACGGAAGATGTGCTCGTGGCTGGTGCGGGGTCGTCTCAGGCGTGGACCACAGGCAACAGCAAAATCGACAATCTGATCCGGCGCTACGGTGCGCAGCACGGGGTCGACCCGTTTTTGATCTATTGTCTGATGTCGCAGGAGTCGAGTTTCACTGCGGGTGCCACGAGTCCGAAAGGCGCGCAGGGATTGATGCAGCTTATGCCCGGGACAGCCGCGCGGTACGGTGTGACGAATCCCTACGACGTCGCGCAGAACATTCAGGGTGGCACGCGCTATTTGAAGGATCTTCTGAAGATGTTCAACGGCCGCATAGACCTGGCATTGGCGGGCTACAACGCGGGCGAGGGTGCAGTAATGAAATTCGGCAACACCATCCCGCCGTACGACGAAACGCGCAACTACGTCCGCTTGATCCTCAAGCGGTACACAAAGAAACCAACCTCTTAAGCACACAGCATTAGCCACAAAAAGGCACAAAAGGAACACAAATGATCTAACAAGACATTTTTGTGCTCCCTTTTGTGCCTTTTTGTGGCTGACTAAATCTCCATCAAATCCTTGCGACCCTCGGCGATAGATCAGTGCCGTCGATGAAGGGCCCAGGCGGAGGCGGAGAATGCGATCGCGCTGCAAACGAACACCACGGTTAAGTGTCCCCAAATGCGTGATAAGCCGCTCCCGCCTAACGACAATTTCAGCGCCTCGCTCAGATAGTAAGTAGGAACAAAGCGCAGCGCTGTATCCAGGAATGCGGGCAGACCCAGAGAAGGGAAGCTTGGGGCAAGCAGGAGAAGCAAAACCGAACTGGCCCACGTGTTCACCTGCATCGTGTTATTCAAGAAACTTCCGAGTAACAATCCGATTCCCACGACGAACACGAGTCCGAGCACAATTGTTACCGACGTCCACAGCCAGTTTCCTACGAATTGGCGATTCACGACGAGCAACAGTCCCGCGATTAGAAACGTGTAGACCACGCCCGTCACGGCCTTGCCCGCAACGATCTCCTTCAAGCTTGCCGGAGACGCCAGTAGAAAATCGAGAGTGCGCTTTTCCTTCTCTTCCACGAGCAACAACGGCACGACCATCGAACCGATCATACCGAGCGTCATTATCAGGAGCAGCGGCAACAGCATCTGCGCGAGGCCACCTGCGACGCTGCTCTGTTCCGTTGCACTTTTGTCGATATCAATCCAGACGAGGCGAACGGGTTCAGGCTGTCTCACCACCGCCTTGACGTGCTGGTCCAACAGCCGTCGAAAAGCAGCCTGTTCGAAGATCGTCTTCCCGTTATTCAAGTAGACGGATAGTTGCGGCTGCTTTCCGGCAGTCAGGTCTGCATCAAAGTTCGGAGGCACGACCAATCCAGCGATCGCTTTACGCTTCTGAACCTCGCTTGCTATTGCGTCAGGCGAAGGCGCATCGACCACGCTCATCTCCTGCGCTTGGCGTATTGCAGAGACGACGACTGAGTTGGCGGGATCGTAAACGACCACCGTCAGCAGGTTGCGCGGATTAGGACCGGGCAGCAGGATGCGAAACAGAACCGCGAGAAACAACGGCGTGATCAGAGCAGTGAGGAGGTAGCGATTTCTGATCGCGTCGACAACATCTTTCCGGGTGATGGCCGCGACAACTCCTGGATTCATTGCGACAACTCCCTCCCGGCCATCTGAATAAAAACCTCTTCGAGTGTTGCTTCAGCAGTGTGTAACGTACGCACCTGACCGGCGTTCACGAGTTGCTCTAACTGTTTTCCAGCATCGGGATCGTTCAGATCGATGCTGAGGCTCTCGCCGTTCTCGAAGGTAACCTTTACAGAGTTTTGACCATGAGCGACTTTGAGATTCTTCGGAGTGTCGAGCGCGACCATTCGTCCTTCGCTCAGAAATGCGACGCGGCTGCAAAGCTGGTCTGCCTCTTCCATGTAATGAGTGGTTAGGAAGATTGTGACGCCTTGCTGTGAGAGATCGAGGATTAGTCGACGAATCTCACGTCCGACAACCGGATCCAATCCGCGAGTTGGTTCGTCGAGAAAAATTATTTGCGGGCGATGGAGCAGTGCGCGAGCGATCAGGAGCCGCTGCTTCATGCCGTTGGAATAGGTACGCACGTTGTCTTTTGCTCTGTCGAGCAGGTCGACTTGTTTCAGTGTCTCGTTTACGCGGCGCACGTCCTGGCCGTACAGACGCACGGCAAATTCCAGGTTCTCGCGGCCTGACATTCTTTCGTAGAGATTCTGATGTTCTGAAACGACGCCGATGAGCGGTTTGAGGCGACGTTGTTCGGTGATCACGTCGCAGCCGGCCACTTGGGCGCGTCCGGAAGTTGGCAGCAACTGGCCGCTGAGCATGCGGATGGTTGTCGTCTTGCCCGCTCCGTTGTGGCCCAGGAAACCGAATATTTCACCCCCTTCGACTGAGAAGGAGACGTCGTCGACGGCTTTGAGACCGTTGAAAGTGCGCGAGAGTTTTTCAACGTCGATAGCGTTCATGCTAAATGATCAATGATTATCATAGTGGTTGGTTGTAGATTACACTACGCATCATCTTAAAAAGGAGATTAAATTGAAACGAACCCTTATTTTCATAGTGGTGTTGTTCGTTGCTGGATTCGTTCGTGGGGACGCGAGTGTTTCACGCGAGCAGGATCCGGCTGTCGTAAACGCGAAGACGATCGCAAAGAAACTCGAAAACGCTCGCGTGCGTGTTCTCGAAGCGACTCTCAAGCCCGGCGACAAAGAACAGACCCACTCGCATCCCGCGTACGTAATCTATGTGATTGACGGCGGCAAATTCCGCAACCACGCCGCTGACGGAACCGTCACCGACGGAGAGTTCAAAGCAGGCGACGTCGTCTATCGCGATCCCGTGACGCACTGGGCCGAAAACATCGGCACCACGACCATTCGACTCGTCCTCGTGGAACTCAAGAGTTGATCTGACCGCTGAAGCTTCCGGATCCGCTCGGCGAGAGGAGGCGGGCGATGAGTTGATGCATGCGGTCGAGATCGAGGGGTTTGGTTAGATAGCCTGACACGCCTGCGTCGTAGGCGGCGCGTTGAAAGCCTTCGGTGCCGAACGCCGTGATCGCAACCACAGGTACGTCGCGCAATGCGTCGTTTTCGCGGATTCTGCGCGTTGCACCCAGCCCATCCAACGCCGGCAGGTTGATATCCATCAGGATCAAATTGGGCAGCACACCGGTAGCAACGGTGATTGCGTCTTCACCATTACTAGCCGTCACCACTCTGTAGCCCTGCTGTTGAAGATCAAGACTAAGCAAAGCCACGTTATCCGCAGAATCATCCACGACGAGGATCAGAAACTTCGGCTCGACGGGTTTAGGCTCTCTCGAGACGTCTTTACGCTTGATCGGAGGGAGTCCCGAAGTTGCTAATGGATCCTGTGGCATGGAGCGATTATAGCGGTCAACTGTGTGATCTGTGCAATCTGTGGAACAATCTCCTTTCGAGAGTGAACTGATCATGAATGCGAAATTTCATCCGGCAATAAAGGCAGTTAGATCCGACGACCTCGAGACGTTTAAAGCTCTGGTCGCGAAGGATCCTTCGCTCGCAACTTCGGGTTCCACGCAAAGCCATCCAACGTTGCTTCAGTGCGTGGTGTTGGACGGGAACGGTCAACCGAATAACGTGGAGATGGCGAGAGTCTTGATCGAGGCCGGTGCGGAACTTGATGGACCACTCGTGGCAGCAGGTAGCATCGACAACAGTGCGGCTGCGGAGTTGTTGCTCGACCACGGTGCAGCGGTTGATGGCATTGGCGGTTGGTCGCCACTGGAGGAAGCGCTTTATTGGAATAATCGACGTGTTATCGACTTGTTACTCGAGCGCTGCGCGAAGGGCACTACGCTGCGCTCAACGGACACCGCGCGATGGTTGAATTTCTGCTGGAACACGGGGCGGATCGGAATGTGAAGGATACGAAGGTTGGTTCAACCGCGGCTGGATGGGCCGAGTACGGGAAACATCCAGAACTGCTAGACCTGTTGAGTACGGCGGTTAGTTGACAGGATTACAGGATTAGGCATGATTTACACGTAAATCCTGGCAATCATCTAAATACTGTCAGTTTGAGGTGACATTCACTATGAAAAACTTATTGATGCCCCGCAGGGTACTCCTATGCGCACTCATCGTCCTGGCGATGTGCCCACACGTTGCACTCGCACAGAACGGCGCGCAGAACCATGCGGCGAAGATTCAGGAAGTGCTGGCGCTGGCGCATAAGTACAGGCTCTTCAATGGCTCGGCGCTCGTAGCCGAGAATGGAAAGGTCACTTACAAGGGCGCCTTCGGTATGGCCGAAATGGAATGGGGAATTCCGAACACGCCGGATACCAGGTTTCGACTCGGATCGATCACGAAACAGTTTACTGCCACTCTCATTCTCCAACTCGTCGAGCAGGGAAAGATCAAGCTCGACGGCAAGCTCTCGGATTATCTTCCGGATTACCGGAAAGACATCGGCGACAAAGTCACCATTCATCACCTGCTCACGCACACGTCAGGCATTCCGAGTTACACGGGCCTGCCTGGGTTCTTCGACAACGTGAGTCGCAACCCGTATAAAGTCGGCGAGTTCGTGAAGAAGTATGCGAGCGGCGATCTCGAATTCGAACCAGGCTCGACATTCAAATACAACAACTCCGGCTACTTCCTGCTGGGCGCGATCATTGAAAAGGTGACCGGAAAATCGTACGAGCAGGCACTGAAGGAAAACATTCTCGATCCGGCCGGCATGAAGAACACCGGTTACGATCATCACGGCACGATCCTTCCAAAACGCGCCGCCGGTTACGTCAAAACAGCCGATGGTTACGACAACGCTCCGTACCTCGACATGTCGATCCCCTACGCGGCGGGCTCGATGTATTCGACGGTCGAAGATCTGTATCTCTGGGACCAGGCACTCTACACGGACAAACTGCTCTCGGCACAATCGAAAGAGCTGATGTACAAACCGTTTCTCAACGAGTACGCATACGGATGGGCGATCACTAACGCTTCTTTCAAGATCAACGATCAACCCGTTCAGATCATCAGTCACGACGGCGGCATCAACGGGTTTTCCACGACGATCGCGCGCTTTCCGAAAGAGAAGAATTTGATCGTGCTACTCGATAACACCAGTCAGAACATGAACCGGCTGAGCGAAACGATCACGAGGATTCTCTACGACCAGCCGTACGAACCACCGAAGATGTCGTTCGTGGCGCTACTCGAAACTACGATCAAGGAAAAAGGCGTCGAAGCGGGCATCGCACAGTATCGCGATCTGAAAGCGAAGCAGTCTGCGACGTACGACTTCTCCGAGCCTGAGCTGAATCGGCTCGGTTACTTGCTGATGCAGGCAGGGAAGGTGAAAGAGGCGGTTGAAATCTTCAAGCTGAACGTCGAGGCATACCCGCAGGCCTTCAACACTTACGACAGTCTCGCCGAAGCCTACATGAACCTCAACCAGCGTGAGCTTGCAATTACCAACTACAAGAAGTCACTCGAACTGAATCCGAAGAACACCAACGCCGCAGACATGCTGAAGCGACTTGAAACAGGTTCGGTGACAGTGGACGCGAAAGTCTTCGACGCATACGTCGGCGAGTATGAACTTGCTCCAAACTTTGTCCTGCGTGTTTACCGCGAGGGCGAGAAGTTTATGACGGAGGCAACCGGGCAGCGACCAATCGAGATCTTTGCCGAGTCGGAGACGACTTTCTATCCGCGCGTCATGCCGGCCAAGTTGATCTTCCTCAAAGATTCAGAAGGGAAGGTCACGAGCGTGAAGCTTCTTCAAGGCGGAAGAGAAACGGTTGGAAAGAGGATCAAGTGATACAGAACCGCACGCGCACAGTGACTTGGGAAGATCCGCGACCACTTGCGGAAGCGGGACATGGAGTATCAGGTCTCGAGTTTTTGCAACGAATAGTCCGCGGTGAATTACCGGCGCCGCCTTTTGCACGTTTACTGAATTTCGATTTAGTGGAGGTGAGCGAAGGGCATGCTGTCTTCGCCGTCGATCCGGAAGAATATCATTACAACCCGATTGGCGTGGTCCATGGCGGACTCGCGGCTACGTTGCTCGATTCCGCCATGGGTTGTGCGGTTCATTCGAAACTGCCGCCCGGAGCGGGTTACACCACGCTCGAGATCAAGGTTAACTTCATCCGCGCGATGACGGTAGAGACGGGACGTGTGCGTTGTGAAGCGAAGATAGTCCACTCCGGTGCGCGCACAGCCACGGCTGAAGGACGGATCGTCGACGAGGCCGGGAAGCTTTACGCGCACGGGACGACTACGTGCTTGATCCTTAGCCACGAAAAGGCACAAAGGAAGTAGCCACAAAAAGGCACAAAGAAGTAGCCACAAAAGGCACAAAGAAAGTAGCCACGAAAGGCACAAGAAGCACGAAACTGAATTAATTCCTTTGTGTGCTTTTTGTGCCTTTTTGTGGCTGAGATCTGGTTAAAGTTCTCGCTTTGCCGCGGATTTGCCGCTGCTGCCTGCGGCGGTCGAGACGAACGTTCCGTTAAGGCCGCCACTTGCCTGATCGATCCGCCAGACAAATCGCCCGTTGGTCTTTCGCAAGGCGCCTGCTTCAGAGAAGGTGGCATCGACTCGATCGCCGTCGATTGAGCCTTTCACCTCGATAGGAGTTCGGCTGGTTGCAGGCAGGCTGCGGCCGTTTTCAGAAACCTTTCGTCCTTGTCCGGTAAAACTCTTTCCGCTCTGATTGATCGTGAGCTCGAAACCGATGTTCATGTTTTGAAACGATTGGTACCTGGTTTTCTGGACGCTATTGACGACGTTCCATTTACCGGACAAGTCCTGGGGTTCGACGACAGACGGCTGTGGTTCGCCAGACGGCTGTGGTTCGCCAGATGAAGCCACTGCTGCCGGCAAAGCACGCTCACGCTCGCGATATTTATTTCTCAGCGCAACAGCACCCACCGCGATCAAAATAAACAGCATAGCCAGGATCATCCCGGCTCGATACAGCGATCTCGGAGCTGGTGTGTCAGGCACGGGATCCGGAAGCACCGGTATGGGAAGTCTCTCTGTCTGCAACGTAATTTCGTCTTCATCCGTGTACGGCTCGATCTTCTCGATCTTCTCGATCGTCTCGATC
>Ga0105237_10001699_pt1 | contig 28501 bp, 16 predicted proteins | sample KBSC24metaG_FD_81520 | JGI IMG/M metagenome (GOLD analysis project Ga0105237, IMG submission 81520) | Corn rhizosphere microbial communities from Kellogg Biological Station, Michigan, USA - KBS C2-4 metaG | ecosystem: Host-associated > Plants > Roots > Rhizosphere > Soil | place: Michigan, USA... | reverse complement strand
AGTCTATGCCCTTGAAATACCATGATGTAATCCATTGTATTTCATGTTTTAAATTAGACTCTATGATACACGCAAAAGAACTTCGCTGCGGGAACAAGGTGCAAACCCTGCAAGGTCAGACGATCACAGTACAGCAAATCCTTCACCATACGCTGATTTACGATACCGAGATAAAGGTGACGCAGGAGATGGCCAGTGTTGGCAAATCCTATAAGACAACCTATTATACTCAGGTGGTTGAAGTGGTGAAAGAAGCTGAGTTTCAGGAGATACTGCCCATCACACTCACCCCAAAGATCCTGGAGAAATGCGGTTTTCGCAATTATGTACGGGAAGAGTGGATCCTGAAAGTGGGTGGCAGCCACCTGGACTTCGAATTCAATGACGAAGGCTTGCGTCTTCGGCAGCCAATACCTTCACAGGCAGGCATCCGTCATCTTCACCAGCTACAAAATTTTCTCTTTGTCATTACGGGACAGGAACTGGGAACGGAACAGTTGTAATATCCCGGGACGAGAGCTGTGAAAACGCAGCAGGTCCGGATCAATTCAGATTGAACTTATAACCTACCGAGAAACCTACGGGGAGTATCTTGTTCTTAAAGGAGATGCCGTAGGTGTTCTGCAGATAATCTATATAGTCGTTGGGATTAGAGGATCGGATGGGTACGAAGAATGCCAGGGAGAACTGACCTTTGCCTGGTTCGTGTGAGCCCAAGTCGAAGCCGATGCCAAATGTAGGACCATAATACATCTTGTCGTATTGAGAGGCATTGGATACGTGAACGGCGGCATTATAGCCATACATCGCCATAAAAAATGGTGTGAACTGAGAAGAGGGTTTGGCTGGCAGCAGTCTGCATTTGATGCCCGCATTGTAGCCAAAGCCGGCGAATGCATATCCGCCACCGAAAAAGAGGCCGACGTTCTTCTGAGGATAAAATGTCAGGTTGCCGCCGATGCCGCCATAATCGAATCCGAAGCCCAGTCCCAGGTTCAGCTTATCAAAAGACGGGTCTGAACTGGCATATGGACCGGGTGATACTGTTTTTCTTTCCTGCGCTTGAGTGGTGATGGTACATGCCAGCAATACGAATAGGCATAAAGGATAAAATCTACGCATATAGGAGGTGTTTTGGGTTATATGCGTCCAAAATGGTGAATTTATCCAGTATTTGCAATCCCCGCTTTGTTAATCATTTCCCAAGATCAATAGCCAATCTCTACCAGTGTCTGGAATGTCGCGGGGTCGTCCAGGTGATGGATCATGAAATGAGCCACATCGGCCCGGGAGATGCTCAGGCTGTTTTTTAAAAAGTTGTTTATCCCGACACGATAGTGACCTGTAGCGGGTTTGTTTGTCAGCCTGGGCGGGCGGATGATGGTGTATTCGATGCCGGCCGCTTTTACCAGCTGCTCCATTTCCCGTTGATCAGCATACATGTAACGAAGGAGTCTTTGCAGGAGCCTTGTTCCCCATCTTGCATAAAAAGGGAGGACGGGGCTGGTCTCGATGGCCGATGCGGAGATAAAGAAGGCGCGCGCTACACCTTTGTTTTTCATTACTTCTATAAGATTGGCATTTCCTTCGGAGTATAACGTGGTGGGCTTGTCGTTGAGCGGTCCTCCCTTCACCCCCAATGCCGAGATGACAGCATCCTGGCGGTGCATGTATCTTTCGAATGTGTTTTGTTGCATGACGTCGCCCTGTACTACTTCCAGGAGCGGATGTGTGAGCGGGAGGCTGGCGGGGTTGCGTACCATTGCCGTTGTCTTATGTCCTGCCTTTAGGGACTGTTCCACTGCCTGTCTGCCAATGCCACCATTGGCGCCTATGATCAGAATATTCATTTTATCCAAGCGTTTTTTTCAAGTGTCGTAATTTATCCGGATTGGTTTGAACGTATATGTTCCGGATGTGTTCGCCGTCCGAGTCAAGAGATACCAGGCTCACGGGGTCTGCCCCCGAATAGGATACGATGGAGGGCATTCCGTTGGTAAGGATGATCTCCTGGCTGAAGTCGGGTACCGACTGCCGGAATTTAGGAATGATGGCGAGCAGGAGCCGGCCGATGTTGTCTTTGCCCTGGATGGGTTTTTTGAAAGCGGTGAGGCGTTGACCCTGTAAGTTGAAAGTCTTTCCTCCGCCGTCCGCGAATAAGAGGATGTCTTCCTTTAACAGGCTTATGAGGTCGTCCATGCTGCCATCTTCAATAGCCAGCAAAAAATTGTTGAGCATTTTCTCGTGCACGCTGATATCCACTTCGAAGCGGCGGGTGTCCTTTCCAAGATTGTCCTTTGCCCTTTTGAAGATCTGCCGGCAGTTGTCGGTGGTCTTATCGAATATCTCCGCCAGCTCGAAATAGTCATAGGAAAATATCTCTTTGAGAAGGAAGATGGCTCTTTCCTGTGGCGTAAGCTTTTCCATCAGGACGAGCATGCCGATGGACAAGGCATGGTAGGATTCGATCCTGAACTGCCCGATGAGCGGTTCATGATCCTGTAATGGCTCGGGGAGCCATATGCCGATGTAATCCTCTCTTTGTACCCGGGCGCTGTTCAGGTGATTGATGCATCGATGGGTGACCATTTTGACCAGGAAGGCCTTTGTGTGCTGTACCTTGTCTGTATCGGTGGTCATCCATTTGAGATAGGTGTCCTGGACCATGTCCTCCGCCTGGTCGATGTTGCCTAGCATGTTGTAAGCCATCGAGAACAGGAGGTTCTTATATTCCAGGAATATTTCCGTCTTGTTGTCCATTCGGAGCTATTTGCTTTACTATTAGACAAACTGGCTGTCACGGGTGTGACAGGCAGGGGCAAATTTCCTACTTTTTTCGATGAGGAGGGCGACGGCCATGCCGGTGGCGAGGTCGGGGACGGGCGGGGATAAAATTTTTTTGTGCGAGCGGGGGCAGAGAAGTTATAAATTGATGTAATTTCACTATCGATAAACTCAGATTTGACTTGAATTCCTGTCAACCCCATATGGAAGAGCTCCTGCCAAAGATAGCGGCGGGGGATACGGAAGCATTCAAGGTCCTATATCATCAATACCGGCACAGACTTTATGGATTTCTCTTTCAGCTGACCAAGTCCCATTCTGTCAGCGAGGACCTTTTACAGGATACATTTATGCGTATTTGGGAGGACAGGGAACGCCTGGCAGAGGTCAGGGATATCAAGGCCTATATATTCACCATGGTAAAGCATCGTGCTTTGAATTCCCTGAAGCGTATCAGCAAGGAAGAGGGGGTGATCCGACACATAGCCCATCAGTCGGAGGTGGAAGACCGGGGTACGGAGTCGAATGTTCAATATAATGAGCTGAAGAGGAATATAGACCGGGTGGTCCGGCAGCTGCCGCCCCAGCAGCGAACGGTATATCAAATGAGCCGAGAGGAAGGGCTTCGACAAGAAGAGATCTCCGACCGTCTGAATGTGACAGTAGCCACGGTGAAGAAGCACCTGACATTGTCCCTGCGTTACATCCGGAAGAACCTTTATTTCGTCCTCTCGATCCTGCTAGCGGGACGCTTATAATATGCTCGAAAAACGGACCGGCAGGGTGTCTGCAGGATGTTCCAAAAACGGGCCGGCGGGCCGTGTCTAAATTTCTTTTCTTTTCCATTACCACCTTTTTTTCTCCCGATTGTCCCACTTATATAGTTATTTCTATTGCTATGACGGAACAAAGGATCAGGTATCTTTTTGAGCGATATTTTATGGACAGCTGTACGGAGAGCGAGCGGCTGGAGTTCCTGCAGATGATCCATGAGGGCGGGGAGGATGACGCAATCATGGAGGTATTACAGGACTGTTGGAATGTGTATGCGCCGGAGCGGCCGATGCCGGAGGCATCGGGTAAGCGCGTGCTGGATAATATTATGCGCCCCCGGCGCTCCAAAATACTTCCCCGGACAGTCAGGATGCGCAGGATGGCGGGTGTGGCGGCGTTGCTGCTGCTGCTCGTAGTGTCGGGCTATCTTTTGAGGGGTTATTTTCCCGGCACAAAGAAGACGGGAGGGATGCCGGTGGCGAAGGCCGTCGTCCATGATGTGGCGCCTGGCGGGAACAGGGCCATACTTACGCTGGCGGATGGCAAGACGATCGTCCTTGACAGTGTGGCAAATGGCAAGCTGGCGCAGCAAGGGGGGGTAAAAGTAATAAAGATGCAGGACGGCCGGCTGGGTTATGAGGGGGCGGGTGCCAAAGAGGAAGAGGTGCGTTACAATACGATCAGCACTCCTTTTGGGGGGAAATACCAGGTGGTCCTGACGGATGGCACGAAGGTCTGGCTGAATGCGGCCAGCACGCTGGTGTTCCCGACGGTGTTCAAGGGCGGCACCCGGGAGGTTTCCCTGAAGGGTGAAGGATATTTTGAGGTGGCGCGTAATGCTTCGATGCCTTTTGTCGTGAAAGTCGGGGACATGCGGGTGGATGTACTGGGAACGAGCTTTAATATCATGGCCTATGAGGACGAAGCGGCTGTCCGGACCACGCTGCTGGAGGGCGCGGTCAGGGTGGGAGCCGGCGGGGTGAGCAGGGCCCTGGAGATAGGGGAGCAGGGGGTATTGGACAAGAGGGGCGCCATGGAGGTGATACATGATGCGGATGTGGAGCAGGCGGTGGCCTGGAAGAACGGGCTGTTACAATTCCATAGTGCGGACATGGCGGTGATCATGCGGCAAATGGCGCGCTGGTACAATGTGCAGGTGGTCTATGCGAGCGAGGATATCAGGAATGAGTCCTTTTCCGGATCGATACCAAGCAGTGAGAATATCTCGCAGGTGCTGAAGATGCTGGAGCTGACAGGGACGGTGCATTTCGATGTGACGGGACAGATCATCACGGTGCGGAGATAAGACGGAAGACGAGGGTGAAGGCCATGATGGAAGATAAATTTTGTATGTACGTTGGCTGAAATCAAAAACGGACCCGATGGCGGTCGGAGTCCGTTGGTATGGTCAAGTCAACAAGCCATAAGGGATCCCCGGTAAACGGGGTTAGACATTGTTTAACTTAAACCAAATCAAAACTATGCATTTGACTGCAAATGGCAAAGCTTTGCCCATAAGGGAGCTCTTTCGCCATCAAACAAAACTGCTGCGAGTTATGAAACTAACCAGCTTTTTACTTCTCGTCGTACTTATGCAGGTATCTGCCCGCTCGTACGAACAAACCGTCTCTCTCAATCAAAAAAATGTGGATCTGGGGTCTGTATTCAAAAAGATCACCAAACAGACGGGTTACACATTCCTATACAATGACAAGGCCCTGGCGAAGGCCAGGAAGATCGATATCGACGTCCACGATATGCGTCTGGAAGACGCGCTGGCCATCTGTTTTACGGGGCAGCCGCTGGAGTATTCCATCCTGAATAAGACGGTGGTTATCAGGGCGCGCGTGGAGCGCATCGCCGAGAATATAGCGGCGCCGCCCCTGGTGGTGCAGGAGATAAAGGGGAAGGTGGTGGATTCTGCCGGCGCTCCTGTGAGCGGGGTTACTGTATCCATAAAAGGGACCCATAAGGGAGTCGCTACGGACCAGAACGGGGAGTTCACCATCGACGCGGCGGACGCGGACGCGGTCCTGGTCTTTTCCAGCATTGGGTATGCTTCGCAGGAGGTAAGGCTTCGCGGACGCAGCAATATTACCATCCGGCTGATGTCTGCCGCCACGAATATCGAAGATATGGTCGTTACGGCCCTGGGTGTGAAAAGGGAGCGACGGTCTGTCGGGTATTCTATCGCCACAATCAAGGGAGATGAGCTCCTGAAGTCGGGAGCTACGATGAATCCCTTTCTGGCCCTGTATGGCAAGGCGTCCGGTGTGGGTGTCAATACGGGTGCGGCGGGTCCCATGGGTGGTTTGAAGATCAATATCCGGGGAGCATTTAGTCTCAACCCCAACCAGACCACGAGACCGCTGTTTGTGGTGGATGGGGTCATTATCAGCGACAGGGGCTCACAATTGGGCGGCTCGGTAGGAGCGGGCTATGACTATGGTTCCAATATCAATGACATCAACTCGGAGGATATCGAGTCCATCGACATTTTAAAAGGCGCCAAAGCGACGGTGCTGTATGGTACGGATGCGGGTAATGGCGTCGTGCTGATCACCACCAAGAGCGGCAAGAACGCCAAGGGTTTTGGGATGACGGGCGCGCTTCAATATACGGTGGAGTCGCCCAAATCCTATCTGGACCTGCAGAAGGAATATGGCCTGGGCAGCAGCATCTACGATACGGTACATACCACGCGTAACGGACAGACAGTGCGGGTGATACCCAACGAGCGTTTTAGCTTTGGACCCAAGTTCGACGGATCGTCGGTGATGGCCTATGACAGCAGCATGGTGAAGAATTCGGCACATGACAGCTATCGGGATATGTTCCAGACGGGGCATAGCTACAATGCGAATGTGGCCATTGCGGGCAGCAGCGAAAAAGGCAGCATGCGCGCCAGCTACACCAATTACAAGTACAATGATATCATCAGCCCGAACAGCTATCAGCAAAGGAACACGTTTAGCTTTAACGGAAACCTCAAGGCTTCCAAACTGGCGAGTTTTGAGCTGGTATCGAATATATACAATATCGTTTCGCAAAACCGCCGGGAGCAGAATGGCGGGAGTATCGCCTGGGGATTCCCGGTAGACTACGACTATCACAATCTGTATAATAACTGGTTCCTGGATGGAACGGGCTATCAGCGTGACCTGAGCAATGCCATCAGCAATACGGCGGCGGTGGACATCGGGGGGTATATGTGGGCGCTGGACCGCAACCGTCAGCGGGATGATAAGTTCCATATGATCACGTCCGCCAAGGCTACGTTGAACTTTACTCCTCATCTGTTCCTGGTCGGACAGTTCGGGCTGGATTATGACAATACCAACTATACCTCTGAGATCAGTGTAACACGTATCCTTCCTGAAGTTGCGGGAGGCGCCTTCAACGTATCCAAGGAGAACAACACGATACAGACTTATCAGGGTCTGTTGAATTATGACAATGATTTCCATGACAAGGACATCCATGTGTCCGCCTTTGGTGGATTTATCTACCGGCTGAGAACATCCGAAAGCATCGGTACGGGTACTATCGGAGGTCTCAATTTCCCCGGCTGGTATTCGCTCAACAACCAGGCGGGAGTCCCCAGCGCGGGCAATCTTTACCAGCTGCGGTCTTATTCCAGGGGTAACGACGTGCTGTACAGCATGCTGGGTTCGGGAACGGTGTCCTGGAGAAATGAGATCTACCTCGAGGTACAGGCGCGGGAAGACTGGAATTCCACGCTGCCTCCACAGAACAACAAGTATTTCTATCCGGGAGCGAGCCTTACCTGGAACTATACGGAAAGGTTCCCTGTCCCACACATGAACAGAGGGCAGGTAAGACTAGCCTGGGCGGATGTGGGTAACGGCACCAACAGATATTTTGCCAACAATCAATACAACCTGAGCTATATTTCGGGTACGGGTGTACAGGCTGTGTCGGTGGGACCTCCCAGCAATATCCTGCCGGGCGCACTCAGTCCGGAAAGGAAGAGAGAGTTCGAGATCGGGATCAACAACAGCTTCTTCGCCAACAATCGGCTGGTCTTCGACATGGATTTCTATTCGTACAACCGCTACCACCAGATCATCAGTCTGCCTGTGTCCCAGGCGTCCAGTTCGACGGGGCTGCTGATCAATGTGGGCAATGTCAAGGCCTGGGGCTATGAATTCTCCATCACCGGTACACCGCTGTTAACGAGGGATATCCGGTGGGACATTACGGTGAATGGCGCCAAGCAGGGTTCGAAGGTAAAGGAACTGTATCCGGGTCTGACGGTGTATAACTACGGCAACCTGATCAATGGGAATGCCGCCGCCATCTTTGCCAACGTGGGACATCCGGCAGGAGAGATAAAGACCTATGACTATACCCGGGATGATCAGGGCAACCGGGTGGTTGACAACAATGGAGTATATACGTTGAATTCCGACCCGTCCAAGATGATCGCTATCGGCAATATCTATCCGAGCTTCTATGGCGGGGTGTTGTCGGACTTCCACTACAAAAATTTCGGTTTCCGGATAGGGCTGGATTATAAATATGGCGGTACGATCTTCTCCTATACGAATCAGCGTATGACGGGTATCGGTCAACTGGCCAGCACTCTTCAATATCGTGATCAGGCGCATGGTGGCATGGCCTATTATCTGAATGGATCTACCATGGTGCCCTGGCAGCACGATCAACCTGCGCCTGCACAATCCACGGACGGGCATGTGTATCACGATGGTTTGATCCTGCCGGGTGTGAAGCTGGATAATGGAACGGGAAAATATGTCAAGAACGACATCATGACTACGGCGACGCAGTATTATGAGACATATGCCAATGACCTTGCTACTTCGTTCCCCCCCGACAGGTTTTATAAGAACGATTATGTAAAATTGAGGGAGGCGTCCATTTCTTATACGCTGACCCCCGCGTTTGCGCACCGGATGCATTTGCAAGGCATGACCATTACCGCGGCAGGCCGGAATCTTTTCTACCTGTATAAGACCATTCCCAACATCGATGTGGAATCCGCGCTGGGTGCGGACGGGTATGTGGAGAATACCGTCTTCCCGGGGCAAAGGACTTATTCGCTGGGGTTAAATATCGCCTTCTAATTTTAAACAAAGACAAAATGAAAGCAAAGCTTCATGAACTCCTTAAAGGGACAAAAATGAACGTGAATAAACGTACATCCTTATATATCATTCTTCTTATAACGGTGGTCTTTGGCGGATGTACCAAAGATCTGACCAACAGATTTTACAACCCCGATCAATTGGGGTCCGGTGTTACGGATATCGTTCCCGGGCTTTTTACGAATACTATTACGAATAATAAGCTGCTGATACAAGACTATGGTGAGTGGTACTATCTGCTTAATGACGGTCTTGGGCCCACGGGCTATTCGCAGATCGCACAGCGTTATATATCGTACCGGTATAGCTGGTTCTCGGCCTACAACGATCTTACGACGGGGAATGGATTCGACGACTTCTGTATCACGAGCCAGGGCTATTTCGAAGCAAGCTACACCCGGCTGAAGACGTGGGAGACCATTGGCAGCGAGGTGGCCAGCCGCAGTGGTCAGGCCAAGGCGGATGCGGACATGTATTACAAACTCGTCAATGTCGTTCGTCTGTACCAGAGTTCCAAGCTGGTGGATTTCTTCAATTCCATTCCTTATTTCAGCGCCTTCCGTGGGACGACGCTGGGGGCTGCGGGCTGGTATCCCGCCTATGACGACCCCAAGGCTGTTTATGAGTCCATTATCACGGAGCTGGGGAATATGGTGGATAGTCTTCCGCTGGCCTATAGCGCTATGTCTACTACCGCGCAGCAGATACTGGCTACGCAGGACATCGTTTTCAAGGGGCATGTAGATATGTGGGCTCAGTTCGCCAATGCATTGCGGATCCGGCTGCTGGTGAGGCTGGCCGGTGTGGATGCGTCTTTCGCCAAGCCCCTGATCACGGAGGCGCTGACCAAGCCGCTGCCGTCAACAGACCTGCAGTTCTATATGTGGTATGACACGGACCAGAAGAGCGCGGGTGGTTTCTGGATGCGGGGATTGTATGAGAATACTTACGCATCTTTTATGCCCGGCATTATCATGCGGCGTATGAACTATGGCGCGCAGACCTATGACCAGGGGCTGGATGACCCGAGGCTGCCTGTGCTTGCCATGCCTACAAAGTTTGGGGATTACAGGTCCGTGTCTTATAACATAGATGCACAGACGCCGATATACAATGCGGGGAACAAGTATTATCCTTACGCGGACAACCTGCCCAGCAGTCTGTCTACCAATTCCTATTCGATGTACAATCATGCGACCTTTCACCGGAACGGGAAGATGCCTGTGTACATGTTCTCGGTGGCCGAGCTGGATCTGTTAAAGGCGGAGATCGAGCTGAAGGGACTGGCTTCTACCGGCGAGGCGGCAGAGGATCACATCAAGGATGCCGTGGTGCATTCTACCGCCTACTGGTACAATATCAACCAGAACAGCGACTATAAGGATGATGCGGATGCGCAGGGGGCGGCTGCTCCTTTGTATCCTACGAAGCCTGCGGACAATGTCATTTCCGACTGGGGTGATACCGTCAAAGCGAAGTTTGTGGCTGCCGGTAGTGTGGATGATAAAATGGAGGTTTTGATGCAGCAGAAGTTTATCCATCTGAACCTGATGCTGCCGTATGAGCTGTGGTCCGAGCTGCGTCGTACCGGGCATCCGAAGCTGGAGCCATTCACCTGGCAGGGTAGTGTATGGACGCCATTCCCAGAGCGGGTGCGTTATCCGTCGTCGGAACAGACCAATAATGCCACTAATTTTTCGAAAGTGTCTGGTGAAAATAATATGACCAGCAAAATTTTCTGGGTACCTTCGGACAGGAATCCTAATATTTACTGGAGTGATTATAATTATAAGTAAGCAAATGCGCAGCGCCCTTTTTATTGGGGTGTTAGTGCTTTCGACGGCATTATCCTTTGGCCAGTCCAAAGAGTATGTTTTCACCAAGGGACTTTTTACGGCTGCGGGTGTCCATTATGGGCGGGAAGCGCTGTATACGGATGCGCTGGCCTGGCAATTGTACACCGGCGTGCTAAAGCAGCCTGTGGACAGCGGTGAGTGGATGGTGGACGACAAGGGGCGGCATCTTAGCTGGCAGGCGCTGGCCGCGGACAGTGTAGGAAGATTTATCCAACGCAGGGGTGGACGAGGTGGCGGCGGCGGCGGCTTTGGATTTGGCGGGGGCTACCTTTATCTTGAATATACATCTACAAAAGAGGAAAGCGTCCTTCTGCATGTGCAGGGGGATGCTTCCCTTTTCTTCAATGGGGAGCCGCATGCGGGCGATCCCTATGGCTCCGGCTGGTTATATATCCCGGTGCGGCTGAAAAAGGGCGTGAATGAGCTGTATATACGTCCTGGCGGGCCGGTGAAGGCCAGTCTTATCTTTCCCGACAAACCCATACAGTTGAATACAGAGGATCCGACCATGCCTGTCGTTGTGGCGGGGGCGTCTGAGAATGCTTCGTTACTGGGCGCCGTTGTCGTGCTGAATAGCTCGGCGGGCGTGTTGAAGGGAGGGCGTATGCGGACTGTGATCGGTGGAAAGACTGTAGAGACGGACCTGCCGGAAGTACCGGCGATGAGCAGCCGAAAAGTAAGCTTTTCTTTTGATGCTTCTATGGTGACAGGGAAAGGGAAATATGAATGTATGTTGACGCTGCTTGAAAAGGGCAGGGTGCTGGATGAGAAAAAAATAGTGGTGGAGGGGGTAGAGGCGGGCGATCATTATAGTGTGACCTTTGTCAGCGGCATCGATGGGAGTCTGCAGTACTATGCCGTGACTCCACAGACGAAGAGTGGCGCTGTTGTTAATTCCCCTATGGGGCCTGACGGGCCTCCTCCTGCGGGGACGGTGTTTGCTCCCAATACTTCTTATGTGGCCGGCAGGGCGCCTGATGGGGCTGCGAGCTCTGCGGGGCCTGCTTTGTTCCTCTCGGTGCATGGGGCGGGTGTGGAAGCCATCGGACAGGCGAGGGCCTATCAATCCAAGGACTGGGGAACGCTTGTAGCGGCCACCAACCGTCGTCCCAGAGGGTTCAACTGGGAGGATTGGGGGAGGCTGGATGCCATGGAGGTGTTGACCCTGGCGAAGGCGCGATTCCATCCTGACGAACGATATATTTATCTAACAGGGCATTCCATGGGTGGTCACGGCACCTGGTTCCTTGGGGCCACGTATCCGGATAAGTGGGCTGCCATCGGGGCCTGCTCGGGTTATCCTACCTTAAAAGATTATGGAAGTCATGATGGTGTGATCCCCGACAGCGCTGTGTCTCCTGTGGAGCAGACATTGTTGCGGGCCAGCAATCAAAGCGATGTCATCAAGCTGGCGACGAACTACAAGCCAGTGGGGGTGTACATCCTGCATGGGGATGCGGATCAGGTGGTACCTGTCAAATATGCCCGGCAGATGCGGAAGGTGCTGGGGGATTTCCACACGGACCTCAGCTATCATGAGGTGCCGGGAGCGGAGCATTGGTATGGCAATCAAAGTGTGGACTGGAAGCCGTTGTTCGACTTTTTCAAATGGCATAGCCGTCATCCGGACAGTCTTGTGAACGATATAGACTTTACTACCTCCAACCCGGGGATCTCTGCGTCTTTTCGATGGGCCTGTATTCAGCAGCAGGGGCGGCCTTTGGAGTACAGCCGGATGCAACTACACAGGGAACTAAGGGTGACGGGGGCCAGTGGGGCGAGCGTGTGGGGAAATACGGACAATATTGAAGTGCTTTCGCTGGCGTTGACGGATCTTGGGAAAGGGGCTACGGTGGCGGTGCGGCTTGACAGCCTGGGCGCTTTGTCCTATACTACCCAATCAGACGCGGATACCATCTATCTGCACCGGGGAGCCGGTGGATGGGTGTTGGGGGCGAGGCCTGCGGCGGAGGAGAAGAACCCTGCCCGTGCGGGTACCTTTAAGGAAGCATTCGATCATCGTATGGTCTTTGTCTATGGGACATTGGGCAGCCGGGAGGAGCGGGAGTGGAGTTTTTGTAAGGCGCGTTATGATGCGGAGACATGGTATTATCGTGGAAATGGAGCAGTGGATATCGTTGCGGATAAAGATTATGCAACTGAGCGTTATCGGGGCAGGAGCGTGATATTGTATGGGAATGCCACTACCAACAGCGCCTGGGCGTCGTTGCTAAGGGAATGTCCGATACAGGTGAAACGAAATGAGCTGAAGATTGGCGATAAGGCGTATACGGGGGATGATCTGGCTGCCTATTTTATACGACCGTTGCCGGATGGGCGTACTTCGGTGGCTGTCATTGCAGGCACGGGTGTGAAGGGTATGCAGGCAGCCAATGCAAATCAATATTTTGCCGGGGCCAGCGGTTTCCCCGATTATATGATCTTCCGGCTGGAGATGCTGCAAGCGGGAGCCCAGGGGGTGTTGATGGCGGGATTTTTTGGCAATGACTGGAAATTTAGCACATCTAACAGGTAACCACAGGATGGTTTCATGAGGCGAGTGTTCGTACATTTGGTCATTCCTGACCAACTATAAATCATTACGTGATGATAAGCTTTCGCCGTATATTCTTTTTTCCCCCTTTTTTATTATTTGTTGTTAGTGATGCTTTTTCCCAGACCAGGGTGAAGGATGGGCGTTCCAGTCTGCCGGCCAGTGAATGGAAGGCGGAGTGGGTGACGGACAGTAAGGCGGCTGTAGCGGAAGACAGTCTGCTGTACCAGGATAATCCCGCACCTCTGTTCAGAAAAGAGTTTTTGGTTAATGGGGCTGTGCGGAGGGCGACGCTTTATATTACCGGTGTTGGCTATTATGAGGCTTCGATCAATGGGGTGAAGGTGGGAGACCATTATCTCGACCCCGGGTGGACGGACTATCGGAAGACGATACCCTACAACGTATTTGATGTGACGGGACGGCTGCGGGGCGGGCGAAGCTGTCTGGGAGTGGAATTGGGGAATGGGTGGTATAATCCACTGCCGCTGCTGATGTGGGGAGGGCTGAATATCCGGAAGTTTGCAGCGACAGGGACGCCGCGATTTATTGCGCGGCTGGAGATCGAGTATATGGATGGGCATCACCAGGCGGAGGTGTCGGATGGCTCGTGGAAGGTGACGGATGGGCCGTTGCGGAGGAACAACAATTATATCGGGTGTACGTATGATGATAGTTATGCAGTGCAAGGTTGGAATAAACCCGGAGTAGCGGAGGCAGGATGGAGGAATGTGCAGGTGACGACGAGTCCTGGCGGGGAGATGGCAGCACAGCAGCATCCTCCTGTTCGGGTGCGGGAAGTATTACCTCCCGTGCGTGTGCGGTCCCTGGGGGCGGGCAACTGGCTGGTGGATATGGGAAGGAATTTTGGGGGGATCGTGCGGCTCAGGGCGAAAGGCAGGAAGGGAGATAAGGTGGTATTGCGCTATGGCGAGCTGTTGAATTCGGATGGATCATTGAATGTAATGACGAGTGTAGCGGGGCAGGTAAAGCGTGCGGGTATGGGTGGTCCCGGGGCGCCGCCTGTGGCCTGGCAGGAGGATGATCTGATACTGGGGGACAGGGAGGTGGTGTTCGAGCCTTCCTTCACTTTTCATGGATTTCGTTACGTGGAGATCAATGGATATCCGGGGGTACTAACGGCAGATAAAATCCAGGGAATTGTTTTGGCATCAGATGTTCCTTCGGTGGGAAGCTTCCGGTGCAGCGACGAGCTCTTTAATAAGATACAGGAGGTGACGCGTCATACATTTCTCAGCAATCTTTTTAGCGTACAGTCGGACTGTCCGCACCGGGAGAAGCTGGGGTATGGGGGTGATATTGTCGCCACCAGCGAGGCTTTTATGGCCAATTTCGGCATGCATGATCTCTATGCCAAGACCGTGCGGGATTTTGCGGATGATGCGATGCCGGATGGGGGATTGACGGAGACCGCTCCGTATGTAGGTATTTCGGACGAGGCGCTTACACAAGGGTCGGGGCCCATCGGGTGGGGAACGGTGCTGCCGTTGTTGTTGCGGCAGCTTTACCAGTATTATGGCGATACGGGGTTGATAGGGAGGTATTATCCTGTGGCAAAGAGATGGGTTGATTTTCTGCATGCGCATGCAGATCATTATATAATCAGCAAGGGCATCGGGGATCATGAATCGGTGGATCCCAAGCAGGTGGAGGTGACAAGTACAGCCTTCCTTTATTACAATACTCATTTGTTGTCGGAGCTGGCAGGTCTGCTGGGTATGCAGGACGACTTGGACAGGTATGGCAGGCTGGCGGAGGAAGTAAAGGCGGCCTTTGTGAAAAAATTTTATGATCCTGCGACCGGCGCGGTCGGGATACATACGGAAGCCACGCAGGCTTTTGCATTGTATTTTCATCTGCTGCCTTCTGCGGAAGAAGGGAAGGCGTTGAAAGTGTTGCTGGATCAGATAAGCCATGCCAACGGACATATAAGGACGGGCATCTTTGGAACGAAGTATTTGCTGGAGGTGTTGTCCGAGCATGGGCTAAGCGATGTGGCCTGTGGTCTGGTGATGCAGAAAGATTTTCCGGGATGGGGGAATATGCTGGCAAATGGGGCTACGACGCTGTGGGAACACTGGGACTTCAGCGACAATACTTTTTCGCATAATCATCCCATGTTTGGGAGTGTCAGCGGCTGGTTCTATAAATATATTGCGGGGATACGGCCTGCGCCGGATGCAGTGGGGTACGATAAGGTGATCTTACAGCCGTCGGGTTTTGAACGATTGAGCTTTGCGCAGGCCGAGTATCGCAGTGTCTATGGAGTTATCCGCGTGGCCTGGAAGAGGAAAGGAGATTCTCTTTACTATGAGGTAACGGTGCCGGAGGGGGTGACTGGGACGGTGATACTGCCGGGGCGGCTTGCCATGGTGGGGGCGGGGCATTATAAATACCGGGTGAGACTGTCGGGCGGTGGTAGTGTAGTGGGAGTAATACCCTATCCCGCGGCTGTATCGTCTAACGGGGGGCGATTTGTCATCGACGAGAAGACCATTTTTGTGATGGAATCCCGTGGGAAGCTGTTTTATGACGAGGCAAGGCTCCTGCAGATCATGCTCAAGAATTATTTAGGTACCTCGTCGAACATGGAGAGAGTGACGACTTTTTCCAGCTTTACATTGTATGATAAGGATATAATTGTAATAAAAGAAGATCCTTCTATAAAGGAGGAGGAAGGCTACCGGCTGACGGTGAACGAAGACAGGATCGTGCTGTCGGCCAGTCATGGGGCGGGTATGTTCTATGCAATACAAACATTGCGTCAATTGCTGCCCGCCGAGATTGAGAATGGGCATGGGACGTCTTTGCCCGTTGCGGGGGTTGATATCATCGACCATCCGAAATATGCCTGGAGGGGTATGCATCTGGATGTGTCGCGACATTTTTTCTCTACGGACTATTTGAAGAAGTACATCGATATGATGGCTTTGTACAAGATGAACAAGCTGCATCTGCATCTGACCGACGATCAGGGCTGGCGCATCGAGATCAAGAAATATCCCCGTCTGGCAAAAGAGGGCGGCTGGCGGACCCTTAACAACCAGGATTCAGCCTGTATACGGGTGGCGACGGAGACGGGCAACCCGGATATGAATATCGACCCGAAGCATATCCGTACCATCAATGGACATGTACAGTATGGAGGGTATTATACCCAGGCGGAGATGAAGGCAATCATCCAATATGCGGCAGTCCGTCATGTGGAGATCATTCCTGAAATAGATATGCCGGGACATATGATGGCGGCGATCGCCCTCTATCCCGAGCTGACCTGTGACGGGCAGATGGGTGAGGACTGGACGAAGGGGTTTTCCACTCCTGTCTGTCCCTGCCGGGAGAATGTGCTGCAATTTGCCAAGAATATTTTTTCGGAGATAGCTGCGCTTTTCCCTTCGCGCTATATCCATATCGGTGGAGACGAGGTAGAGCGGAGCCATTGGGGGGCTTCACCTGTCTGCCAGGCATTCATGAAGGAGCATCATATCCAGTCGCTGCCGCAATTGCAAAGTTATTTTAACGACTATATGCAGGCTTTTTTTCGCAGCAAGGGAAAAATCCTGATGGGTTGGGACGAGATCGTGGAAGGCGGGATCGACTCTACGGCCGCTGTCATGTTCTGGCGGGCCTGGGCAAGGACGATGCCTGCGAAGGCGACGGCGAATGGGAACAAGGTGGTGATGGCTTCTGATGGGCCTTTGTATTTTGATGCACTCCCTGACAAGAATTCTCTTTACCAGGTATACCATTACAATCCGACGGATTCGCTGTATGGAATGAATGCCCGGCAGCAAAAGAATATTGTGGGGGTGCATGCCTGTCTCTGGAGTGAGATGGTGCCGACGGAGGCGCGGGCTGATTACCTGGTCATGCCGCGACTCTCGGCATTGGCGGAATTGGGATGGACGAACCGCGACTTGTATGATAGCTATTTAAAGCGGCTGGCGGGGCAGTATGCCCGGCTGGACAGATTGCATGTGCATTACCGGCTGCCGGACCTGGCGGAGGTGATGGACAACCGTGTATTTGTGGATACGGCTTCTTTTATGGTGAAGCCGCCGATGGAGGGAATGCGCATTCATTATACTGTGGATGGGAGCTGGCCCGGGTTGCAATCGCCTGTGCTGGAGAGTCCGTTGCGGATAGATCATTCGCTGACCTTGCGGCTGGCGGCTTTTACGGCGGCCGGGAGGAGAGGGGACGTGCGTACGACGGAGTTCAGGCGGGAGGATTACGCGAAACCGATGGCCGGATTGGAGGCTGGGGCCGGAGGAGTGGAAACGGAGGCCCGGCCAGGGGGGGCGGTGGAGTTGAAGACAGGGCTGCAGTGTAAGGTTTATAAGGGAGACTTTAGTAAGACTGCTGATATGAAGGGTGCGGCTGCGCAGGAGCTGGTGATGGGGCGGCCGGAGTTATTGAAAGAAACGCCGACTACGGGATGGGGGATGCAGTTTACGGGATATATAGATGTGCCGGAGACAGGCGTCTACAGTTTCTTTCTCCATTCGGATGACGGGAGTGTGGTGCGTATTGCGGGAAGGCTGGTAGTGGATAATGACGGACTCCATAGCGCAAGAGAGAAGGCTGGGCAGGTGGCTTTGGAGAAGGGGCTGCATGTTTTTAGTCTGGACTTTATCGACGGAGGCGGGGGAAGCGCGCTGGACCTGCGGTACAGCCTTCGTGACGGGGCTGCACAGGACGTGCCCGCGGAGTGGTTCAGGCATGGAGAAGTGATGAGCACGCCGGCTATTCGAAAAGTGGATGATCATCCCCGCATCGTGAATATCGTCAATTTTATCCGCTGGCTGGAGCCAAGGGATGCGGCCATTACGAAGGATGTGTTGTATGAGACCGTCGTCAAGCAGATAGAGCTGATGAAGCGCTGCCGGCTGGGCGGTACTTTCCTTCTGCAATATGATGCGTTGACAGATCCACGTTATCAACGGCTGCTGCAGTCATTATCCCGGGACAGCTTTGAGGTCGGGGCGTGGTGGGAGCTGCCGCAGCAGCTGGTAGAAAAGGCAGGTCTCAAATGGAGGGGGCGGTATTCCTGGGACTGGCGTGCAGATGTGGGATTTGCGGCGGGCTATTCGGTGGAGGACCGCCGGAAGCTGGTGGATGTATATATGGAGGAATTTAAAAAGATATTCGGGGTCTATCCACGCAGCGTGGGATCCTGGTATATCGATGCGTATACGCTGGATTATATGTATAGCAAGTATGGCATCAAGGCCAGCTGCAACTGCAAGGACCAGGTGGGTACGGATGGGTATACGTTGTGGGGCGGCTATTGGAACCAGGCGTATTATCCCAGCAAGCTGTCGGCCTATATGCCTGCGCAGCATTTAGAGCATCAGATATCGGTGCCGGTGTTCCGGATGCTGGGAAGCGATCCTATCCGGCAGTATGAGAATGGGCTGGGCCTGGGGCATCAGGGTGTGGTCACGCTGGAGCCCGTGTATAAGGATGCGGGTGGGGATAGTGCATGGGTGGAGTGGTTTATGAAGGAGCTGGTAGAGGGTGCTTGTATGGAATATGGCTATACACAGGCCGGGCAGGAGAATTCTTTTACCTGGGCTGCGATGGGGAAGGGGTTGGAAATGCAGTTCCCGCTAATTGCCCGGCTGCGGGATGAGGGGAAGCTGAAGGTGGAGACGCTGGAGGCATCGGGGCAATGGTTTAAAGAGCATTATGCGGTGACGCCTGCTACGTCTGTGACGGTGAAGGAAGATCTGCCGGGGAGTGATAAAAAAACCGTTTGGTTCGACAGTCGCTGGTACAGAGCGAATTTTATCTGGGAAAAAGGAACGATGCGTTGCCGGGATATTCATCTTTTTGACGAAGGGAAGGTGGGGGATGTGCCGCAGGCGAATCCTTCAACGGTGAGTGTCATGAGTACGCTGCCTTTTGTCGACGGGTATATGTGGAGTGGAAAGGACCGGGTGGCGGGTATACGGCTGATGGCGAGGGAGGGAGGACAGGAAGTGGAGCTGAAGGGCGGTGATCCGGTGGTCACGGACTCGATCAAGGGAAAATTATTTATCCGGTGGCCTTTGACCTCTTATAATGCTGTGCTGCTGGTGGAATTGTCGGAGGACGGGATGAAGATGAGAATGGATGGCGCCGGTGCGACGGAATGGTGGCTGGATCTGGTGTGTTCGGGGAGCGCGAAGCTGCCTTTTAAAAAAATAGGAAGTCACCGGATAGAGGGTGAGTATGAGGGGAGGAAATATGGAGTGGGGGTCTTGCAGGGTGCTATTGAGAAAGGGGGTGATGCCGGGGCTGTGGCCGGAGGCGCGCCTGTGTGGACGATACATCCGGGGGAGGAGGGTATCGAGCTGAAGATGGGGCAATAAGATCAATAAGGAGCCTGATAAAAATACAGTTCGGGTTTTATTCCTTCGCTGACGGTGTAGTAGCCTGTGCCGTCGAGGTTGAAACCGATGGCTTCTCCCTGTGGTTCGATGATGTAGGGGAGGATGGCGGGCTTGCGACGGAGTGTCTTCCAGACCGCCTCGTGTGAGGTGCGTGTCCAGTAATATACTTTTCTATAGCTTTTTAGCAATATCTGGTCTCCTTTGTGGGAGATATCACCTGCCGTGATCCATTTGTTTACGCCGGAAAAATAAAGGCTGGTATTCTTTGTAAGCGTGACCGTGTCATGGGCTTTGAAGCTCAGCGGCGTGCTATAGACGTGTACGGAGTCTTCTCTTTTGGACACGATGTAAATCAATTTGTCGATGGGGTCTATCATTAGGGTCTCTGCGTCGCGGGGTCCATCGGGGTATTGCAGAACGAGCGGGTCTGCGTTCAGGTGATCGACCCGAGCGGCGGGTGTGGGGAAGTGCAGGACAGGTTCTTTTATCCTGTAGACAGTGATGGATCTTCTATGGCCGTTGTTGTCGCCGATGTCACCCATATATACGTAGTTAGCGGTGGTGTCCGGGCCGGGGCCGGCGGCAATGTCCTCGCAGTCCTTTACACCCAGGGGGAGGGCGGGGTCGCCATCGAAATAATAAATAGCCTGCAGATGACCGTCGGGGGTGATGGCGAAGAAGCGGCTGGAGTCACCGCTGTCGTTGTGCGCATAATAGAGGCCGGGGTTTGTTGCGGACGCGGCGATGCCGGAAGTCTCGTTCATACGCGGGTCTTCCAGGAAATGGTCGGTGGGTTTCCGCAGATGGTGGTGGCAGGATGTCAGGAGTACGAGTGAAAAGACGAGTGTTTGACGCATGAAGCTTAACCTAATATCTTTGATATAAAATCCGAGTGCAGGCTGACCTTGAAGAAGGCGGCGAGTCCGAAGATGATGCCCAGCAGGCTGACGCAGCTGGCAAAGGTCAGCAGCCATTTCCTTTGGGTGAGGGCGCTGATGCCGAACATGGCGATAGAAATGGTGAGCAGGGCTTCGGTCATATCGAACTGATCATCGAAGAGGTTGAGGTCGTCGTATTGTTTGGCGTAGCCTTCAGCTTCCGCCTTTATATCGTTCTTTTCCTTTTCGTAACGGGCGATAGCGGTCTCGTACTTTTTTATGACCGAATCGCTGCCGGGTTGTTTTTGGATCCTGATGATCTCAAGGGTATTTTCCGCATTGGATTGCTTGGTACTTTTGGCCTGGAAGTAGGACCATGCGTCGATGGAGTGGGCCTGTGCCTGGTCCATGGCCTGGACGATGTTGCCATCCTTGACGTTGCAGATGGCCATGAAGGTGGCGGTGATGGCTACAAACAGGGCGACCAGGGCGTTGATCTTACTTTTACTTGCGTCTTCCAGAGGAGCTTGGACGGAGTCTGCGATGTCTGTCATATAGGTTGTTTTTCGAGTCGTATGAGAATGCCTCCGCCGGGCGCCAAATGGAGGCGAAGGGTGTCATTGCTTTTAACGAAGATATCCTTAATTAGTGTATAATCCGCTGCATAACGGTCGGCATTAACTCCGTCCTGACAGATCGTGGCCTTATAGGTCCCGGGCTCCAGGCCAAGGGGGGCAAGAAAGTCAAGTTTGAGTGTGAGATCGCGGGCGGACCAGTTGGTCATACCTCCTATGAACCAGCTGTTATTTTTTTTTCGTGCTGTGAGTATGTATTCGGATACTTTTCCATCCAGTATGCGGGTCTCGTCCCAGGTAGTGGGGATGCTGCCTAATAATTGCATGAACTCCGGCTCCTGTATACCCTGGGAGGGGTTGCCGGAGAAGATCTGCATGGGGTTGTCGTAGACCACGAACATGGCCAGCTGATGGCAGCGTGTGCCCTGGCTCATGACCATGCCCTGGATGGGTCTGAATCCTTTCCGGGTGGCGTTGTTTAGGATGCCCGGCTCGTAATCGAATGATCCTGCCAGCATGCGGGTAAAGGGCAGGGTGACGTCGTGTGGAGGGGTAGCTTTATCGCTCCAAATATTGAATTCGGAGCCGAGTACACCTTCACGGGAGACGGCATTGGGCCAGGTGCGATTGAAACCTTTTGGCGGGAAGGCGCCGTGATACATGATCATGATATGATGGCCGGCGCAGGCCCGGGCGATGCGATGATAGAAGTTGACCGTCGGCTGGTCATCGCGATCGATGAAGTCTGTCATGATATAATCTACTCCCCATCTGTTGAATTGTGCGAGAGCGCTGTCCAGCTGTCTGTTTAGGGTATGGCTTAATGTCCACATGCTGATCTTTATGCCTGCGTTGCGGGCGTATGCGACCAGGGTGTCCATATTGATGGCGGGATTGATCTTAAAGAGGTCCTTTACGTCGCTCCACCCCGCGTCCATCATGATCCTATTGAAGCCAAAGCGTTTGGCGAAGTCGATATAATATTTATAGGAGGCGGTGTTGACGCCGCTGCGAAAGGGGACATTGAAGAGATTGACATCGATGGTCCATTCGTCGGTGCCTTTGCCGGGATGTATCCAGGACGGGTCGGCGATCCTGGAAGGGCTGGCCAGTCTGTAGACCACGTCATTGGAGGGAAGGTCCTTGTCCTGGTCGGCGATGATGAGTACCCGCCAGGGCAGGCTGCGGGTACCTTTTGCACGTGCGATGTAGTTTGCGCGGCGGGTGACGATGGATTCGGGGTAATCGCCGGGCATCAGCTGTTCTTCCAGGGGATAGGGGGCGAAGTCGCCTGTGAGGGAGGGGGTGCCGGTGCCGGCGATGAACATGCCGGGGTAGTCTTCGAGGTCGGATTCCGTGATGGCGATCCTGGGGATGACTGTGGCCGGGGCGGGGGAACCTGTGGCGAGGTCAGGGGTAACTGTGGCCGGGTCCGGGATACTGGTGACCAATACGGGTGAGTAGGCTATCTCGCCGGGGGCGATGGCGTCCAGTCTTCTCAATGGGTAGAGCTCTTCAAAGCTCGTATGGTAGATATCTGCATCGGGACGTTTTGTTATACCGGGGAACCAGGCGGAGGGTGTGCCGGGGAAGTGGAAGCGGGCTACTTCTTTTTGTATGGTCAGGGTGTCTTTGAAAAGTGTGATGATGCGATAGGCCACAGCGTCGTCGTATACACGAAATTCCAGCCGATAGGGCTGGCGGAAGGAGAGGGTGAGGGCATTATAATGATCGGGGATGTGTATTCTTTTTTCGGGTACAGGGGAAGTGATCTCTTCGGCGACCTGACGGGTGGTGTGGGTGCGGATGGGGTTGTCCCGGGAGAGAGCGGGGGCGTCGAGGGGGATGAGGTCGATGGAGCAGGTGTCGAGGATGAGGCGGGAGCCTTCGTAGAGGCGGTATTTTATTTCCTTGTCCTGCCAGACCTCGAGTGTGAGGTGACCGGAGGGGGAGGAGACGGTCATGTGTGGCGGAGCAGTAAGTAATGTAAATAAAACAGTGATCAGGCTGTTCATAGGCGATTGGGCTTTAGTTTTTGGAGTAGTAGTTCCTTGCGGCTGCGGGATACGTCGATGTGGCTGCCATCCGACATGATGAGGTATCCGCCTTCCCCTTTCACATATTTTTGAATTTCATTTATATTGACCAGGTAGGAATGATGAACACGAACAAAGGAACGTCCTTCCAGCACTTCCTCCACCTCCTTCAAATTGCGACAGGCGGTGATCTTCTGCTGGTTCTTTAAATGGAAAATGGTGTAGTTGCTATCCGACTGACAATGGATGATCGTATCGATCGGCACCATCAGAAGCCCTTCCAGCGTAGGTATGGCAATCCGCTGATTGGTTGTGGCCGGCTGATGGAGTTTTTGCAATAGTATTTCCAATTGCTGTGGCAATGGCGGCTGGTGTCTTTCTATCACCTTTTTTACGGCCATTTTCAGTTCTTCGCGATCAACCGGTTTTAAAAGATAATCCAGTGCGCTGAATTTTATAGCTTTTATGGCATATTGGTCATAGCTGGTGGTAAAGATCAGTTCAAAACTGATGGCGGGCAGCCGCTCGATCATTTCAAAGCCGTTCATATGCGGCATTTCGATGTCGAGGAATACTAAATTGGGATTGTGGGCTGGTATTTCCTGCAAGGCAGATGCACCGGAGTTGCAAATGGCTGCCAACTCCACTTCCGGACAATATCGCCGGAGCATCGTTGCCAGGGATTCCGAACAGTCCTGTTCGTCATCCACAATAATTGCCTTGAGCATGGTTTCGGTTTTTACGGTTAAGTTACTCCATCGTCTGTCTCTTTGTATCTTATTCGTAAAATTACTTTTGTTCCTGCGGGGGTTCCGGCCTCATCGAACAAGTCTTCTATGGTAAAATCATTTTCTGCAACACCGGTGCTGCCGTTGACCAATGCCAGGCGCTGGCGGGTGATCTGAATTCCCATCGACCTGTCCTTCTTCGCGGACCTGCTTTCTCCGGTCTTTGCGAACGAGCGGCCTACCCCATTGTCTTCTATGACCCCGATCAGGACATTTCCTTCTACCCTGGTCGATACTTTTAGCCAGCCGGGCTCTTTCTTATGCATCAGACCGTGCCAAACCGCATTTTCGACAAAGGGCTGAAACAGCAGGGGCGGGATGAAGAACTCCCTTGCTTGTGTATCCGGCTCCATTTGAATGCTCCAGGTAAAAGCCTGTTTGTAGCGAAGCTGCTCCATTTCCAGGTAAAGCCCTAAGGTCTGCATCTCATCTTCCAGCGGTATATAGGACCTTTTGGAATTATTCAATACTGTTCTTATCAACCGGGAGAATTTGGTAAGGTAGTCGGAAGCTGCATCCGTTTCATTTTTTGTAATAAAGTTATTGATCGAGCTGAGGCAATTGAAAATGAAATGGGGATTCATCTGGGCTCGCAGAGCCTGCATTTCCAGCTCGCGGAGCATGCCGCGTTCACGTTCTTTACGAATGAGCCGTCGTCGTTGTATCCTGTCGAACAGAAAGATGACTGTTCCCAGGGCCAATATATACAGGCCATAAGCCCACGAACTTTTCCACCAGGGGCCGGAAATAATTACAGGAATTGCCTTTTCCGCCGAAGCGCCATTGGTGCTGTTGGAGACTTTTATCTTAAAAACATAACTGCCGGGCGCGACATTAAAATAATAGGCTCGTTGATCACCGTCGGCCGGCCGCCAATCCAGGTCATAACCTTCCAGCTTGTAATAAAAGCTCTTATCGTCCGGAATATTATAGTCGATGGCTGTAAAGCCCAGGCAAAATGTGTTTTGATCGTATTGAAGCCGGATGGTGTTCGCCTGTGGGATGGGCTGTCCTTTCAGCCATACGTTGGTAAGTTCAATTTTAGGAGTATCGGAAGTAATGATCAGCTTATCGGGATAGAAACCGTAATAGCCGGCGGAAGCGCCCATAAATATCTGACCATCCTGACCCTTGTAGGCAGATGTGCCCGAGAAGTCTCCCTGGCTGGTGATCCCCTCTACTCCATTCCTGGCATTATATAGAATAACCCTATCCCTCGTCCGGCTGATCCGAAATATTCCGGAAGGAGATGCCAACCACAGGTTGTTCTGATCATCTCCGATGATGGCTGAGGTATTGCTGATCCGGCGTCCGGCATTGCCTTCTCCGAAAAGAAGGAAGTCGTCAGCCTTTTTATCATACCGATAGAGTCCGTTGGATGATCCAACCCATAGGATGCTGTCGGCATCTTTATAAATACAAATAGTATTGACATTGGGAAGATAGTGTTTACAACGTCCTGTCTGCAGGTTCATCCTGTTCAGACCTGCGTAATAGCAGCCTACCCAAAGTTCACCCCCTCCCGCATCGAGTATGTATGTTATATAATTGCTGCTTAGGCTGGTGGTGTCGTCGGGGCTTTTCCGGTAGTGTGTAAACTTACCCGTCCGCCGATCCATTCGGTCCAGCCCAGTCTCCGTGCCCAGCCAAAGATTAGATTGCCTGTCTTCCTGGATAATCTGCACATCGTTGCCACCGATGCTCCCGTTGTCGGCCGGGTCATGCTGATATCTTTTAAAGATGCCTGTTTTAGGATCGAAACGGCTGATCCCTCGTCTATAGGTGGCCAGCCAAAAATCTCCTTCTTTTTCTTTAAAGATATAGTTTACCAGATCGCCGCTAAGGCTATTGGGGTTTGCCGGATCGTTCTGGTATCGCCGGTAAGTGCCGTTGACAAGGTCTTTGCGTAAAAGTCCCGTTTCTGTTCCCAGCCATAGAACCCGGGGAGATTCCTGATAAAAAGTATGGATCCTGCCGGCGGAGGTCTCATGGAGGGGGATGGTATTGGTGAAAAGATCAACCCGGTAGAGATGAGGTTCCTGGGTGGCGATCCAAAGCTGGCCGTCCCGGGAAGGACAGGCCCACCAGCAACTTCTGTCTTTCAGATTGCCCGGCTGATCGCTGCTGCTGCCGAAGTGTGTTATTTTTTTTGTGACGGGATCATAGCGGTTCATTCCATTTCCAAATGTCCCGATCCATATATACCCCAGGGTATCTTCTATGATAAAGGTGATATGGTCGCCGATATTTGGAACCACAGGCGGACGGCTGAGCTGGCCGGGATGGGCCGGGTCGTAAAGATGTCTTTGGAACAGTCCTGTGCGTCTGTCCATTGTATGCAGCCCATCGTCTCCCGTCCCTACCCAGAAAACGCCCCGGCTGTCTTCGAAGATGGATCTTACTTTGTTATTGATCAGGCAATGGGGATTTGCAGGATCGGCCAGGTAGCGGGTAAAGGTCCCATTTTCCCGGTGCAGACGATTTAAGCCGCCCTTGTCGGCCGGCTGTATCCAGGGGAATCCTGTCCCCACCCAAACAGTGCCTTGATGGTCCTCGTAGAGAGCCCGTACTACGGGGTCACTCAGTGTAGTGGAGTCCGACCCTACGCTCCGGAAGTGTTTGAACCTGCCGGTGACTCTATCCATCAGATCCAGCCCGCCGTGTGTACCCAGCCAGAAATTTCCAAGATGATCGATCAACAAAGCAACTACACTATCATTCATTAAGGTGCTGGTGTCGTTGGCCTGGTGGCGAAAATGGGTAAAAGAATCCGTGACAGGGTCCAATCTGTCCAGACCCATTCCAAAGAAGCCAATCCAAATGATCCCTGCTGAGTCAGCCAAAATTACTTCCGGATACCTGCCGCCGAGCGAGTTGGGGTTCAGGGGATCGTGATAATATCGCATCATATGTGTGCCATCGTACCGGGTGATGCAGCGATTGTCCTGATCTGAAAACCACATGACGCCTTTGGGATCGCAGATTATGTTATTGATCCTTCCCACGTTGACCCCATTCGCGCCCGGAACGAGGATAAAGTTTGCCTGCTGGGTCTGTGCCAGGCAATCCCCCAATATGAAGAGCAGGAAAATATATGGAAAGCGATGCTTTATCATATAACGGCGGCCAAACAAATATACATATTCTATAAAGCTCGGGCCGGCTGCGGCCGTCGGGAAACCAAAATGTGTAACCCGTCTATTGGTTTGGTAAAGTGACCAACTGATCGTGTAATCGTTGGAGTGCGCCGGCGGGATCGCCGCAAAAGCCGGGGTGTACTTTGGAGGTCTGGAGGATGGTGCTGCGGGTAGCGGTGAGCCAGCGAAAGCGGGAAGCTATGTCCAGTGCGCCGATGGGACCTCCTTCGGGGCTGCCGAGGGCGATCTGTCGGAAGGCTTCCAGGTGTTGTTGAACCTCTGCGATGTCGATGCCGGGGAAAAATGCTTTGAGCCGGGGTTCGTCCAGGGTGAAGACGGTCTGCAGGAATTTTTGTTTCGGACAATAGAGGATGACCCCGACATTCAGGAACTCTTCGCGCTCGACCCGGGGCACAACACGAAGCACGGCGTATTCAAACAGGTGACTGTCTAGCATGTTGCGCTGCTTTTATAATGGTTTTGGATTGGGTGAGCCGGATGGTCAGGAACTGGGTATAGACCTCTTTTATATCGCGGGCTGACATGTCCAGGGACCAGCCGGTGAGCCATTCATCGGGAATCAGCTGAACGATGGCGCTGATCTTTTCAGGAGTAAGGAGCTGATGGAAGGCTTCGTCGACTTCCTCCAGTCTGGAAGCGAATGGAAGAAGCACATGACTCTTTATCTGTACGAAGGTTTTGGCGGCCTGTTCTTTCCAGTTGTCCCATGCATGATGAAAATACAGGGCGGCGCCATGGTCGATGAGCCAAAGCTCTTTATTCCATACCAGCATATTGGTATTACGGGCTGTACGGTCCACATTGGTGAGTATACAGTCGAGCCAGACGATGCGGGAAGCCAGGAGCGGGTCCACCTTATTAACCACGGGGTCGAAGGTGATGGAGCCGGAGAGGTAATGCAATGCCAGGTTAAGTCCTACGCTGGCTTTTAGGAGGTCCTGGATCTCTTCATCGGGTTCGCTGCGGCCAAAGGCTGTGTCGAGCCGGGCAAAAACGAGTTCGGGTACTTTCAGACCCAGCGTGCGAGCAAGCTCACCACCGATGAGCTCGGCGATCAGGGATTTGATACCCTGGCCGGCGCCTCTGAACTTGAGGACATACAAAAAACCGTCGTCAGCCTCGGCGATGGCAGGCAGGGAACCTCCTTCCCGCAGGGGAGTAACATAACGGGTCACGTTCACGGTGCGAAGAGACGGCTGGTGGTTATCCATGACGCGGCAAAGATAACGAACCGGGGTGCGTTCCGGGTGGAAATGCATTATATTTAGCCGTAGAATCTATTTGATCTTGAATCCGCTGGTAAAATATAAGGGGACTATTCTATATGGTGTTGCGCTGGCCCTGCTGGTCTTCCTGCTCAAGTGGCTGGAATGGCGGCTGGTGATCTTCGACTATGCGCTGGAATTATACGTGGGCGCTATCGCGCTGGTGTTTACGGGGCTGGGTATCTGGCTGGCCATGAAGCTGATAAAGCCGAAGGTGGAGACGGTGGTCATCGAGAAGCCGGTGTATATAGAAAAGAAGCCGGTGGATATGGAGGCGGCGGCCCGGGAGCTGGCCCGGATGGACCT
>Ga0105237_10001698_pt1 | contig 28502 bp, 24 predicted proteins | sample KBSC24metaG_FD_81520 | JGI IMG/M metagenome (GOLD analysis project Ga0105237, IMG submission 81520) | Corn rhizosphere microbial communities from Kellogg Biological Station, Michigan, USA - KBS C2-4 metaG | ecosystem: Host-associated > Plants > Roots > Rhizosphere > Soil | place: Michigan, USA... | reverse complement strand
TGATGGCGGGCATCGGAACCTCCTTGGTTGGTAGCGTACCCAAGGTAACCGGACTGCAGTCCGATTAATTCCGGACGGTCCCCTCCCGTCCCCGCATCAGCCCGCCATTCCTCCGCGAGCAGACGTGAAACGCCCTCGTTGCGGCAAAATGAGGGCTTTTCGCGTCTGCTCGCGGGCGGATCCGGCTAGCTCAGGTGGGCGATCGCCGCCGCCCGCGCATCGGCAGCACTGGCCGTCGCCAGCGCCGCGTCGGCCGCGGCCCGGCACTGCGCCAGGGTGACCGTGGCGAGTTTCGCTCCGACGCCCGCGACGGCCGCCGCGGCTGCCGACAGCGACGACACCCCAAGACCGACCAGTACGCACGCCAGCAGCGGATCCGCGGCGGCCTCGCCGCAGACGCCGACCGGCTTGTTCACCGCGGCACCGGCTTTCGCCGCCGTCGCGACCAGCGCCAACACGGCGGGCTGCCACGGGTCGGTCAGGGTCGCGAGTTCGGCCGACATCCGGTCAGCGGCCATCGTGTACTGGGTCAGGTCGTTGGTGCCGATCGACAGGAAGTCGACGTGGGCGAGGATCCGGTCGGCCAGCAGGGCGGCGGCGGGCACCTCGATCATCACGCCAGGAATCAGGCCGTACGAACGGGTCTGTGCGGCAAAGGCTTCCGCCTCGGAGGGTGTCGCGATCATCGGCGCCATCACCCACGGCGAGCCGCCGGTCCGTCGGGCCGCCGCGGCGATCGCCTCCAGCTGCCGGGTCAGGATGGCGGGATTGGCGTCGGCGATCCGGATGCCACGCACGCCCATGGCGGGGTTGGCCTCCTCCGGGTGCCCGACGAACTTCAGCGGCTTGTCCGAACCCGCATCGAGTGTCCGGATGACCACCTTGTGACCGGCGAACGCGTCGAGCACGTCGCCGTAGATCTGTGCCTGCTCGTCGACCGTGGGCTCGGTGTTCTTGTTGAGGAAGCACAGTTCGGTGCGGAACAGGCCGATGCCCTCGGCAGGGGTCTCGCGCGCCAGCCGGGCGGAGGCGCCGTCCTGGACGTTGGCCAGGATGGCGACGACGTGACCGTCAGCGGTGGCGCCAGGCCCCGTCCAGCCCTTGGCGCGGTCGGCCTCCTGCCTCGCCACCTCGACGGCCCTGGCCGCGGTATCGGCGTCCGGCTCGACGGTGATCGTGCCCAGCGTGCCGTCGACCATCACCATCGTGCCGGCGGGCACCTCGTCGAGGCCGGTGACCGCGACGACGCATGGGATGCCGAGTTGGCGGGCGATGATCGCGGTGTGGCTGGTCGGGCCGCCGAGCGTGGTGGCGAGCGCGACGACGAGCGCGGCGTCCAGGCCCGCGGTGTCGACCGGTGCCAGGTCCTCGGCGCACAGGATCGACGGCACGTCCGGCACCGGCACACCGGGTTCTGGCAGCCCGCTGAGGTCGGCGATGACGCGATCGCGGACGTCGCGCAGGTCGGTGACTCGTTCGGCCATCATTCCGCCGAGCTGGGTGAACATCGCCGCGATCTTCTCGATGGCCGCCGCGACTGCCTGCACCGCCGGAGTGCCGGCGCTGATCCGCTTCTCGGCGTCGGCCAACCATGCGCGGTCCTGCGCCAGTGTGGCGGTGGTGGCCAGCACCTCGGAGGCGACGCCCGTGGCGTGGCCTGCGCGTGCACGCAACCGGTCGGCCACCGCTGCGGCGGCGGCGGTGAATCGGGCCACCTCGGCAGGCCGGTCTGCTTCATCCAGTTCGGTCACGGGACCGTCGTCGATCCGCGGGCGCGCGCCGGGTCGGATCACCGGTGCGTACTGCACCCCGCCCACCGCGGGGACACCGTGCAAGACGGGATGTGACGTCGTCGAGGATGCCATGGTCATGTGAACCACGTTACAAGAAATCATTGACAAGTCAACACACCCAAGAGTAAAACAACATATATCAACATTCTGATTGCCAATTTCCCACACAAGCGGAGGGTCATGTACGCCGAAGAGCGCCAAGACGCCATCACCGCCATGGTGATCAGCAAGGGCCGCGCCTCGGTTGCCGAACTGGCCAAGGCCTACGACGTCACCACCGAGACCGTCCGCCGCGACCTGGCCATCCTGGACAAGGCAGGCGTCCTGCGCCGGGTGCACGGGGGTGCGGTGCCCGTGCGCGCCCTGCATCTCGTCGAGTCGGGCGTCGGCGAGCGGGAGTCCACCCGTGCCGAGTACAAGGACGCCATCGCAGCGGCCGCGACTGAATTCTTCCCGCCCAGCGGCGCCAGCGTGCTGTTGGACGCGGGCACCACCACGGCTCGCATCGCGGGACTCGTGCCAACCGACCGGGAGCTCGTCGTCGTCACCAACTCGATACCCATCGCCGCCCGCCTGGCCACCTTCCCCTCGGTATCGCTGCAGCTGCTCGGCGGCCGGGTACGAGGCATCACGCAGGCCGCGGTCGGCGAGCAGGCGCTTCGCGTGCTCGACAGCATGCGGGTCGACATCGCCTTCATCGGCACCAACGGCATCAGCGCACGGCACGGCCTGTCCACACCAGACAGCGAAGAGGCCGCGGTCAAGCGCGCCATGGTCCAGTGCGCGAACTACGTCGTGGTGGCCGCCGACTCCACCAAGGTCGGTCGCGAGGACTTCGTCAGCTTCGCACCGATCTCGAGCGTCGACACCCTCATCACCGACAGTGGGATCAGTGCGGCCGACCGCACGCTGCTCACCGGCGAAGGCGTCGAGGTCGTCATTGCGGAGGACCCCTCGTGATCGTCACCGTCACCCCGAACCCGAGCATCGACCGCACCGTCACGCTCGCCACGCCATTGACCCGCGGCGCGGTGCACCGGATCACCTCCGCCACCACCGAACCCGGTGGCAAGGGCGTGAACGTGGCCCGCGCCCTCACCTTGGCGGGCGTCGAAGCCCTCGCCGTCCTGCCGACCGCGGACACCGACCCCATCGTGACGGCCCTGCAGACCAGCGGTGTGACGTTCCTCGGCGTCCCCGTGACGGGCACGGTCCGCACCAATCTGACGATCACCGAATCCGACGGCACCACAACCAAATTGAACGAGCCAGGGGCCACACTCGACGATACCGCGCGCACCGCCCTGACCCGGGCCGTCGTCGACGCCGCCACCGGCGCGTCGTGGGTGGTGCTGTCGGGCTCCCTTCCACCGGGCATGCCCGACGACTGGTATGCCGAGATCGTCGCCACGCTCGCACCTGCCTCGTGCAAGGTCGCCGTCGACACGTCCGAGCGCCCGCTCGACGCGCTGGCCGCGGCGTTCGGCCGCGCCGCACCCGACGTCATCAAGCCCAACGCGGAGGAGCTCGCCTCACTCGTCGGTGCGTCACCGGACGAACTCGAACGCGCCGCGGCCTCAGGCGATCCCGCGCCCGTCGTGCTGGCCGCGCAGCGCCTGATCGACCGAGGTGCACGCACCGTGTTGGTCACGCTCGGCGCGGCTGGCGCAGTTCTCGTCGACCCGACCGGGGCCTGGATGGCGGCGCCGCCACCGATCACGCCGCGCAGCACCGTCGGTGCGGGGGATAGCTCGTTGGCGGGCTACCTGCGCGCGGAAGTCGGCGGAGCAGAGCCTCCGCAACGGCTCCAGATGGCCGTCGCCTACGGTAGTGCGGCCGCCGCACTACCGGGGTCGGCGCTGCCGTCGCCTTCGCAGATCGACCTCAAAGCCGTTCGGGTGTATGCGATTACGCCCGCATCCATTCGGCCGTAACCCATCAGAAAGTAGCGAGATGTCCATTACCACTACCGACCTGGTCGCCCTCGACGTCGACGCAGGCGGTGACAAAGAAGCCGTCATCGGCCTGCTGGCCGATCGACTCGCCGCCGCGGGCCGTGCCACCGATCGCGCGGGCCTGGTCGCCGCCGCGATGGCGCGCGAAGCGCAGTCGGCCACCGGACTGCCAGGCGGCATCGCCATTCCGCACTGCCGCTCCCCCTACGTCGACGACGCCACCATCGGCTTCGCCCGGCTCTCGCCCCCTGTCGACTTCGGCGCACCCGACGGACCCGCCGACCTGGCCTTCCTCATCGCGGCACCGGAATCCGGCGGCTCCGAACACTTGCAGCTGCTGTCCAGCCTGGCCCGTGCGCTGGTGCGCAAGGACTTCGTCGAATCGCTGCGCAACGCGTCGTCGGCCGAAGAGGTCGTCGACCTGGTCGAAGGCGTGGTCAACCCGGCGCCCGTCGCCGCGCCCGTCGCTCCTGCCGAGCACGACGAGAAACCGATCCTGGTGGCGATCACCGCATGCCCGACGGGCATCGCACACACCTACATGGCGGCCGATTCACTGGCACTGGCCGCCAAGGACGCAGGCGTCACCCTGCACGTCGAGACACAGGGATCGTCGGGAAGCACACCGCTTTCGGCCGATGTCGTCGCCGCAGCAGGTGCCGTCATCTTCGCCACCGACGTCGGCGTGAAGGACCGCAGTCGGTTCGCGGGCAAGCCCGTCATCGCGTCCGGCGTCAAGCGGGCGATCAACGAGCCAGCCAAGATGATCGCCGAAGCCGTCACCGCCGCAACCGATCCCATCGCACCGCGCGTCGAAGCCGCGACGGGAGCACCCGCATCCGCTTCGGCGCCATCGGGTGACGTCGGTTGGGGCACTCGGACCAGGCAGATCCTGCTCACCGGCGTCAGCTACATGATTCCGTTCGTCGCCGCCGGCGGCCTGCTCATTGCGCTCGGCTTCCTGTTGGCGGGTTACGACATCGCCAACACTCCAGAGGGCGCGACGAAGAGCCTCGGCAACATGATCGCCGCGACCAACTCGCTGACCAACCTGCCAAGCGGCGGTTTGACGCAGTACCTCGGCGCAGTGCTCTTCACGCTCGGTGGTCTGGCGTTCTCCTTCTTGGTCCCCGCGCTGGCGGGTTACATCTCGTTCGCCATCGCCGACCGGCCGGGTATCGCACCGGGTTTCACGGCGGGTGCCGTCGCGGTGTTCGTCGGTGGCGGCTTCATCGGCGGCATCGTCGGCGGTCTGATCGCCGGCTTCACCGCACTGTGGATCAGCCGGATCGACGTCCCCCGGTGGCTGCGGGGGCTGATGCCGGTGGTGATCATCCCGCTGGTCGCCTCGCTGGTCGTCGGCCTTCTGATGTTCCTGCTGCTCGGACGCCCACTGGCTGCGATCACCTCGGGCCTGACCAACTGGCTCGGCGGCCTGTCCGGCAGCTCGGTGATCGTCCTCGGCATCATCCTCGGTCTGATGATGTGCTTCGACCTCGGCGGACCGGTCAACAAGGCCGCCTACGCGTTCGCCACCGCAGGGCTCAACGTCGCCGACCCGTCGTCGCTGCGCATCATGGCCGCCGTCATGGCGGCCGGTATGGTGCCGCCGCTGGCGATGGCGCTCGCGTCCACCGTGCGGCCAGGGCTGTTCACCGAGCCCGAGCGTGAGAATGGCCGGGCCGCATGGCTTCTCGGCGCATCGTTCATCTCCGAGGGCGCGATTCCGTTCGCCGCAGCCGACCCGCTGCGGGTCATCCCGTCGATGATGTTCGGCGGTGCCGTGACGGGCGCGCTCATCATGGCCTTCGACGTCACGCTCAAGGCTCCGCACGGCGGCATCTTCGTCTTCTTCGCCATCGGACACCTGCTGTGGTTCCTGGTCGCCCTCGCCGTGGGGACCGTCGTAGGCGCGGTGGCCGTCGTCGCCGCCAAGCAGTTCGCCAAGCCGAATACCGGTGCGGACGAATCACCCGCACTCGCCGCTGCATAATCCGTCAGAAACAAGGAGAATCACCCATGCCCGCCAAGACCGTGACCGTTGGATCCGCCATCGGCCTGCACGCCCGCCCCGCCGCCGTCATCGCCGAAGCCGTGCTCAATGCCGGCGTCCCGGTGACCCTGTCCCTCGACGGTGGTGAGCCGGTGGATGCCGGCTCGGCGCTGATGATCATGACGCTCGGCGCAGGCAACGGTGCCCAGGTCACCGTTGCCTCGGACGACGCGGCAGCGCTCGACACCGTCGCCTCGCTGGTCGAGCAGGACCTCGACGCCTGAGCGGTTCCCCACAGCCCGACCAGAAAGCGGAACTGGGCCCATCAAGTCGGCATTAGGATTGCCGAGTGCACAGGGTCCGGGGGCTTGACGTCAGGGGATGCGCTGCAAATCGCGCATTTTTGAGTTTGCTGGTGGGGAATCAGCACAGTGTGGGCGGGTTCGTCGTCGAGGGGGGTGACGAATGCTGCGTCGCATCGGTGTCCTTCTCGCTGCGCTGATCCTCGCGTTGGTGAGCGCTCCCCCTGCGTTCGCGATCGAACCACCCACGATCGATCCGGCAGCCCTGCCACCTGATGAGACGGGCCCGGATCAGCCGACAGAGCAACGACGCGTCTGCTCGGCGCCGACCGTGTTCCCCGGCGCCAACTTCGCTGACAAGCCGTGGGCCAACGACTACCTCCGGATCGCCGATGCGCAGAAGTTCGCAACGGGCGAGGGAGTAACTGTCGCCGTCATCGACACGGGCGTGAATGGATCCCCGCGCGTGCCAGCCCTCCCTGGCGGCGACTTCGTCGACGCAGGCGGCAACGGAATGTCCGACTGCGATTCGCACGGCACGCTCACGGCGTCGATCATCGCGGGGCGGCCCGCTCCCACCGACGGTTTCATAGGCGTTGCTCCCGATGCCCGCATCCTTTCGCTGCGGCAGACGTCGGACAACTTCCAGCCCACGGGCTCGCGGAGCGATCCAAACGATCCCAACACCACGCAAACCGCGGGTTCACTGCGCAGCCTGGCCCGGTCGATCGTGCACGCGGCAAACCTTGGCGCACAGGTGATCAACATCAGCGAGGCGGCCTGCTACAAGATCACCCGGCCCATCAACGAGACGGGACTAGGCGCCGCGATCGAATACGCCGTCAGCGTCAAGGGCGCCGTCATCGTCGTCGCGGCGGGCAACACCGGGCAGGACTGCAATCAGAACCCCCCGCCCGACCCATCGATACCGGCCGATCCGCGGGGCTGGAAGCAGGTGCAGACGATCGTCTCGCCCGCGTGGTACTCGCCGCTGGTGCTCACGGTCGGCGGCATCGCCCCGAACGGCCAGCCGAGCACGTTCTCGATGTCCGGCCCGTGGGTCGGCGCCGCCGCACCCGCAGAGAACATCACCGCGCTCGGATACGACGGCAACCCGGTCAACGCACTGCAGGGGCAGGACGGCCCGGTTCCCATCAATGGCACGTCCTTCGCAGCGGCGTACGTGTCGGGCCTTGCCGCACTGCTGAAGCAGCGGTTCCCCGACCTGACCCCCGCGCAGATCATGAACCGGATCACCGCCACCTCTAGGCATCCCGGTGGGGGCGTTGACAACTACGTGGGCGCAGGCGTCATCGATCCCGTCGCCGCACTGACCTGGGACGTGCCCCCTGGACCGAAGACCATCCCGTACAAGGTGAAGCAACTACCTCCACCGGTGTACGTCCCACCGCCGGACCGGGGGCCGATCACCATCGTCGTCATCACCGGCGCGGCGCTGGCGCTGATCCTCGGCATCGGTGCGATGGCCCGTCGCGCACTGAGGCGTCGATGAAGGCATTCCTCGCGCAGTTCGGACTCCGCATCACCACCGGTCATCTGCTGTGGGCGGCCGTGCTGATTCCGGCGTTGATCGCGATCTTCATTCCGCTGCACCTACTTTGGGTGGGCGTCACGCTTGCCGTACTCATCGCGATCGCGGTGGTGCTCACCGTGCGGGGCCGCAGGCTCACCGGCTGGTTCACGGCGATCTTCTCCTGGCGACGTCGGTACAAGACCGCCCCCGAACCCCCTTCGGCGCCTGCCGTCGGGTCCACCGTGGTTCCCGGCGATCACGTAGCGGTGCGGTGGCAGGACGATCGCCTGGTCTCGGTGATCGAGCTGATTCCGCGGCCCTTCACGCCGACGGTCATCGTGTCCGGCGAGGCATATACCGACGATGTCGTCGACACCAGGCTCGTCGAACAGCTCATCGCCGCATACTGTCCCGACCTGGACGCCGACATCGTGTCGGCGGGATATCGAGTCGGCAAGACCGCGCCATCGAGCCTCGTCGCGCTCTACGAGCAGGTAGTTGGGCCGTACCCCGCGCCGGCCAACCGTCGCACGTGGATCGTGCTCAGGGCGCTGCCCGAGGAGACCGGCAAATCCGCTCAACGGCGCGAAGCCGGCGTCGCCGGGCTGGCCCGTTACCTCGTCTCGTCGACCACGCGGATCGCGGATCAGTTGGCCAGCAAGGGGATCGACGCGCGGTGTGGGCGCAGCTTCGACGACTTCGATAGGGCGACGGAGATCAGCTTCGAGCGCGAGAGCTGGTCGTCGATCAAGGGCCGCAGCACGTTCACCGCGGCGTATACGGCCGTCGGTGGCCCAGACGTCTGGTGGTCGGCGCGTGCGGATCACACGATCACCAGGGTCCGGGTGCGTCCGGGGACCGCGCCGACGACGACGGTGTTGTTGACCACGCTCGCGAATCCGTCTACGCCGCGCGGCTTTTCGTGCCTCTTCGGCGGTCAGCGAGCAGCCGCGCTGCAGGGCCTCAGCCCGCTGACCGACCGGCACTACGAGCTGCCGATCGGCTCGGCGGGCGTGCTGGTCGGCGAGACGGCCGACCGGTACCCGGTGTACATGCCGTTCGACGACGTCGACGTCAGCATCAATCTCGGCGACGCGCGGCTGTTCACGCAGTTCGTCGTCCGGTCGGCGGCCTCTGGCGCGGTGGTCACCCTCGGTCCGCAGTTTCGCGAGTTCGCTGGGTTCATCAATGCCCGCATTGGTCAGGTCGCCAAGGTGGCGTGGCCGAACGCCACCACGTACCTCGGTCCGCATCCTGGTGTGGGCCGGGTAGTGCTGCGAAGCAACTTCATCGACACGCCGCGGCATCGTCAGCTGCCCATCCGGCTGATCAATCCTCGTGAGGAAAGCCGCTACCAGATGGCACTGGAACAATGATCCGGGGTTTGCTGCGGCGCGTAAGCTGGACGCCGGAGGAGGGGACATGACCGTACGGGTGGAGCCTGATGCTCTGAGGGCAATTTCAAAGCAAATGTCCAATTCGCCCTGGAATTCGCCGGACCTCAACGCTGCGCCGCCGGATGCGCTGCCAATCGGGACCGATGCCGCCGCGAACCTCAACGATGCTGCACAGAACCTTCGGGAGTACCAGAAGCTCGCGGAGGCCGAGAACCACCGCATCAGTGAGATGTTCACGATTGCCGCAGATGCCTACGAGAAAGTCGACCACACGTGCGGTAAGGCGTTGGAGAACGCCGAGCGTCAGGCGGCCATCTCGCAGATACCCGTACCCTCGCCATCAACGCAGCTGCCACCCATTCCGGCGGACCCCACTGCACCGCGACCGCTCGACGCCGGCGGGTACAGCGATGTCAAGACCACCCACGGTCAGTTCCAGGCCGGTGACCAGGGCGCGTCGTTGCACGACATCGCGGTGAACGCTGCCGTGTCGGCCAGCTTGGCCGAAAGTCACGCGGCTAGGCCATTGCGCACCGATTGGGAAGGCGCTGCGGCGGAGGCGGCCTACCAGCGGTTGAATTCATTCAACGAGTGGCTGCATCAGCTTTCGGCGGCGTGGAAGCGGCTGGGTGAGGCGGCCGACAAGGTGAAGACCTCCCATCTCGACGCGCGCGGCAAGCACGCCCCCATCCACGCTGAGTACCTGATTTGCGAGGCACTGCTCAAGCAATTGGCGGCACAGATAGCGCCGGGGAACTCGATACAGACCCAGGCAAAGATGCAAGAAGTTCAGGCCAAGATGGCTGAGCTGCAGCGTGAATCCGACCAGGTGCGGCAGGATTACGCGCGCAGTGCAGCATTCGATCCGGTCCGAGTCGAGAAGCCGCCGTTCGGATCGGCAAACGGTCCCGGCGGCCGGGGGTCGACCGCACCGGCGCCCGGCGGAGGTGGCGGCGGCGCGCCCTCGCAACCCCCGACCGCGCCACCGGCATCACCGCTATCGGCACAGAGCCCCACTGGTGGGGGCACCCCTTCGGGTGGCGGATCGCCATCGGGCGGTGGCTCACCGTCGGGTGGCGGATCGCCGTCCGGTGGGGCATCCCCTTCCGGCGGCGGATCGCCGGCGGGTGGCGGTCTGCCGAGTGGCCTGCCAGGCGGCGGGCCGAAGGACCTACCCAAGCTGCCAACCGATGAACCCCACCTGAAGCCCGCCGCGGCGAGCGGAGGCGGAGGATCCGGCGGAGGCGGCGGCGGCGGAATTCCTCAAATGGGGTTGCAGCCCAACGTCGGCGGCTCGTCCGTCGGGCCGAGCAGCTCGGCCGGCGGGCCAGGAGCAGGTCCAGGGCCGAGCGTTGCCGGCGCAGCGGGCGGCGGCATGGGCGGCATGGGCGGCATGCCGATGCACGGCCAAGGCGGCCAAGGCGGCGGCAAGGAGCGCAAGCGCACACCGGGATTGGCGCCCGACGAGGACATCTACACCGAAGATCGGCCATACACCGAGGCCGTCATCGGCCTTCGTCGCCGTAGGGAAGTCCAGGAAGACAAGGACTCCAATTGACCGAGGAGATGCATCCCCAGGTAGCCGCCGTCTTGAAACAGGCACAGCGGTTGCAGTCTCTGATGGACGACCAACTGGCGAAGATGAACACCGTGTCCTACACGGCGACCGATGAAACCGAGACCGTCGAGGTCACCCTCAACGGACACCACTGGCTGACCGACGTGTTCATCGAGGACGGTCTGCTACGGCTCGGCGCAGCGACGGTCGAGGGAAGGGTCAACGAGGCGTTGCAGAACGCGTCGTCCATTGCGTCCGCGTCGATCGACGCGGACAGGGAACGCCTCGACGCGGCGGTCGCCGAGATCACCTCGGAACTGGACGACGGTTCCCCGCAGTAGTTCTCGCGCAGCGCTCTGTCAGAACCGCAGGTTGCGAAGGATGTCGTAAACGCCGGCGATCCACAGCAGCATCGGGATCACGGCGGCGATGGCCGCACCGTCGAGCAGCTCGAGAATGCGCTTGCTCACCGGTGACATCCGCCGCACGCCGTCGGTCGCGCCCACCAGGATCAACGCGACCAACGCAACAGCGGCGTAAATGCTCAGCACCAGCCACGCGCGCTCCGGATACCACAGGCACAGCCGGATGGTCACGCCCGTCGGGATGAGCACCGTCGCCGCCAAAAGCGCCCAGGCGCACCACCTTTGGGCGTAGAGCCGCGATCGGAAGGCGCACGTCGCGGTGACGAGTCCGGCCACGATCAGGCTGTGCAGGAAGAAGTGCCCCTGTACCACCACCGCGATCGAACCGAGCGCGAGCACCAGCGCGCCCGCGGTGAGGAAACCGACCAGCAGCTGCCTGGCGAGGTGGCTGCGTTCGGTGAGGCGGGCAGCCGACTCTGGCACCGAGGCGATGATCGCCTGCCAGGTCGGGGATTCCTCGTCGGATGCATCCGGACTCGAAACCGGGTCGAGCAGTTCGTCATTCGACACCGTCTCGCCGGGAGCCGGTATCGGCGGTAGGGCGATGCGGGCGACGGCAACGGTCAGCTTCGCCGCGTTGGTGACGACGATCAAGCCGAAGGCGATCGCTCCGGCGGGCACCCAGTACTGCCATCCATATCCGTAGGCGACCGCCGCGGCGGTGATCGCAATTGCCATCACCGCGCTGAACGACGCCACCTCGGCGCGCTTGCGCGGCCCACCGCGCGTCGCCAGCACGAGGAGCAGCGCCACGGCCGCGGCACCTGCCACGTTCGGGGCACCGAGTCCGCTGATGCCTGCAGGCAACGGAACGACCAAGGCCGCAGCACCCGCCAGCAGTGGAACTGCGGCGATCAGCAGACTCTCGGCCATGTCGAGGTTCTGGTAGCGCGTCCTCGCCATGATGCTTCCGGCGAGGACGCCCAAGCCGATCAGACCAAGGGCCAGGGTCCACCACCAGCCGTGTCCGGTGTCCGACCATGCGCGCAGTGCCGCGCCGGTGATCACCAGGCAAACCATCGGAATCGCCAAGCCCACGAAGCGATTCAGCGCCGTGCGGTCGAATTCAGGTGACTCGTCGAGTACCGCGATGGCATCGATGACGTCCTCGACCAGTGGTCGATAACGCTCGGTGCGGCTGACCGACACCAGGGTGACGAGCGCCCCGTCGACCACCCCCGCATCGTCGAGCGACTCGGTCGCCTTGATCGGTGGAGCACCGGGACGCGCGAACGCCCACTCGCCCTGGGCCTTGAAGTCGAAGCCCGCGAGCACCTCCGGCGGTGTGTCGTCGAGCAGCTCGGACAGGACCTCCACCGCTTCGTCGATATAGGTCTCGATCGGCGCGGACGCCGGGAGGACCAGATCAGTCAGGCGGCGTCCCGTCAGAACCGTGACACGGGTCGTCGACGGCCTGCCGGGTGTCGTGCCTGGCGTGCTGGGTGCGGCGGCCGTGGTGGTCAACGACGCTCGAGCCTGTCGAAGTCATCCGACAACGCGGCGCCCAGTTCGGTGATCCGCCGCCGGAATGTCTTGCCCAGCAAGTCCAGCTGAATCTCCGTACCCGCGGCGATGTGCTTGTCCCAGGGCAACACGATCACTCGGCCCGGCGCGACGTGACGCTCGAACTGCTCGACCAGATCCGCGACGTCGATGTTCGGCTTGCCTGGAACGACGTGGTTGATCACGACGCACGACCGGCCGAGCAGATCCTGATATCCGTTCTGCCGCAACCAGTCCATCGTGACGGCGGCTTGGCGCGCGCCGTCGATCGATGCGCTCGCCACGATGACCAGACCCGACACCGTGGACAGCACGCCGCGAGAGGCGGGCTGGAAGAGTCCGGCGCCACCGTCGGCGAGAACGAGGTTGTAGTACCGCGACACGATGCCGACGGCGCCCTTCCAGTCCTCGTCGTTGAACTCGCGTCGCGCTCCGCTGTACTCCTCCGACGACAGCACCTCGAGGTTGGCGGCGTTCATGCTGGTGTAGGCGCGGATGTCGTTGTAGCGGGCAAGTTCCTTGTCCGACAACAGATCCGAGATGGTCGCGGCGGACTGCCTGCCCGCGCGGTCGGCGAGGTTGCCGCCGTCGGGGTCGGCGTCGACGGCAAGGATGCGGTCGCCGCGGACCTTGCTCAACTCCGAACCGAGCGCCACGGTGACTGCGGTCTTGCCGACGCCGCCCTTCAGGCCGAAGACGCCGATCTGGTAGGAGTCGCGGGCGTTGCGGCGGATCCGCGTGTGCAGATCCAGCTCGTAGATCTCGTCGGGCGACAGGCCGAGGTTGATGCGCGTCAGCATGTAGATCACGTGCCGCCAGCCCCGCTGGGACGGCATCTTCACGGCGGATCGCACGCCGACGTGCGAAAGGGCGTCGATGGCGCGGTGATTGCCGATGGTCGCGGCCGAGGTCGGCGCCGGCTGGCCGGGCGCCTGCTGAGCCGCCGTCCACGCCGCGCGGTTCTCGGCTTGTGATTCGGCGAAGTGTTGTGACGGCGCGGGCGCGGGCGCCTGGCGCGCTTGGGGGGCAGGCGCGGGACGGGCCTGCTCGTAACGGGCTCCGGTGGTCGGCGCACCCTGCGGCACGCGCATCATGCCGTTCGATACTCGCTGCTGCCCCGTGGCTTGGGTGGGCCTCATCTGGCTGGTGACCTCGGCCGGGCGCGGCGGTGGCGCAGCCGACACTGCGGTCTTCGTCGGCGGCGCGATGGGCATCGGGCCCGACGTCGGGGCCGACGGCGCATCGGGACGCGCCGCGTGTGTCGGCATGGGTCCGGCATTGCCGGGCGCTACCGCGTCGCGGTCGACGGCTGATGTCTCCTCTTCGGGCGGCGTCGCGTCCGGGGAGTGGAAGAGCCGGTCATAGTCGGCCGACATGGAAACCTCTCAAGGGTCGGTTCGCGTAACGGCACGAGCCGAGGTGGGCGGAGCGACCACCGGCCGTCCCGCCCACCTCCGTGCTCGGTTCGTTACGCGCTGAAGGAGCCTGCGACTCCGGATTCGGTGTGAGCCATCGTCTGACCCGCTTCGCTAATAGTCTGCGCGAGATTCTGCAGCGCCGCGTTCAGTTCGGTCGATGCGTTGTTCCAGCGCATCTGCACGCTTTCGTACGCTCCCTGCGCGGAGCCCTGCCATGCGGCCTGCAGCCTGCCGAGCGACGCCGTGCCCTCATCGAGCAAGCCGTGCACCGCGGACGCGTAGCCCTGGATCTCGCCAGCGCACGCTTCGATCGCGGCGAAATTCCATACCTGTTCACTCATGATTTCTCCGATTCTGTTGGCTGGTTGTCGTGGTCAGAAGATGTGTGGAATGGTCTGGCCGAGCGCCGACCCTTGATCCTCATCGGTCGAGACGTACTGCACGCCGCCGGTGTGGATGTTCGCCGAGATCTCGTCCAGCGCCTGCTTCTGCACCTGCGCCGCCTCCTGGTACCGCACGAACGCCGCCTGAGCGGCAGTGCCGGAGAGGCCCTGGAGATGCATCTGCATCGAGCCTGCGGTCGAGTCGACCTGACCCATGACTCCCTGAAGCGACGCCGAAATCGACTCGAAGTTGCTGGCCTCGCTTGCGAGGACAGCAGAGTCTGTCTGCAACGGTTGACCCATTATCTGCATACCTTCCTTCTCGTGTCCTCACCAAGGGAATGGCGAGTCTTCCAGCCCCCCTGGGCCGGGAAGTCTTCTGTCGACGACTACCAGCCGTCGTCTTCCTCGTCCTCGCCCAAGTCCTGGGGAAGGAGGGTGGGTGCGAGCAACCCCGTCTTGGATCCGCCGCCGCCCTTGCTCCCGTGACCAGCGCCGCCCATCGGGCCGCCGCCGGCACCACTGGAGTTGTTGACCGGTGCTGATCCGGCCGTACTGCCACCCGCCGCAGCGCCCGGCGCGATCGCCATTGGCGTCGGGCTGGGTTCGACCGGCTGTGCCACCAGGCTGGACATCAACGGCGTGCGGGCCGATGAACCACCCATACCGGGCAGTGACGCGGCCCGTACCAACCCGGCGCCCATGCCAGCCCCCGAACCGCCTGCCAGCGGATGATTCGACATCGGGCTGGCGCCGATCAGGCCGATCTGAGCACCGTTGTTGGAGCCGAAACCGCTGCCCATCTGGCTGAAGATCTGCGTCACCTGCTGGAGCGGCTGGCTCATCTGCTGCACGGGCTGCGTCACCATCTGGCCGAGCGTTTGAGGCACCTGCGCGGCCATGGAGCCCATCTGCGAGACCATCTGGGTGGCCATCTGAACACCCTGTTGTGCTTTGTCCTGGTGCTGGCCTGCTTGCTGGCCTGCGTTCTGCGCCTGTTGGGAGGCCCCCTCGGCACGCGTCGCCGCCATGCTGCCCTGGCTGAACGCATTGCCGCCGGCCAGTCCCGCGACCTGCATGGAGCCCTGCGCGGTCACCGAGGCGAACGTCGCCTCACGGATGATCGCGCCACCCATCATCGCGACGTTCTCACCGATCGCCATCGCCGCCGAGCTCTCGCCGACGCCGGGCACCACCATGGGCTTCATCGGCGGGATCGGCTCGAACACCGTGTTCATGGACGTCTCTGCCTGGTAGGCCTCCATGGCGAACGCGGCCTGGTTCCACATGCGGACGAAGTAGTCAGCCTCGTTTACCCCGATCGGCACCGTATTGACCCCGAGAAAGTTGGTCGCCTCCAGCACCCCGTGCGTGACGTGGTTCATCTCGATCTCGGGTATCGGCGGCGTCGTGATCGCCGCCATCATGTAGGCGTTCGCCTGCGCGATGGCCTGCATCGCGCGCTTCTGTGCCTGCAACGCCGTGGTGCGCAACCAGACCACCATCGGTGTGGTGGCATCCACGGCCTGCTGGCTGGCCTGGCCCTGCCACGAACTTTGCAATGCCACCAGGCTGGCCGCCAGCTCCTCGGCCTGAGTCTCCAGTGAGATCGCAAGGGTCTCCCAGCCGGCGGCTGCCTGGAACATCGGCGCTTCGCCTGCTCCAGCCATCAACCTGGCTGTGTTCACCTCTGGTGGCAGTGCTCCGTAGAACATCGCCAACATTGCGGGCACTGCGGACATAGTTTGCTGGACTCAAATCTTTCTGGGTTGATCGGTTGTTATTACGACACGAATGTCATTTAAGAAAGGGCGGCGGCGCCGGAGCCGTCGACGGCGGTGTAGATGGCGGCGGATTCGATGTATGCCGCACCGGTGCGGGCCAACTCTTCCTGAGCGAAGGCATTGAGCGCATTCACCTCGAGTGCCTCGGTCGCGAACGCCATGGCGGCTTGCACCGAGACTTCCTCCGCACCTGCCGGAACCAATGCACTGGCCTCGGTGGTCGCCGCCGTACCTGTCGCCAGACCACGAGCGCCATTTGCGACGACTTGAGAACCGACTCCGATGGCGCCTGGGTTGTGCTCCAAGGGTTGCATTTGCCCTTACTCCTGACTTATTTCGAAAACACTGCATAGAGGGTCCAGGACCCATGCTGGAGCGGTTGCTTGCTCCCCCGTGGAATCGGCCCCCCGATCCCTTTGCTGGCACGTTGCCAAAAGCGTTGCTGTGCGTCTGCGAAAATTCTACCGGTCCGTCACGGGTGGTGCGAACACTTCTTCCTCGGGGGGGTCCATGTACGCCGCCTGAATGACCTCCTTGCCGTCCTGCGACCGCAGAAGCGCCTGGCCAGGAGGACGGCGCTTCAGTTTGAATTCGCTGGTCGGGAAGTCCATCTTCTCTCCGGACAGGAATAGCGTCGGCGAACCCGCGCCGTACGCGGCACCGACGAACTTGTCCATCGACGCCCTCTGGGCTTGGCTCATCTGGCAGGTGACGACGATGTGTAGCCCGATGTCGGCCGCAGCGGGCAACAGCGGCGTCAACGGCGCCATCGGTCCGAACGGGCCACCTGCGGCAACCACCATGTGCCAGTCGTCGACGAGCAGGACCACGTCGGGCCCCGTCCACCACGACCGCGACCGCAGCTGCGTCGTGGTCAGGTCCGCCGGTGGCAGACGAGTCTGCAGATTGGCCGCCAGCGCCTTGATTGCCTCCTCGAGCGCCGCGTTGTTCCGGTTGACCGCGAACGCATCCAGCAGGTGAGTCTGCGGAATGGCGTCCAGCAGGCCCGATCGGTAGTCGGCGAGCATGAACCGCACCTGCTCCCGGCTGTTGCGCGCGCAGATGGCCGATGCGACGGCATGAGCGATGGTGGTCTTTCCGGACTTCGGCGCCCCGAAGATCAGCAGGTGCGGCGCCGTGTGCATTGCACTGTGGGCCACCGACAGGTCGGCCTCGCGGATGCCGAGCGGGATCGTCCACCTGGTGCGGTAATCCGAGTCGGGCCCTGGCGGCGCCGGATCCAGCTCGTGAAGGTAGATGCGGTCGGGCAGCACCCTGATCTTCGGCGCTTCGTCGGTGTGCAGCGATCCGATGTGCTGGACTGCGGCGGTGATGGCTGGCACCAAGTCGGTCGCGCTGTGCACACCGTCGAGGCGTGGCACCCCGATCATCAGATGGTGCTTCTCCATCGAGATCGCACGGCCGGGCCGGTTGACCGGGATCTCGCGGGTCATGCGGTCGACCTGCGTCTCGTTGATGTCACCGAGGCGGAATTCGATCTTGGTGCCGAGGTAGTCACGAACTCGGGCCTTCAACTCGGTCCAGCGCGGTGTCGAGATCACCGTGTGCACGCCGAACGCCAGTCCCTGCCCTGCCAGGTCCTGAACCACTGGCTCGAGCTCGGGGAACTCGGAGACGAACGCAGGCCAACCATCGATCACCAGGAACACGTCGCCGAACGGGTCCGCCGACGCCGGATGGTTCGGGTCCTCGCGCAGTTGACGATACATGGCGATCGAACCGACACGGAACTGCTTGAACAATGCTTCACGTTGGCGCAGAACGGCTTTCATCTCCGCCACCATGCGGTTCACTCGGTCCGGCTCTGACCGCGTTGCAACGCCACCCACGTGGGGCAGGTCCTCCAGGTACATCAGCCCGCCGCCGCCGAGGTCGATGCAGTAGAACTGCACCTGGCGCGGCGTGTGGGACGCAGCGGCCGACAGCATCATCGTCTGCAGGAACGTCGACTTACCGGTCTGCGGCGCGCCGCCGATCGCGATGTTGCCGCCCGCAGCCGAGACGTCGACGCCCCACACCTCCTGCCGGTGGCGGCGCGGCTCGTCCATGACGCCCAACCCGAAGCGCAGCGGCTGACCCTGGTCCCGCTCGACCAGTTCGTTGACCGGCGTCGGTTCGGTCAACGGCGGCAACCACATTCGGTACGCGCGGATCTCACCGGTGGTCAGCTGCTCGAGGACGACCTCGCGCAATACCCGCTGTTCGGATTCGGTGCTCATTTCTCGACTCCCGCTCGCTCCGGGCCTCGCTCGTACCTCGCTGCGATCCTCACTCGCGCTCTTCTTCGGGAAGTCATGTCGTCACAGCATCCGCGATGGGCGCCGCCGTGAACTGACGGATCCGAACCTTGCTCACCGGGGCGTGTTTGGGCGCCACCTCGCCGACGTCGTCGACCGCTGTCGGCACGTAGTTCACACCCGTGAACACGCTGTGGAACTTCACCGGATCCTCCATGCCCACCCGCAGGAAGCCGACGCCGCTCTCCTTGTTCGTGATGTATTGCGCCTCAGGCGTTCCGATCACGGCCTTGGACTCGGCCGAACTCGTCGTCCGCAGTGCGATGCGATACGTCAGGTTTGGCTCCAGCTTGTCGATGCGGACGCCGCCGGTGTTCAGCGACTGCGTTGCGAGCAGCAAGTGCACCCGCAGCGACCGACCAACGCGGCAGATCCGGTCGAACAGCGCGATGAAGTCGGGGTGATTCTGCAGCAACTCGGCGAACTCGTCGACGACGACGAACAAGGTGGGCAGAGGCGCTAGATCAGCACCTCGCTCGCGATGTTTCTCGTACTCTGCGACGCCCGAGAGTGCACCGGCCGCGCCGACCTGGATACCCGCCTGGCGCAGGATCGACTGCCGCCGATCAAGCTCGCCGGAGAGCACCTCACCCATGCGGCTGACGAGCTCGGCTTCCTCCTCCATGTTGGTGACCACCGCCGCAGTGTGCGGCAGCTTCTCCATGCCGAGGAAAGTCGAACCGCCCTTGAAGTCGGTCAACAGCAGGTTGACCTGATCGGGATGGTGCGTGGCGGCGAGCGAAAGAATCAGTGTGCGAAGGAATTCCGACTTGCCCGAACCGGTGGTGCCGATGAGCATGCCGTGCGGGCCCGCGCCGAACTCCGCGCCCTCCTTGATGTCGAGGTACTGGATCTCGCCGGTCTTCAGCTCGTGTCCGAACGGGATGCGAAGCCGGTCCTGGTCGAGATCGCTGAACATCCGCCACCGATTGGGCGTCACTTCTTCGATGGTCTGCGCCCCGACGAGTTGGTGCCACTCGGTGGCAACCTTCTTCTGCACCCGGGTGCTCTTGTCGATGATCGTTCCGGTGATCGACCAGCCCGCGAGCTTGCGGGCGATGCGGCCTGCCTGAGCCGGGGTGAGCTTGTCCGTCACGTCGGTCACCAGGCGGAAGCTCTGGTTGGGCAGCCGGTCATCGGCGGTGCCGTCGGCGTCGACCCGGATGCGGTATGCCGATCCGCGGTGGTTGCCGAGCGTGATCACGGTGACGCCTGCCCTGCCGTCCGTGGGGAAGCCGGCCTTGCCCCCGGTGAGGTCGATGACGACGACATACGGGCCGCTGGGTGTGGAGTCGGCCGTGTGCGGGCCCCGTGCGGTTAGATCACTCAGCCCATCGGGTCGGGTGAACACCAGGCGCGTCGCGCCTGAGGCATCGGTGTCGGTCTGATGTTGCACGTGCGGCAACCACTTGAGCCACGCCCACTCGGGGTCCTCCGGGTTGTCGGTCATTACCCGGATCTGGAGCAGGTCCGGTGGATGGAACACCGCGAGATGGCACACCATCGCGGTGATCAGTCCAGCGGCACCGGCCGGATCACCGCCGATCGCGATGGTCGGAAAGGTGCGCAACTGAACGAGTTTCGGGCAGTCGTGAATCAGACCGTGGGTGCGGAGGAACTTGGTCAGCCACATGTGGCTGACCGGTTCGAGGTGCGGCTGCGGCGCGGCTTGCGGGCCCGCGAGCTCACCGCCGACGGCGGGCTTGAGCAGCCGGTCGACGGCGGCCTCTGACCCGAGCCCGATCCGGGTGGCGGCGTAGAAGTCGTGGTTGATCTGACGCGACCACTGCCGGTTGGTGCCGATGATCGACAGCAGATCCTCGGGATGCGGCGCGTGGTAGTTGAAGAACGTCACCTGCGCGGCTGCCGATGACGTCACGCGGGTTCGCAGTCCGGAGAGGTAGCGCAGGTACTCCTTGCGGTCGGCGTTGATCTCGGGCACCTTCTTGCCGCCCGGCCCACCACCGGCCATGAAGCCAACGGTGCCCATGACCATCATCAACGGCATCATCAACATGTACGGGGAAAGCTGCCGCACGCCGGTGAAGATCATGATCGCGATCATCCCCAGCATGCCGCCACCCATCACGTACGGCAGGATCTTCTGGACACCCGACGGTGGGATCTCGATGCCGAGGTCCTCGGGCGGTGTCACGTTGATCTCGCCGGGCGTCAGCCGCGGTCCCCGCTTGATGGTCGGGGTGAACTTCTTGGTGGTCATCCCCCACCTCCTGGACGTGCCGCGGGTACGGCGTTCGGATCGCTGACCTTGCGCGGATTGGGGTCGGCGGGCAGCGTGTCGTGCTCGAGAAGTGCTGCCTGCTTGGACAACACGGGGCCGTCGACCAGCAGGCCGACCACCTGCCACGGCGCGGTCTTCGGCGCCGACAGCCCAAGGGCCTTCGCGGTGTCCTCGTCGGCCAGTCCGTACCGCACGCCCTGCGGATCGATGTAGTAGAGGCTCTCCCCGTAGCGCGGATCCGGCGACTGCAGTCGGATGTACTGTCCGCCACCGATGAACACCGTTGAGTCACCGCCGATCTGCTCGATTCCGGTGTTCAGCGTTCCCGGCCCGATCGGCAGGTGGCGCCCGATCACGACGGTGGTCTTGGGGGACTGGTCACCCGGTTCCCGCTCCCACGACCAGCACAGTGTCGGTGCGTCGTCGCGCAGTTGGATCTCCAGCGGCTTGTCCGGCAACGGCGAGGTGTAGACCTCCTCGCGGATCTTCGCGACGTCGCTGGACTCCACCGACGGCGGGGTGATCAGACCGTAGGAGTTGGTGGCGCGCAACGCCGCCGCTGTGGTGTCGTTGACCTTGGCCACCCCGTCGGGCAGCACCAGGTACTTCTGCTCGTCGGAGTCCGTGACGGTTTGGAAGACCGACCCGATGACTAGGTTCTCCGGCAGGCCGACGTTGTTCGGTGCCCCCGCGGCGGGTACCTGCGGCAGCAGCCACGGGCCTGCGTTGGGCAGTGCGTTGAACAACCCCTCCGAGATGGGAGTTGCCTTGGCCGTCACGGGAATCCCGACGGCCGACGTGACGGCACGGTCGGCCAATTCGATCGCGTGCCTGCCGGTGTCGGTGACCAACCAGTTCTTGTCCTGGAAGGACACCAGCACACCCTGATCGGAACCCATGGCACCGACAGAGCCGTCGAGCACCAGTGGTAGCACGATGATCGACGACTTCACCGTCGGCGCAACGCTTTCCGGCTTCGTGACGGTGTCGCACAACGTCCACGTCGAATTGGGCGAAGTGGAGACTGGGGTGGCGTACGGGGCGCCGGGGATGCCGATGGGCTGCCCCTTGGGCATCCGGTTCAGCTCGTCGGACTTCACCGCGCTCGGCGTGCCCGGGTGACCTAGCACCAGTTGCGCCGAGGTCAGGTTGTAGACCGGATGCAACAGATTGGTTCCACCCATCACCACATACAACTGGTTGGTGGTGCGGTCAACGAGCAGGTTGTCTCCACCGCGCTTGCCGAGCGGCTTGAAATACGCCAACAACGCCGCACCGAGGCAGATCAACACCGCGATCACGATGCCCAATGACACTGCCCGGCTGTAGAACTGCAAGGGGTCGTCGAACATCCGGGTGTCGCGACGCACGATGGCGTGCTCGACTCGGCGCAGCAGAAAGCGCCAACCACTGACCTGGACCTTGGTGGTGAGTCGGAAGCCGGCCATCGTTCTATTCGACGATGCTCAGCCGTGCATGCACGGCGTCGATGGCCTCGGTCATGTCTTCACCGTTGATCTCGCTAAGCTGCTCGACGCCGAGGCTGTCGAATTCGATCGAGCGGGCCAGGCGCATGTCCCTGTACTGCTCGCCGGCTTCGACCAGCTGCCGTGCGTAACGGCCGTTGCCTGCGATGTCGAGCGCCGGCTTGCCGTTGAGGGTGCGTTGGCTCAGCAGTGTCGCGGCCTCCAGCGCCCGCTTGCCCGCCTCCTCGCTGAGCGACGAATCATTGGATGCGGCAAGCACCTTGGCGATGTCGACGATCTCGTCCGGCGAATACGAATCGAACTCGACCCGGGTGGAGAACCGCGATCGGAGGCCGTCGTTGACCTCGAGGAGGCGATCGATGTCGGCGCTATAGCCCGCGATGATGACGACGAGCCGATCGCGGTCGTTCTCCATGCGCGCCAGCAGCGTGTCCAATGCCTCGGTGCCGAACGGGTCCGCGCGACCGTCGCGCTCCTGCACCAACGTGTATGCCTCGTCGATGAACAGCACCCCGCCGAGGGCCCGGTCGATGGTCCGTGCGGTCTTCACCGACGACTGCCCCTCGTACTCGGCGACGAAGTCCTTGCGCGAGGTCTCGACCAGCTTCGGTTCGGCGATCACACCGAGGCCTGCGAGGATGTTGGCGACCACTCTGGCGATCGTCGTCTTGCCGGTACCGGGCGGCCCGGTGAAGATGATGTGCTTGGACTGTTGGGCGACCTTCATCCCGCGCGCCGCCCGCACCTTGGCCATTTGCGTTGCCGCGCGGTATCTCTCGATCTGGTCCTTGACCCTGCTGAGCCCGATCTGACGGTCGAGCTCGGCCTGGGCGTCGATCAACAACTTGTCGCGCGCCGAGGTGTCGGCGACCACGCTCGTCGGGTCCCATGGATCCGTGCGAGCCGCGATCTTCTCCGCCGTGGTCGTGACCATCCGGTAGTTCGGATCCTTGAGCGCCGCAGCAACCTTCGGTACCGGATGGGTCGCCTGCAACCACTCCAGCAGCGCGACGGCCGACTCCTCGTTGCCCTGGCTGCGGCGCGTCATGGCCAGATTCCAGGCGATCGCGGTGGCACACGCCTCGCCGGCCGGCGACGAGTTGGATTCGGTGAGACGACGTTCCGCTTCGGTGAAGAGTCCAAGGTTGGCAGCCGCGACGCCGTGCGCGACACCCGCCGCGGCAGCCAGGAACTTGTCCGGCCAGCTGCTTGCGCCCCGCACCTCGTCGATGACGTCGGTCCAGCGCTCGGCGGACCCGTAGATGACGGCCTTGACCCACGCCACCAGATGCTCGGCTCCGGTGGACGGCACGTCGTCGAGCGCCTCCATGGCATCGGCGTGATTGCCGACGGAGGCTTCGTTCACCGCGAAGCCCATGGTGATGGCCAGCGGTGAGTTCACCGGGTAGGTGATGTCGCCGAACTGGCCGCCGATGGGAACCCTCGCGTTCAGGGTGTTCATCGAGATCTCTGCGGCGCCGGCCAGCTGGCCGAATCTCGTCCGCGAATACCAAGCGCGGAACAGCGTCGCCCGGTCGGTGTCACCACAGCGGATGCGCCCCACCCAGCCATCGCAGGCCGTCTCGTCGATCGTGGTGATCTCGGTGAACAGTTCGAGGGATCGTGCGGGCGCATTCGGCAGCATGCCTACGGCGCTTCCGAAGAGCCCGGCCAATTGATCAGTCATGGTTACTCGCGTATCGGGTGGCGAAGACCTGGGCCCGGGCAGCTTGCGCCTGATCCGGTGACGGCAGGTCGAGGTCTCTGGTCAGGAAATCGTGTGTCGCGAAGTCGTCGTGGCCTTGTTCACGCATGCCCTCGAGCATGAAGGAGTACTGCGCCGACCTGGCATCCTGGGTGGCCAAGCGCGCGATCACGACGATCTCGTCAGCGAGGTTCGTTTCGGTCATCGTCGTGGCCTTCGGCGACAGATCGATGCGGTTGACGCGTCCATCCATGAAGGTTGTCACGGTCACGGTGCCGGGCGGATTCGTGACGGTGAACATGGGCACCGACGGTTCGTCGGCCGCTACCTCGGGTGGACGCGGATCGAGCGCGTCCAACACGTCGGCCGTCATCGGGTCGTCGTCGACGGCGTAATCACCGAACGCCTCGAACACCGACACGCTCGATTCGGCGGCGGGCGCGGAGAAGTCCAGCGCTGCAGCCAGATCGTCGTGATCGTCTTCGGAATCGTGCGGCGGAGAGTCGGCCACCAGGAGAATGCCCTTTCTCAGTCCGAGTAGGAGTGGTCGGCGTTGTTGTTGTCTAGGTTCCTGTCGAACCACGAACCCGACGGGAGGAACTCGATCAGCCCGTCGAGCGCGCGTTGCAGGTTCTCGTTCGTGCCTGGCAGGAAGCTGCCGTACAACTCACCGTTGACCTTCCGCGGGATCGACACGAGGCGGCCCAGATGCGAGTCGAGCACACCCGCGGCAACGTCGGCTTGGGTGTAGGTACCACCCGAATGCCGCTCGTTGGCCGTGATCTCGACCCAACTCTTGGGGCTGGCGATGAGTTCGGCGTACTTCTTCGCCGAGGCCTGGTTGATGCCGAACTGGGCCAGTTGGTTGGCCGATCGCGCCTCGCCGAGTCTGCTTGCCTGGGCGGTCAACGGTTCGACGTCAGCCGGTGTCGCCGACCCAAGGACGACGTTCACCATTGCGGCCAGCCCGACCTGTGGTGCGACGCGTTGCAGGACGAGCATCTCGCCGTCGCGAGCCGCGACGACGTGCCGAGACCCCTTGCGACACACCACGAAGCGCACCATCTTGCCGCCAACGTCGCGGCGCCACCATCGGCCCTCGAGCGTTCGGTCGGCACGACTGAGCGTGTCGACCATCGCCGCGACCTCGGGGTGAGGCTCGCCGAACACGGTCAGCACACCCTGAGCGACGAGGTCTCGGGTCACCTGTTCCCACACCACGTTTCGCAGGTCGAGCTGCGGAATGTTGGGCCGAATCCCCAGAGACGGCGGGAACTCCATGACATTGAGCTTGTCGGCGATGACGAGCATGCCGTCGATGGTGACCTCGACGCCGACGACGTCATCGATGTGTGGCGCGTCCTGTCCGGCGCTGCCCGCCGCGGTCATCGGGTTTGCATCCGGTCGCCGAGGCGGCCACCGGCCATCCCGTCGATCCTGTCGTAAGCCCCAGCGGACGCGTCCAACTTGTCGGCCATCTCCTCCGCAACCCCCTTCATTCCCGAACCCGCCGCGCGGCGTGCGTTCTGCACGGCCTGCACCGCCATCGCGGTCGACCACGCGATCACCCCGTGGGTTACCCGCACCGAAGTGTCCACACCGTCGGCGACCTCGACCGCCGACCGAATCTCGGTGGCCGCTTGTCGCTGTTTGGCAGCCAGCTCCCTCAGCTGGGCCGTCGCAACTCGCAAATCGCCGGACATGTGATTCCCCTTCGTTTTCATTGTCCTATGCGCCAGGCGCCCGCGGCGGGCCGATCAGATTTTCTGGCTCCACCGTAACCGCGATCGGCGCGGCCAGCTGACTCGTGCCATGGCCGCCCGGGCCTGCTGCTTCGTCGTGCTTCGCGTCGTCGGGCTTGCCTTCCCCGTCCGCATCCTTCTCGTCTTCGTCGTCCTCGGCGGCCTGCCTCTCGGCATCCTCCTTGAGCGCAGCGAGCACGGCGTCCTTGATCAGGCCGACGGGGATCGCGGACGGCGTTGCCCCCATCGGCGAAGTAGTCACACCCGAACGTGCAGGCGGGGCGGGTGCTTGGGCGACGGCCGCCGAAGGCGTCAGGGCCGCGGGTGCAGGCGCGGGCCCAGCCATCGCGGGATGCCCGACGAACTGGCCAGGGCTGCCCTCCGTGTGTTCGGACGACGACTGTTTGGCCGGCGGCGGTTCGGCGTGTGGAGCCATGCCTCCCGGCTCGCCCTCCTGCCGTTCCTCCGTATCCGTCTCGGCCTGTTCGACCGTCTCGTAGCAACCAACGAGCTGCTGCAACGCCGCCGCGTTCGCCTCGACTTCTGCCGAGAGCTGCTCGAGCTCCCGCGAGCTGCGGCCGACTGCGACGAATACCGCTTGGACGTCGGCGGCCGCCTTCAAACCACGGCCGACGCCGGGGATCAGGCCCAGCGCCGACGTCACCACCCCGACGTCGGCGAGCCAGTTGTACGAGTCATCGAGCCGGTCCCGGTGAAAGCCGATCTGGTAGGCCTCGGTGGCCAGTACTCCGTGCACCTCGTTGTCGGCGGCGGCCATCGCCCTGGTCCGCGTCATCTGCTTGACGTTCTCAACCGAGTACGCGCTTGCCGCGGTCCCCGACCAGTCCGTGGTGGACTGCGCGGACATCAGGGTTGCGGCGGTGCCGTGCAGCCGCGCCCCACCCTGACCGAAGCACGCACCGTCTTCTGGCTCGCCGAGGCCGGTGGTCAGCTTCATGCCCGCGATCGTCAGCTGGCCACCGGTGAGGATCGGCCCAATGGCTGCGCGGCGATACGCCGCTTTGCCAACGCTCTCCACATCACCTTGCACACCCATGGACCGAACCCCCTCGACGGATGCGAGCGTACCAGCGGACTTCGGACCTCCGACGCACCAATTCCACGGGCTCCCGAAGGGCCGCCAATCCACGTACGTGCTCCACGAACTGCCCATATGGCGGCGACGACACGTCGTCGCCGGGCTGCATGCCGACCACACAACGGGACCGCACGCCTTGGTTCCGCGCCACGGAAGAGACCGGGAGATGGTTCACCAAGGCCGGGCCAGGCGGGAATGCGGTATCCAAATCTTGTTTGCTGTGCGACATGGGGCGTCGCGGACCCCGGCATGATCCGATGGCGGGACCTCGGCGTGGTTGATACTTGAAACCAGGCAGGCAGCCACATCGTCTGGATTCCACGGGAAGGAGCTTCGTGCCGTGAGCGAGCGTGACGACGCCCTGCGCAGGCAACTCGGCTGGACCGGGCCCGAGGAATCCGACTACGAACCGCCTGCACCCGTCGAGCCGACGTTCACCCAGGCATCGACGCCGCTGCCGTCCCGGCCGCCGGTCGACTTCGTGCCTGCCGATCCGGCCCCGCCCGAAGACCCGCCCGCACCGGAGCCCGCCGCGCCCGACCCCGCCGCGCACACGACACGCGAGTTGGACCGCCCAGCCGGCTTCCCCCCACCTTCACCCCGCCACGCACCGCCCCCGGCACCTCGTGACCAGGGTCAGTTCGGCGGCCTTCTCAGGCAACAGAATCCGCCTCAACAACCGAGTCCCCAGCCCCCACAGCAGTCGGGCCCCGCGCCGGCTGCCAACGCGCAACAGTGGGGACAACAGCAGCAGCCGCCTGGTTGGCAGTTGCAGCGCGCGCCGCATCCACCCGCGCCACCGAACCCCGGGCCGCCACCCACCTGGCAGGCCCAACAGTTCGGTCCCGACCCCCGGCTGGCACCGCCACCACCGACCGCGTCCTACGCCGACCGGATCAGGCGCGACGAGCTCGTCCCCGCCAAGCCGCTTCCGCCGTCGCGCGGCTGGCGCCTGATGCTGTACCGGCTCACGTTCGGAGCCATCAACCTGGGCCAGTCCGCTGAGGAGTTGCGGCAGACCGAGTCGGAGGCGCGGATCAAGTCCGTCTTGCGGGGGCACTACAAGATCGGCGTGATGGGCAAGGGCGGGGTCGGCAAGACGACGGTGTCCGCCAGCATCGGGTCGATCTTCGCCGAGCTGCGCCAGGACGACCGGGTGGTCGCCATCGATGCGGATACGGCGTTCGGCAAGCTCGGCAGTCGCGTCGACCCGAATGCGACGGGTTCGTACTGGGAGCTGGCCAGCGATCAGCACCTCGAGACGTTCGCCGACATGCGGAGCCGGGTGGGGAACAACGCCGCCGGGCTGTTCGTGTTGGCGGGCGAGGCCAGTCCCGCGCGCAGGCGCGTGCTCGACCCCGCCATCTACCGGGAGGCGACCGCACGGCTGGATCGCCACTTCACGATCTCGATCGTCGACTGCAGCTCGACGATGGACACTCCCGTAACCCAGGAGGTGCTGCGGGATTTGGACGCCTTGGTCGTGGTCTCCTCTCCCTGGGTCGACGGGGCCGCCGCCGCCGGTCAGACGATGGACTGGTTGGCCAACCGTGGCTTGACCGGCCTGTTGCAGCGCACCGTCGTCGTGCTCAACGATTCGGACGGCCACGCCGACAAGCGCACGAGAGCCATCCTCGCCCAACAGTTCGCCGGCCAAGGCCAGGCCGTGGTGGAGGTGCCGTTCGACGGGCATCTGCGGACCGGCAGGGTCATCGAGCGCACTACGGAAATGTCCCCCGCGACCCGGCGCAAGTTCATCGAGGTTGCCGCCGCGTTGGCCGAGCACTTCCCGACCAGCGACGATCGCGAACGCACCCGCGACCGTTTCTAGCGTTCAGCGCCAATCGATCTGGTCGATCAGCGA
>Ga0105237_10001696_pt1 | contig 28550 bp, 27 predicted proteins | sample KBSC24metaG_FD_81520 | JGI IMG/M metagenome (GOLD analysis project Ga0105237, IMG submission 81520) | Corn rhizosphere microbial communities from Kellogg Biological Station, Michigan, USA - KBS C2-4 metaG | ecosystem: Host-associated > Plants > Roots > Rhizosphere > Soil | place: Michigan, USA... | reverse complement strand
GGAGCACTCGCGGATGCAGTTCCCGGTCTCGCGGGTGATGCGGTTGTGATCGTGGAACGCGCCGACCTTCGACGGATCCGGACGGTCCTTCAGATCGGCGCCGCTGCAAAACACCTTGCCGTTGCCGGTGAGGATCGCAACGCGCACGTCGCTGCGCTCGGAAATCTCGTCGAACACCGCGACGATTCGATCGCGCATTGCACGATTGAGCGCATTCACCGGAGGACGGTTCAGCGTCACGATTGCGATGTGGTCGGATATTTCGAGCGTCACGATATCGTCGGACATGGCTTCCTCCTGGCTCTTGCTTGATCTTGGTACTTCGACGTCCGGACGGCGGCGTTATCACCGCCTGACCGATCGGTCAGTCGATGTGCTGATAACACCAAGCTCCACGTCTGGCAATAGTTGCGGATTTTGTCCTGTTGACTGACCGATCGGTCGGGCCATAGATTTGGGTCAACGCGACAACATATTCCCGGGGAGGAACCGCCATGACCAAGATCAGCCGACGTCAGGCCGCGACGCTCATGGCCGGCGCCATCGTCGCGCCCTTTGCTGCACCTGCGATCGTGAGCGCGCGCTCGTCACAAACCGTCTTCATCATTGTGCCCTATGGGAGCGGCGGCTCGATCGACAGCCTGATGCGTTCGATCGCCAAGGGGATGTCAGAGGTGCTCGACCAGCCCGTGCTGGTCGACAACAAGCCGGGCGCCAACGGCATCGTCGGATCGCAATATGTGGCGCGCGCAGTCAAAGATGGCTCGGTGCTGCTCGCCGGTGGCACCGGCCCGATCTCGCTCAACGTGCTGCTGCGCAAAAACCTGCCCTACAAGCTGGCGGATTTCGCTTCCGTCGCCATGCTTTGCAACGGCCCGCTGTCGCTGACCGTGAATGCGAAAATGCCGGTCACCGACATGAAGAGCTTTGTCGCCTACGCCAAGGGCCGCGACAAACCGATGTTCTATGCCACGCTCGGTCCCGGCAGCGTGACACACTTGTTCGGGATCATGATGGGGAAATCGATGGGCTTTTCAGTCACCGATGTCGCCTATCGCAACAATCCGGCATCGGTGATGGAACTGCTGTCGGGGGAATGCGACCTCAATTTCGCAACGCCTGCCGCCATCATCGAGCACGTCAAGGCCGGCAAGCTTCGACTGCTCGCCGTCTCCACCGACAAGCGCATGCCGAACCTGTCCGATGTGCCAACGTTTGCCGACTCAGGCTACCCCGAGCTCTCGGCATCATTCTGGACTGCGCTGCATGCGCCGGCCGGCACCCCGCGCGAGGCGATCGAACGGCTGAATGCAGCCGCCAACGTCGCGATGCAAAAGCCCGAGATTGCCAAACAGCTCGAGATCGACGGCTTGCGGGCCGACCTCGGGCCGCCGCAACTGCTCGATACGCAGCTGACCAAGGACGCAGCTCTGTGGGGGCCAGTGATCACGGCGCAGCACATCGCGCTCGACTGAAACTGCTCGCCTAGCGCGCCTTTCGTCGGGGCGACTTCGGTGGTTCAACGATCGGCGGGCTGACGGATCCGTCATTCCGCAGGCCGTTGAACACCATGTCAAAGAAGATATCGGCGATCTGCTCCGGCGTCGCCGACTTGTTGGGATTGTACCACCGATGCATCCAGTTGAGCGACGACAGGATCAACCGCCCGGTCATGGGAACATCGAGCTTGCGGATCTCGCCGGCGTCGATCGCTTCCTGGATCAGTCCGCGCAGGAAGTTCTCGAACCGGTCGCGGCGCGTCAGCCGCTCCTTCTGCCGGTGTCGGTCGGGATCGTTCCAGAATGCGGTCGTCGACGCGATCCAAGCCCAGCGATAGCGCCGGAAATATTCGGCGGTGGCGACCATGAAGGCGCGGATCTTCTGCGACGGCGGAGCATCGGGAATGCGATCGCGCACGAACAGGTAAAGTTCCAGCGTGGAACCGACCGCAACACGCGCGTAGATCTCGTCCTTATTGGAGAAATGATGATACAGCAGCGATTTCGAGATGCCGCAGGCCATCGCGATGTCGCGCATCGACGTGCCGTCGAAACCCTTGGTGGCAAACAGCCGCCCGGCTTCCGCGAGAATCTGGAGGACGCGATCGGACGCCTCCGCCTGGTTGGCCACTCCGTCCTTTGTCGTCGACAATTCAACCATTGAACCCGCAATCTGACCTGACACAGAGCATCCGTGCAAATGAACGTAGTTTTTCGCCGACCGATCGGTCAAGCCCGCTCTGCCCAGGGGATCCACGAGGTGCTCCGATGAATGCAACCCCGCACATCACTCGGGTCGGAACGACCACGGATCAGCTCGGCGAGAGCCCGGTCTGGGACGATCGGACCCAGTCGCTGATCTGGATCGATTCGCTCGCAGGATCGATCCGAAGACTGTCGCCTGCGACCGGCGCGATCGAGGAACATCAGGTGCCCGCCCCGATCGGTTCGCTGGCCCTGGCGCGGAACGACCGCGCGGTGCTGGCCTTGCGTCACGGCTTCGCGCATTACGATTTCGGGACGCGGGAATTGACCGCAGGCCCCTCAATCGGCCTCGATCATCCGATGCTCCGCCTGAACGACGGCAAGGCCGATCCGTTCGGACGTTTCGTCGCCGGCACGATGCAGGGCGGGCGGGCCGAGGATGAAAAGCCACTCGGCGGCCTTTATCGCATCGATGAAGCGGGTGCGATCGAACACCTCGAGTCCGATCTCGCCGTGACCAACGGTCCCTGCTTCAGCCCTGACGGCCGGACGTTCTATCTGGCCGACACCGCACGGCGCGTGATCTGGGCTTACGACTATCGCTGCGACGGCCCCCTCTTGAACAAGCGCGTCTTCGCCGAGATGGATGCGCACGGCTCCGGCGGCGACGGTGCAACAGTCGATGCGGACGGCCATCTATGGACCGTGCTGGTGCGGATCGGCGCCATCGCGCGGTTCGCGCCTGACGGAACAATGGTGCGAAAGATCGAGATGCCGGTCCGGCATCCGACCAGCGCGACCTTCGGCGGCCCGGGCCTCGATATCCTCTACGCGACCTCGATATCGCGCAGCACCCATCTCGCCGACGACAGTCCAGGCGCCGGCGGGTTGTTCGCCGTCGAGGGTCTCGGCGTGAAGGGGCTGCCGGCCCACAGGTTTGGCACGCGCTGACGGCGCTGCGTGACATTAGGCCGATCGCTTGATCAACCGCGGTACGCTCTCTGCCATATAGTCGACGAACACCCGGATCTTCTCCGGCAGATAGCTGGCCTGCTGGAACGTGGCGTAGATCCCCTCGTCGAAGGTCGAGTTGGTGACGCGGAAGCTCGGCAAGAGACGCACCAACCGCCCACCCTTCACTTCGTCCGCGACCGTGTAGTCGTCGAGCAGCGCAATGCCGTGCCCTCGCACTGCGAGGTCGCACAGGATGATGCCGTTGTTGCTGCTGAACGAGGACGGTACGACGATCTCGCGCAGCCTGCTCTTGCGCATGAACTTCCACACCACGTCGTCAGGTCCCATCCAATAGGTCAGGCAGTTGTGCCCGGCGAGATCGTCGGGCCCGCGGAGTCGTGGCATGCGCGCAACGTAGTCCGGCGAGGCCACGAGGATGCGGTCGCTCCGCACCAACCTGCGCTGCATCAGGCCGGGATCCTTGGGCGCGGCAATCTGGAAGTCGATGTCGAACTCCTCCTCGCGAAGCTGAACGCGCCGCTCCGACAGCCGCAGCTCGACCTTCAGCTCCGGATAGAGCTTCTGGAACTGCGGGATCAGTGGCGACAGCACCTTGATGCCGAACAGCGTCCGCGAGTGCACCCGCAGCGTCCCGCGCGGCGTACTCTGCAAGGCGAGCGCCGCGGCTTCGGCATCCTCGATGCCGTGCAGCACCTGCTCGGTGCGCTGGAAGAAGATCTTACCCGCCTCGGTCAGTCCGAGATGCCGGGTGCTGCGGTTGATCAGCTGTACCCCAAGCTGGGCCTCAAGCTCCCCGACATAGCGCGACACCGACGCCGGCGAGAGCCCGACCCGACGCCCGGCGGCGGAGAAGCTGCCTTCGCGAACGGTGCTGACGAACAATTCCATGGCCTGGAGGCGATTCATCGATCTTTTCAGATTCTGCAAAAGAGATGCTCAGCTTACGCCCATTGTTCGAAAAATCTCAAGGCCGTAACTTTGATCCAACAAACGTGGCGGAGGACTACATCCCATGGAATTCGGCGTCTTCATTCTGGCGCAGCAGCGCGGCTATCATCAGACTTCCCAGCAGGTCATCAACAACGCGGTCGAACAGACGATTGCCGCGGAAGCCGCCGGATTCGATACGGCCTGGTACGCCGAGCACCACTTCAACAATTACAGCCTGTGCCCCTCGCCGCTGATGATGGTGGCGCATTGCGCCGGCCTCACCAAGCGGATCCGGCTCGGCACCGCGGTCTGCGTGCTGCCGCTCTATCATCCCGCGCGCCTGCTCGGCGAGATCGGCTTTGCGGACACGGTCTCGAACGGCCGCCTCGATCTCGGCATCGGCTCGGGCTATCAGCAGTTCGAGTTCGACCGCTTCGGCGTCGACCTGAAGAACTCACACGCTCTGTTCGCCGAGTTCTACGACGTGCTTGAAGCCGGCATGAAGGAACACGTCTTCTCCTATTCCGGCGAGCATCTGCAGATTCCGCCAACCTCCATCGCGGTGCGCACCGTGCAGAAGCCGATGCCGCCGATCTGGGTGACGTCGGGACATGCGGAGACGCTCGGCCGCGCCATCCGCGACAGCCACAATCTGTTCGTCACCGCCCTGCTCAACGGTACCGACGCGATCAAGGCGCTGCGTGAACGTCTCGAAGGCATCGCAGCCAAGGAAGGTCGCTCGATCGACGACGTCCGCTTTGGTTTCCTGCGCTGCGGCTATGCCAGCGACAGCGAGAACGAGATCACGTCCTACCTCGATAATGCGCGCTTCCAGCGCCGTCTCTCCGAAAGCCTGAAATTCCGCCGCGCCCAGAGCGACGACGGTTATCTGATCAAGGAGGAAGCCGGACCCAACGACATGTCGCTGGAGACGATGCGCAAGAACCTACCGGTCGGCAGCGTCAACCAGGTGATCGACCGCATGCTGGAAGAGATCAGCATCCTCAAGCCGTCGCACATCGCGCTGCAAACCCAGCTCGGCGACTTCGACCAGCGCACGATGCTCAAGCAGATCGAGCTGTGGGGCAGCAACATCATCCCGGCGATCCGGAAGGAGCTGCGTAGCGGGGCCAAGGTCGCCGGCGAAGCGGTGTCGGCTTGACGGCGACCAGTCTGGAGGTGCTGGCCATGGCTTGCCAGACGTTTCCGCAAGGAGCCGATCGTCGCTCGGTCGACGCGGCGGAGTTTCGGCGCGCCATGCGCAATCTGGCCAGCGGCGTCGCCATCGTGGCAACCGGCGCGGATGACAGCCGGCGCGGGCTGACGGTCAGCTCGGTCGCATCGCTCTGCATGGATCCACCTTGCCTGCTGGTCGGGATCAATGCGAGCTCCGAGGCCCATGACGCGATCCTCGCCCATGGCAGTTTTGCGATCAGCCTGCTTGGCAGCGGCCAGCAAGATCTGGCACTGCGGTTTGCCGGCCGCGATGGCGTCAAGGGCGACCAGCGCTTTGCGACGGCGCCATGGGATCAGGGCCTGCTCGACGTACCCGTGTTGCGGGACGCGATCGGCGTGGTCGAATGCGAGCTCTACCAGCATCAGGCAGTCGGCACCCACGGCATCTTTATTGGCCGGATCGTGGCGACGCGCGGCGGCGACGGCGGCCCGTTGGTCAATTTCCAAGGGGCTCTGCGCACCTTGCTACATTCGTGAAGGGTACGAAGGGCGGCACGATGATCATAGCATGCACGTCTGACGAGATCCGGCTGACGGAGCCGTTCGAATTCGGCAAATTCAAGCTGTTGATGAAAGGCCCGGCCGCCGCGCGATCTGCCACGATGAGAGGAATTACCTTCGTCGATGACAACAACGCGCTTGTCCCCATCAATCTTGTCCCAACACTGCCCGGACGCCCCGACGACAGAACGTGGGAGGCGGCATACGCCAACATGGTAGCGAAAGCTCGTGAGCATGGCTGGGTCGAAACGGCGACGAATGCAATCCGAGCTCACGTCGAACGCGAGCCCTAGCTTCAGGTGATATTCATACTCAAGACCGCACAATCCGAGACCGCATTACCCACTTCAGAAGACCTGCTCACATTGGCTGTGACAAGATTTTCCTCGATCTCCCGGTGCACACGCTGTGCACATGCCGCCTGCCAACCGGTTGAAAATATAAGCTTTCGCTCCAATTCATCATGGGCGCGACGGAAAAGCGATAATCTTGATACTTCAATAGGTTGATCTATCGTTTCAATGGACTAGATCAGGAACATATGCGCTCTGCTTGCACACCAAACTAGTCAAAATTGCACACGCTTGTACCGCGGGCACTCCCAACCGGCGCTCCCGACCAGCGTGCGCAGGAGCATGCGTCGCTCACGAATCTTCCCTGCCCTCCCTTTTGCGTTCGCACCTCCCGACCTCAAGTCGCCCGTTCCAGTTCAGCCGGCCCGCTCACATTGGATGCCGCAAGATTCTACGACAGAGCGACAAGCGGCACCGGCTCAGCGAGCCTTCAATCGAACTGCACCGGCTCCGCGCCGGGATAGGCATGCGCGACATACTCGCAGAAGGCCCGAGCCGCTGGGGAAAGACGCGCCTTGCTTTTCCAGGCGAGACCCACATCCATGGTGTGAACGTCATCATCCAGGGTCTTCACATCGATGCGATGCCCCTCCAGCGACCATGGCCGATAAACCATGTCGGACAGGACCGTGATCCCCATGCCGGTCGCGACCATGCTGCGGACGGCCTCCACGGACAAGGTCCGGAAGATGACGTTCGGCACATGCGGCGTCCTCTGCCAGTAACGCATCGCGGAGCGCTCGGCTTCGTCGACGGTCAGCATCAGATATGGCTCACTCGCAAGATCAGCCAGCGTGACCTTGTCCTTGTGCAGGAGCGGATGGTGCGCGCAAGTCCAGAGCCGTCGCGGCGAGCGCAACAGCAGGCGTGAGCGGATGCTGCGCCGATCGTGCAGATTGGAGACCAGCATGATGGCGGCATCGACGCTGCTGCTCACCAGGCTCTGCTCGATGGCATCGCGCTGGAATTCATGCAGTCGCACCGTGATGCCAGGAAACGAACGCCAGAAGCGCGACAGCAGCGGCGGCAGGAAATAGCCTGCCACCGTGTAGCTGACCGCGACGTCCACCGTGCCGTCGACCTGGGTTCCCCAGCGATGCGGCCCCTGCATCGCATCCGACACACTCGCCTCGATCGCACGGGCGCGCTGCAGGAATTGCTGACCATCGACGGTGAGCGTCACGCCGTTCGAATGCCGATCGAACAGCTTGCGCCCGAGATCGGCTTCAAGCGCCTTGATCGACGCGGTGACGGCCGATTGGGTCACATTCAGCGCAGCGGCCGCCGCCGAGACCCTGCCGGACTCGGCGGTAGCGATGAAATGGCGGACCTGACGGAAAGTCAGCGTCATCAATTTTTCCGATATCAGTGACCAGTATTTCGAATTTTACAATCCCCCACTGCGCCGCAAAAATCAATCATTCGATCGCGAGTGAGAAAACCGTTCATGACATCGGGTGGGTTGGAACTGGTCGCTCACGATGTCAGCGTCCAGTTCGAGGGCCTGAAAGCCCTCTCCGAAGTGACCCTCGCCGTGCCGCGCGGTCGTATTACTGGATTGATCGGCCCCAACGGCGCCGGAAAGACGACGCTGATCAATGTGCTGACCGGCTTCCAGTCGGCGAGCACGGGCGGCGTCGCGCTCGAAGGCGAAGCGATCAACGGCATCGCGGCACACAAGCTGCGACGCATGGGTGTTGCGCGCACTTTTCAATCGGGTCGACTGTTTCGCGATCTTCCCGTGATCGACAACCTTGAGGTAACGGGCGTCGGTCTCGGCCAGAAACGCCGCGACGCCATCGCGGAGGCCGAGCGCGTCATGGCCTGGCTCGGCATCTCACATCTCGCAGGCACGATAGCGGGCGCCCTGCCCTACACCGACGAACGTCGCGTGGCCATCGGGCGCGCCATCATGTGTACACCGCGCTATCTGCTGCTCGACGAACCCGCGGCCGGCATGTCCGAGCATGAAAGCCACGATCTTGCGGTCATCATCAGGCAGGTCGCAGGCGAGCTCGGCGTCGGCGTGCTCCTGATCGAGCACAATATCGGCCTGGTTCTCGAACTCTGCGAACGCATCTACGTGCTCGACTCCGGCGAGATCATCGAAGTCGGTTCGCCCGCCCAGATCCGCAACAGCGATGCCGTGCGGCACGCCTATATGGGCACGCAGCAGGACGAGTTGCTTCCGGTCGAAGAGGCGGTCGCGTCATGAGCCTGCTGGCCGTCGACGACATCACCGTCAGCTATGGGCGCCTCACGGCGCTACGCGGCGTCACTCTGAAAATTGCTGAAGGCGAAATCCTGTTCGTGACCGGCCCCAATGGCGCCGGCAAGTCGACCCTGCTCAACGCCATCGCCGGCGTTGTCCCTTCCGGATCGGGCACCATTACACTGGCCGGCGGCATGATCACGGGTGCGGCGCCCGAGGAGATCGCCCGACGCGGTTTCTCGCTGGTGCCTGAGGGACGCAACGTTTTTGGTGGCCTGACGGTCGAGGAAAACCTGAAGGTCGGCACCGGCATGCGCACCGACCGCAAGAAGATCGGCGACGATCTCGACGCCGTCTATGCGGAGTTTCCGATGCTGGCCGAGCGCCGCCACACGCCGGCCGGCATGCTCTCCGGCGGCCAGCAGCAGATGCTGGTGATCGGTCGTGCGCTGATGGCCGCGCCGCGCATCATGGCGATCGACGAGCCCTCGCTCGGGCTCGCACCGAAAATCATCGACCAGGTCTACGAAATCCTGATGCGGTTGCGTGCGCAGCGCAAGCTGACGCTCCTGATCGTCGAGCAGAGCTCGACCCGTGCAAAGATGACGGGCGGACGGATGGTGTTGATCCGCGGCGGACGCATCGTGCTGGAGGGCGAAGCCGCCGACATGGTCAAGGACGCACGGCTGAAGCAGGCCTATTTCGGCTTCGGGGATCACTAGGCCATGACCGCCGTCCTGCAAATCCTGTTCGACGCGCTGAGCCTGGGCAGCATCTATGCCCTGGGCGCGCTCGGCATCGCCGCGATTTTCGGCGTCATGCGGCTGGTGAACTTCGCCCATGGCGACTTCATCGCCTTTTGCGTGTTCGCGATGCTGTGGCCGTCGATCGATGCCGCTGCGATCGTGTTCGCCGGCCGCCTGCCCTTCTATCTCCTGATCCCGCTCTTGCTGTCCGTTGGCGCCGCACTGTCGATGCTGTCGGAGGTGATCGTCTTCCGCCGCTTCCGCAACGCCAATCCGGCGACGATGATGATCGCCTCTTTCGCGCTCGGCTTCGTGATCCGCCATCTGCTACTGATGCTCTATTCCAGCCGCCCAAAGTCGATCACGCTCTGGCCCAATCTCGGCCTGCCGGTGGAATTTTTCGGCGCCCACATCCCAATGCTCCAGGTGGTCACGATCATCATCACGCTCGCGGTGCTGGCGGTGCTCGTGCTGTTCCTCAAGCACACCCGCTATGGCCTCGAGATGCGTGCCGCTGCTGACAACTTCACCATGGCCCGCATGCTCGGCGTGCGCGCCAACGGCGTCATCCTGCTCGCCTTCGCCATCAGCGGCATGCTGGCCGCCGCGATCGGCCTGATCCTCGCTACCAATTCCGGCACCGCCGATATCGGCATGGGCGCCAATGTCATGCTGATCGCCTTCATCGCGACCGTGATCGGGGGCCTCGGCAGCGTCCCCGGTGCGGTCGCCGCCGGCTTCCTGATCGGTGCCGCCAGCGTCGTGTTTCAGGCCACGCGGCCGCATGACGCCCGCGTGTTCCGTGACGCCTTCGTCTATGGCGCCGTCATCGTGGTCCTGCTGGCGCGTCCGCAGGGCCTGTTCGCACCCAAATCCGCCAAGCAGCGAGTCTGATCGATGTCGAAGCCGCCCTCCGTCATCAGGCAAACGGTCGTGACGCCGATCGTGCTGATCGCGGTGCTGCTGGCGATGGCCGCATTGACCTATGCGTTCGGCAGCCGGGCCTTCAACCGCACCGCGATCGAGATGTTCATCAACATCATGGTGGTGGTCGGGCTGTACGCCTTCGTCGGCAATTCCGGCCTGCTGTCGTTCGGCCATATCAGCTTCATGTGCCTCGGCGCCTACATGACGGCGTGGCTCGCCATTCCGCCCGTCATGAAGTCGATCACGCTCAAGGGCCTGCCAGTATGGCTATTGCACACGCAATTGCCGATGTGGGTCGCCACTCCGATCTCCGGCGTGTTCGCGGCGCTGTTCGCGCTGATCGTCGGCCGCATCATCATGCGCCTGTCGGGGATCGCGGCCTCGATCGCGACCTTCGGCCTGCTCGGCGTCGTCAACAACGTCTATTCGAACTGGGACTCCGTCACCGGGGGCCAGGGTTCGATCGTCGGCATCCCGCCCACGATGAATGTCTGGATCGGATGGCTGGGGGCTGCGGTCGCGATCGTGACCGCCTACCTGTACTCGATCTCCCGCTCCGGACTTGCGCTGCGCGCCACGCGTGACGAAGCGATCGCCGCGAGCGCCTCTGGCGTCGACATCGTGCGTGAACGGCTGATCGCCTTCGTCGTCAGCGCCTTCATCATTGGCCTCGCTGGCGCTCTCTATGCGCACTTCCTCAGCATCGTCAATCCCGGCTCGTTCTACCTACGCACGACCTTCGTCTCGCTATCGATGCTGGTGGTCGGCGGCATGTACAGCCTCAGCGGGGCAGTGTCCGGCGTCGTGGTAATGTCTGTGCTGATCGAGTTGTTCCGCAATCTGGAAAAGGGCGTCAGCGTCGGCGGCCTGCCGATCGGCCTGCCGAACGGCGTCCAGGAGATCGCGATCGGCATCATCACCATCATCATCCTGATCTACCTGCCGACCGGACTCACCCGTAACCGGGAATTCTCCTGGCGCGGATGGCCGCTTCAGCGACGGCTCGCATCGCCGGTGCAGACTGCGCTGAAGGAAATGAACTGAAGCTCGATGGAACATTGGAGGAGTGGACAATGCGGATCTTGAAACTACTTGGCATCCTGGCCGGGGCGACTGCGCTGCTGTTGACGCCGGCCCGCGCCGCGAACGAGATCGTCGTCGGATTTGCCACCGCGGCATCCGGCTTCATGCAGGCCTATGACAAGCCGGCGCAGGACGCCGCGTTGATCCGCATCGATGAGATCAACAAGGCGGGCGGCCTGCTCGGCAAGAAGATCAAGGCCGTGTTTGCCGACACCAAGACCGATCAGGCCGAAGGCGCCAAGGCGGGCCTTGCCGTGCTCGACCAGGGCGCCGACCTCGTCATCGTCTCCTGCGACTATGATTTCGGTGCTCCGGCGGCCCTGCAGGCTCAGGCCGCCGGCAAGGTATCCTTCTTCCTGTGCGCGGAGTCGATCAAGGCAGGCATTCCCGGCGTCGGTCCGTTCTCGTTCTCCGCCTCGGTGTTAGCCGCCGTGCAGGGCGCAACAATGGCGGAGTGGGCCTACAACAAGAAGGAGGCCCGAAACTTCTATCGCCTGCTCGATAGCTGGACCGTCTACAACAAGGGCATCTGCGACGGTTTTGACTGGATGTTGCCGCGCCTGAAGGACGCCAAGCTCGCCGGCAGCGACACCTTCAAGAACGACGACGCCTCGATCGCGTCCCAGATCACGCGCATCAAGAGCCTGCCGAAGGAGCCCGACGCCATCATGCTCTGCACGATGATGCCGGGCGCCGTATCGGCCATCAAACAGATCCGCGCTGCGGGGATCAAGTCGATGATCCTCAATGGCTCCGGCGTCGATGGCAGCTACTGGCTGAACGCTGTGCCTGATCTCTCGAACTTCTATGTTCCGGTGCAGGGCTCGGTCTACGGCGACGATCCGAACCCGAAGGTCAACGAGTTCAACAAAAAGTACAAGGACGTGACCGGCGGCGATCCCTCCAGCCAGTATGTCTATCCCGGCTACGTCCTGATCGACGTCTGGGCCAAGGCAGTCGAGCGCTCCAAGACGACGGAAGCCGCCGGCGTCGTCGCCGAGCTCGAGAAGATGAACAACGAAGCCACGCTGTTCGGGCCGCGGACCTTCACCCAGGGCATCCACCACCAGAACCAGGGCCGCTACCTCATCGTCGACACCGAGGCCGGCAAGCCGAAGGTGATTGATCAGTGGACGATCTCGGAGAAGATCCCGGTCGACTACCTCGTATCCAAATAGGCAGACGGCATGCCGTGCGCGAATGCCTTATTGCCCCTGCGCACGGCCCTGCCCTCGAAACGCATGCAAGAGACCGCAAGAACGACAACGGGAGGACAATGAGACATGGTCGTCATTAACTGCGACATGGGCGAGGCTTACGGCCTCTACAAGATGGGCGATGACAAGGCGCTAATGCCCCATATCGACGTCGCCAACGTCGCTTGCGGCTTTCATGCTTCGGATTTCAATCACATGCGCAGGACCGTGCAGTTGGCCAGGCAACACGGCGTCAAGGTCGGCGCACATCCCTCGCTGCCCGATTTGCAGGGCTTTGGCCGTCGCGAGATGAAGATCGACCGCGACGAACTGGCCAACTGTCTGCTCTATCAGATCGGTGCGCTCAAGGCGTTCCTGGACGCCGAAGGCATGCCGCTCAATCATATCAAGCCGCACGGCGCGCTGTACGGCATGGCGACACGCAACGAAGAGATCGCGGAAGCAGTGGCCGACGCCGCCGACGTCTACAAGGTGCCGCTGCTCGGCATGAAGGGCACGCTGCATCAGAAGGTCTATGAACGCCGCGGCCACACTTTCGTCGCCGAATATTACGCCGATCTCGACTACAACGCCGACGGCAGCCTGATTATCACACGCGAGCACGACGCCAAGGATCCGGTCGACGCCGCCTCGCGCTGCACCCGCGCCGTAAATGAAGGCAAGACCCGATCGGTTGCCGGCAACGATATCGTCGTCGGCACCGATTCGATCTGCATCCATTCCGACACACCCAACGCCGTCGCGATCGCAGAAGCCGTTCGCGAGGCCGTTCGTCCTTATTTGACCGCGCCCTGAGCCATCGGCCAAGGTCGACACGAACCCACGAGGAGCAATTCATGACCACCCAGCAGATATTCTCGCCGCTACCGGGCATCTTCTACCGCAAGCCGGCACCCGACAAACCGGAATACAAGTCCGACGGTGACGTCATCACTGAAGACGACACGATCGGCTTGATCGAGGTGATGAAGTCCTTCAACGAGGTCAAGGCGGGCGCAGCCGGCAAGATCCTGCGCTTCCTTGCCGAGAACGAGGAAGCCGTGATGGCCGGCCAGCCCATCGCCGAGATCGACGTTTGAGCGCCCCCGGTTCCATGGCGATCAAGAAGCTCCTCATTGCCAATCGCGGCGAGATCGCAGTGCGCATTAACCGCGCGGCGCGTGAGCTCGGGATAGGGACGGTGCAGGTCTACAGCAAGGCCGACAAGGACTCGCTTGCGGTGAAGCTCGCCGATGAGTCCGTCGAGATCGGCCCGCCGCAGGCTTCCAAATCCTATCTCGATCAGACGAAGATCCTGGCGGCAGCCGAGAGCACCGGCGCCGATGCCATCCATCCAGGGTACGGCTTCCTTGCAGAGAACGCGGAATTCGCCGCCGCGGTCGAAGCCGCGGGGTTGATCTTCGTCGGCCCCACGGCGGAGTCGATCCGCTTGATGGGCGACAAGGTCGCAGCACGCGAGGCCGCGGCATCGGCAGGTGTCCCGACCGTCCCGGGCAGCGAGGGGCGCCTGGAATCTCCGGAAGCGGCCTTTGCTTTGGTCGAAAAAACCGGCTTTCCCGTCATGATCAAGGCAGCCGCTGGCGGCGGTGGCCGCGGCATCCGCATCGCGCGGACAGCCGAAGAGTTCCATCATTTGATGCCGCAGGCACAGGCTGAGGCGCTGGCCGCGTTCGGCGACGGCGGCCTCTATGTCGAGAAGCTCGTCGAAGGCGCGCGGCATATCGAGGTCCAGGTGCTCGGCGACGGCAAGGACGTCATCCACTGTTTCGAGCGCGAATGCTCGCTGCAGCGTCGCCGTCAGAAGGTGTGGGAGGAAGCCCCCTCGCCCTCGCTGACACCGGCCGTTCGTGAACAGCTCTGCGCATCGGCGGTCGCCCTCGCCAAGGCGGTGAATTACCGCGGCGCCGGAACGCTCGAATATCTCTATGACGACAGAACCGGCGAATTCTACTTCCTGGAGATGAACACCCGCATCCAGGTCGAGCATCCCGTCACCGAGATGGTGACCGGCATCGATCTGGTGCGCGAGATGATCCGAATCGCAGGCGGCGAGCCGTTACGTATCCGTCAGGACGAGGTCCGGGTCAGCGGTCATTCGATTGAAGTGCGGATCAATGCCGAAGATCCCGCGAAGAACTTCATGCCCAGCCCCGGCACGATCAGCGCGCTCGCCGTGCCCGATGGCGAGGGTGTGCGCTTCGACAGCATGCTCTATGCCGGCTACACCGTGCCGCCATTCTACGACAGCCTGCTCGGCAAGCTGATCGTCCATGCCGAAGACCGCGCGAGCGCAATCCGCCGGCTTGAAGGCGCGCTCGCCGAACTCACCATCGAGGGTTTGGCAACCACAAAGTCCCTGCATCAAGCGCTTGCCCGCGATCCCGACGTGCGGGCCGGACATTTTCACACCGCCTGGCTCGAGCCCTGGCTGGCTTCGCACACCAAAGCTACCCCATCCACATGATCACCCGCCCGGTCAGCAACAGGAGGCCGTAGTCCCATGCAAACCCGATTTTCCTTCGGCGGCGACGAGCACATCTTCGCTGAAGTCGATGAATCCATGTCGCTCGAGGCCTTCTTCAAGAGCCTGTTCATTACCAATGCGGTGCGCGATGCGAAGATCAAGGGCGTGACCGAGATTTGCCCGGCCAACGCGTCCTATCAGGTGAAGTTCGATCCCGATCAGATCAAGCCTGACGACCTGCTCACCGAACTGAAGCGACTGGACAGGGCGGCCGAGAAGTCCGAGCCGGTCATCAAGACGCGGATCTTCGAAATCCCAGTGCTCTACAACGATCCCTGGACGCATGAGACGCTGATGCGCTTCCGCGAGCGTCATCAAGATCCCAACTGTACGGATATCGAATACGCAGCACGCATCAACAATCTCGACGGCATTGACGGCTTCATCAAGGCGCATTCAAGCGCGCCCTGGTTCGTCTCGATGGTCGGCTTCGTCGCCGGCCTGCCCTTTCTCTATCAGATGGTCGAGCGCCAGCGGCAGATTCAGGCGCCCAAATACCTGCGTCCTCGCACGGACACGCCGAAACTAACGGTCGGGCATGGCGGCTGCTTCGGCTGCATCTATTCGGTGCGCGGCGCCGGCGGCTACCAGATGTTCGGCATCACGCCGATGCCGATCTACGATCCGAGCCAGAAGATCAGCTACCTGCGGGACTTCATGTGCCTGTTCAGGCCAGGCGACATCGTGAAGTGGAAGCCGATCGATCGCGCCGCCTATGACGCGGCAGTGGTCGATGTCGATGCTGGCCGCTTTGCGCCAGTCATCCGCGACGTCTCGTTCTCGCTGACAGAATTCAATCGCGACATCGACGCCTATAATCGCAAGCTCGAGGGGGTTCTCCATGGCCATTAAGGTTCTGAAGCCGGGTCTGGCGACGACTGTGCAGGATCTCGGACGTCCCGGCTACTACCACATCGGCATACCGCTCTCCGGCGGCATGGACCGGCATGCGCTTGCAGCGGCCAATCTGCTTGTCGGCAACGAGGAAGGCGCAGCTGTCCTCGAGGCCGTGTTTATGGGACCCGAGCTCGAATTCACCGACGATGCCTTGGTCGCGGTCACGGGCGCCGAACTGCCGCCGAAGCTCGACGGCGCGCCACGCGAGACCTGGAGCAGCTTCAAAGTAAAGCGCGGCCAAAAGCTCTCCTTCGATTTCCTCAAGCAAGGCGCGCGCGCATATATTGCGGTCTCAGGTGGCATCGACGTTCCGGTCGTGCTTGGTTCGCGCTCGACCTACGCGCTCGGCGCGCTCGGCGGATTCAGGGGGCGCAAGCTCGAAGCTGGTGATGCGTTGCCAGTGGGCGCGAGTTCTGCGTCTGTCAAGGAAGGCCGCACGATCGCCAAAGATTTGCGCGGCCTGCCGGCCGGAATACCCACCGAATTGCGCGCTATGCCGGGCCTTTATTGGCACCGCATCACCGAGCAGGCCGGCAACGGCTTCTTCTCCGACACCTGGAAGGTCGCGCCGGAAGCCGACCGGATCGGCTATCGCTTCAAGGGCGGCAAGCCACTCGAGTTCGTGCCGCGCGAGCCGCCGTTTGGCGCGGGCTCCGACCCTTCCAACATCACCGATGCCTGCTATCCCTACGGCTCGATCCAGGTGCCCGGCGGCACCGAACCGATCGTGCTGCATCGTGACGCGGTTTCGGGCGGCGGCTATTTCATGGTCGGCACCGTGATCGCCGCCGACATGGATCTGATTGGCCAGCTGCAACCGAACACACCCGTCAGGTTCGTCACGGTCGGGATGGATGAAGCGCTTGCGGCGCGCCACGATCGGGCCGGGCTGTTGGCCAAGCTCCGCAGTTCCCTCGCCTAATCGTCTGCGTCGCCTTGTTCATCGAGAACCCCCCGGACTCTTTCCGGGAGGTTGTCCTCGATAACGGCTTCCATCTTTCATTGCCCCGATCGAAATTGGGCAAAGGGGGCCTAAAATATCGGCTTTCCCTTCGGTTGGACTTGACGTCATCCTTCTGTCTTCGCCAAGCTAGGGCCGATAGCGGCAACGGGAGTACAGTATGCGTGCGGCCATCCACGATCGTGGTGACGATGCTTTCGCGCCACTGCGTGAGTGCAGCGGATAGTCTACGCCAGGAGAGACTATAGGGATCCAGCAGTCGACGGCAGTGACGGAGCGCAAGATGCAGACCACTTTCGCGACCAACGACATTCCCACTCACCAACGCCGCCAGTTCTGGCAGCAGGTCGTCTCCGACATCTACTATTCTCTGGACTTGCGTTTTCTCGGCGGTCACGACTTCCGCGGTAATCTCGGCGCCTGGTCGCTTGGGCCGGTTTCGATCTCACGCAACGTCTCGGACGGTCTGCTCTACAAGCGGCATGAACGTCACCTCCTCAACGAGCGCGAAGAGAGCTTCCTGATCACGGTGCCCGAGCTCGCGGAAATCCGCTTCGAGCAGGACGGCAAGGACATCCGCTGCAAGCCCGGCGCCTTCCTGATCGAGCGCAGCCATCTGCCCTATGAGTTCAGTCATCGCGATCCAGCCGCGCTGTGGGTGCTGAAGATTCCGAGCGCGGTGCTGCGCGGGCGAATCTCCCGGCCTGAACGGCTGGCCACATTGCAGTTCGATGCCAGCCGCAGCGTCGGTGCGCTGTTCGTCGAGACGCTGCGCCTCGCTGGCGAGCGGATCGGGGAAATGAACGAAACGGCCCGCATCATGATGGGCAAGCATCTGATCGACCTGCTGGCGATGGCAGTCGAGTCGGACGAACGCGTGCTGGCGGGCCACTCCTCCACGGTTCGCAATGCGCATCTTCACCGCTGCGAGCAATTCATCCGTTCGCGCATCGACAACATGCGTCTCACGCCGCAAATGGTGGCCGACGGCTGCGGCATCTCGCTGCGCTATCTGCACCAGATCTTCGAACGTGAAGGCGTCACCGTGAGTGCGCATATCCGCAATCAGCGCCTCCTGATGTGCGACGCCATGCTGCGCGATCCGAATTGCCGGAAGAGCATCGCGGAAATCGCCTATCAATGTGGCTTCGGCGATCAGGCGCAGTTCAGCCGGAACTATCGCGGCCGCTTCGGCTGTTCGCCGAGCGAGGCTCGTGCAACATCGCGTGCACCCAATTCGTGACCGTCCTTCGCCCGGCGTCCACGCGCAAGCCACCGATTGAGCCGGCGCGTTTGAGCCCTCGTGCTCTCTGACACAAAGGGTCCTGCGCTCAGCGACAAGAGGTCCGCTGACGATCTGCCTATCATCCTTCCGACATCTTCGAAATCCGCCGGTCGAACGGGCGGTTCGCGGCTCCGGGCCAAAGGTCCGGGTGCTCCCGCGCGCCTGCCCGACCACGACCAGCAAGAGTATGCTGGAAAGGAAGGCCCATCGTGCAGAACCTTCGCGTGGCCGTCGATGTCGGTGGCACCTTCACCGACATCTGCATCATGGATGAGGCCACCGGCCTCATCCGCATCGAGAAGACCTCGTCAACCCGCGATCCCATCGAGGGGATCATGGGCGGCGTGTCCAAGGCCGGAATCGACCTGTCCAAGGTGGCGCTGTTCTCGCATGGCACAACGGTCGCGACCAACGCACTGATCACCCGCCGCCTGCCCCGCACCGCCGTCGTCAGCACCGAAGGTTTTCGCGACGTCATCGAGATCCGGCGCGCCAACAAGGAAGACCTCTGGGACACCTACAAGGACGTCGTCAAACCCTACGTGCCGCGGCGCGACCGGTTGACCGTTCCCGAGCGCATCGATGCTACCGGCAAGGTGGTCCAGCCGCTCGATCTCGACGCTGCGCGCAATGTCGCGCGCATCCTCAAGCGCCGTGGCGTCGCCGCAATCGCGGTGTGCTTCATGAACGCCTATCTGAACGGCGAAAACGAGCGCGCGATGCGCGAAATCCTGCTGCAGGAGATGCCCGAGATTCCGGTCTCGATCTCGTCCCAGGTGCTTCCCGAAATTTTCGAGCATGAACGGTTCTCGACCACGGTCGCCAACGCTGTCGTTAGCCCGGTCGTGGTCAGCTACACCAGCCGCCTCGGCGACCGCCTCGCGGATGAAGGCTACACCCGCGATCTCCTGCTGCTGCACACCGGCGGTGGCGTCATGACGCCGGCGAGCGTCAAGGACTTTGCCGCGCGCCTCGCCGGCTCCGGGATCGCCGCGGGGGCGATCGCCAGCCGCAACATCGCCGGCCTCTGCGGCTATCCCAATTCGATCGGGCTCGACATGGGCGGCACCTCGACGGACGTGTCGCTGGCCTATGACGGTCACTCGCGCATCACCAAGGACTGGTACATTGAGTTTGGCTATCCGATCCGCTTCGCGTCGATCGAAGTGCTCACCATCGGCGCCGGCGGCGGATCGCTGGCCTGGACCGATTCGGCCGGCTCGCTGCGCAACTGTCCGCAATCGGCCGGCGCGTATCCGGGCCCGGCCTGTTACGGCAACGGCAATGCGCAGCCGACCAATACCGACGCCAACGTCACGCTGGGCCGGCTCGGCAATGATCTGGCCGGCGGCAAGGTCAAGCTCGATCCTGCCCTTGCCTGGCGGGCCGTCGAGGACGGCGTCGCAAAACCATTCGGCCTCGGCCTGCACGAGGCGGCGGATGCGATCGTCAAGGTCGCCAACGCCAACATGTCGGACGCAGTACGGTTGATCTCGATCAGTCGCGGCTACGATCCGCGCGATTTCGCGCTAGTCGCGTTCGGCGGTGCCGGCGCCCTGCATGGCGTCGACGTGGCGCGCGAGCTCGCGATCCCCGTCGTAATCGTGCCACCCAATCCCGGCGTGACCTCGGCGCTCGGCTGCCTGCTCGTCGATATGCAGCACGACTTCTCGCAGAGCTGCATGGTCGGCGCCGACGAAGCCGACTCCGCCGACATCGAAGCTCAGTTCGCCGAGTTGGAGAAGGAAGCGCTCGCCCGGCTCTCCCACGAGGGCGTCGCCGAACGCGACATCGTGTTGCAGCGTTCGATCGACATGATGTATCGCGGCCAATGGCGGTCACTTGCGGTGCAGGCGCCGCGCCCGATCGGCGCGATCGCCGATCTGGTGCAGAGTTTCCATGCCGAGCACAAGCGCGAATACAATTTCCGCCGCGACGACTCGCCCGTGAGCTTCTTCCGGTTGAATCTGAAAGCCATCGGCGTCGTGCCCAAAGCTGAATTCGCCGTGCACAAGCGGACCGGTGTGATCCCTGAGCCGGTCAGCCGCCGCAGGGTATGGTTTGAAGGCAACGGGCTCGATACGCCCGTTTATGCCCGCGACGACCTGCCCTGCGGCTTCTCCTTCCAGGGCCCTGCGATCGTCGAACAGGTCGACGCAACCACCGTCGTGCCGCCCGGCGCCAGCGCCGAGGTCGACAAATATCTCAACATCATCATCCGCGTGAAGGACTGAATCATGGCTGGAGATCTCCCGCTCGACCCCGTGACCTTCGAGGTTCTGAAAAACTCCTTCATCACCAGTGTTGACCAGATGGGCGAACAGGTGCTGCGGACATGCTACTCCTTCGTGATCTACAACCGCGACTTCTCCAGCGCCCTGCATGACGCCAAAGGCGAATGTGCAGCCCAGGGCAATCAGGACATCGCCGTCCATGTCGGAACGCTGCACTTCACTTGCCAGGACGTCATGCGCTACTTCGAGGGCGACATGCACGAAGGCGATGTGTTTGCGATCAACGATCCCTATGCCGGCGGCACCCACTTCTCCGACGTGCGGTTGATCCGGCCGATCTTCGCCGACGGCAAGATCATCGCCTTCAGCCAGTCCAACGGTCATTGGTCGGACATGGGCGGCAGCGTCCCCGGCTCGTTTGACGTCGCGGCGCGCGACATGTTCCGCGAAGGCCTGCGCATCACCCCGATCCGGCTGTTCGACAAGGGGCGATTCTGCAACGACGTCGCGCATTTGATCGCGTCAAACACCCGCGATCCCGCCTCCATCATCGGTGACATCCAGGCGCAGGCCGAGGCCACCGCCGTCTGCGGGCGCGAGATCCTGCGTCTCGTCAACAAGTATGGCCGCGAGACGGTCGAGACCGGTCTTGCCGCGGTGCAGGACTATGTCGAGCGGTCGGCGCGCCAGCGCATTGCCGCGCTGCCCGACGGCGAATGGGAGACGGTCGACTTCATCGATCGCGATCCGGCCGGCGGCGAAGGCATGATCCCGATCCGTATCAAGATGACGATTAAGGGCGACAAGGCCATCTACGACTTCACCGGCAGCCACCCGACCATCGGCTCGATTTACAACTCCGCTTTCGGCGCGACCTTCTCGGCGGTTGCCGCCGGCATGAAAACCTTCTTCCCCGACCTGCCGCTCAATTCCGGCTTCTACCGCTGTTTCGAGATCATCGCACCCGAAGGCTCGATCGTCGATGCGAAATGGCCGATCGCAGTCACCGGCTTCCTGATGCCGTTCGAGAAGATCATGAATTCGATCTACGAGATCTGGTCGAAGCTGATGCCCGAGCGCGCGCTCGCCTGCGCCTTCAATCTCGAATATCTGCTCACCGGCGGCTTCGATGGCCGCAGCGCCGACAAGCCGATCTTCATGTTCTATGACTGGCTGCCTGGTGGCTGGGGCGGCCGCAACGGCAAGGACGGCTGCAACGTCACCACCGCCTGCTTCGGCACCGGATTGATGTCGCAGCCGATCGAGGGCCAGGAGCGCGCCAATCCGATCCTGACGACCAAGTGCGAGATCCTCAAGGACTCGCCCGGCCCCGGCAAATGGCGCGGCGGCGCCGGCGTGATGAAGACCTCGCGCATGCTGCAGGCCGAGAAGACCGTGATCTCCTACATCTGCGACCGCGAGCGCGCGGTGGTGTGGGGCATCGAAGGCGGCCTGCCTTCCATGCCGCACGGCCTGACGCTGAAGCGAAACGGCAGCCAAGGCGAGGAGCGACTCGGCTCGATCTTCTCCGACGTGCCGATCGGCGAAGGCGACGTGTTTTCCCGGCCGACGGCTGGCGGTGGCGGGTTCGGCGATCCGCTCGAGCGCGACCCACGTCTCGTGATCGAGGACATCAAGGACGACTACGTCTCGGTTGAACGCGCCGCCAGGGATTATGGCGTGGTCGTGCACATCATCGACGCCGAGCTCTGCGAGTACGAGGTGGACAGGGCCGCGACCGACGTGCTCCGCGCCAGGATCAGGGCCGAGCGGGTCGCCAACGTCCGGCTCGATCCGGAGATCGTGGCTCAGCGCTATCGCAGCGGCGCGATCGATGTACTCGACGTCATCCGTCAGCATGCCGTGATCCTTGACTGGGGTAACGGCACTCTCCTCCCCGCGTCCACGCGTCAGTTCCGCGAAACCTTCGAGCGGCGCTCGGTCGCAAAGTGGGCCGCGGGCTGATCCCCATCGGCAACCGCGTCGCCTGGGCGGCGCGGCATGCGCATGCAGAAAGAGGACCCGAATCCGTCGGCCCTCGCCCTTTCATTCGAACCATGAGGATTGAGCCATGACCCGTACGACACGCCTTTCCACCAACCGACTTCGGCCGATCCGCTACATGCTCGGCATCGCTGCGGGCCTCGCACTTGCCGCCGCGATCACGCCGGCAGCGGCCGAGACGCCATGGTTTCCCATGAAGGTCTACGACGCGTCATCGGGCACGCCGAAGCCGGCGGCGTACACGGCATTGCCGAAGGCCGAGAAGCCGTACAAGCTGTGCGTGCTGTTTCCTCACATGAAGGACAGTTTCTGGGTCGCGGTAGCCTATGGTATCGTCAAGCAAGCCGAGGCGATGAACGTCAACATGACGCTCTACGAAGCTGGCGGCTATGAGAACCTGCCCAAGCAGCTCTCGCAGTTCGACGACTGCATGGCTAGCAGCCCCGATGCGATCATCGTCGGCGCCATCTCGGGCGCTGGCCTCAGCAAGAAGTTCGAGGAGGCCAAGGCCAAGGGGGTTCCGGTGGTCGGCGTCGCCAACCCACTACCGCCGAATGCCCTGCCCGCCGCCATCTATGTCGACTTCGTCGCGATGGGCGAAGTCACCGGCGATGGTCTGCTCGCGCAGGCCAAGCCCGGCGACAAGCTCAACATCGTGACCTTTCCCGGTCCGGCCGGCTCGGGCTGGGCGGAATCCTTCAACGAGGGCTTCAAGAAGGCGGTGGCGAAGAATCCGAATGCCAAGGTGCTGGCCGAGAAGTTCGGTGACTCCGGGGTCGCCGTGCAATTGCAGCTGATCCAGGACGCGCTGCAGGCCTATCCCGGCATGAACGTGATCTGGGGAACCGCCCCGACCGCGGAAGCCGCCGTCGGTGCAGTTGCCGAAGCCGGCCGCAGCGACATGAAGATCATGTCGTCCTACGAGAACCAGGCCATGCTCGACGCACTGAACCGCGGCGACATCCTGGCCTTCGCCACCCAGTATCCTGTCGGCGAAGGTGCCGTCTCCGTCGACCAGGCCGTGCGCCTGATCGAGAAGAAGCCGGTGATGAGTCTCGCTCAACCGCTTGCTTCGGCGGTCGACAAGACCACTGTGCCGAAACTGCAGATGGACCTCGTGCTGGCGCCGGGAAGCTGGAAGCCGGTCTATTCGGTCAAAGCCAAGTAGCTGGTCAAGTATGCGAGGCGGGAGACCTGCGCTCCCGCCTCGCTATCCAACCCCTGCGGAGCCCAAATGGACGCCGACACCGACCCGAAGCCGGCTGAACCCTTGCTCGCCTTGCGCGGCATCTCGAAGCGATTCACCGGTGTCCGTGCGCTCGACCGGGTCGATCTCGATGTCCATGCCGGCGAGCTACACGTGCTGTTCGGGGAAAACGGCGCCGGCAAGTCGACCCTGATCAACGTGGTGTCCGGAACGTTTCCGCCCGACGAAGGCACATTCCATTTCGGTGGCGAGGAGATCCGCCACCTGACGCCGCAGCGGGCGCGCGCGATCGGCATTAGTCCGGTGTTCCAGGAATTCTCGCTGGTTCCGAGCCTCACGGTGGAAGAGAACCTGTTTCTCGGTCGCGAGGTCGCCCGCGGTGGGGTTATGCATGCGCGCGAGATGCGCAAGCGTGCAACCGCGCTGATCGACGAGCTCGGCTTCGATCTCAATCCATCGGAACGGGTCGACGATCTCTCGCGTGCGCATCAGCAGATGGCCGAGATCGCCAAGGCGTTGCTTGGCCGCGTGCGCCTCCTGATCCTCGACGAGCCGACGGCGTCGCTGACCGAGCGCGAGACCGGCCGGCTGTTCGAGCTGATCGCCCGGCTGAAGAGTCAGAGTGTCGGGCTGATCTACGTCTCGCACCGCATGCGCGAAATCCGCGCACTCGCCGACCGCGTCACCGTGCTGCGCGACGGCCGCCACATCCGCACCCTCGATGCTGCAACCTCGAGCGACGGCGAGCTGGTCGAGCTGATGACCGGCCGCAAGATCGACCTGCTGTTTCCCACCATCACGCACAAGCCGGACAATGTCATGGTCGACGTGGAAAACCTGACACTGGCCGACGGCAGCGTGCGCGACGTGAACTTTCACGCCCGCGCCGGTGAGATCACCGGCATCGCCGGCCTCGTCGGCTGCGGGAAGTCGGAGCTGATCCGCGCGATCTACGGGATCGAGCCGATCGCCTCTGGCACGGTCCGGATCGACGGCTTGCCTTACGAATTCCCCGCGCCGCGGCGCAGCCTGAAGCACGGCATCGCCTACTTCCCCGCCAACCGGGTCGCCGAGGGGCTCGCGCTGTCGCGTCCGATCCGCGAGAACGCATCGATGACCGTGCTCGATCTGCCCGCCTTCGCCCGCTTCGGCGTGCTGCGGCAGGCCGCAGAGCGCATCTCGATCCAGGGCATCATGGAGCAGCTGCAGCTCAGGCCACCCAACATCGAGCGGACCGCCGGCGCGCTGTCCGGTGGCAACCGTCAGAAAGTGATGCTCGGTCGCGCGTTGACGCGCGACTTGTCCGTGTTCCTGTTCGACGAGCCGAGCGTCGGCATCGACGTCGGCGCCAAGCTCGAGGTCTACGAGTTCATGAAACGCCTGGTCGAGGCAGGCGCCGCCGTGATCGTGGTGTCGTCGGAACTGCCGGAGGTACTGGCGCTGTCGAACCGGCTTTACGTCATGCACCACGGCCGCATCGCCGCAGAGCTGACGGGTGCAAACAAGACCGAGCAGAACGTGCTCGCGAGTTTCTTTAAAGAGCATCTTGTCGCGGAGGTCGCATGAGCACGGTTGCGGCCGCCGGGGTACCTCGACGACCGATAGGTCTCGGCCGATTGATCGTTGGCCGAATTGGATTCCTGCCGGCCCTGCTGGTCGCCCTCGTCGTTGGCATGTCGGCCGTCGATCACCAGTTCTACGGCCTCATCAACATCCTCAACATCTTGCGCAACGCCTCACTGCTCGCCATCGTTGCCTGCGGCCAGGCACTGGTGATCGTCGCCGGCGGCTTTGACCTTTCGGTCGGCGCGGTCGTCGCACTGGCAAGCGTGGTGACCGCCAAGACCATGGCGGCCACCGCTGCCGCTTTCCCCGGCAACACCGCGCTGATTGTCGCAAGTGGGGTGACCGCGGGGCTCGGCTGTGGGCTCGTCGTCGGGCTGATCAACGGCTTCTGCGTCGCGAAGCTGAAGGTCTCCGGCTTCGTGGTGACGCTCGGCACGATGTCGGCAACAGCAGGCGCCGGCTTGATGATCACAAGCGGCATCCCTGTCTACGGCATGCCAGATGCCTTCGTGAAGGGTTTTGGGCGCGCGCAGCTGCTCGGCCTGCCGACCGCCATTTATGCCGCGCTTGCCGTCATTGCCGTAATGATGTTCGTGCAGCGGCGCACGCTGTTCGGTCGCTATGTCCATGCGATCGGCGGTAATGTCGATGCCGCCGTCGTCTCCGGCGTCTCGATCCAGCGTCACGTCGTCGGCACCTACGTCGTGTCGAGCGTGCTTGCGGCCCTCACCGGCATCCTGCTCACCGCGCAGGTCGGCTCCGGCCAGGCGAGCTTTGGCGGCGATCGCATGATGCTGCAGTCGATCGCGGCTGCCGTGATCGGCGGGGTCTCGTTGCGCGGCGGTGTCGGCCGCGTCGAGATCGTGGCCGTCAGCGCGCTGTTCCTGACCATCCTCGGCAACGCGCTCAACCTGCTGCATGTCGACTCCCGCCTGCAGCCGGTCTTTCTCGGCATCATCATGGTCGCGGCCGTGGCGCTTGATGAATTGAGCCGACGGAGCAAGGCCCGTGTCTGACCTGGAATTGTCCATGACAACCGAGCCGACAAACCGCGAAAAGTCGTTTCCGACCGATTGGCTCTGGCGCGCAGTGCTGCCGATCGCGTTGGTCGCCCTGCTGCTGGGCTTTGCTGCCGTCGATCGCAGTGTGCTCTCGCCGGCCAATCTCCTCAACATCGCGCAGCAGACCAGCTATCTCGCACTGTTTGCGATGGCGCAAACCGTGGTGATCCTGACCCGTGGCTTCGACCTCGCGCTGGGCCCGGCCGTCTCGATGGTCAGCGTCGGCACCGCGCTGGCGATGGCCGGCGCCACGGCCGCTGGCCATGATCAGACCACCGTGCTGCTCGCCGGGCTCGGCGCCGGCTTCGGCCTCGGCATCGCCTGTGGCCTGTTCAACGGCATGGTCATCGCGCTGCTCGGCGTCAATCCCTTCGTTGCAACGCTCGGCAGTTACAACATCGCCATCGGCGTCGCGACCACGCTCTCTGCCGGTCGTCCGGTCCAGGGGGTGCCAAAACTGTTCTCCCAGCTCTTCTACGGCGGCAGCATCTTCGGCTTCCCGGCCACGATCTCCATCACGCTCGCCATAGGCATCGTGCTGCATCTGACGCTGGGCCGCACGGTGTTCGGTCGCTCGCTCTACATCATCGGAACCAACCCGCGCGCCGCGGCGGTCGCAGGCCTGCCGGTCAAGCGGATCCTGATCGCGACCTATGTGCTGTGCTCGACACTCGCCGCGCTCGGCGCGATCATGATGACCGCGCGCACCGGCTCGGGCGAACCAAATCTCGGCGGCTCATTGTCGTTGCAGGCCATCGCCGGCGCCGTGGTCGGCGGAACGAGCCTGGCAGGCGGACGCGGCGGGGTGGGCACCGCCGTGCTAGGCGCCCTGTTCGTCACCATCCTATCCAACGGCATGAATCTCACCCGCATCGACGGCTACATCCAGATGGTCGTGCTCGGCGCCATCGTCATCATCGGTGTGCTGCTCGATCGCCTGCGACAGGAGCGACGCCAATGACGGCAAGTTCTCAAGGCGAGGCGACCGGAACGTTCTACGTCGCGCCGTCGCTCGCCGCCGCCCTCGACACGCTGAACGATTATGGTCCGGACGGTGCGGCCTTCGCCGGCGGCACATGGATCATGCGCGCACCGATCCGGCACCAGCCGCTCAAAACGCACTATGTCGCTATCGGGAAAATCCCCGAACTGACTGTTATTCGGATCGGCACGGATGCGATCGAGATCGGCGCGGCGGTGACACACGCCGCGCTGACTGCGGCGTTGACTGATCTGCCCGAGTTCGCAGTCCTCGCGGCAGCCGCAGGCCGCTCCGCCAACCCTGCGATCCGCGCGATGGCAACGATTGGCGGCAATCTCTCTGCGTCGGATTTTTCCGCGGCCGACTGCGTGCCGGCCCTGCTCTGTCTCGATACCCAAGTCGAGGTCTCAAGCCGAGACGGCCACGAACGCATTAGTATCGACGCGTTCCTGAAGCGGCGATCCACGTTCGCACCCGGCCAGTTGCTCACCAAGATCGTCGTGCCTCGATCCGGGCACAAGACTGCTCATTCGCGCCTGCCACTGCGCAAGGCGGGAGACTATCCGGTCGCCATCGTCAGCCTTTCGGTGGATGTCGATCCAACCAACCAAGTCCGAAAGGCACGGATCGCCATCGGTTCGGTCGAGATGGCCGCACGCCGCTGGGAACGGCTCGAAACGGCTCTGGTTGGCCGCGTCTTGGATCCCGCACTGGCTGCGGATATCGCCGCTGATCTTGCCGACGAATTCACCGGCCGCGAGAGCGTCGAGGTACCCGCCTGGTATCGCGTCAGGGTGTTGCCCGGTCTTGTCAGGCGCGCGACTGCCGCCGCTCTTGGCGTTTGAATGAGATTGCTGGAGGTGAACATGTCCCTGAGCCTGACCGTCAACGGCAAGCGCCGCACGTCCGCCGCCGATCCTGTGACGCCACTCGTTGACGTCCTGCGGGAAGAGTTTCATCTCACAGGCGCCAAACCGGTATGTCGCGAAGGCTTTTGCGGAGCCTGCATGGTGCTGCTCGACGACAAGCCGACACCATCCTGCCTGATGCCGGCATCGCTCGCGCAAGGTTGCGAGATCCGAACGGTCGAAGGCCTCGGCGCCGGCGACACGCTGAACACGATCCAGCAGGCACTCGAAGCCTGTGACGCAGTCCAGTGCGGCATGTGCTTCCCGGGCATGGTCGTGACCCTGACACATTTCCTGACAACTTCACCCCGCGCAACACGTGACGACATTCGTGCAGCGCTGACTGGGAACATCTGCCGTTGCACCGGATATGAACGCATCGTCGACGCCGCACTGACCGCGTTGGCGAAGGAATAGAGGCCTGCCATGTCAGACGTCTCAGCCACCATGGATTTCCGCCGCCGCGATGCCCGCGACAAGCTGCGCGGCCGCACGCGCTACACCATGGACCGTTTCCTGCCCGGTATGCTGCACGCG
>Ga0105237_10001693_pt1 | contig 28555 bp, 22 predicted proteins | sample KBSC24metaG_FD_81520 | JGI IMG/M metagenome (GOLD analysis project Ga0105237, IMG submission 81520) | Corn rhizosphere microbial communities from Kellogg Biological Station, Michigan, USA - KBS C2-4 metaG | ecosystem: Host-associated > Plants > Roots > Rhizosphere > Soil | place: Michigan, USA... | reverse complement strand
TCCTGCGCCAGTTTCTTGGCTCCGACCTTCCGATAATTCCCGCGGCCGAATCAAGGAAACGATTTGAACGCGATGTTGCGATGTTTCAGCGCGCGCTCGGTCCTTGGGCCGAGGACATCCCGGCTTTGTACGACGAACTGCACGCCCACTTAGCCGGCGATGCGCTACCGGTAGCCACCGGCCGGTTTGTAGCTTGTTTGAGTTGCCGCGTCCCGGACAAAGCGTACCGGGAACGGCGGGTCCGTTTCATTGGTCCCACTGGAGCCTCCCAGGCGCTCGAAACGGCAGCGCGGCTTGAACGAAATGATCCCGCGGCGTTGGCAGACCGTTATTTCCCTGAAGTGGCTATTGCATGGAAGGCAGCGGCCGCGCTGATGAAAGATAAGTCGGGCATTCGACCCGAGTTTCTGGAATTCGATTGCATTGCAGTGGACGAGTGCCAGGATTTGACGCCGATCGAATCGTTTGTGATCGCGGAACTGGCGGCGCGTATTCGTGAATCGCGCCGCCCGGTTTCCGTGTTGATGGCAGGTGACGAAGCCCAGACGGTTCGCCCGACCGATTTCGAATGGGGCTGGTTGAACGATCTGCTCCATGCGCGCGCCGGTACGCCGAGTGAATACAAACTTACCACCAATCTTCGGAGCCCGCGGCGCATCGCCGAGATCGTCAATCGCGTTTGGGATCTGTACTCGCAGCTGGAAAAGAAAGACCGCCCGAGCGGGGCTGGTCTGGCTGAAGTGGATGACGATTCGAACGACCAGGTATTCTACTGCGCCGCCTCTCCGGGCCCGGACCTGAATGCTCTCCTCGCCGAGCTCGCCTCCCGCGAGGGTCTTGCCCTGGTCGCGCTCGATCAAAATCTCACCGCAATTCCGGAAACGCTGCGCAAATCGATTCTGTCGTCTTCGGAAGTGAAGGGCCTCGATTTTCACTCGGTCTGCGTTGTAGACGCGGGCCGCCATCTGGAACGGATAACGAAGATGTCCGGGAACTACTCGGCCGCCGGCGATATCGAGGGCCTTCGCAAGCGCCTCTGCATCGATCAAATGCGCGTTGCGCTGAGCCGCCCAACGGAGCGTCTTTTCTGGTTGGACGTCAATCCAAGTGAGAGGATCGTGCGTCAGAGCCTGGCATTTTTAAACGGAGAGCGCTACGCCGGCGGTGTTCCGGTTTCCCATCCGGCGGCGGTCCTGACGACTCTACAGGAAGAGCAACTCGATCTGGAGGAACGTATCCAGCGCTGCCAGACAGATGCGCGGCAGTATCTTTCCATTCGGCCCGATCTCGCCTGGTCCCGAGCGCAGCAAGCCGTAGCGCTGCTTGGTGAAGAAGGAACGCCAACGGCCGTTACGGATCAGGCCGCACGCCGCACATCATTGCTGACACTGTGCGAAGTTTGCTTCTGTCTGGCATTCCGCAATGCGAAGCTCTCGCCGGAGCTTGGCCGTCCCGATCTGTACGATGAGGCCAGGCGCGCCGCGGCCGCCGCCAAGCATTTCGGACTGACTGAAATCATCGGCACCATCCGCACCATACCTCATGCGAGCGCGGGCGAGCGGCTGGTCGCTATCGGCAATCTCGCGCAAACGATGGCGAGGCGCAGAGCCGACATACCGCCCTGGTTTCTGCTGGAAATCGCCGCATCCGCGCAGAGTTGGGTAAATTCACTCGAACAGGCGATCGCGGTCGGAGAGAATGCGGGTATTCTCATCGACATCCTTCCGCCGTTCTACGATGTTCTGGGCTTACCCGACGCGGCGTCTCGAAAAGCAAAACTGGAACAGCGAAGCATCGATCTTCTGCTGAAACAGAAGAACTACCGGCGGGCTCTGCAGGTGCTCGAGAAACTGTCCGAACGCAAACCGGCGCTGGAAGCCCGCTGTCTGGAAGCGCTCGGCGAACACGGGAAGGCCGCTGAGATCTACCGTGCGGCCCGCGATCTCTCCGCTGCTTTGGACTGTTACCGTGCGATCCCCGACTTCGCCGCGGCGCTCTCGCTGATTCGTGAAATCGGCCATGAGCATCCCGCCATCGCATCGCTCGAGTGGGTGGCTCGATTGCAGGAAGTCATCGCTCAACGTCCGGAGAACTTTACCAAAGTCATGAAGCCTACCGAGAAAAAGATTCTTGAGGGCTTGCTCGAGCAGGCATTCGGCGCGAGCCGTAAGAAGGCCCCCCCCGTGAAGAAAGCTCCGACTGCCAAGAAGGCGGCTGTGAAACGGAAAGCGGCGCCTCCCGTCCGGCGACGAAGGCCGGAACCCTTCTAACCAACTGCGTAACGACGGATCGCATCCTGGTCGAATTTGAAGCCGATTCCAGGTGCGCGAAACGGAACGGCGTTGCCGTCCTCAATGCGTAATGGCTCTTCTAAGATTGGATCCGCGAAGTCGACGTATTCGAGCCAATGGCAAGTGGGCGATACGGCGAGCAGATGTGCGCTGATCTCCGGCAATAGATGGCTCGACACTGGAAGGCCGTGGGATTCCGCTAACGCTGCGGCCCGCAACCACCCGGTGACGCCGCCAATCTTTTCCGCGTCTGGCATCACGAAATCGGAAGCACTCGCGGCTACGCTTTTTGCCATATCATGCGGTCCCCACCAATTCTCGCCGATTTGGATCGGGGTCGCTGTTTCCGCAGCGATCCTGGCGTGCCCGGCGTAGTCGGTCGCCAGCACTGGTTCCTCGATCCAGTAAACTCCCTCCTGGTCGAGTGCCCGCGCGCGGTGAATGGCTTCCGGAACCGTCAGACACTGATTGTAGTCGGTCATCAATAACATGCTGTCGCCGACCGCCCGTCGGACGGCGCGGACCACTGCGAGGTCGGTTTTCAGGTCGGGATATCCCAATCTAATTTTCACCGCACGAAATCCGCCCGCGGCCAACTCACGCGCTTCCTCCGCGGCGCGCTCGGGTCCGATGATGCCCAGACCGCAACTGTTGTAGGCGGGAATCGGCCGGTCCTCGCCGCCCAGCAGCCTCGCGAGCGGCAACGAACTCGCTTTCGCCAGAGCGTCCCAGGCGGCCATATCGATGCCTGCCATCGCGATTGCCGTGAGCCCTTGCGGCCCGAGCAGGCGGAACCGCTGTTGCAGTTTTTGTTCGAGCACGAGCGGGGCGACTTCGTTACCCTTGATGGAGGTCTCCAGATTCCGAATGAGGTGGGCGACCGGCTCCAGCGCGACCAATGTGTAGCAGAACACGTATGCGCTACCCGTAATCCCCTCTTCCGTCTCGAGATCCACCACGACCAGCGGTGCGGTCCCGACCAGACCTCCGCTCGTCTGCAAAGGCCGCTTCATCGGAACGTCCACCGGCCGCGCCGACAGTGAACGAATTGTCAGGCGACTATTCATTACATATTCTCGCGGAACCATTCGATGGTTCGCCGCATCCGATCGAGCTTGTGCTCGGGCTTGTTGAAGTGGTGCCCTTCGCCATCGTAGACCACGAGTTGTGTTTTCACTCCGAGAGTCTTGAGCGCGTGCCAGAACTCATAGGATTGCGGCGCCGGACACTCGGCGTCCCGCTCTCCAACGATGATCAACGTGGGAGTCTTCACATTACGGATGTATTCGATGGGCGAACTCTTGGCGTACACGGCCGGGTCGTCGTAGACGCTAGAGCCAAAGAACGGGATCATCCATTGATCGATGGAATTTTGGCCGTAGTAACTTTTCCAGTTGGCGATTCCGGCTCCTGCAACCGCGGCGCGAAAGCGGTTGGTCTGGGTCACGGTCCACATAGTCATATATCCGCCATAACTCCACCCGGTGATACCGACGCGCTCAGGATTAATTGGCGCAGCTTTGACGGCCGCTTCCACTCCGGCCAGGATATCGCGCAGATCGCCGGCTCCGAAATCCTTGACGTTGGCCTGTGTGAACGCCTCACCGGCCCCGTAGCTGCCGCGCGGATTCGGGAACAGAACGTAGAAGCCTTGGGATGCGAGCAGACTGTTGTCGTCTGATTCCGGCCACGCGGGTTTCTTTGAAGACGAAGGCCCTCCGTGCACGTTCACTATGAGCGGATATCGCCTTCCGGGTTCCACCGTCGGCGGTGCAAGAAGCCAGCCCTGGACTGGAAACCCGTCGCTTTGCCACTTCAGATCCGCAGCGCTGCCCCACAATTGTTTGCGCTCCTTGTTGCGGTCGGTGACTTGCTTCCAGCTTCCGATTTCTCCCGCCCAGACCTCAGGCGCGAGGCTCCAGGATGAACGAGTCATGGCCGAAGAACGGCCGTCCCGGGAGAGCGACAACGGGGAGTCTTCGCCGGCCTTGATCAACTCTCCGCCCTTCCAGACTGTCTCGATCTGGCCGCTGGCCAAGTCAAGTGAGGCGATAGCCGATCCACCGCCGGCGGCGGCTGTGAAAACGATACGCCCGGACGAGGGCGCCCATTCGATTCCGCTGGCCGACAACTTCATTCCGGGCGTGACGCCGGCCGGTTTTCCGCCTTGTGCGGGGATCGTGAAGATTTCGCCGCCTACTACTCCTGCATCGCTCATCAAGCCGCTAATGAAGGCGATCGTCCGGCCGTCGGGCGACCATCGGGGCACGGCGAGTTGCTGGCCTGGCGACGGAAGTTTGGTTGCCTGACCAGCCTCCTTGCCGACGGTGTAGAGCGCGGCGATCCACCAGTTGTTGTCGCCTGATCCAGGAGCTGCAATGGCCGCGAATTGCTTCGAATCGGGCGACCAATCGAACTCATAGACGTAGAGGTCAGCCGGAGAGATCAGCCGCAATTTGCCGTGGCCGGCGTCCACAACTGCGATGCGTTGCTCATAGATCTGCTGCTCGATAACACCGACTTCGCGAGCAGTCGGCTCGGTTGGTCCTCCCGATTTTGGGGCGTCTGCCGTATAGAGGAATCCGATCTCGCTTCCATCCGGAGACCAGCGAAGCGCCTTCGCAAATCCGCGCAGATTGGTAAGGCGATGCGGCTTCCCTCCTGGAACATCCGCTGTAAATATGTTTGGCTGCCCTTTTGTCTCCGAGTCGGAAAAATATGCCACACGGCGGCTGTCCGGCGACCACGCGATCTCGGTCTCTTTAGAGGCTGTAGTGGCGATGCGGACAGCCGATCCGCCGCCATTGACCGCCCGCCCGAAAACGCCGTATTGGTCCGGCGATAACCGTTCCACCCAGCCGACGCGGCTGCCGTCGGGCGAGATAGACACGGCCTTAAACTCGCGGACCGCGCTCGCCTCTTCCAGCAATTTTTCGAGCGAAATACTCTGACCTGCAAGCGGCCCCGGCGCCGCGATGCATCCCAGCAGGATGGTCCGGCAAATCTTCAACGCGATCATGCAATCCCCTTGCAGCATGTTGACTTCATGCCCATGCCTGTGTCAATCTCAGCTTTCACCCATATAACACACTTGAATGGTGACACGGAGAAATTCCAATGAGTTTAAGCGTTAAGACGCGTACCAGCGGCATCGTGGCGATCGTAGATCTACAGGGTCGCATCACTCTTGGGGAGCCGACTGGACTGTTGCGCGACACGGTTAAGAGCATCCTGGCCGGCGGCAACAAGAACATCCTGCTGAATCTTGGGGAGGTTTCCTACATCGATAGCGCCGGGTTGGGCGAATTGGTGGGGTGCAGCACGACGGTCCGGAACGCCGGCGGCAAGTTGAAGCTGATGCAGTTGCAGAAAAAAATCCAGGATCTGATGCAGATTACGAAACTCTTCACCGTGTTCGAAGTGATTGACGATGAGACTGCGGCAGTCGCGTCGTACGGAGCTGCTTCGTAAAGAATGACAGACGCCGAACTCGTCATCCAGAGCCCAGACGGGAATTCCCGCATTATTCCCCTCGGGGTGGATCGTGTGGGACTCGGCCGGTCGAGCAACAACGAGTTGTGCTATCCGGACGACTCCGGGCTCTCGCGCCAGCACCTCGCTTTCGAAAAGAGTGGCGACGACTGGATCGTACGTGATCTCGGAAGTAAGAACGGAACGCAGGTAAACGGGACTCGTATCGCCGGTCCGCACGTTTTGAAATCGGGCGACCGGATCACGGCGGGGCACCTGGTGATGGTGCATCGTGTTGGCGGTGCCGAAACGTTGTCGCCGGGCCATACAGTCTGCTTCGTCCCGGAAGCGGACTCACCTTCGTCCACTACGGTGGCCACCAATCTCGAAGGAGTGTTGAGCCAGAAACCTGGCTCGATTACCGCGCCTGAGATGGCCAGCGCGAACTCCGTTCAGATTCTGATTCGCGCCGGTCAGGAGTTGTCAAGCCATCGTCCGCTGCCAGAGTTGTTCCGGGTGATTTTGGATCTGTCGATCGAAGCGGTGGGCGCTACGCGCGGCCTGCTTCTCATTCTGGAAAAGAATGAACTGGTTGTCCGCGCCGCGAACGGAGACAACTTCGAGATCAGCACGGCAGTTCGCGATCGGGTATTAAACGAAAAGACGTCGCTGCTTGTTCACGATGCGCAGTTCGACGCGGATCTGGCCGGACGGCAGAGCATCGTCATGCAGGGCATGCGAAGCATTATGGCGGTGCCGCTGCAGACGCGCGACCTGGTGATCGGGCTAATTTACGTGGATACTCAGAACCTGATCCGGCCGTTCACGGGTGCGGATTTGAGCCTGCTCACGGTGATGGCGAATGTGGCGGCAATCCGCCTGGAACAAGCGCGCCTGAACGAAGTGGAGCAGGTGGAAAGGGTGATGGCTCGTGAGCTTTCGCAGGCGGCGGAGATTCAGCGGGGACTGTTGCCATCCATTCCGCCTTCGATCCCCGGAATCGAATTGGCGGGTTGCAATCTCTCGTGCCGCACCGTTGGCGGGGATTACTACGACTACTTTCTTTTTCCCGGAGGACGTTTGGGCATTGTGGTTGCCGATGTGGCGGGCAAGGGCATGCCGGCGGCCATGATGATGTCGAAGCTTCAGGCGCACATGCAGGTTTTCGCCGAGGAGGCTGAGGACCCGGCGGTCATCGTGAAGCGGCTGAATCGCAACATAGCGGCAAAGTGTCCGAACAATCGTTTCATTACGTTCTTCCTTGGCGTGCTTGATCCTGAGACCGGTGAGTTTAGATATTGCAATGCGGGGCATAATCCTCCGCTGCTGGTGCGCCGCGATCGGAGCATCGAAATGCTGGAAGGCGGCGGGATCATCCTCGGAATTGTACCGGATGCGGAGTACGAAACGCAGACGGTGCAATTGGACCGCGGCGATTTGATCGCGCTTTACAGCGATGGCGTGACGGAATCGATGCCGTTTGAGAGCGAGGAAGAGTTCGGAGAGGAAAAGCTAGGGAAAGTTCTAAAAGCCAACGTGGGCCTGCACGCAAAGGTGGTGATGGACCACGTGCTGGCAGCGATTACCGAGTGGACGGCAGGCGCAGGTTTTGCCGATGACGTCACGCTGGTGATTGCCAGACGCCAGCCTTAGTTGCTGTGGTTTTTGTTCATGTGCCGCTTGATGTCCGGCCAGAATTCCTTCACGATTTGGCCAATCGTGTCGGTCGCGATGTAGGTTGCGAACTGCGTTGCAGCATCGCCTGCGGTGCGTTCGTGGACGTGGTAAGAAAGCCCAGCGATCGACGCGAGTGAGTTGCCGACGAGTTCCGGCGCATTGAAGCTTGTCTTCCCCGTATCCGTCTTACAGACGAAAATACGGCTGAGGGCATAGAAGAACCGGCTATTAAAGGAGCCTTCGCCCTTTCGGAAGTAGCGCGGATCCTCGTGGAACAAAGAAGGTACGACTGCTTCGGGGAATAAATTGCCGACAACCTGATCCACGTAACTGATCCCGTACCGATGGGCGAACCCCTTGATTCCCTGCCCGTAAATGTTGTTATCGGAGCCCCCGAGTTGTGACAGTCCGGCAAAAAAGGCTGTGGTGAAGAAGACCGGGTAGTCGGTGGAATCCTTGGTGAAAATTACGAACTTTTGCTTCGTGGTAATTGGCTCAAAGGGTAGCATCCCATTGGCGGTGCGGTAGTTCGGTAGGACGCCGAGCACGCGTTTGTCTTCGCCAGACGGTTGGACAACATCGCGGGACGGAGCTTTTTCCCCGGAATTGACGGCTTCTGAGGCTTCCTGAGCAGTGGCCGGCGTCACCGCAACGACGGTGACGACCAGAGCAAATAAGATCCTAATGCGACGCATTATTAGAGGACGCGCGAATGTAGATCCAGGATACAGTTATCCGCGTATTATTCGGGAGTTTGCGACAATTCACTCACTGAGCGTGTGCGGCTTTTGCCCGTTTTGAGGCTGATTTTGGAGGAGCGACTGCTTTAACCACTTTGGGTGTCCTGGGCGCAGGCTCGTCCCGCTTGTAGCGGGCGGTCAGGCCGATTGTGGGGCATTTAACGTCGACTTCCCCCCACCCTTGTAGCATGCTTCTCTGCGGTGCGTTAAGGATGTGCTTCTCGGAGCAGATCTTGCAGATGATCATTACTTAGGATACCAGTATTTGGGCGCTTATGGGGGTAGATGGACATGGATTGTTTACAAATCCTCTATTCTGAGGGACTTCGGCGTGGTTTTTCGCGTTACTCGCGTCCGTGCAACGCGGGAGATGCAATTCCGGAAGGGGAAAGTACGCTCAGTTGCGGTCAAGAGTCTGAGCTCATTCTTGATGGCGACGGCTACAACCGTGACATCCGACAAAGCCAGCCTGTGACTTCTTGACGCCACCTTTTGTAGGGCCGGGCCGGCAAGGCAGGCGATTTTCCAGGTCTCCGCGTAGAGTTGCAGACTGAGTAAAACTGTTCTTCTTCTCTTCGCTGGGGCGCATCCCCATCAGCCGACCGGTTTTCATGCACCCAAGCAGGCGCGCCTCGAGCTCCCGTCGCGCCACGAAATTGCATTGTGCTGTTGTCGGATTTTGATCTCCCGCTGGGCCACCTCGGTAAGTAGCGAGCTGCGCCCACGCTTGCCGACCAGTTTGTCAATGTCGGCAACAGCATCCATCGGTAGGATGACGTGCGTCCGCTTCGTCTCGGCCAACGCTGCTCGCTATTCGGACGTCATACCCTGCGGGAAGGAGTCTACCACTATGTCCCGAACCACCGTGCTGGCACTAGCGTCCGCTCTCGCATCAATAGCGCCATCCGCCTTCCGTGCACAACCTATAACACTGGCACCCGTCAAGGACTTCGATCTCCAGCGGTGCGTACCCGACCAACCGGAACCAATCACGCACGCATTTGCAGTGACCGCACAAGGCTTGTACTTCCTGGTATCTCCGCCATACCTAACCTCCGGGTCCATTCAGTATATTGTGAAGACCGATTTCAACGGGACCTGCACTGGAAATATCGCCTTACCTGAGGTTGTGAGCCGGCTTTGGTTCGCCGTTAATTCGGACCTGTCTTTCTCCGTGCTGAAACAGCGTAATGGGCAGAACGTCGAGAGGCTGGAATTGGACGGCACCGGCCAGATTATCTCTCGCGTCCACTTGGAGAAGGCGGTCGACGACATGACTTCGGCGGGAAACCAGTGGATCGGTGTGTCGAACACGGGCAGCGTTGACGCCTATAATCGCGAGGGCGCAGTGGTCAAGACGTTTCTGCCGGCGTGGCAAGAGCGTGTCAATCAAAAATTGATTTTGGCGCCACTTTCCGACACGCTCGTCATGCTCATTCGTGGGCGAACGGGGCAAGCTGATCTCTTCGACCTAGCTGCCGGGACCGACAACCAGGTGTCTGTCGCATTAGACGACTTCGCGGCTGCTCTCTCGACCTACACCAACCCGAAACAAGGCAGCATCGTCTTTTCGGCGACCAGCGATAAAAGCGGTTATGCGTTCTTATCGTTGGGCGGCATTAACAAGGCGGCTGATGGCGGATTCATCGTCAAGGTGGATCAGACTGGAAATGTGGTTCAGCACTACCGGTGCGTGCTGCCAACAAGAAGGGTCTACGCCGACGGCTGGAATCGGGAAGGATTCATGTTTCCGAGTCTGATTAGAACCTTTGGTAACCAGCTCTATGTCGCCGATAAGAGGGGGACCGTAGGCAAGTACATATTGCCTTGAATCCTACTCGTGACGCAAAGCCACCATCGACTCGATTCGTGTAGCCCGCCGCGCTGGCAAATATCCCGCCATCAGCGCCGCCAACGCCAGCGCAAGCACCGACCCGGCCACCACACCGCCATCGAACGACTTCACGCCATACAACTGCTCCTGCGCCAAGCGAGCCAACACAATCGCCCCCGGGATTCCTACCACCAGCCCGATCCTCAGAATGAAGAACACTTCGCGCATCACCATCGACCGAATGCTGCCTCTCTGCGCCCCGAGCGCGATCCGATCCCGATTTCCCGCGTCCGCCGCGTCACGCTGTACGCCATCACTCCATAAAGCCCGAGCATCGCCAATACAGTGGCCAGCACCGCGAAGGCCGCAGAGAGTTGCAGCACCATCTGATCCGACCGGATGTTGATCCGCACCTGTTCCTCAAACGTGCGCAGATTTTCGACCGGAAGATCGGAGTCGAGCGACTTCATCACACTCCGTATCTGCGGAATTACCTGGTCCGTCGGCAACGCTGTCCGCACATAGAAGGTCATTGTCCCGACGTTCTCGCTTTGCCGCCAGGGAGTGTAGAACACCCGTGGCGGAGTCTGCTTCACGCCTGAGTAATGCGAGTCCTTCACTACGCCGACAATTTCGACATTGGGAACCACATTTCCTCGCCCCTCAACAATCTTCCTCCCAATCGGATTACGCCCGCCAAAGAAATGTTTGACGAATTGTTCGTTCACCACCGTGACCTTTGGACCAGCCAGGGTGTCCCGATCGCTGAATTCTCTACCGGCGATCAATGGAATTCCCAGCTTCCCGAAGTATCCACCTCCAATCGTGTTGTACATCGAATGCACGTCGGCCTTCTGATCGGTGGAATATCCTTCCACGGTCAGGCTGCTGCCCCAGTTGTCTCCCGCAATCAGCGGTACCAGCGCCGATGTCACGCTCGTCACACCCGGAATCGCCGCCAGCTTCGCTTCGGACCGTTCAAAGAGAGCGCGGCTTTGGGGCGGCTTGTAGCCGCTCAATTCGGGTGACACATGAAACGTGATCAGATTCTCGCTTTTGACGCCGAGATCGACTCGCATGAGATTCACAAGGCTCTTGAGGAAAAGTCCTGTCGGAATTAGCAGTAGCGCGGACACCGCCACCTGCGCACAAACCAGCCCCTTCCGCACTCTTGCCGCGCCAATGCTCGCGGACGTCTGCCCGGACTGGTCGCGCAGCGTTTTGTTCACCGAACTTCGCGCCGCTTCCCAAGCCGGATACATCCCACACAGTAATCCGCTCGCCATCGAGATGCCAAAAGCAAACAGCAGAACCACCCAATCCAGTTGGGCCGTGAGATACTCCTGAGCACCGCCGTCATTGGCAAAGCTCAGCACTAGAAGATGCACAGTCCAGGACGCAAACAGCAGGCGGTCAAGCCTCCACCGAACGAAAGCAGGAGGGCTTCGGTGAGCATTTGCCCCGCAATGTTCGCACGGCTTGCCCCCAGTGCGGCGCGAATCGCCAGTTCTTTCTTCCGCTGCGCCGCCCGCGCCAAAAGCAGGTTAGCGGAATTTGCCACGGCGATCAGCAGGACCAGCACTGTCGAAGCCATCAGGATCAACAGCGGGAGTTGACTGGAATCTCTCGATTGGCTTTGGCCCAGCCTTCCATCTACCAGGGTCAGCTTCGATTTTAGAAATCGCTCCCGGTCAGATGTATCGGGGCCTTGCTTTTCCTTTGTCTGTTCGGCGACAAGAGCGTGATAGGGGATGTTCATTCCCGCCTCGGCCTGCTGCCGGGACATACCCGGCGATAGGCGCGCGAACAGATACATCCAGTAGTCGCTCCACTTGTCCGTTCCGTCCCACCTCGGAGTCATTAACGGTTTGAAAGAGAGCGGCACGAACACATCCGGCTGATCGCCGAACGTGGTGCCGGTAAATCCCTCCGGAGCGATGCCCACAATAGTGAAGATCCGGCCATTCACTCGCAGAGGCTGATTCAGCACGTCGCTACGGCCACCCAGTTTGTTCTGCCAATAGCTATTTGAGAGCACCGCAACCGGTCGCCCGCCGCCGGGAACGTCGTCCTCATAAGTGATCAATCGGCCGACATGGGGCTTCACCCCGAGAATCGGGAAATAACCCCCGGAAACCACCGTCAGCGAACCATCTACCGTCTGATTGCGAAACGAGAGGTTGGCACTGAGCAGCCGGAATCCTGCGATACCGCTCACGCCCTCGTGGTTCTTCTCCAACCCGCGAAACATCTTGTAACTGAAGATCGAGTCTTGGCCGCCGGAACTGTTAGTCGAGTCCCGCCCGCTCTTAAATTCACCCGGAAACTTCAGGAACACGAGTTCCTCAGGATTCTCAATCGGAAGCGACCGCAAGAGCACCTGATACAGCAGGGAAAAAATAGCCGTGTTGGCCCCAATCCCAAGTCCGAGCGAAAAAACCACAACGAGCGTCAACAGCGGAGACCGGGAGAGGACCCGAAGAACGATTCGCAGGTTAGACATAGCGTTCTAATATTGACGATAAACTATTTCCCGCGTTCGTCTAACTTCGGAATTCAGGTTTAAGCGTGAGCGAGTTCTGGCTCGGGCGCTCGCACCGGAGGTGGCAGCGGCTGGAACCTCACGCTGACAAGCTTCGAAACACCCGGTTCCTGCATCGTGACTCCGTAGAGCGCTTGCGCCGATTCCATGGTCCGCTTGGCGTGGGTGATGACGACGAACTGCGTCTGGTGTGACATTTCCTTGATCAGGCGCGTGAGCCGTTCGATGTTTGCCTCGTCGAGCGGCGCATCCACTTCGTCCAGAACACAAAATGGGCTCGGCTGGTATTTGAAAATCGCCATCAGCAAGGCCATGGCGGTAAGGGCGCGCTCGCCTCCCGAAAGCAGCAGCACGCTTTGCAGTTTTTTTCCGGGAGGCGATGCGACGATATCGATTCCGGACTCAGCCACATTCATTTCATCGTTGAGACGCATCTCGCCCAGTCCGCCGCTAAACAGCGTCTTGAACATCTCGCGGAAGTAGGCGTTGATGGCATCGAATGCTTCGACAAACCGCTTGCGCGATTCGGTGTCGATTTCGTGGATCGCTTTCTCCGTGTCGCGGATGGAGTCGAGCAGATCCTGGCGCTGCGTGTTCAGGAAGTCGTAGCGTTGCTGCGCCTCTTCGAATTCCTGAAGAGCTTGCGGATTCACCGGACCAAGCGCTTCTATGCGCGCACGGAGATCCTGATACTTCTGCTCCGCTTCGGAAAGAGCAATCTCGTCGATCTCCTCTTCGCCGTTCTGGGCCAGCTCTTCCAGCGACAGATTCAACTCTTTGCGGCAGGTTTCGTCGAGGTACTTCAGCTCGCCCTGGCGCTTCACCAGTTCAATCTCGATTTGCGAGCGCTTCTCCGCCGCCACTTGCACGTCGCTGCGCATTTGCTTAAGCAACTCGTCCGATGCAGCGAGTCCCGCACGGAGGCCTTCCTCTTTTGCGGCGAGTTCCTTGACTTGGATTTCCTGGGCGGCGATTTGGCCGGCGAGTTGCCCGGCGCGCGTGTCGAGTTCGATGTTGTCGGAAAGCAAACGGGCTTTCTCGACTCCGAGGCGTTCCATCTCGGCGGTCAATTCCTGACGGCGGCGCGCGATTTCTCCGATCTGATGCTCAACCCGCGCACGGGCGGCTTGTTCGGAACGGCGGCGTTCTTCAATGCCCGCCAAGTCGACGCGAAGGACTGCGTGCTCTTCGGCGACCCGGGAGGCTTCCTGCTGGAACTGCTCGAACGCCGAGCGAGCTTCCGCAAGCGCGAGTTCCTGCTGTTCGCGGCCTTGCTCTTTTTCGATGACCGCTTGCTCGCTGGCGGCACGGCGTTCGGTGGAACGCTGAATCTCCTGAGCGAGGCGCTGCAACTCCATTCCGGCGACCGAGAGGCGGGAATTCGAACGCGAAAATTCATCGGCCATTTGACGAAGCTGATGGTCGATAGCAAGTGCGTCCTTCTCCTGGGTCTGCTGCGCGCCTCGGAGCCGTTCGAGTTCCTCGGTGAGCAGAGCGATGTCGTTCTCGAGATCTCCAAGGAGGGCTTGCGTGCGATCCAGTTCGCTCTGGCGTCCCTGGAATTTGGATGTGATTTCGCGCAGTTCGCGCTTTAGAGCGAGCGGACCACTACCAGTCTTCTTGCCGCCGCTGACCGCGTGGCCGTGATAGCAGACGCCGTCGGCTAAGAGAAAGTAGACATCTGGGTACTGCAAGGCGAGGCGCTGCGCGGCCGCACGGTCTTCCGCGAGAAAGCAACGCGAGAGGCGCGGCAGCAACTCGGCGGGAGCCTTGGTGAGGCCGTTGGTCATGTGGAGCACGGCACTCAGCCGGCCGATGATCCCCGTTTCGGGTCCGATAGCCGGCTCGGCGACGACGCTGCGCTCGATGTTCTCGTTTTCTTCCGGATGGACGAGGAACGTGGCGCGTCCGTCCATATCGCTGCGCATCAGATCGATGCCGCGATCGGCTTCGGACCAGTTCTTTACGACTACATATTCAAGTTCTTCATGAAGGAATTCCTCGGCGGCTTTTTCGAAGGCCGATTCGACTTCGACGAAATCGGCGAGCACTCCGATAGGCTTCAGATCGTGCGCGTGGCCGGTCTGTACGGCAGTAAACAATCGCTTTACAGATTCGGTCGTATACGCGCGATGCGAAAGGATTTCCTCGAGAGAATCCTTGCGCGCTTTCAGGCGTGAGGTCTCGTTACGAAGCTGGTCGATGGCCCGGCGGCACTCCGCTGCTTTCGCTTTTCGTGTGGAGAGATCCTCGTCAACATTCCGGCGCTGATCGGCAATCGATTGGAGCTCGAGCTGGCGAGCGGACATGCGCTCAGAGAGTTCGGATTTCTTGAGCTCGAGACGCTCGAGGTCGGCGGTGGCCGATTCCGCTTCTTTCTGCGAACGTGCGATGTCGCGCTCGATTCCGATGAGGTACTGATCGATTTGCGCGAGCTGATTCTTGAGGGACGATGCCTCGCCCAGCAACTTGAGCACCTGCTGCCGGTGGATTTCCATAGCCCGCTCACGTTCGCGAACGAGATCTTGCAGCGTCTCGCGCTCTTCGTTTTTGACGGCGAGTGCGGATCGGGCGTCATCGACTCTCTGCTCCAGTTCGATGAGCCGCTGCGAATGGGCGTCGAGCTCGAGTTGCCGATCGACGAAGCGCTTCTCGAGATCCTGCGATTCGGTTTCGCCCTGCGTGAGGCGCGTCTCGATAGAGCCGATCTGATGGGCTTGGCGTTCCAGGCGGCCGCGGGTACGCTCGGCGTCAAGATTCGACTCGGAAAGCTGTTTGCGCGCTTCGGTGAGCAGCGCTTCCGTTTGATAGGCGGTCTCGAGGAGCTTGGCCTGCTCCTGCTCCTTCTCGCCGACTTGCGCGTTCAGGGCCTGGTGTTCGCTGGTGGCAACGTTCAGATCGAGCGCGGCTTTGGCGGCTTCACGTTCCAGAGTGCGGAAGCGTCCGGTGAGGGCGCGGCGGAGTTGGGCCACCATCTCGGTCTTGAGTTCTTCGTAACGCTTGGCTTTGGCGGCCTGGCGCTTGAGCGAGTTAACCTGACGGCTCACTTCTTCGAGGATGTCGAAGACACGAGAGAGATTCTGCTTCGCGCCTTCGAGCTTGGCTTCGGCAAGGCGCTTCTTAGTTTTGAAGCGGGTGATACCGGCCGCTTCCTCGATCACGGCGCGGCGGTCCTGCGGTTTCGTGCTGAGGATCTGGCCGATGCGGCCCTGTTCGATGATGGCGTAGCTTTCCGGTCCGAGGCCGCTGCCCATGAAGAGATCCTGGATATCGCGGAGACGGGCGGTTTTGCCGTTAATCAGATAGTCGCTATCGCCCGACCGGTAGAGGCGGCGCGTGATGGTGACCTCTTCAGGCTTATGTTCCGCGTGACCATTGCCATTTACGGGGGACTCGGCATGAACGCCGGGATCGACCATGGTCATGGTGACTTGCGCCATTCCGACTGACTTCCGATCGCGCGTGCCGGCGAAAATGACGTCTTCCATACGGCTGCCGCGGAGGCTCTTGGCGGATTGCTCGCCGAGCACCCAACTGATGGCGTCGCTGAGGTTGGATTTACCGCATCCATTGGGACCGACGATAGCGGCGATCCCTGAGCCGTGGAATTGCATTTCGGACCGGTCACAGAATGACTTGAAACCCTGGAGTTCGATGCGCTTGAGCTTCAGCAAGGTGGCTGTACCCCTTCCTCAAAATAGAATGTGTTGCAGAGGCGTCCCAAATTCGACCCTCCACTGGGGGGATGATTTCAATCTTAGACGGGGTTTGGACGGAATGCAAGGAGGTGGACTACTAAAAGTTGGGGTGTTTGGCTGCAGGCCTACTATGGGCGGCGGTATGTCACTGTCACAAGACCGTCAATTCGCCATTCAGGGAATGGCTGGTTAGGTACACTGCTCAGGCGGGGGAACCAGGCGAATTCGACGCATTGATGGACCGGTTAAGGCGTGTGAGCGCCGGCCGCCAGTTTAGCCGGGACGATTTGATTGGGGGGGAATCACTTGATCCGCAAAGCAATTGGCTCGCATGATGGCGTCGTGAGCTTTCAAGTCGTTCAGGAGTTTATGAACGTCGCATTGCGGCGCTTTGGAATCCGATGACAATCTCGGACGCGGAGCAGTACCTCGGGACGGTCCTCCGCCCTTTGCTGGCGATTCATTCGTCTCAATCACTGTACGGTGAGGCACTTCGGATAAAAGGGAGCTACTCGTTTTCCTGGTACGATTCCCTCGTCCTCGCTGCGGCGCCGGAGAGGGAATGTTCGATTCTATATTCTATATAGTGAGGATATGCAGCACGGGCTTCCGATTCGCACTCTCCAAATTCACAATCCGTTCCTGTAAAGAGGGATACACTCCGAGACCCCAGCTCCGCCTGGGGTCTCAACGCTGCCGCTGGTAACAAGAAGGGGAGTTACCGGCGACGAACAAGAAACAGACAAGGATTAATGACCCAAGTGTTTTCTCCGATTCATTTCTTGCCTGTGATTCAGTGTGCCACCAGACTATCGAAAACGGTAGTTAGGAGTGGGTTGTTAACCGTTGTGAGTCCTTGTAACATAATGAATCTTGGAACGTGAGGCCGAAATCCGCGCCCAGCTGGAGAAAATCCTGGCTAGTCCGGGGTTCTCAAAAGGCGAGAAGCTCCAGGGGTTTCTGCGCTTGATAGTGGAGAACGCTCTGATAGCGGGAAGTGAGCCGCTGAAGGAATATTCGATCGCAGTCAACGTCTATCGCCGGCGGGATGACTTCGATCCGAGGATGGATTCGACCGTCAGGAGCGAAGCAGTCCGATTGCGATCGCGTCTGGGGCAGTACTACGACGGCCCAGGTAAGAACGATCCGATTCGAATCGGGCTGCCGCGCGGCAGCTACGTTCCTCAGTTCGAGTCGAAAAATCAAGGGACTGCGGCCGAAGAATCCAATGAAGCATCATTCGAGGGAAGATCGCGTCTTTGGGCATTGGCAATAGGTGCGGCGATCCTTTGCGGAATCGCGTTTTGGTGGCTAGGACATTCACTCGGCCGGCAAGAGGATTCATCTCGCATTTCATCGATCGCCGTATTGAAATTCGCCACGTTGAACGCGGACGAAGCCAGCCGTCAACTTGCCGGCGCCATCCGCGGTCAAATCGTCAGTGAATTGGCTCAAATAAACGGCCTGCGCGTGTCGGCAAGTGAAGCCGCTGTTGGAGGCGAACGGCACCCAGGCGATTGGGCTCAGCTAGGGCGGAAGTTGAACGTCACGGCGTTTGTGGAGGCGAGTGTTCGCCGGGATGGCAACAAGGTCGACTTGACGGCGGAACTGATCTCGACGGATGGTTTTCACATTTGGGCAGGAACGTTCGAGCGGGAGGGGCAGGACGCAAGGTCGGCTGGACAGGAGGCGGTTCATTCGGCCGTCTCGAGCTTGCGGCAGAAGTTCGGAGGTTCGGCGAGCATCCGGCATCTCGCGTCCGGCAGCAATAATCCCGAGGCGATAAAGCTATACCTGTCGGCATTCCGGCAACCGGACAGAGGGGAAGTGCGTCCTGGCCCGGAAGTCTCGCTACCGGAGATTTCGCGCTGTATCGATCTGCTCCATCAGAGTCTGGCGATTGATCCGGCGTTCGCACAGGCATGGGGCGCGCTGGGCCGATATGAAAGCCGGGCCGCCGACTACCGGCAGGCCGGCTGGCGCGATCATTTGAGCCGCGCCAAACAAGCGGCAGCGAAGGCGTTGGAATTGGACGACTCTCTGGCTGAAGCGCATTTCACGCTCGGGGCAATTGCGCTACTCCGTGAATACGATCTGCAGGCGGCGTACCGGCATTTGAAGCGGGCGGTGGAACTCGAACCGCGGGATGGCGCGATCCATCACTACTATGGGTCGGCGTTGAGCGTGTTAGGCCGATTTGACGAAGCGATTGAAGAGATCTCGCGGGCACAAGTCGACGAACCGAACAAGGCTACGCTGAGCATCGATAAGTCGGAAGTGTATTTTCTTTGGCACAAGTATTCAAAATCGGAAGAAGAAGCCAGGCGGGCACTGGCGATGGTGGACCCCGGTAGCGTACGGGCTGAATGGGCGCTCGGCGTGGCCTTGCAATATGAAGGGAAGCTGGATGAGGCGGAACGGGAACTGCGAAAGGCGTACCGGCAGGATCCGAAGGAACCGCGAGTAACGGTGGCACTGGCTCACTTGCTCTTCCAGTCCGGACGCACAAAAGAAGCCGACTCGCTGTGGAACCGCGGCGAAAAAGCCTGGCAGGCGTGGGGCGGAATGGGCAACACAGGTAACGCGTACTATGCGGCCGTACGCGGTAGGAATGAAGAGGCGATCGATCTTTTGTACGCAGGCTATGAGGCGCAGGAGAGTTCGTTTCCCTATTTTCTGGTGGATCCGCGGTTTGATGGGCTTCGGTCGATGCCGAGGTTCCAGGAATTGGTGCGCCAGGTTCGCAGCGGACAGCACCGGTTCGTTTGAAGCTCCATTCGTGCGTTATACTTATCCTGAGTTTTTGTATTCCAAATTCTTAGAAAGAGGCGAATGAGTAAAGAAGATAGCATTGAAGTTACCGGCACCGTTGTCGAAAAGTTTCCGAGTGGATTATTTAGCGTGCAACTGGATCAAGATCGAACAGTTCTTGCGCATCTGGCAGGCAAATTACGCCGCAACCGGATTCGCGTATTGGCCGGCGATCGAGTGACCATGGAACTTTCTCCGTACGATTTGACGAAGGGCCGAATTACCTACCGCCACAAGTAGCCGCAACCATCCTTCATGCGGCGTTTCCTGTTTATCTTCGGCACCAGGCCCGAAGCAATCAAGCTCTGCCCTGTGGTTCTTTACCTGAAGAGGAACGCTCCCGAATGCGATGTGAGGGTTTGCGTAACGGCTCAGCATCGAGGCTTGCTCGATCAGGTGCTGGAGGCGTTCGACGTAACGCCCGACGTGGATCTCGACGTCATGCTGCCAGGGCAGACGCTGTTTCAGTCCACGTCCCGAATTCTTGCCGGCCTCGAACCAGTGCTGAGCGAGTTGAAGCCCGATATGGTCTTCGTCCAGGGCGACACTACGACTACATTTTGCGGCGCGCTCGGCTCGTTCTATAAGCAGATTCCAGTGGGCCACATCGAGGCGGGACTTCGCACGTGGGATCTGACGGAACCATTTCCGGAGGAGATGAACCGCGTATTGACCGGGCGGCTGACGGCGCTCCATTTCGCGGCGACAGATGGCGCGGCGGCCAATTTGCGGGCTGAAGGTGTGAATCCGGCCAGCATTGTGGTTACTGGCAACACGTGCATCGACGCGGTGCTGTATGTGCGCGACGGTCTGGAGTCTGGGCTGCTGGCGGCGCCGCCGTGGCCGCACCTCGATCCCACTAAAAAGCTGCTGGTGGTGACCGCGCACCGGCGTGAGAGCTTTGGCGATGGATTCGAGCGAATCTGCGCGGCTCTGGCGGAGCTTTCACAGCGGAGCGACGTCCAAATTGTGTATCCGGTGCATCCGAATCCGAATGTGATGGGTCCGGTGAATCGCCATTTGCGGGGCCGGGACAATGTTTTTCTGATTGAGCCCGTGAGCTATGTGCCGTTTGTCGATCTGATGCGGCGCGCCTATATTCTAATCACTGACTCGGGCGGCATTCAGGAAGAAGGTCCATCGTTGGGCAAACCGATTTTGGTGATGCGCGACAAGACGGAGCGTCCGGAAGCCGTGGAAGCAGGTACGGTGAAGCTGGTGGGTACCAGCCAGAAACGGATTGTCGGCGAAGCGGTCCGGTTGCTCGAAGACCGCACTGAATACGACCGCATGGCGCGCGTTCACAACCCTTATGGGGATGGGCACGCAAGCGGGCGAATTCTAGCTGCAACTCACTCATTTTTCAACAGATAGAATCTCCTGAAAGTGCAATAAATTGGCCATTTTCTCGGGCCAAACGACCGCAAATCGGGTACCTCGCTGCTATATTCTGAGCAGGAAGGGAGCCTGTCTGGAATGGATGAGATCGATGATCTGCCCCTGCGGCGGACTAGAAGACGGAACGTGATCGTGATGCCGAATCGGCCATCGCCAAACGATTTGACCGCGCAATTGGGCGCGCGGATCGTGGGGCAGCCGCATGCTATGGAGAAGATTGTGCCATACGTGCGTACGCATCAAGCGGGGCTCGCGCCGGAAGGCCGCCCGATCGGCGTTTTTTTGTTGCTCGGTCCAACGGGCACGGGGAAGACCCGGACGGTGGAAGCGTTGGCAGAAGTCTTGCATGGAACTCCGAAGAATATTCTGAAGGTCGACTGCGGAGAATTCCAGATGGAACACGAAGTGGCGAAGCTGGTCGGCGCGCCACCCGGATATCTGGGCCATCGCGAAACGCAGCCGATGCTGACACAGGCGAAGCTGACGTCGCTGGCGTCCGAGCGGTGCAACATCTCGATCGTGCTGTTTGACGAAATCGAGAAAGCGGCGCCGTCGATGACCCGCTTATTGCTCGGAGTTTTGGATAAAGCTGCGCTGCGGCTGGGCGATAACAACACCGTAAACTTCGAGCGGACGTTGATTTTCCTTACGAGCAATTTAGGCTCGCAAGGCATCATGAAAGAGCTGAATCCGAAATTTGGATTTCCGGCCGGCATGGAGCCGACGCGAGAAGAGATGAGTTCACGGCTGGCGAGTATTGCGATGAGTGCAGCGAGGCGGCAGTTTTCGCCGGAGTTCATGAATCGAATCGATGCGATCGTTACGTATCAACCGTTGAGCGAAGAATCGCTAGCCGAGATCCTGGAGCAGCAACTGGACGAACTCCAGGCGCACATTTTGCGGCGGTTGGGAGACCGGGCGTTCCGCGTGTTGGTTCCGAAGAAGACGAAGAGTTTCTTTCTACGGAAGGGAACGAGCGCGGAATACGGGGCGCGCGAGATCAAACGGACAATTCACCGGCACCTGATGCAACCACTGGCGAACATGATTGCGGACGGATTGATCGAGCCGGGGATGTCGGTTTACGTGGGCCTGTCGGAAGGAGACGATGAGGTGGTCTTGAAGGCGGCGTGACGACGACGCGCGATCCTAGGCGCCCATGCGCCAGACAAATGTTTCGACGACCGCGCGTTGCTCTTTGAGGAAGACTTCCAGCTTGAAGCGGACCTCTGGAGCAACGTGCCGGTAGAGCACCATTCCATTTTGGAGTTGAGCGGAGTCCATCTGCACGGCTTTACTATCCTGACCTTCGGTGATGGTGAGCAGACCGCGCCAACCCTGCTTGACGGCCAGTGACTCACGGTCCCACTTGACCAGCAGATTGTCGTCATTGCGTTGAACGTTTAGGTTCAATGCGTACGGATCGGTAGCTGAGGAAACGGTTCGAGTCGGCAACCAAGCCCCGGCGTATTGATATCCGATGGCCACGCCGAAGACCACAAGCATCACGCTGAAGACCATCCATCCCAGTTTGCCCTTCCATCGGGGAGGCGGCTCTTGGTAGCTGCCAAATAGAGGTCTAATTTCTTCGATGGGGTCGTCGGCGAGCTCCGGATCCGGGGGTAGTAATGGGGCCCTCGGCGTGGGCTCAGAAATGGTGAACGGTATGAGTTTGGGACCAATGGGGATCGGTGCGGACACAATCGCCGCAGCTGGAGCAGGCTCGCGTTGAGGGGGTTGAGGGGGAGAAGTAGGAGGAGAAGAAGGCGAAGGCGATGCGAGTGGTTCCGAGCGGCGGCGGTCGGGACGTGGCAATGGCGCCTCATACGCCGGAGCGGGATCGCGGGTTTCCTCCGGTTCGCCGGCTAACTCACGGCGCCGGAATGGAAACTCGAGATAACTGGATGAACTCTTGAGAATCCCGTTCTCCTGAATGAATACGCCGGCCTGGCCCGCCTTGGTTGCGAACGGCTTCACCAGCAGCATAACGTGCAGCGGATCGGTGAAATATTCGCGGAAGAATTTGAGATCCTGATCGTCGAGCGACAATCCATCGCGAGTGTGGCTGCGGTAGAAACCGACCGTGTAGAGCTGGCCTCCAGAGGAGGGATCGAGTTGAGCGAGTCCTTTCCGGAGACCCTGCAGATCGTTTGGCGACAGGACATACGATGGTCCGTAGGCATATTCGCACGGCACCGGCTCGAAATCTTCGATGACGATGAGAACATGTGTGTCTGTGGGTTCAATCCGTCCCACCAGCAGGCCGCCGACTTCCGCGCCACGACGCCTAACCGCGCCAAACCCGCGCATTACCTCGACGTTCATGCCGTCAATTACGTCAAACGCAATTTCAACCGTGTACGGCTTGCCCGTGGGCTGCCAAACATAGTATTCACGCTCAGTTACAGACGCCACGGTAACTCCATCGTATACAGACGCGGCGGCCAATACAACTTATCGATCTTACCTAATTTGCGTCAGTAACTTACCGTTATACGATACTGGGCATTGTGGCTGGAACGCTGTACGTGGTCTCGACACCCATCGGCAACCTGGAGGATATAACGTTCCGGGCGGTCCGAATTCTTGATGAAGTAAGTATGATTGCGTGCGAAGATACGCGGCATTCGCGGGTCTTATTACAGCACTATGGGATTGATCGGCCGCTGATCAGCTACCACGATTACAACGAGCAGGAGCGCACCGGAGATTTGATCGCGAAGCTCCAGGGAGGCAGTTCCGTGGCGCTGATTTCAGACGCCGGCACGCCACTGATCTCCGATCCCGGATACCGGCTGGTGAACCGAGCCATTGAGGAAGGAATCGCAGTGATTCCGATTCCGGGGCCGTCGGCGATTCTCGCGGCGCTGGCAGGATCGGGATTGCCTACCGATTCTTTCCATTTTGGCGGCTTCCTCGCGGCGAAGACGTCGCAACGGCGAAAGCAGCTGGAGGCGGCGAAAGAGATCGAATCGACGCTGGTGTTCTACGAGGCTCCGCATCGAATTCTGGAAACCCTAGCGGATATTGGCGAGGTTCTTGGGAACCGAAGGGTGGTCCTGACGCGCGAATTGACGAAAGTTCATGAGGAGTTTCTTCGCGGCACGGCGGCGGAGGTGCTGGAGACTCTGCGGCAACGGCCGACAGTTAAAGGCGAGATGACGCTGCTGATTGGAAAGGCTGCTGCGCCGCCGATGAGCGATGTTCCGGTGAAGGATGCTGTAGAGGCTCTGATGCGGGCGGGTGTGGCCCGGATGGACGCCATCAAGGCGGTGGCCCGGGAGCGCGGGGTGTCAAAGCGGGAGATCTACGCAGCGGTCGAGAGTGCGGGGGAATGACACAGGGAACCGCGAACTAAGACGGTAAACTATAGTTATGCCACTTTAGTTATGCCACTTTCGGAGCGCATAGTCGTTGATCCTGAGATCCTGGCCGGCAAGCCGGTAATCCGTGGGACACGTCTGGACGTCGAATTCATTCTCGAGCTCCTCGCGGCCGGGCAGTCTGAGATCGAGATCCTGACCAGCTACCCAGGGGTGGCGCGAGAGGATATTCTCGCCTGCTTATCATATGCCAGCTACTTGGCCCACGAATACAAGGCCTATCCAATCCCAGCCTAGATGTAGCCTAGATGCTTCTTTTCGCCGACGAGAACTTTCCGAAGCGAATGGTCGAGATACTCCGGTCCAGTGGCAGTAATGTGCGTTGGGCGCGAACCGATTGCTCCGGATGGAGGGACGCTGCCTTAATAGACTTCGCCGAATCCGAAGGGCGCATCGTGCTGACGCTCGATAAAGACTTCTGGCAGATCGCTGTTCAACGCCCGGTTCCTCTCGAACAATCGGGCGTCGTCTTGTTTCGACTTCATTCGGCAACTCCCAAGAGTCTCGAACCGCTCGTGCATGCCTTTATCGAAGCAGATAAAGTGGATCGGACACGTCAGCATCATCGCCACAAACGGAATTCAGATGTTGGCCACTCGAAGGAGATGATCCGGTTGCGAAACACCCCGGCGTCTACTCAGTGCGGCAGCATATAGTCGGCCAAACGAATATTGTTCAAGTCCAGCGTCAACTGAAATTCCGTAATCTTGCGCCTCGGTATAAATACATATTCAAAACCCGAGAGTGCGCCAATTGAAGTAGAAGCACCGAGGTCGGATGCGGGACTCAATCCCCACGGGATTTGATGCGGCCGATACGTGGCCACAATCCCTCCTTCCGGCCCGGGAGAATCCAAGCGAACGTCCGTTTCCAAGGATGGCTCGAGACCGGCCCGGCACAGAAGCCGAGTTTGGATAGGGTTATGAAAAATGTGACACAGCCCAAGATCCGGGACGACCAACGAACGCGTCGCGAGCGGTACTCGCGTCTTGACCTCGTCGGTCACAATCTCCAGTTCTAAAGTGGCGTGAACACTCGCGGGCTGTTGTATCAGAATATCGATGCTGGACGCTTCCAGACCTGTAGTCAGCCAGTACTGGCTATTGATTCTTCGGACCGTGCAAGCCAGGGGACTTCCGGAGCTGGGCCAAGCCGCCCCTCCGAGATCGAACACCATGCGGCCACTTCCTCGCAAGAGCGTTTTTGCAGGTAGCCCCACTGCCGTCAGCGGAACCCGCACATTTACAGAGCCTGGGTGCGGGATTGACAAGTCCGCTTTAAATGGGATCTTTCGGACTGAATCATAAGCAAGGCGGATAGCGGATTGGTTCGGCAATGGCGGGCTCTGAGACGCTATCTCGCGTGAATGAGTCAGATGGGAGATTCCTGACGTGACCGGAACGAAAACACATGTGAGGGCGAACACCGCCCCCCGGGCGGCCGCCGTACGACGCCTGGCATATTGCCAAATGATGACCCCGAGTCTTCCCGGCCCCATTCGGGCCTACCAGCGCGTAAATGCTTCCGTCCGGAACTTCCAATTGCAAATCATCAATCGCCGAGACCCGTCTGAAACGCTTCGATAATGCTCGCAGCTTATGGGCGAACTCATTCGCGGCCTCCTTGCCAGTTCAGCCGCCGCCAGTGTTGTGTCAGCGCCTGGACAACATCATCGAGTTCCATACCAAGCTTTTTTGCCTCCACAACGAGTTCCTCGAGTTCGCCTTTCAGCAAACGAGAGCGCTCGGCGGCGCTCGACGATCCCATTTCAGCCACCACGGTGCCGAGACCAACTCGCACTTCCAGCATGCCTTCAGCTACCAACTGGCCGATGACCTTGTGCGCGGTGTTGGGATTGATTTTGAGTTCTTTGCTGAGGGCGCGGACGGAAGGAAACGGATCGCCGGGGCGCATGCCGCCGGAGATGATGGCGCGCTTAGCGGCGTAGACAACCTGCTCGTAAAGTGAAATGCCTGGCTTAAATGCCAGCCGAAACGAGATCACTGACCGTACTATGACAGATAGTACAGCTAGCTGGCAAGTAGCTGTTCTATCGCATCCGTCCGCACACCCAGCCCTTTGGCCTCGGACTTTGGTGCGATTTCTGCTGCCGCTCAGCGTTGCGTTGGAGCCGCCGTGGTGCCGGTGAGAGCGCGATTCAGATTGTCTCGGGCTTGGTTTGCTTTTTCCGTCGCTGTTCTTTGCGCCAGGGCCTCGCGATCCGAATCGGCTTTGCGGCCGGCACGGCGATAAGCAATAGCCAGGTGGAAGTGCGGTTCGGGATTATCAGGTTGAAGTTTTACAGCGGTCTCGAGCGGTGCGATGGCATCGGCGGCGCGGTCGGTGGCTAGCAGCGCTCGGCCTAGCCCGAGTTGCGCGTCAATGAAGCGAGGATCCAGCGTAGCCGCCCGGGTGAAGTGACTAATTGCGTCGGGCCACTGCTCGGCCTGCCGGGCGATCTCGCCCAGGACGTATTCAGCGGCGGCGTTGCGTGGGTTGATCTTCAACTCCGCTTCAAATTCCCGGCGGGCATCCTCCATAGTCGTCGGAGTCTTAGGTTGTGAGAGGATCAGCCGCCCCATTTTGAAATGAATGCCGGGGACGTTCGGATTTTTTTCGAGGATGGTTCGATATTCTTTGGCTGCGTCCTCCCATTTGCCCTGTGTCTCTAAAGCCTCAGCATTCAATTCCCGCACCTGCGGAGACTCCGGCGCTTTGTGAAGCAATTCCTGCGAGGCGCTGAGCGACAGGCCGGAATAGACGTGGACTGCGAGAAAGAGAACTTCGGGATCGCCGGGGAATTCGCGCGTCAGCGTGCGCAGAACCGTCACCGCCTCGTCAGGGGCCCGAAGATCCATCGCGCACCGCGCGAGATAAATGCCGGCCGTCTTGCGCTGGTCTTTAGGCTGATTCTTGGAGGTTACTCGCGCCATGGTTCGTTTGAGGGCAGGCATCGCCTCAACGCAGTGACCGTTTTCGGCAAGTTCAATTCCAGAATTGGGAGGCGCGGTCTGAGCTTCGGCGGATACCGCCAGTGTGAGGATGATAGAAAGAACGCGGATGTTCCCCATTACTCAATCATAGGAGTAAACCCGTCCCTCTCCCCTGAGAAGGACGGGCGATGAAGCTTTGTCAAAAGTGATACTTCAAAGCAAATTGAATCTGCCGCGCCCCCTGCCCGCTTTGCAGCAGACCGAGAGTACTGCCGAGTCCGGCGTTCGGACTGTTCAGAATTGGCGTATTCGTCAGGTTGACAAACTCGCTTCTGAATTCCAGGTTCTGATGCTCGGTGAAGTTGAAGAACTTCGCCAGGCTGAGGTCGAGTGTGTGCAACCCGGGACCGCGAACGGTGGCGACTCCGCATGTGCCGAAAGTGCCGGGTGTAGCCGGGCCGAAGGCACTCGGATCGAACCACTGATAGCCGCCAGACGGGGAATTGCGCGTGCCGAATGTATTGACGGGAGAGAGGCAATTGGCTCGTGAACCGCGCGAGTTCGTGCCAGACGCGTCAGGTCCGGAGATGGTAAGCGGAAAACCAGTATGGAGGCTCAGGATTCCGTTCACCTGCCAACCTCCGACGACTGCATCCACGGCTCTATTCATATTCTTGCCATAAGCGCGGTTGCGGCCCACAGGCAAGTCGTATGTTGCGTAGCTGGTGAGCACATGCGCCGCATCGTAGTAGCACGGACCCCACTCCGCCTTCTTGTCGTATAGGTTCTGCCAATAGGGCGAAGTTGGCGTGGTCTGGCCGCCCCACGATCCGTAGTAGCCGCTAGAGTCGGTCATGCACTTTGAGTATGTGTACGCGACGGAATACTCGAGGCCGTTACCGAGACGCTTGAGTAGAACTGCCTGGAGCGCGTTGTAGCTCTGATTGCCATTCGATGCAGTACCGGAGATCTGGCCGATTTCGCTCTGCAGCGTTGGATTTCCCGAAAGGTAGTCGCTCGGGACAACCTTGCCGTTGGGCAGCAGCCGCTCCTGAAAATACGGCATCGGGACCATGAGATGCGTCGTGCGTTGCCCCACGTACGCGAGCTGCACAGTGGTGGAATTGCCGAGTTGCCTTTGCAGTGAGAAATTCCACTGGTTAGAGAGCGCGGGCCGCACATTCGGATCCCACATGCGGAGCGTGGCTCCTTTATAGGGATCTCCAGGATTCGCGGCGAAGGGTAGAAATCCCTGACTTAGCGTCGAACTGGGGAGGGTCTGCGATGAGTAGTTCGCATCCTGCTCATGTGCAAACGGCGGATTGATAGTCAGCCGGAGATTCGTACCCGTGCCTTCGAGGTAAGACGAAAGTGTATAGGAAGCGCGAACCACCGTGTTATGGGTAATGTTCCAAGCCGCCCCGATGCGTGGCTGCAAGTTGGTAATGCCGTTGTACTGGTTATAGAGGGCGCGGCTGTTGCCGTTCTGTCCGGCAATTTCCACTACGCCGCTGATCAGTCCGAAGTTGGTCTGGCGGTCTTTGACTTCCACCCAGGGTGTGTGCAGTTCCCACCGAAGCCCCAGGTTCAGTGTGAGATTCGGGAGAACGTGCCAGTCATCGCCGAAGAAAGCGGCTAGAACATTCGCGCGATGGCCCCAGGTTCCACCGTTTACGCCACCGCCGATTTCAGACGGCAAACCAAGCAGGAAGTCTGCTTCCGCGATACCCGATCCGCCGCCCGATGTGGCCGACGGACTGGGACCCGCCGTATAGCG
>Ga0105237_10001691_pt1 | contig 28560 bp, 27 predicted proteins | sample KBSC24metaG_FD_81520 | JGI IMG/M metagenome (GOLD analysis project Ga0105237, IMG submission 81520) | Corn rhizosphere microbial communities from Kellogg Biological Station, Michigan, USA - KBS C2-4 metaG | ecosystem: Host-associated > Plants > Roots > Rhizosphere > Soil | place: Michigan, USA... | reverse complement strand
TCAGATCGACTATCAGGTGATCTCCTACGCGGCGATCTGGTACGTGCAGGTCGCGGCGCTGGTCGCCGGGCACGTCGGCGGCCTGGCGCTCGCGCACGATCGCGCGCTGACGATGTACCGCGAGCCCGAGGAGGCCGTGCGCAGCCAGTACTGGATGCTCGCGGTGATGGTCGCCTTCACCAGCTTCGGGCTGTGGCTGCTGTCCGCCGTCGGCACCTGAGGCCGGTCGGCTCGACGCAGGGAGGCCTTCGCTACGGTTGGCGACAGTGCCCGCTCGCCGACCGATCCTCGCGCTGCTGGGCGTCTGCGCGCTGGCGGCCGCCGGCTGCGCGACGGCGCTGTGGACGGCGCCAGCGCCGGCCCTCGCCGGCGGCGAGCAGGCCCAGGGCCCGCTCAACGACCAGGGGTCGAGCCCCAACTACCGCTCGCTGATCACCTCGGTGTCGCCGTCGGCGCCCGGGCTCAGCCTGCAGGTGCTGCAGTTCTCCGATCGCCTGCAGCTGCGCAACCGCACTGGGCGCACGGTGACGATCGAGGGCTACGAAGGCGAGCCCTACGCGCGCGTGCAGCCCAGCGGCACGGTGGAAGTCAACGAGCGCTCGCCCGCCTACTACCTCAACGAGAGCTTCTACGGCAACGTCACCGTGCCGGCCTGGGCCTCGGCGAAGGCGCCGCCGCGGTGGCGCGTGGTGGATCGCACGGGGCAGTTCGAATGGCACGACCACCGCATCCACTGGATGTCGCCGGCGCTGCCGCCGCAGGTCAAGGACAAGGCCAAGCGCACGCTGATCTTCGACTGGCGGGTGCCGATCGCGGTGGGCGCGCGCAGGGGCGCCGTCAGCGGTCAGCTCTTCTGGACGCCCGAGTCCTCCAACGCGCCGGTCGCCGCGATCGTGATCGGAGGCGCGATCGTCGTGCTCGCGCTGCTGCTCGTGCTCGTAACGCGCCGGCGCCGCGCGGGCTCGCGACGACCGCCGGACGCGCGCGCGGACGGCCAAACGGGCGCCGGCGGCGCGGGCGGCGCCCACCGCGAGGCGTGGTAGCGTTTGCGGCGATGAGTGTGCTTGCCTGCCTGACCCACTGGTACACGTCCTTGCTGTATGTCGTGCCCGTCCTGGCCGTCGGCGGCTGGGGCTGGTGGAGCGCGCGGCACATGTCGCGCTCACGCCGCGGCGGTGGCGGCGACGGCCCGACAGCGCTGGACGCGGCTGGGCGCTAGGCGCGGCGAAACGCCGCCAGCCCGGGGCGGGCGGCGAACTTAGGAGTTCTTTCGGAGGCCTTCAGGCTCACCTGGGTAGCATTCGCTTCAGTTCTCATGACCGCCCAGACACCCATCCCTTCAGCCGCCGCCGAAGGTCTCACCGAGCGCGTCGACGCGGTCGCGCTGCTCGACGAGACCGTGCGCCGCAAGGCGCTCACGGAGCGCCCGAGCGGTCCCGGCCGGTTCCTGGAGGTGCAGGGCACGGGCGAGACGCTGCTGATCCCGCTGTCTGAAGGGGTCCTGCACATCGGGCGCGGCCTGTCGGCCGACCTGCACCTCGACGAGAAGTCGGTCTCGCGCCGCCACGCGATGCTCGTCGATCGTCCCTCGGGCGCGCGCCTGCTGGACGATCGCAGCTCCAACGGCACGTTCGTCAACGGCCGGCGCATCGTGCAGGCCGACCTGCACGATGGCGACGTGCTCGTGCTCGGACGCGTCGTGCTGCGCTACCTGGAGATCTGAGAACGCCGCCGCTGCCGTACTTCCGCGATACTTCCGCGCTCGACCGTCCGGTCACGTTCAATCGAGTAGGAGTCCAGATGAGAAAGTCGGTTCTCGCGATGACTGCGCCCGTGCTGGCGATCGTCGCGCTCGCGGGGTGCGGCAGCAGTAGCAGCACGAGCAGCAACAGCTCCACCTCTGCATCGACCTCGGGCGGCGCCGACGCCTCGATCGTCGCGCAGGTGCCGGCTGCGGTCAAGCAGAAAGGCACGCTCACGGTCGCCTCGGATGCGACCTACGCCCCACTCGAGTTCGTCGCCTCCGACGGGCACACGGTGATCGGCATGGACCCGGACCTGGTGGACGCGATCGGCGCGAAGATGGGCCTGAAGGTGAAGTTCGTCAACGCGACGTTCGACACGATCATCCCGGGCCTGGCGGCCGGCAAGTACGACCTCGGCGCATCGTCCTTCACCGACACCAAGGAACGCGAGAAGACCGTGGACTTCGTCGACTACTACACGGCGGGCATCTCCTTCTACGCCAAGAGCTCGGCCAACCCCGGCGTGGAAACCGTGGAAGACCTGTGCGGCAAGAGCGTGTCGGTGGAGAAGGGCACGGTCGAGCAGGAAGAATCCGAAGCCCAGAGCAAGAAGTGCGCCAAAGCCGGCAAGCCGGCGGTCAAAGTGCTGAGCTTCCCCGATCAGAACGGCGCCAACCTCGCACTGTCCAGCGGTCGCGCGGAGATCGGCATGGCCGACTCGCCGATCGCCGACTACCAGGTCAAGCAGTCAAACGGCCAGTTCAAGCTGGTGGGCAAAGAGTACGAAGCCGCTCCATACGGCCTGGCGATCCCCAAGAAGCTCGGGCTGACAAAGGCGCTCCAAGCAGCGTTGAAGGCCGTGATCGCCGATGGCACGTACGCGAAAATCCTCGCGAAATGGGGCCTTCAGTCTGGCGCGCTGACGTCGGCGACGATCAACGGCGCGACCAGCTGAACGGCTGATCGAGAAGCAGCCGATGTCCTCGGGCCAGGCCAAAGCGCAAGCGGCCGGGCGGCCTGAGGACATCACGGCCGTCCCGGTCCGGCGTCCGGGGCGCTGGGTGGCGGCGGCGATCGTGCTCGTCGTGGCGGTCGCGATCGTGCGCTCGGTCGCCACCAACCCGAACTTCCAATGGGGCGTCGTCGGCGAATACCTGTTCGACGCGCGCATCCTCAGCGGTCTGCGCGTGACGATCGAGCTGACCGCGATCGCGATGGCGATCGGCATCGTGCTCGGCGTGCTGCTGGCGATCATGCGCCTGTCGCCCAACCGGCTGGTGTCCTCTGCGAGCTCCTTCTACATCTGGTTCTTCCGCGGCACGCCCGTGCTCGTGCAGCTGCTGTTCTGGTACAACATCGCGGCTCTGTACCCGAAGGTCGGGCTGGGCATACCGTTCGGGCCGTCGTTCGTCCACGCCGACGCCAACGCGTTGATCAAACCGTTCACGGCGGCGATCCTCGGGCTGGGGCTCAACGAGGGCGCCTACATGGCCGAGATCGTGCGCGCGGGAATCATCTCGGTCGATCCCGGCCAGGCCGACGCGGCGCAGTCGCTGGGCATGACGCGCCTGCAGACGATGCGCCGGATCGTGCTCCCGCAGGCGATGCGCGTGATCATCCCGCCGACGGGCAACGAGACGATCTCGATGCTCAAGACCTCCTCGCTGGCCAGCGTGATCGTGGTGACCGAGCTGCTGTACGCCTCGCAGCTGATCTATTCGGTCAACTTCAAAACGATTCCGCTGCTAATCGCCGCGAGCTGCTGGTACATCGTCTGCACGAGCGCGCTGTACGTCGGGCAGTACTACCTGGAGCGCTACTACGGGCGCGGCGAGCGCGAGCGCCAGGCCACGCCGCTGCAGCGCATCCGTGCGGGCCTGTTGTCCTTCCGCCACCAGTCGGGCGCCTAGATGGCAGAGCCGATGGTCAAGGCGGAGGCGGTGCACAAGCGCTTCGGGCGCCTGGAGGTGCTCAAGGGCGTCTCGCTGGAGGTCGCGGCGGGCGAGGTGATGTGCCTGCTCGGACCCTCGGGCTCGGGCAAGTCGACGCTGCTTCGCTGCATCAACCACCTGGAGAAGATCAACTGCGGGCGGCTGTCGGTCGACGGCCAGCTGGTCGGCTATCGCCAGGTCGGCGACAAGCTGCACGAGCTGCGCGAATCGGAGGTCGCGGCCAAGCGCTCGCAGATCGGCATGGTCTTTCAGCACTTCAACCTGTTTCCGCACATGACGGCGTTGGAGAACGTCACGTGCGCGCCGATCCGCGTCAAGAGCGTCGCGCGCGAGCAGGCGCAGGCGCGCGCGCGCGAGCTGCTCGCGCAGGTCGGGCTGGCCGACAAGGTCGACACCTACCCCTCACAGCTCTCAGGCGGCCAGCAGCAGCGTGTGGCGATCGCCCGCGCGCTGGCGATGGAGCCGAAGCTGATGCTGTTCGACGAGCCGACCTCGGCGCTCGATCCCGAGCTCGTCGGCGACGTGCTGGCGGCGATGCAGCGCTTGGCGCGCGAAGGGATGACGATGATCGTGGTGACGCACGAGATGGGCTTCGCGCGCGAAGTGGCCGACACCGTGGTGTTCATGGACGACGGCGTGGTGGTCGAGTCGGGCGTTCCGGCCGAGGTGCTGAGCAGCCCGCGCCACGAGCGCACGCGCGCGTTCCTCTCCAAGGTGCTCTAGCTCCGGCTCTCGGCGAGCTCCTTGCTCATCAGCGCGACGGTCTTGGCGGGGCCGTGGGCGAGCTGGCCGACCTCGCGGTAGCCGCGCGCCGCGTGAAAGGCCAGCGACGCGTCGTTGCGAGGCTGGATGTTCACGTCGCAGACCATCCGCCCGAACGGCGCGGCCGCCTGCTCCATCGCGTCATACAACCGTGCGCCGACGCCGCGCCGGCGACACTCGGCCGAGACGGCGATGCGGTCGAGGTAGAGAAAGCGCTCGTAGCGTTCGCCAAACCAGCGGTAGTTGGCGCTGTCGTAGGCGGCGCCGGGGGCGACGGCGATCGCGAAGCCGACCGCCTCGCCGGCGTCGCCGGCGACGACCAGACAGCTATGGGCCAGCGCGAGGATGTAGCGCAGGCGGGCTTCGTCGAGCGGGCTCAGCTGCTGCACCGAGGCGGCGTTGAGCGCCAGCAGCCGCGGCCAGTCGCTCTGCGTGGCGACACGCAGCGTCATGTCCGGCCCGTTGTCCCGTCGCGTCGCTTGCAACGCCGCCCACGATACGCGCGCCGGACGCACTCCTCGGCCAACCCCGCCGCGCGCAGCGCCTGCGTGCGGTCGTGTAGGCCTCGAGCCAGCTTGCCAACTGCCGCCGGACGGCCGCTCTGGGTCGACTTTCGACGGCCGCCGGACGACCGGAGCGCGAGCCCCGTCAGCGCTCGCGGATCAGCCATACTCGCAACGGTGTGCGGGTGCAAACCGAAGCCGAGCGGTGATGGCCAGCTGCGCTGAGTGCGGCGTCGAGAATCCCGGCGGGGCGCGCTTTTGCATGGGCTGCGGGGCGGCGCTGGAGCGGCGCTGCGCGACATGCGGCAGCCCGGCGCCCGAGGGGGCAAGCTTCTGCATGAGCTGTGGCGCCGCGCTGGCAGGCCCCGAGCCCGCAGCGAGCGCCGGGCAGGGCGCGCGGGCGGACGTCGCCGAGGGCACGGGCGGCTCGCAAGAGCTCGACGAGCGACGGACCGCGACGGTGCTGTTCGCCGATCTGTCGGGCTATACGGCGATCGCCGAGGAGCTCGACCCCGAGTCCGTCAAGCGCCTGCTCGAGCGGATCCTCACACGCCTCAGCGAGGAGGTGCGGCGCTACGGAGGCTACGTCGACAAGTTCATCGGCGACAACGTGATGGCGATCTTCGGCGCTCCGGTCGCCCACGGAGACGACGCCGAGCGCGCCGTGCGCGCCGGCCTGGGAATGCAGGCGGCGATGGCCGAGGTCAACGAGCCGCTGGCCGAGCAGCACGGCGTGACCTTCGCGCTGTGCGTGGGCATCAACACGGGCGAGGTGCTGGCCGGACATGTCGGCGACAGCTACACGGTGATCGGCGACAGCGTCAACGTCGCCGCGCGGCTTCAGGCGGCCGCGCGGCCGGGCACGGTGACGGTCGGCGAGAGCACGTTTCAGGCCACGCGCGCGGCGATCGAGTACGACGCGCTGGAGCAGCCGCTGGATCTCAAAGGAAAGGCCCAGCCGGTGCGCGCATGGGAGGCGCTGCGCCCCGGCCGCTCGCGGGCGGCGGCCGAGTCGGTCGCCGCGCCGGTGCGCGCGCCGCTGGTCGGGCGCGGCCACGAGCTCGCGCAGCTGCACGACCTCGTGGCGCGGGTCCAGAGCAGGCGGGTCGCGCACATGGCGACGGTCATCGGCGAAGCGGGGGTGGGCAAGTCGCGCCTGTTGCACGAGTTCGAGCGCGAGCTCGGCGAGCGGACAGGCGCGCCGCTGGTGCGACGGGGGCGCTGTTTGCCCTACGGCTCCAGCGTGGCCTACTGGCCGCTCGGCGAGGTGATCCGCGCCGAGTGCGCGATCGTCGACGGCGATCCTCCGGCGGTCGCGTGGGAGAAGCTGTCGGCCCGCCTGGGCGAGCTGCTCGACGACGGCGATCGAGAGGGCGGCAAGTCCTCGCGCGCCAAGGCCGCGCTGATCGGCCGGCTGCTGGGGATCGAGGCGCCCGACGAGCCGGCTTCTCCTGAAGAGGAGGAGGATGCGCAGCGCGCGCGTGAAGCGCTCTTCGCCGCCGTGCGTTCGTGCATCGAGGGCCTGGCGCGCGAACGGCCGCTCGTGCTCATATGGGAGGACATCCACTGGGCCGACGAGGGCATGCTCGACCTGATCGAGCATCTGGTGCAGTGGGCGCGGTCGCCGGTGCTGCAGATCTGCCTGACCCGAGAAGAGCTGCTGGAGCGACGAGCGGGGTGGGGTGGCGTGCGCCGCGATTCCACGACCGTGTTCTTGGAACCGCTGGGCGAGAGCGACACGCGCGAGCTGATCGCCTCTCTGCTCGCCCTGGACGAGCCCAGCGAGACCGTGGTCGCGACCGTCGCCACGCGCGCGGAGGGCAATCCGCTGTTCGCCGAGGAGATGGTGCGCCGCCTGGCCGAGGAGGAGGGCGCGAGCGCGGCAGAGCTGCCGGCCACGGTGCAGGCGCTGCTCGCGGCTCGCCTGGATTCGTTGGAGCCCTTCCAGCGTCGCCTGCTGGCGCACGCCGCGGTCGTCGGCAGGACGTTCTGGGAGGGCGCGCTGGCGCCCGTCGTGGAGGCCGAGGGCGGCGATCTGCACGAGGCCCTGCGCGTGCTGCGCGAGAAGGACATCGTGGTGCTCGGCGACTCGAGCACGCTCGCCGGAGAGCCGGAGCTGGCGTTCAAGCACGCGCTGATCCGCGACGCCGCCTACGAGATGCTGCCCAAGGCGGTGCGCGCGCAGAAGCACTTCGAGGTCGCGCGCTTCATCGAGATTCGCGCCGGAGAACGCGTCGAGGAGGTCGTGGCGCTGCTGGCCGAGCACTACGCACGAGCCGCGCAGCTCGGTTTCGAGCTGAGCCTGGCGCCCGCGGAGATGGAGCCATACCGCGCCAAGGCGCTGCACTACCTGGAGGCGGCGGGCGACGCAGCGACGGCGCTGTACTCCAACGCCGAAGCCTTCTCGCAATATCAGGCCGCCTGCGAGCAGGCGGGCGGGGACGAGCAAGCGCTCGCCCGCCTGCTGGAGAAGCAGGGCGACGTGGCGTTGCGCCTCGGTCGCGTCGACCCGGCGATCGCCGTATGGCAGCAGGCGCTCAAATACCACAGCGGCCAGGGCGATCTCGAGCAGGTCGCCGAGCTGCACCGCAAGATCGGCGCTGCGCTCGCGCACAAGGGCGAGCGAAAGCAGGCGATCGAGCACCATCAGCGCGGCATCAACCTGATCAAGGACGGCGAGCCGACGCTCGCGCTCGTGCGCCTGTACGAGGAGGCGGCGTGGCTGTACACGCAGACCGGCGACAACATGCTCGCGATCTACGCTTCGGAGAAGGCGCTGCGCCTGGCCGAGCAGCTTGGCGAGATCCGCGCCGCCAGCCGCGCGCACGGCATCTTCGGCCGGGTGTTCGGTCGCATCGGCGACAGCGCAAAGGCCCGCGAGAACCTCGAGCGCGCCGTCGAGCTGGCCAGAGGCTCCGACGCGCACGAGGTCGTGCTCGCCCTGACAGCGCTGGGGCATCATCTGGAGAGCTCGGAGGGCGACTACGAGCAGGCCGCCGGCGCCTATCGCGACGCGCTCGAGCTGGCCCAGCAGATCGGCGACGTGCCCGCCGAGATCGAGCTGCACGCGGCCGTGGCGCAGCTCGCGCTGTATGCCGCGGACTGGGAGCAGGTCGCCCGATCCAGCGACGCCAGCGCCGAGCTGTCCGAACGCGAGGGCCTGGTGGGCAAGCTCTGCCTGCCCTACGCGTTGCGCGGTCGGCTTCACTGGCGCGAGGGCAGGTGGAAGGACTCCGAAGACTGCTACCGGCGCGCGCATCGCCTGGCCGAGCAGATCGGCTGGTCGGAGGTCTCCTTCGACTCGCTGTACGGCTGGTCGAACACACTGCGCGACCAGGGCGAGCTCGACGGCGCACAGACCGCGCTCTCGCGGGCGCTGGACGTGTGCGAGCGCGCCGGCCTGATCGTGCAGTCGATCCAGGCCAACTCGGCGCGCGCGCTGCTGTTCGCCATGGCCGGACTGCGCGAGCGGGGAGCGCAGGCCGCCGAGGAGGCGGTCGCGCTCGCCGAGCGCGTGCACTATCCGGTGGGCGAAGCGGCGGCGCTCGAGGCGAGCGGCGCCGTGGCCGCGCTTGCGGGCGCGCTGGAGGACCTTCGCGCCGCGCGCACGACCTGGCAGCGCCTGCGCCGCCCGCTGGAGGCCGCGCGCTGTGAGCTGCTGCTGGGGCAGAGGCTGCTCGAGTGCGATCGCTCCACCGCCGTGGACGCGCTGCAGCGCGCCGCCGCCGAGTACGACGAGCTCGGTGTGGCCCACCTCGCAGGACGTGCGCGCGAGCTGGCAGGCTCAGCCGCGCCGGCGCACTGAAGCGTCTACTCGCTCAGGCCTGCCGCCGCGAGCGCCGCCGCGTGGTCGAGATAGGCGCGCAGGCGCCAGATCTTTCCATCGCGCAGGTCCCAGACCGCTCCGACAGGCGCGTCGACCGGGACTCCGCCGCCGCGCCCGCGCCCCTCCAGGCGACCGAGCGCGACCACGACGTCGCCGAGGTCGCGGTACTCCTCGGCGAGGAAGCGGAACTCGTCCCAGGCGCCGCTCAGCCTGGCGAAGTACGTGTCGATGCCCTCGCGCCCGCGAAAGACCTCACCCTCGACCGCGCCCAGCCCGGTTGCCCATTCCAGCTCCGGCGTGGTCAGCTCGGCGAAGCTGTCGGCTTCGCCGCCGTTGAAGGCGGCGAGCGCCCGTTCGACCACGTTCACATTTGCTTGCGACATCGCGATTGCGAAGTATCTCGCAGCCGCTTGATTGTCCGTCGGGCCGACGGGCGCGCGCCGGTCGGCGAGGGGCGTTACAGGTGAAGCCGTGAAGCAGTCGGTGTTTGAGCCCGAGCGTCGCGGGTAAGGAGGCTGCGAGCGGGTAGTGCGGAGGCGTTCGGTCAGCGAACTGCGGGGAGGGGTAGGGATGAGGATTCGTCGTTCTTCATTGGTCGTGTCAGGGGCCGTGGGGCTGACTTTGCGACGAGACTCGGTCGAGGGAGGTCCGAGGCGGGACGCCGCCCGGTTCGCCGTCGCCTTCGCCGTAGCGCTGGTGGCCGTGCTGCTGCTGCCGGCGTTCGCGTCGGCACATATCGAGCGCGCGTCCTACTGGCCGGACCCGGCGCCGGACTGCTCGATCAGCCCCTGCGCGGGCGGCGCGGTGCCGACGCCGCGCTCTTTGGAATCGGCTCTGGCCACGGGCGGACCGGGCGTGACACGCGTCGTCTGTCAGCCCGATTCGATCAAGAAACTGAACGCGTCGATTACCGTCGCCAAACGCACCGGCTACGTGGTGCGCCCGACGCAGCCGCGGGTGAAGATCACGAAACCGGAAGCCGAAGCGCTGCGTAAAACGAACCGCGCGCTGTTCAAAAAATGCCACTTCAGCTCGATCCAGGAAGCGGTCAACCAATCCGGCAACAACGATCGCATCGTCATCCTGCCCGGGCTTTACACCGAGCAGAAATCCCGGGAAGCGCCGACGCACGACCCCGCATGTGCGCAGTACCAGATCGAAAACGACCGCGGCGAAACGGGCGCCGTGTCCTACGAGTACCAGTACCACTGTCCCAACGACCAGAACCTGATCGCGGTGATCGGGCGCGCGCCGGGCCCCAACCCACCGCCGCAGCCGCCGCTTGAAGACCGCCACGGGATCCCCGACCTGGGGCCGTGCATCCGCTGCAACCTGCAGATAGAGGGATCGGGCGTCTCGCCCGACGACGTCACGATCGACGCCGGGGACACGTCGTCCGGCGATGGCGCGCCGATCGGCTCGGCCAAGGACGTCGGCATTCGAGCCGATCGCGCGGACGGGTTCGTGCTGCGCAACGTCAAGGTCCGCCACGCCAAAGAGCACGACATCTACGTGCTGGAGAGCGACGGCTACCTGCTCGACCGCTTCAAGACCTTCTACGCCGGCGAGTACGGCGTGCTGACGTTCGTCGAGGACCATGGCCTGATGGAGAACTGCGAGGCCGCGGGCAACGGCGACTCGGGGCTGTATCCCGGCGCGGGCGCCGAGACCGGCAACCAGCGTGACACGAGCATCTATCCGGAATTCCGCTACAGCCAGGAGATTCGCGACTGCGACTCCCACCACAACGCCGGCGGCTACTCAGGCACCGACGGCAATGCCGTGCACGTGCACGACGACAACTTCTACGACAACGCGCTCGGCTTCACGACCGACGTGTTCACGGCTGCCGGGCACCCCGGTTTTCCCCAGGACTCCGACCTGATCGAGAAAAACAACTTCTACGACAACAACTTCAACCCGTACCAGGAAGGCTCGGACGTCGCTCCGTCCGTGCCGCTGCCGGTCGGCACCGGGCTGTGGATCGCGGGGGGCAACGACGACGTGATCCGCGAAAACCACTTCTATGACAACTGGCGACGCGGCGTGATGCTGTTCGCAGTGCCAGACCAGCTCATCTGCGGCCCGACGGGGATCGACCCGAAATACCTCGCCGGATGCAATCCCGACACCGTGCCGCCGTCGACCTCCTATCGCAACCAGTTCTACTCGAACATCATGGGAATCGCGCCGAACGGGGATGTCCAGCCCAATGGCAACGGTGACCCGGTCGAAGGCCGCACGGACTTCTGGTGGGACGACTACGTGGGCAACACCGGAAACTGCTGGCACGACAACATCGGCAAGGACGGCACGCCGTCGAGCGTCACGAGCACCCCGCTGCTCGCGCTGCTGCCGACGAAATGCGACAGCACCAGCGTCGGCACCGGCGGTCCGCAGCAGGAGGCGGAGCTGCTGAACTGCTTCGCTGACATCACGTTCGAATCGAACGCATGTCCGTGGTTCACGACGCCGTCGAAACCGGAGTGACAGGCCGCCCCGCTCGCGGCGCGCGGCGTGCGACCCAACTCGTGCGCAGCGCGGCAGCGGTCCTGTGCTGCGCCGCGCTGCTGGCGTGCGCCGCCGCGCTGTTCAGCGGCTGCGGCACGGCGAGCCCGAGCCGCGCGAGCACGTTCCCCACACACCTGGCCGGGCCGGTGACGGCCGACGTCGGCGAATCGGCGCGCAGCGACACGTGCGCTCAGTGGGAGAAGGGCACGGTGCAGCAACGTCACGGCGCGCTGAAACGCCTGCGCAAGTTCGCGACGACCCCGATCGGGTCGTCCAAGTACCGCAAGTACGGCCCGACGCTCACCGAATCGCGGGCCTACCGCATCTTCGACAGTCTCTGCCAAAAACACTTTGCGCGCGCCTTCAAGCTGTACAAGCTGTACGAGCGCGCGGCCGCGTTCATCGGCCACTGAAGCTCTCGCCGGCCTCCGGCCGCCCGCCTCGCGACAGAGCGAACCGCTAAGGCGCCGTCAGCTCGACCTTCAGCTCACACGCGTCGACCGAGGCGCGCGTGCCGGGCGTCTCGGACGAGTCCATCGCAGACATCACTTTCGCGCCTGCGTCCATGTCCTCGGCCGTCGCGAAGTGCTGAAGGACCACGGCCGTGCCCTGCGACTCGTCGAACAAGATCTTCAGGCCCGTGGAAGGCACACCGGGCGGTGGGCCGTCGGACTCGTTGATACGCGCCAGCAGCTGCTCCATCCGCTCGGCGCTTACGTCGGTGAACCTCACGACACGCACGTACATGGCGAACCTCCTCGCGTTGCGTTGGGGTGTGCCAAACATACACCGCACAACGCGCGGCCGGACGCCGCGCCCTCGACGTCCTCCGTCGTCGCTACCGCATCAGCCGCGCGGCGACAGCCCCGCGGCTCGCAGGGCCTCGCCATGGTCGAGATAGCCGCGAATGCGAGCGACGCTGCCGTCGCGAAAGTCGAAGACCATCCCGAGCGACGCGTCGACGGGGACGCCGCTGTGCTTGCCATGCCCGCTCAGCCGTCCGAGCATGATCACGACAGATGGAAGCTCGCGAAAGCTGTCGGGGTAGATGAGGAACGTCTCCCAGGCGCGGCTGAGGCTGTCGAAGTACCGCCGTATGCCCTCGCTTCCCTCGAAGATCTCGCCCTCGACGGCCACCATCGACGGCGACCACACGAAGTCCGGCGTGGTCAGCGCGGTGAAGACATCGACCTGCCTCGCGTTGAAGGCGTCGATGCACCGCTTGGCGACCTCCACGTTCTCCTGGGGCATCGTCTGCGGTGGAAAGCCCACACGCGCCCGGCACGATTCGAACGTGCGACCTCTCGCTCCGGAGGCGAGCGCTCTATCCACTGAGCTACGGGCGCAGACCACGCGCCGCCGCGCGTCGGCTGTGTCGCGAGAGCTTACCGCCGCGAAGTCCGCGCCCAACGCGGCGAGCGACGCGCCGCTACCGTAGCCGCATGGATCTGTCCCTGTTCTTCGCGGGCACAGGCGGGTCGGTGCCTGGCGCGCAGCGCGGGCTTCCGGCATTGCTCATGCGCCTGGGCGGCGATCGGCTGCTGTTCGACTGCGGCGAAGGCACGCAGCGCCAGCTCGTTCGCTCGATCGGGCTGGTCGACATGCAGTGCGTGTTCATCACGCACTTCCACGCCGACCACTGGCTGGGGCTGCCCGGCATGCTGAAGTCCTTCGCGCTGCGCGAGCGCGAGCAGCCGCTGACGGTGTATGGACCGCGCGGCCTGGGTGAGCTGATGGGGCTGATGCGCAGCATCTACGGCCGCCTGCCGTACGAGCTGAAGATCGTCGAGCTGGAGCCCGCCGAGACGGTGCGGCGCGAGGGCTATCTCGTGGCGGCGGTGCCCGTGAGCCATCGCGCGCCGTCGTCTTTCGGCTATGCGATCGTCGAGGACGCGCGGCCGGGCCACCTCGACGCGCAGCTGGCCGAGCGGCTGGGCGTCAAGCCGGGACCGGACTTCGGGCGCCTGCAACGCGGCGAGACGGTCGACGGCGTCTCGCCCGAGCAGGTCATGGGCGCCCAGCGCGAGGGGCGAAAGATCGTGCTGTCCGGCGACACGCAGCCGTGCGAGGCGCTGAGAATCGCAGCGCACGAAGCCGATGTGCTGGTGCACGAGGCGACTTTTATCGATGATGAGATGGATCGTGCGCGCGTGACGGCTCACAGCACCGCGCGCCAAGCGGCCGAGCTGGCGCGCGACGCAGAGGTGCGCCTGCTGGCGCTGACGCACATCTCCACGCGCTACGCCGGCGGGCTCGTGCGCGACGAGGCGCGCGCCGTGTTCTCCGCCACGGAGGCGCCGCGCGATTTCGACACGATCGAGGTTCCCTTTCCCGAGCGCGGCCCCGCGACGCTGTTGCGCTGGTCTGAGCGCCAGGCGCGCGAGCGCGCTGCGGCGGGGTCCGCGGGCGTCGGCGAGACGGCCGCGGAAAGCATCGCAACGCCCTGATACATTGCGCCAGATCCTTTAACCCGGTCCCGTGAGGCCAGGAAGGAATAGATGGACAGCCCCAACGAGAAGGTCGTCCTGCGCGAGGAGGACGTTCAGCGAGCGCTCACGCGCATCGCCCACGAGATCGTCGAGCGCAACCCCAATGAGCGGACGCTCGCCGTCGTCGGCATACACCGTCGCGGCGCATTTCTCGCCCAGCGTCTGAAGGATCTGCTGCAGCAGCTGCGCGAGGGGGAGGTCCCGCTCGGCGACCTGGACATCGGCTTCTACCGCGACGACGTGGCCAGCCGGCCCGACGCGCCCGTCGTGCACGCGTCGCACATCGACTTCGACGTGACCGGGCGCACGGTCGTGATCGTCGACGACGTGCTGTTCACCGGGCGCACGGTGCGCGCGGCGATCGAGGCGCTGTTCGACTACGGCCGCCCCGAGCGCGTGCAGCTGGCCGTGCTGGCCGACCGCGGCCACCGCGAGCTGCCGATCCGCCCCGACTACGTGGGCAAGAACCTGCCGACGTCGCGCGCCGAGCACGTGCACGTTCGCGTGCGCGAGCTCGACGGCCTGGACGAGGTCGCGATCGCGCCCGCGGCGCTGGAGGTCGCATGAGCACGGTGCGCACGCCCAGCCGTCAGGCGGCCGAGTGGATGCGAGTTAGAGCGTGAATCACCTGTTGTCGATCGCCGACCTCGACCGCGCGGGCATCGAGCGCATCGTCGAGCGGGCGCAGCGCTTCGCCGAGGTCTCCGATCGCGAGATCAAGAAGGTGCCGGCGCTGCGCGGGCGCATGGTGCTGAACCTCTTCTACGAGGCGTCGACGCGCACGCGCAGCTCCTTCGAGCTCGCCGCCAAGCGCCTGTCGGCCGACGTCGTCAACTTCGCCGCCAGCGGCTCCAGCGTGGAGAAGGGCGAGTCGCTGAAGGACACGGTGCTGACGCTCAGCGCGCACAAGCCCGACGCGATCGTCCTGCGCACGCCCTGGGCCGGCGCCGCGGAGCTCGTCTCGCAGTGGTGCGGCGCGGCGATCGTCAACGCCGGCGACGGCAAGCGCGAGCACCCCACGCAGGCGCTGCTGGACGTATACACGCTGCACAGCCGCCTGGGCAAGCTCGACGGCGCGTCGATCTGGATCGTCGGCGACGTCGCGCACTCGCGCGTGGCGCGCTCGAACATCATCGCCTTCCAGCGCATGGGCGCCAAGGTCACGGTCGCCGGGCCGCCGACGCTGATCCCGCGCGGCATCGAGGCGCTGGGCTGCGACGTGCGCTTCACGCTTGACGAGCTGGCCAGCGCCGATGTCGTCTACACGCTGCGCATGCAGCACGAGCGCATGAGCGAGACGTGGGTGCCCTCGCTGCGCGAGTACGCCTCCTGGTATCAGGTCAACGGACGGCGCCTGTCGCCGCGCCAGGTGCTGATGCACCCGGGGCCGGTCAACCGCGGCGTGGAGCTCTCCGGCGAGGTCGTCGACTCGCCCCAGGCGGTCATCACCGCCCAGGTCGAGGCGGGCGTCGTCGTGCGCATGGCCGTGCTCTACGAGCTGCTCGCCGGAGCCAGCGCGCCGCCGGCCTCGCCCTCCTCCGGACGCCCCGAGCCCGCCGGCGCGGCAATCGGCGAGCGCCAGCCCGCGTGATGGCAGCCGATCCGCTCGTGCACGGCCCGCAGCAGCCGGCCGACATGCTGCTGCGCGACGTCCACGTGCTCGACCCCCGCGCCGAGCTGGACGCGCGCCACGACGTGCGCGTGCGCGGCGGTGAGATCGCCGAGATCGGCCCGCCCGGCACGCTCGCCTACGCGCCAGAGGAAGAGCTGCTGGAGGGCCAGGGGCGCCATCTGCTGCCGGCCTTCTTCGACCCTCACGTGCACATGCGCACGCCCGGCCAGGAGCACAAGGAGGACCTCGACAGCGGCACGCGTGCGGCCGCGGCCGGGGGCTACGCGGCAGTTCTCGCGATGCCCAACACCGACCCCGTGCTGGACTCCGCGCCGCTGCTTCGCTCGCTGCGCGAGGCGGCCGCGCGCGAAGCGCGCGTATCGATCGGCTTTCTGCCCTCGATCACGCGCGGCCTGCTGGGCGATCAGCTCACCGAGATGGCCGAGCTGCGCCAGGAGGGCGCCGTCGGCTTCACCGACGACGGTCGACCCGTGCAGAGCGCCGGCATGCTGCGCAAGGCGCTTCAGTACCAGCGCCTGTGCGGCGGCGTGATCGCGCTTCACGAGGAGGACCCGACGCTGTCGCGCGGCGGCGCGATGCACGAGGGCGCCGTCAGCGCCGCGCTGGGCATCGGCGGCATACCAAGCGTCAGCGAGTCCACGATGGTCGCGCGCGACGCCGCGCTGGCCGGCTATGAGGGTGCGCGCGTGCACTTTCAGCACCTCAGCTGCGTCGCCTCCGTGCACGCCGTCGCGCACGCCAAGGCGCAGGGCTGGCGCGTCAGCGCCGAGGTCTCGCCGCACCACCTGCTGCTGACCGAGGAGCACGTGCGCGCGATGGACACGCGCATGAAGATGAACCCGCCGCTGGCCACCGAGGCCGACCGCCAGGCGCTGGTCGAGGGGCTGCGCTGCGGCACGATCGACTGCGTCGCCACCGACCACGCGCCGCACGCGCGCGAGGAGAAGGAAGTGCCCTTCGAGCAGGCGCCGATGGGCACGACCGGGCTGGAGACGGCCTTCGCCGCCCTCTACACCGGCCTCGTGCTGCCCGGCGTCGTCGGCCTCGACACGCTCGTCGCGCGCATGACCGCGGGCGCAGAGCTGTTCGAGCTGCCGACGCCGCGCATCGCGCCCGGCGAGGCGGCCAACGTGACGCTCGTGGACCTCGACGCCGAGTGGCTAGCCGGCGAGCGCGGCTGGGAGAGCCGTTCTGAGAACAGCTGCTTTGCCGGGCAGAAGCTGCAGGGAAAGGTGCTGCTGACGCTCTGTCGCGGCGCCGTGGCCTATCGCGAGCGCGCCTTCTCGGTGGTCGGCGCCTGATGGCCCTCTTGCAACGCGACAACGCGGCGCTGGTCGTAGTCGACGTGCAGGAGGGCTTTCGTCCCTATGACTCCTTCGCCGGCGTCGCCGCCGCGTGCGCCAAGCTGCTGGCGGCCGCGCGCATCCTCGGCGTGCCGGCGCTCGTCTCAGAGCAGTACCCCAAAGGGCTCGGCCACTCCGCGCCCGAGCTCGGCGTCGAGGACGAGCCGCGCATCGAGAAGACCGTCTTCTCGGCCGTGCGCGCCGACGGCTTTGACCTCGACGAGCGCCGGCAGGCGATCGTCTGCGGCATCGAGACGCACGTCTGCGTGTCGCAGACCGTGCACGACCTGCTCGAGCGCGGCGTGGAAGTGCACGTGCCGGCCGACGCCGTCGGCTCGCGCCATCGAATCGACTACGAGCGCGGCCTGGAGCGCCTGCAGCGCGCCGGCGCGGTCGTCTCCACCGTCGAGGGGTCGCTGTTCGAGCTCTTGGAGCGCGCCGGCACGCCGGAGTTCAAGGCCATCCAGAAGCTGATCCTGTGAGCAGGCGGCCGTGAGCGAGCGCCGCGACGGATACGTGCTGCTGGAGGACGGCGCGCGCTTTGACGGCGAGCTGTGCGGCGCCGAGGGGCCGGCGCTCGGCGAGGTCGTGTTCACGACGGGCATGTCCGGCTATCAGGAGTCGATGACCGACCCCTCCTTCGCGGGTCAGCTGATCGCCTTCACCTACCCGCACATCGGCAACTACGGAGCCAGCGCCGCCGGCATGGAGTCCGATCGCCCTTGGGCGCGCGCGGCGATCATGCGCGAGGCCGGCAACCGCGAGGACGCGCCGACGGCCGAGCGAGGGTGGCTGGACTGGCTGGCCGACTGCGGCGTCAGCGCCATCTCCGGCGTCGACACGCGCTCGCTCGTGCGCCACATCCGCGACGCGGGCGCGATGCGCGGGGGCGTGTTCGCCGCCGCGACCGCCGAGCGCGAGGCGCGCGAGCTGATCCACGCCGAGCCGCCGATGGCCGGGCAGGATCTCGCGGCCGTCGTCACGCCCAAGGAAGTGACCCGTCACGGCCAGGGCGGCTCTGGGCCGCGCATCGCCGTGATCGACACCGGCATCAAGGGCTCGATGGTGCGCGAGCTCGTCTCGCGCGGCGCGCGCGTGTCGCTGCACCCCTGCACAGACGACGCGCAGGCGCTGCTGGCGGGCGAGCCCGACGCGATCTTCCTGGCCAACGGCCCCGGCGATCCGGCGGCGCTCGACTACGTCGTCGACACCGTGCGCGCGCTCGTCGGCGTGAAGCCCGTGTGGGGCATCTGCCTCGGCCACCAGCTGCTGTGCCGCGCGGTTGGCCTCGAGACGTTCAAGCTGCCCTTCGGCCACCGCGGCGCCAACCACCCGGTCAAGGACCTGCAGACCGGCAAGGTCGAGATCACCTCGCAGAACCACGGCTTCGCCGCCGTCGGCCCCGGCGGCGCGCGCACGATCGACTCAGACGAGCCGGTGCGCTGGGACACCGACTTCGGCGCCGCGGCGCTGTCGCACGTCAACCTCTACGACCGCACCGTCGAGGGCCTGGAGCTGCTGGACGTGCCGGGGGGAACGGTGCAGTACCACCCCGAGGCCGGACCCGGCCCGCACGACTCGCTGTACCTGTTCGACCGCTTCCTGCAGCGGATCGAGGCCGCCGCCTGATGCCCAGGCGCGACGACATCCGAAAGATCCTGATCCTCGGCTCCGGCCCGATCGTCATCGGCCAGGCCGCCGAGTTCGACTACTCCGGCGTGCAGGCCTGCAAGGTGCTGCGCGAGGAGGGCTATGAGGTGGTGCTCGTCAACTCCAACCCCGCGACGATCATGACCGACCCGGAGTTCGCCGAGGCGACGTACATCGAGCCGCTGCTGCCGGGGCCCGTCACGCAGGTGATCGAGCGCGAGCGCCCCGACGCGCTGCTGGGCACGCTCGGCGGCCAGACCGCGCTGAACCTGGCCAAGGCGCTGCACGACGACGGCACGCTGGAGCGCTTCGGCGTCGAGCTGATCGGCGCCAACTACGAGGCGATCGCCTGCGCGGAGGACCGCGAGCTGTTCGGCGAGGCGATGGCCAGGGCGGGGCTGCGCATGCCCCGCAGCGCGATCGCCACGAGCATCGAGCAGGCGCTTGCGGCCGCCGAGGAGATCGGCCTGCCCTGCGTCGTGCGCCCGGCCTTCACGCTGGGCGGTCGCGGCGGCGGCATCGCGCGCACGAGCGAGGACTTCCAGCGAATCGTCTGCGCGGGCATCGAGGCCTCGCCGATCGGCCAGGTGCTGCTCGACGAGTCGGTCATCGGCTGGGGCGAGTTCGAGCTGGAGGTGATGCGCGACCGCGCCGACAACGTCGTGATCGTCTGCTCGATCGAGAACGTCGACCCGATGGGCGTGCACACCGGCGATTCGGTCACCGTCGCGCCGCAGCAGACGCTCACCGACCACCTCTACCAGCGCCTGCGCGACCAGGCGATCGCCGTGATCCGCGCCGTCGGCGTGGAGACCGGCGGATCCAACGTGCAGTTCGCGGTCAACCCCGAGACCGAAGAGATCCTCGTGATCGAGATGAACCCGCGCGTCTCGCGCTCCTCGGCGCTGGCGTCGAAGGCGACGGGCTTTCCGATCGCCAAGATCGCCGCGCGCCTGGCCGTCGGCTACCTGCTGGAGGAGATCGACAACGACATCACCGGCGTCACGCCGGCCTGCTTTGAGCCGACGATCGACTACGTCGTCGTCAAGTGGCCGCGCTTCGCCTTCGAGAAGTTCCCCGGCGCCGACGCCACGCTGTCCACGCACATGAAGTCCGTCGGCGAGACGATGGCCTTCGGGCGCACCTTCGGGCAGGCCTTCGCCAAGGCGCTGCGCTCGCGCGAGCTCGACAAGCCGCCCGCGCTGGGCGACGTCGGCGACGACGAGCTGCTGGCGCGCCTGCGGATTCCCTGCCCCGACCGCTACGAGGTCGTGCTCGAGCTGCTGGCGCGCGGCGTCGGCGTCGAGGCGGTGCACGAGCCGACGCGCATCGACCCCTGGTTCCTGCAGGAGCTGCGCGCGCTGGCGCTGGACCCCGAGGGGCCGTTCGCCGGCGAGCGCACGTTCATGGCGGTCGACACCTGCGCCGCCGAGTTCCCCGCGCGCACGCCCTACTATTACTCCGGCTGGGAGCGCCCGCGCCCGGGCGGCGCGCGCCACGAGGTTCGCCGCGGCGCCGGGCGCGACGGCGCCGGCCCCGACCGCTCCTCGATCGTGATCCTCGGCTCGGGGCCCAACCGCATCGGCCAGGGCATCGAGTTCGACTACTGCTGCGTGCACGCCGCCATGACCGTGCGCGACTCCGGCTGTGACGCGGTGATGATCAACTGCAATCCCGAGACCGTCTCGACCGACTACGACACGTCCGACCGCCTGTACTTCGAGCCGCTGACGCTGGCCGACGTGCTCGCCGTCGTGGAGGTGGAGAAACCGCGAGGGCTGATCTTGCAGTTCGGCGGCCAGACGCCGTTGAAGCTGGCCGCCGGCCTGGCCGAGGCCGGCGTGCCGCTGCTGGGCACGAGCGTCGGCGCGATCGACCTGGCCGAGGATCGCGGGCGCTTCGGCGCGCTGCTGTGCGACCTTGGCTACAAAGCGCCGCCCTACGCCACCGCGCGCTCGGTCGAGCAGGCGCTGGACTGCGCCGGCGAGGTCGGCTTCCCGCTGCTCGTGCGCCCTTCCTACGTGCTCGGCGGGCGCGCCATGGAGATCGTCTACTCGCGCGACGGCCTGGCCGACTACCTGCGCCGAGAGGGCCTGGACGACGGCGTTCCGGGCGCCGGCGCCGGCGAGGCGCCCGAGATCTTCCTCGACCGCTTCCTGGAGAACGCCACGGAGGTCGACGTCGACGCGCTGTGCGACGGGCGCGAGGTGTGGATCGGCGGGATCATGCAGCACGTCGAGGAGGCCGGCGTGCATTCCGGCGACAGCGCCTGCGTACTGCCGCCGCACTCGCTGGGCGAGGAGATGCTCGAGCAGATCCGCGCCGCCACGCGCGAGATCGCCCTGGCGATCGGCGTCGTCGGGCTGATCAACGTGCAGTACGCCGTGCATGCGGGCGAGCTGTACGTGATCGAGGCCAACCCGCGCGCCTCGCGCACGGTGCCGTTCGTCTCCAAGGCCGTCGGGCTGCCGCTGGCCAAGCTGGCCTGCCGGATCATGCTCGGCGAGTCGATCGCCGAGATGCAGCTGCCGCGCGAACGCGAAGGGCTGGGGCTCGGCGAGCAGGTCTGCGTCAAGGAGGCCGTGCTGCCGTTCGACCGCTTCGAGGGCTCTGACGCGCTGCTGGGCCCCGAGATGCGCTCGACGGGCGAGGTGATGGGCATCGCGCGCGACTTCCCCGCCGCGTTCGCCAAGGCGCAGGCCGCCGCCGGCCTGCCGCTGCCCAGCGAGGGGACGGCATTCATCACCGTCACCGACTCAGACAAGGCCGGCGCCTTCGCCGTCGCGCAGATCCTGCACGACAACGGCTTTTCGATCGTCGCCACGCGCGGCACCGCCGAAGCGATCGAGCGCATGGGCGTGCCCGCGCAGCGGCTGAACAAGATCGGCGAAGGCTCGCCGCACGTGCTCGACTGGATCGAGCGCGGCGACGTCGACCTCGTCGTCAACACGCCGACCGGCTACGGCGCGCGCACGGACGGCTATGAGATCCGCCGCGCGGCCGTCTCGCACGGCATTCCCTGCGTGACCACGCTCGCCGCCGGCGTGTCCGCCGCACGCGCGATCGCCAGCGCACGGCGCGACGGCGAGCCGGCCGTGCTGTGCCTGCAGGAGCTGCACGGCGTGCGCGCCGACGGGGTGCAGACCGCGTGAGCGAGTGGGCCGGCGCGCCGGCGCCGTTTCAGCGCCGGCTGCTGACGGTTCTCGGCAGCGACGTGCTCGGCGCCTACCGCGTGCTGCGCGTCGCCGACGTGGAGACGCCCGAGCCGCGTCCGGGGCAGTTCGCGATGATCGCCGCAGCCGAGCGCTGGGGCGGGGGAGAGGACGAGCGGCCCTACCTGCCGCGCGCCTTCTCGATCGCAAGGAGGCGCGTCGGCGAGTCGCACTTCCTGCTGGAGGACGTCGGCCCTGGGACGCGGCGGCTGTGCGAGCTTCGCGAGGGCGACGGGCTGTGGGCGCTGGGCCCGCTCGGCAGGGGCTTTCAGCCGCCGCCGCCGCGCCACCGCGCGATCCTCGTCGGCGGCGGCGTGGGCATCGCGCCCCTGGCGATCCTGCAGGACGCGCTGGAGGCCGAGGCGGCGGCCGACGTGACGGTCCTGCTGGGCTTTCGCGACGGCGCGCGCGCGCAGGGCGCCTCGCTGCTGCGCGGCGCGCGCGTGGCTACCGACGACGGCTCTGTCGGGCATCACGGCCTGCTCACCGAGCTGCTGTCGAAGGAGCTCTACGGCGACGCCCGCGCGCAGGTCTACGCCTGCGGGCCGGCGCCGATGCTCGAGGCGGTGCGCGCGATGTGCGCCAGCCGCGGCGTGCCCGCGCAGCTGGCGCTGGAGGCCGGCATGGCCTGCGGCTTCGGCGCCTGCTACGGCTGCGCCGTGCCCAAGCGCGGCGGCGGCTACCTGCGCGTGTGCGTCGACGGCCCCGTGATCGACGCCGGCGAGCTGCAGGGCGTCTGCGAGCACGCGGGAGCGCCGGCGTGAGCCCGGACGGCGCGCCCGGCACGGGCGCGAGCGTCGAGTTCTGCGGCCTGGCGCTGGCCCATCCGGTGATCAACGGCTCGGGCACGTTCGATGCGATCGCCGCTCGTCGCGCGTTCGGGCCGGCGCTGGAGCGCGATTTCCCGTTTGCGGCGTTCGTGTCCAAGACGATCACGCTGGCGCCGCGTGCCGGCAACCCGGCGCCGCGCCTGTGGGAGACGCCCGCGGGCCTGATCAACTCGATCGGGCTGCCCAACAAGGGCCTGGAGGGCTATCTGGCCGAGGATCTGCCGCAGCTTTCAGAGCTGCTGAGCGCGGCCGCGGACGGCGCTCGGGCGCCGCTGCCGCTGATCACCAACGTGATGGGCTCCAGCGCGCAGGAGTTCTCCGCGCTCGTCTCGGCGTGCGACGAGCGCGCGGAGATCGCGGCGGTCGAGCTCAACGTGTCCTGCCCGAACGTCGAGACCGGCCTGGACATCGGCGCCGACCCCACGCAGCTGGCGCAGGTCGTCGGCGTCTGTCGCGCGAGCACGCAAAAGCCCTTGATCGTCAAGCTCACGCCGAACACCGCCGACGTCCCCGCGTGCGCGCTGGCCGCGCAGGAAGGCGGCGCCGACGCCGTGTCGCTGATCAACACGCTGCGCGCGACGGCGCTGGCGCCGGGCGCCGGGCGCGAGCGTGGGCCGTGGCTCGGAGGCGGCACGGGCGGGCTGTCCGGACCGGCGATCCGCGCCGTGGCGCTCGCGCAGGTGTCAGCCGTCGCCGCGCGCGTGGCCATACCCGTCGTCGGCATGGGCGGCGTCCAACGCGTCTCGCATGCGCGCGACCTGCTCGACGCGGGCGCAACGCTCGTGGCCGTGGGCACCGAGACGTTTCGCGACCCGGCTGCGGCGACGCGCATCGCCGAAGACCTGCGCGCCCAGAGCTGAGATAAAGCGGCCTGTCGATACCGAATCGCGTGCGTCCGCGGGCCGCCGATTTCCGCAACGAGCGGACGTTTGCGCAGCGCCGAAAACACTTGCAAAAAAGCCTCGCGACCGTCCACCATCCTCGATACGCCTGCACCTCAAGTTGAGGTCCAGATGAATTAGACGACTTTGTCTTGATCGGCGGCTGGGGGTGTGTAGACTCGCCGCCCATGACGACGGCGACCAGTACGACGTCCTCTAACGCATCCATGGCTCCCGAGCGATCGCTAAACCAGAGAATGGACGCGCTCGCAAGGGCAAACCAGATACGCATCAAGCGCGCACAGCTCAAGCGCGATCTCAAGGCGGGCCGCCTGTCGATCCACGCGCTGCTGCTGAGCCCGCCGGAGTACGTCGAGACGGCGAAGGTCTTCGACATGCTGCTCGCCGTGCCCAAGTACGGGCGCGTGAAGGTCAACAAGATCCTCGCGCACTGCCGCATCGCGCCGAGCAAGACGATCGGCGGGCTCTCCGAGCGTCAGCGCTCGGAGCTCATCTCGTTGCTGCACCGCTAGGCCGCTTCCCCCGCTCGCGGCACTAGGGTTGCCCGCCGTGGCACGCGTGTTCGTCATCACGGGGCCTTCGGGGGTCGGCAAGGGGACGCTGATTCGCGGGCTGATGCAGCGGCTGGACGGCCTGGAGCTATCGGTCTCGGCGACGACGCGAGCGCCGCGGCCGGGGGAGAGCGACGGCGTCGACTACCACTTCCTCACGCGCGCGGAGTTCGATCGCCGGATCGCCGCGGGCGATTTCGTCGAGCACGCCGACTACGCCGGGCGAAGCTACGGGACGCTGCGCTCAGAGCTCGAGGATCGCGTCGCCAAGGGCAGGCCCGTCGTGCTGGAGATCGAGGTGCAGGGCGCGCGCCAGGTGCGCGCGGCGATGCCCGAGGCCGTCCAGGTGTTCATCGCGCCGCCGTCGCTTCAGGCGCTGCGCACCCGCCTGATCGGACGCGGCACCGACGACTCCGAGGAGGTCGAGCGCCGGCTGCGCGTCGCCGAGCAGGAGCTCGCCGCCCAGCCCGAGTTCGGCCACGTCGTCGTCAACGACCGTCTCGACGAGGCGCTGGACCAGCTGACCGCGATCGTCGCCTGCGAGCTCGATTGACGCCCATGCGCCCGACATGCGCCCGCGTGCCACCGGGCCAGGCGCGGCGCCCACTACACTGAGGCTTCCCCGAGGAAAGGCAACAGCAACGTGATCTCCCCCCGAATCGACCGTCTGCTCGACAACGTCGACTCCAACTACGCGAGCGTCGTCGTGTCCGCCAAGCGCGCCCGCCAGATCAACAGCTACTACCACAACCTCGGCGAGGGAACGTTCGACGAGTTCCCGCCCCCGATGATCGAAACCGGCTCGAAAAACTACTTGACGATCGCCCTCGAGGAGGTAGCGAGCGGCAAGATCAAGTACCACTACCGCTAGCCGTTTCGGGCGCAACGCGCGCCCCAGCGCTTGCCAGCGGTCGCGACTGGCTCTACAACCTAGTCATGGCGCGCATCTTGCTGGGCGTTAGCGGCGGGATCGCCGCTTACAAGGCGCTGGAGTTCGTGCGCCTGGCGACGGGCGCCGGACATGCGGTGCGCGTCGTGCAGACGCCGGCCAGCCGGCGCTTCGTCGGGGAGGCTTCGTTTGCCGCGCTCAGCGGCGCGCCGGTGCTCGTCAGCGAGTTCGAGCGAGACCCCGCGCGCGGCGCCTTCCCCGGCGACAGCCAGCCGGCGCACGATCCGCTCAGCCACCTGGAGCTGGTGCGCAACGCCGAGCTGTACCTGATCGCGCCGGCGACGGCTAACACGATCGCCAAGCTCGCCGGCGGATTTGCCGAGGACCTGCTGAGCAGCTGCGCGCTCGCCGCCACGTGCCCGCTGCTGGTGGCGCCGGCGATGAACAACCACATGTACGAGCACGCGGCGACGCAGGCCAACGTGCAGACGCTGCGCGATCGCGGCGTGACGATCGTCGAGCCCGCCAGTGGGCGCCTGGCGTCGAAGGATGAGCAGGGCATCGGGCGCCTGGCCGAGCCGCCGCAGCTGCTGGCGGCGTGCGAGGCCGCGCTCGCGCCGGGCGCCCGGCCGGACGCGGCCGATGCCGCTGCGCAGGGCCAGCCCTCGTCGAGGTCCAACGGAGCCCGCGCGGACGGCCCGCACGCCGGCGGCGGGCGCGACTGGTCGGGCGTGCGGGTGCTCGTCTCGGCCGGCGGCACGCGCGAGCCGATCGACAGCGTGCGCTTTCTCGGCAACAGCTCCTCGGGCAGGATGGGCCTGGCGCTGGCCGAGGCGGCGCTGGCGCGCGGCGCCGACGTGACGCTCGTCGCCGCCAACGTCTCGCTGGCGAGCAGCGACGCGATCGCGCGGCGCGACGTCGGCACCGCGGCCGAGCTGCAGGACGCCTGTCAAGAGGCGTTTCCCGACTGCGACGTGCTGTTGATGGCGGCGGCCGTCGCGGACTTTCGCCCCGCCTCGCCAAGCGAGGGCAAGATCAAGAAGTCCGGCCGCGCGAGCCTCGCGCTGGAGCTCGAGCCGACCGACGACGTGCTCGCGGCGCTGGCCGCGCAGCGACGCGCCGACCAGACCCTCGTCGGCTTCGCAGCGGAGCACGGCGCCAACACGCTCGACCTCGCTCGGCGAAAGCTGGTGGAGAAGGGCGTGGACGCGATCGTCGCCAACGACATCTCGCGTGCGGACATCGGCTTTGACGTCGACGCCAACGAGGTCACGATCCTCACCGCCGACGGCGCCGGGCAGGGCGCCGTCAACGTCGGGCGCGCGGCCAAGGCGCAGGTCGCCGAGGCGATCCTCGACGCCGTCTGGAGGCTGCGCAGCGCTCGTTAAACTGGGCTGTCGTGGACAGCCTCTACGACCTGTATCAGCGCGGCTGCGAGCTGCTGGCGCACGGCGACTACCAGGCGGCGATCGTGCCGCTCAGCAAAGCGCGCGACCTGGAGCCCGACAAGGCGTCGATCCGCGAGGCGCTCGGCCGCGCGCTGTTTCACGCGCAGCGCTACGAGGGCGCCGCCGAGGAGTTCCGCGCGATCGCCGCGAGCACGCCGACCAACGACTACGCGCAGTTCTGCCTCGGTCGCTCGATGCAGCTGCTTGGGCGTCACCGCGAGGCCTGCCAGCCGCTTGCGCTGGCCTGCTCGCTGCGTCCGGAGCGCGACGACTACCGCGTCTATCGCGACCGTGCACGTCGCGACGCGCACGCCTCCTGAGCGCATCGCAAGTGCGCCCGTTGCAGGCAAACAGGCCCCGCGGAGGCGGCCCCGATGCTATGCTCGCAGCAGAGCTTTCGTGCCGGCGCGCAGGCGTCGGTTGTCGTTCAGAAAGTGGGCGCAGGCCCGCTTTTTTTGCGTAAAGGAGCAAGTCGATGACACCCATACAGGCAGACATAGAAAGGCGTCTGGCGCTCAGCGAGCCCGATGTCGAGGTGCTGCTCGCCGAGGTTCTCGGCGGTCGCGCGCTGCGCGTGTTCATCGACCATCCCGACGGCGTCACGCTGGAGCTTTGCGAGCGCGTCACGCTGGCGCTGACCGACCTGCGCGAGCGCTACTCGCTGGAGGTCTCCTCGCCGGGCGTCGAGCGTCCGCTGACCAAGCCCGCCCACTTCCGCCGCTTCGTCGGGCGCCGCGCACGGGTGCGCACGCGCCACCCTCGTCCCCTGGCAACCGAGGGCGAGCGCCGCCCGGGCGAGGCGCGCGCCGTCAAGAGCTTCACCGGCGAGCTCGTCGGAGCATCCGACGAGGAGATCACGCTGGCCGCCGACGGGGGCGTCATCGCGATCCCCTACTCGGAGATCCGCCGTTCCAACCTGGTCGAGGAGTAGCCGCATGTCACGCGAAATCCTCGAGGCGATGCACGCGCTGGCGCGCGAGAAGGGCATCGAGCCCGAGAAGCTGATGATCGCGCTCGAGGACGCGCTGCTGTCCGCCTACAAGAAGCAGCCCGGCTCGGCCAAGTACGCCCGCGTGGAAATGGACCGCGAGACGGCCGACTTCCGCGTGATCGAACTGATCATCCCCGAGCGCCTGGAGGCGCACCTGATCGTCGAGACGATCGACGAGGAAACGACCGTCGACCCCGAGACGGGGGAGATGCGCGAACCCGAGGAACCGGAAATCGACCCGGCCAAGTTCGCCGAATACCGCGACCAGATCGACGAACGCGACGTCACACCCGACGACTTCGGGCGGATCGCCGCGCAGACGGCCAAGCAGGTGATCCTGCAGCGCATCCGCGAGGCCGAGCGCGACATGATGTACGAGGAGTACCGCGACCGCGTGGGCGAGCTGATCACGGGCATCGTGCAGCAGTCGGACTCGCGCTACACGCTCGTGCAGCTGCGCGAACGCGTCGAGGCGCTGCTGCCGAAGTCCGAGCAGGTCGAGGGCGAGCGCTACGACCACTCCCAGCGCATCAAGGCCGTCATCAAGGAGGTCTCGCCCTCCACCAAGGGCCCCGCGATCATCGTCTCCCGCCGCGACCCCGAGCTGATCAAGAAGCTGTTCGAGCTGGAGGTGCCGGAGATCGCCGACGGCCTGGTGGAGATCGCCAACGTCGCGCGCGAGCCGGGCTACCGCTCGAAGATCGCCGTCATCTCGCACACCGACGGCGTCGACCCCGTCGGCGCCTGCGTCGGCCCGCGCGGCTCGCGCGTGCGCATGGTCGTCTCCGAGCTGCGCGGCGAGAAGATCGACATCATCCCCTTCAACGACGAGCCCGCGCGCTTCGTCGCCAAGGCGCTGTCGCCGGCGCGCGTGCGCGAGGTGCTCGTCGACGACGACGCCAAGCAGGCCACCGTCATCGTGCCCGACGACCAGCTCTCGCTGGCGATCGGCCGCGAGGGCCAGAACGCCCGCCTGGCCGCGCGCCTGACCGGCTGGCGCGTGGACATCCGCTCGGAGACGGAGTTCGCCGCCGAGGAGGCCGAGCACGGCTACGAGGAGGAGGAGGTGCAGGGCCGCTGCGCGGCGATCCTCTCAAACGGCCGGCGCTGCCCCAACGCCTCGCTGCCCAACTCGCGCTACTGCGGCATCGAGAGCCACCAGGCGCTGGCGAACATCGACACCGACAACGTCGCCGATCTCGCCGGCGGCCAAGACGGTACGGCCACGACGGTCGAGCCCGAACCCCCGCTTGACACACCTGCCGGTCCTCCGATCGACGTGCCGGTCGATCCCTCTGCCGAGGCGGCCGCCGAGGAGCAGGC
>Ga0105237_10001683_pt1 | contig 28617 bp, 26 predicted proteins | sample KBSC24metaG_FD_81520 | JGI IMG/M metagenome (GOLD analysis project Ga0105237, IMG submission 81520) | Corn rhizosphere microbial communities from Kellogg Biological Station, Michigan, USA - KBS C2-4 metaG | ecosystem: Host-associated > Plants > Roots > Rhizosphere > Soil | place: Michigan, USA... | reverse complement strand
GCACCTGGCGCGGGAAGAGCGCATTCCACTCGGCGCGCGCGACGATCTCGGCGCCGGTCTCGAACACCTGCGGCAGCTTGCCCTGCGGCGGCACGCTCTGCACCGGCGTGCCGAGCGCCAGCGTGCAGACGCCGGGCGCGCCCGGCGCGTCCTCCACCGTGAAGGCGAGATGCACGCCGGCCGCGACGCCCGGCTTCAGCTCGTAGCCGATGGCGCGCGCCAGCTCCAGCACCGAGCGCCGCTCGGTCGCGGTGCGCAGGTAGCCCTCGTTGGCGATGCGCTCCTGGTAGAAGCTCAGCACGTCGGCGACGCAGGCGGCGGCGTCGACGAACGCGACCGTCGGGTCGTCGCTCGCGCGCGTCAGCAGGCGCGTCAGCGGGCGCGGCGCGTCCGCATCGTTCGGGTCGCTGCGCGCCAGCGGCAGGCTCTGCAGCATGCGCGCATAGAAGCCGGGCTGCGTGTCGACGCGGTAGGCGAGCGCGGGCAGGCCCGGGTCGTTGCGCACCGGCGCCGGCTCGGCCAGGCCTTCGCAGCAGCCGCAGGGATCGAGGGCGGAGGCGTCGTCGGCACTCATCGTTTCAGACTCCCGTCGCGACGTCGAAGCGGATGCGGCCGTGCTCGGGCGCATTCGGGTCGTTGTCGAGCCGCGCGATCTCGAGGCGCGCCATCGCGATGCGGCCGTCATCGATCTCGCCTGCCGGGTTGCGCCCGAGGCGCTGGAAGCGCAGCGGCGTCGCGTAGGCCACGCCGGCCACCTGCATCGCGGCGGCGATCACGGCGCTCAGGTACACCGGCTGGCCGAACGTGAAGTTGTCCGGATGGAAGAAGCCGGTGCCGCCGCCCGGCAGCGCATCGGCGCTGAAGGTCTCGAGCAGGCGGCCTTCGACATCGGCCGCGAAGTAGCCGGGCTTGGTGCACACCTGCAGTTCGAGGTCGAGCGCGACGAAGCTCGGTGCGTCGATCTCGACGTCGTGCCCGGCCATGCGGTAGCGCTCGATGAAGGCCGCGAGATCGGCTTCGAACGCCGGGTCGAGCGCGTCGCTGCCGCGCCGGTCGACCGTGACGAACATCGTGTACCAGGAGCCGGTCCAGCGGCGCGTCGCGACCGCCCGCTGCACGCGCGGCTCGCGCTCGGTGACGGCGGCGTAGTCGGCTTCGGTGACCGCGCGCTCCTGGCGCCGGAACGCCTGCGGCGCATAGAGCCGCGCCTGCGAGACCGGCTGCGGATCGAGCCCGCCGACGGCCGGCAGCGGATTGCGCACGCGCGTGATGCCCGCGAAGGCCACCGCGACATGACCGATCGCCTCCGCGCCGACGTTCCCGGCCAGGCCGTTGCCGGTACGCACGCGCGCCGTCAGGCCCTCGTCCGGCGCGCGGCCGTTCACGCCGTCGCCGAAGCGCAGCACCGCGTGGCCGTCGTTCTCGGTCTCGACGACGAACTCGGCCGCCTCGCCGTCGCTCGCCAGCAGGTCGCGCTGCACCGCCCAGCGCCGGCGATCGCCTTCGCTGCGCACATCGAGCGCGGGCCGCACGTCGGCCAGCTCGCGCAGCAGCGCGGCGGCGGCCGGCGCGCCGGCATCCACCAGTTCCGTCCGGTCGCTGCCGGCGACGCGCACGCGGCCCTGCTGCGTGAGCGGCGCGACGATGGTGCCGTCGAGCGGATAGCGCGGCACGCGGCCGCCGGGCAGCGGCGTCAGCGCTCCGGCGCCCGGCACCGACCCGCCGTGATCGGCGAGCGCGACGTTGCCGGCGGCGCCGGCCAGATCGTCGAACAGCACGCCGCCGATGCGCTTCGAGAGGCAGAGCGCGAACGGCAGCGCGTCTGCATCGTCCCAGGCGATCTCGACGAAGGGCTGGTCGGTCACCGGGTCGCGCCGCGCTGCCGGCACGCCGCGTGCGCCGCCCGGCAATGCCGGTGCCGGCGGATCGACCTGCGTGAGCCGCACCGCGTGGCGCTGCAAGCGGTCGGCATCGACCGGATCGCCGGTGGTGGTGCTGGCGCGCGCCTCGAGGATCAGCACGTCGCCCTCCTGCAGGCGCAGCCGCGCGCTGTCGCTGTCGCGCAGGAACGCGCGGGTGGCGCCCTTGGGCAGGCAGCACTCGTCGTCGCTCCAGGTGTGGAACGGGATCGTGTTGTGCGCGCTGTACAGCGCGAGCGGCGCGAGCAGCTCGAACGGCTGCGCGCCGGCCGCGATCGCGGTCTTCGCGTCGTCGCGCGAAAGTCTCGGGCCGAAGCCCGGCACGCTCGTGACGACCAGCGTGCCGTCGAGGCCGCTGTCCGGATCGCAGCCGGGCAGCACGAAGCCGTCGATCGCCGCGTCGACCTCGAACGCGACCCAGGTGCGCGCATTGCAGCCGTCGTGGAACGGGTAGTCGAGCAGCCGGGTGTGGCGCCGCACCGAGACGCGCTGGCGCGCAGTGCCGAGGTAGGCCTCGGTCGCGACCGCGTCCTGGTAGTACGACAGCTCGTCGCCGCGAAAGGCCACGGCTTCAGCCAGCGTGACCCACAGGTCGGCCGGGTTGCGCTCGCGCCAGCCGGGCATCAGTGTCGCCAGGCGGTCGAGCAGCAGGCGGCGGAAGCTCTGGTAGTCGCGCGCCAGGTAGTCGATCGGTGGCGACTTCGCGAGCAGCGGCGGGCAGGCGTCGTCCGGCTTGCAGTCGAAGTCGCTCGGGCAATCGACCTTGAAGCCGAACTCGACCTGCGCGAGCGCCGGGTCGATGCCGGCCGGCGGCGCGGCAACGCCCGCCGAGGCAACCAGGCGCAGCACGTAGCGCGAGAAATCGCCGGCGCTGGCAACCTCGACCGTCAGCACGTTGCCGGCGAAATGCACGCCGGTGACGGCCGGGTCGCGCACGCGCTCCCCGCCGCGGATCTCGACGTTCGCCTTCGTCAGCGGCAGCGCCGGCACCAGCGCGAGCGGTTGCACGAAGTGCAGCTCGAGGTGGCGCTGGTCGGGCGCGACTTCGAGGAAATGGATGCCGTTCAGGAGCCGCGGCGGGCTCGCAGCGGCGGCATCGCGCAACGCATCGATGCGGCCGGGCGCGCTGCAGACATACTGGGCTGTCATGTGAGCCTCTCGCCGAACGGGTACGTCCGGCGGCCTGTCGCGCGACGCGCCAGGCGCTCAGGCCGTCCGAGCCGCCGCAGGGCGGCTCGGAGCCGCGGCCCTCGCTCCCCCGAGGGGACTGAGTGCCGCGGCTCCAAGTCCGCCTGCGCGGACTTGGACGGCACGAAGGCCAGCCGCGTCTCGCGGCTGCCGCGGGCCGGCTCGGGAGCGGCCCAGCGCTCGGCCCGCGGCGCGCTCGGTGAAACTGGTCGCTTCATGTCGGCACCTTCTGCGTGAAGCTGGCGGTCTTCGAGGCCTGCGTGCGCAGCACCGTGTAGCGCACGCTGACGCTGAGCGTCGAGTCCGCGGCGTCGGCGCTGACCTCGTCGATGCGCAGCAGGTGCCCGAGCCACTGCTGCAGCGCGCCGTGCACCAGCGCCTGCACGGTGGCAGCGAGCTCGATGCTGTTCGGCGCGAACACGAGCTGCATCAGCCCGCAGCCGAAGTCGGGCCGGTTCACGCGCTCGCCGGGCACAGTGAACAGGAGCTGCTCGATCAGCTCGCGCAGGTGCGCATCGTCGTTCTCGGCCTCGGCGCTGCGGCCGCGGCCATCGACGCGATAGGGGAAGGCGACGTTCATGGGCAAGGACCCTCCGCGAGCTCCGTTCGTGCCGAGGAAGCGCGGTTCGCCATGCTCAGCTCCCGATCACCCGCATCTGCGCGACCACCGGCATCAGCGGCGTGCCGGTCGGGGTGCAGATCGCCTGGCTGTCCAGCAGCACGGCCGGCTGGCCGGCGATGAAGACGCGCGTCGCCGCCACCACCCAGGTGGCGCTGACGCAGGGGCCGTTGCCGGCCGGCGGCACGAAGGCGCAGCCGGCCACCAGGTACGGCGCCGCCATCGTCGCGACCGGCTGGCCGGAGACCAGCACGCGCGGGTTCGGCGCGCTCGGCATCGCCTGCCCGCCGTGGCTGCACAGCACGGTGGCGCCGAGGTGGAGCAAGGGGCCGGGCATCGCATGGGCTCCTGGCTAGACCACGGTCAACGCGCCGGCGTTGACCGTCACCGTCGGGCCCGTCATCACGATCGACGCACCCTTGCCGTTCTGGATGTAGATGCCGGTGTCGTTGACGATCAGCGTCGCGCCGGTCGCGCTCTTCAGCATGATCCCGCCGGTCGGCCCCGGCAGGTCGCTGATCGTCAGCCCGTTCTGCAGCGGTGTCTGGAAAGTGATCGCCTGCACGGCGGGCGGCGTCGCCTTCGCCAGCACCGGCACTTCGGCCGCACTGCCCCAGAAGCAGCCGACCCAGATCGGATAGTCCGGATCGCCCTGCTCGAACTCGACCCAGACGCCCGAACCGATCATCGGCAGCGCGACCATGCCGTTCTGGATGCCGGCCACCGGCACGCAGGGCATCGCCCAGGTGGCGGGCAGCAGGCCCGCGACGTCGGGCACCTGCACCATCAGCCGATTGATCTGCATCGGGTCGATGTTGTTCAACACCAGGCCGCGGTACTTGCCGTAGAACTTTTCAGTCACGGGTGCCCCCGCCCGGCGAGTACGCCGATCGACCCCCCAAGGGGATGCGGGCCGGCTTGGGAGCGGCCCGGCGCTCGGCCCGCAATCGACAGGTTGACACAGGGAGTCTCATACCGGCACCCTCGGCGTGATCGACACCAGCCCGTTGCGCGTCAGGTTGAAGCTCTGCTTGAACTCGCCGCGCTTCAAGGTGCTGGTCACGCTCTGCACGTAGTAGAGGCCGTCGTAGGCGATGCCCACGCCGCGCACGCCCACCAGGCCGCGCGCCTTCAGCAGGCGGCCGTAGCGCAGCACGTTCAGGCTGCCGCGGCCGCTCACCGCGTCCTGCGACTTCGCGGCTTCCGCGAGCCCGAGCGAGATCGCCTGCATCGGGTTCAGCTTCGCGGTCTCCTTCATGATCTTCAGGTTCGAGATCGGCGTCGGCAGCGCACCCAGCGGCGGCTGCAGCGGATTGAGGTTCGGGATCGGGATCGGGATCGGCACCCGCGTGAGCTGGTTCTGGATGAAGACGACCGGCAGCACGCCCTTCGTCGGGTCGAACGAGAAGCTCAGCGACTCGACGTTCGTCAGCGCGTCCATGTCCACGTTCAGCGCCGGCTGCGGCACGCCGATCTTGATCTCGGGCCCGAAGTACGCGACGTTGGTGCCGGGCGCCGGCCCCGGCTCGACGTAGAACACGTAGCCTACCTTGCGCGCCAGCAGCTGGATGTAGGCCAGGTCGGTGCCCTGCTGCGCCGGGATCTTGTCGATCGAGATCTGCACGTCCGGGAACAGGATCGGGATCGGCAGCGGGATCACGCCGAAGGCCGCGTACTTCGCGCACAGCACCGCGACGCGCGCCTCGACCGGCAGCGCCGGGAACGGCAGGCCGCTGAAGTCCTGCATGTCCATCACCTTGCTCACGTCCTCGCCGGTCACGGTCAGGGTGCCGGGCGCACCCTGGCTGCCCGGCTGCACGTCGACGTTCGTCATCACCCCGTCGAACAGGGGCTGCGGCGATCCGTTCAACGTGACGACCAACATCACGCGCAGCGGCGGCGTCGCCATCGAGGTGTTGGTGCCCGCCGCGATCAGGAAGATCGTGTTCAGCTCCGACTTCGCGGTGATCTGGAACGTCAGCTGAAAGCCGCTCGCGCTGCCGCTGGCGGTGCGCACCTCGACGCTGTCGAGCGCATCCAGCACGACGCGCGGCACCGGGATCGGGACGATCGGCCCGATCAGCAGGCTGAGCTGGATGCCCTTAGCGAGCATCTGCGACTCCGGGCACGCCCTCGGGCAGCGTGATCTCGAGCTGCGCGCCGACGTTCGCGACCAGCGCCTCGGGGGCCATCGCGCCGTTCGCGTCGCAGAGCCGCCACGACTGCTCCGCGTTGTCGAGGTACTGCGCGGCCAGGTTGTCGAGCCGGTCGCCGGCCACCACGGTCACGGTCTGCAGCGGCGCGAAGTTCTCGGGCGGCGGCAGGAAGCGGCGCGTCACGAACACCACGGTGCGGCCGTCGGGCAGCGTCATCTGCGCGGTCGGCAGGCCGTAGTAGCGGCTCGACGGCGCGAACGCCGGCGGCGTCAGCGCGTTGGCTTGCAGGAAGGCTTGTACGGCATCCATATCAGTGATCCAGCGGCCAGCGCGGATCCGGCTCTGCCGGTCCGCTGGTGGCGCCCCCTCGAGGGGGCTGAGCCCGGAGACAAAAGGTCCGGTGGACCTTTTGTGCCTGGCGAAGGGCCGCGCCGCGAGGTCCGGCGCGGCCTGCAAGGCCGCCGAAGGTCCTGCGGGGGTGGTTCATGTCAGCCGATGCTCCCGATGCCCAAGGCCGACAGGCTCACCGGCTGCGCGCGGCCGGCCAAGCGCTCGCGGCCTTGCAGGTAGGTCATGAACAGGCTGCCGCCCTTCGACGAAAAGCCCAGGTCGTCGATCGTCAGCACGCGCAGCCCCAGGCTCACCTTGGCGCGGATCGGGTTCAGCGACGGGTCGAAGGCTTCTTCGGTGATGCCGAACGCGGTGACCTTCACCGGCACGATGCGCTGCTTGCTCCACACGAAGAGCGCCAGCGGCGCCAGCATCGGCGCGATCTCCAGCGTGCCCGAGCTGGCCTCGCGGTCCACTGCGGCGAGCTGCGCCGCGCTCGGCTGCACCAGCGATTCGAGCAGCGCGAGCTGCGGCTGGATGCCGAACTCGCCGGCGCTCGGATTCTGGTCGGGGAACTCGAGCTGGTCGGTGGCGTCGATGTCAGCCTCGAGCGAGATGGTCTCGACCGCCGGGCCCTTGAAGCGCAGCGGCTCCACCCGGTTGCCACCGCTGCCGCCGGCCTCCTGCACCTGCATCTGGCGTCGCAGCGAATCGGCGTTGTATTGCAGCGAGACGATGCGCAGCACCCGTGCGCTGTCGGCGTCCACCAGCACCAGGCCGCCCTTGATCAGCTTCGGCGAGTTGGGAAACGTGGTCATGACTGCCCCTCGCCCGCGGAGTACCGCGGTCGATCCCCCGAGGGGACTGAGTGCCGCGGTTCCAAGTCCGCCTGCGTGGACTTGGACGGCACGAAGGCCAGCCGCGTCTCGCGGCTGGCGCGGGCCGGCCTGGCGAGCTGAGGCCGGACACAGACAGTCCCTGCGGACTGTCTGTGTCTGCCGAAGGCCATCGGCCTCTGGCCGATGGCGGCCCGGCGCTGGGCCCGCAAGAGCAAGATTGGCACCGAGTGTCTCATGTCATCTCCGCTCAGAAGTGCAGCCGCAGCGAGCCGCCGACGTAGCTCGGCTGCGGCGGTGCGCTCGGGTCGGGCGAGCCGAGCGGGCCCTGCACGCCGAAGTTGAACGAGGCCACCGGCACCTCGCGGCACGGCGCACGCACGCGCTCGATCGCGGACTGCAGGCTGGCGGCGGCGCTGACCACGTCGGCATAGCGGGCGGCCGGCGCGAAGGTGCGTTCCAGGTCGCTCGCGTCGGCCGCCGGCGCGGGCGGGTTCTCCAGCGCCTGGATCGCGTCGTGCAAGCGCTGCCCGGCCGCGGTGAGCGTGCTGCGGGCGGTCTCCGGGTCCACCGCGCGGCAGGTGGTGCGGGTGGTCTCGATCGTCAGCCCGGCCGAGCCGCGGCCCGCGGTCGTGGCCGACGCGCTGGCGATGATGCGCACGTGCGGCACCGCGTTCACGGTCACGCTGAACGAGAACTCGCTCGGGCTGGCATTGAGCGCGAACACCACCTGTTGCGCGCCCTGAAACGGCACCGGCAGCCGCAGCGCCACCGAGGCCGGCAGGTTCGCGGTCACCGCCACCGGCCCGAGCGCGAACCGCAGCGTGGTGGACGGCAGCGAGAGCCCGCCGCCGGAAGAAGCGGGCGACGGCCCCCCCGCGGTGCCCGGCCCGCCCGGCGCGCGCCGCGGGCCGCCGCCGGCGGGTGGCGTGGTGCCCAGCGGCGACAGGCCGTAGTTGGGCGTGAGGCAGGGGTTGCCGGACACCAGCCGCAGCGGGCTCACTTCCGGGTGGCACACCGCGAACGCACGCTGCACGCGCCCTGGCGTCACCACGCCGGGCAGGCGCAGGCTCAGGCGGCACAGCGTGTCGAAGTCGCAGGCCAGTTCGGCGCGGTCGGCCTCGGCGGCGGCTTCGGTGGCCGGGTCGGCGGCGGCCGCGCCGGGTGCGCCGGACGCACCGGATGAACCGGGCACGGGATCGCGCGCCAGCACCGGCCCGCCGGCGCTCAAGGCCGGCATCGCCCCGCCGCCGGCCAGGCTGCGCTCGGCGCCGCGCGCCTCTGCCTCGCGGCGACCGGCCTCGACCGGCGCGGCGCCCGGCTGGCGCTGCTGCATCACGTGCGCCAGCTCGTGCGCCAGCAGGCGCTGCCCGGCGGCATCGGCCGACGGCCGCGCGCCGAACACCACGTGCTCGCCCACCGTGTAGGCGCGGGCCGACACCTGGCGCGCCGAGTCTGCGGCGCGCTCGTCGTCGTGCAGGCGCACGCGGCCGAAGTCGTGGCCGAAGCGGGCTTCCATCGCACGCCGCTCCGGCGCGTCGAGCGGGCGGCCGGGGCTTTGCAGCACTTCGTGCACCTGCGGCGGCAGCGCCGGGCCGGCGGACGCGCGCCGCGCGCGGCAGGCCGCGCAGTCGCCGCAATGGCACTGCGGGCGCAGCGCGGGCACCGGCGCCGCGGCAGAGGCGGCCGAGCGCGCGGCGGGGGCATGGCCGGGTCTCATGGGTCCCCCGTGCCGACCGTGGTGCTGCCGGTGGCGATCTCGCTGGCGCCGGACTTGCGCTGCCAGGTGGTACCGCTCTTCTCCAGCCATGTGATCGAATGCCAGTCGAGCGTGTTGGAGCTTTGCCCCCAAGCGCCCGTGCCCACCTTCACGTTGCACGATTCGGTGAAGCTCGCCTTGTAGACCGCCTCGGTGGCCGATGCGTCGCCGGTGGGGTTGCTGATGGCGCCGTCCCAGCCCGGGCCGTCGAACACGTAGATGTGGTCGTTCTGGGGCGTCAGGTCTTCGTCGTCGTTATGGCTGTCGTCGTCGGCGCCGGGGCCTACGTGGCTGAGCTGCGTCCAGGCGGTGCCCACCTTCTTCCAGGTGGCGCGCTCCTTGGTGCGCTTGATGTCGTACTGCGCGCCGGCCACGTGGCCGGTGATATCGCCGCGGATCTCCATCCGGTTGATGCCTTCGCTGGTGCGCACGCCCAGGTCCACCGGGCAGAGCGGGCAGTTGTTCTCGGTGCTGGTGCGGCCGGAATTCCTGAAGTTGCCCAGCGACACGGTGGGCCGGCTCGGCGTGCCGGAGCCGCCGCCCGAGCCGGCCCCCCCGCCCGAGCCCGAGCCACCCCCACCGCCGCCGGAGCCGCTGCCGCCGCCCGAACCGCTGCCCGAGCCGCCGCCGGTCGTCGGCAGCGGGTCCTCGTCCATCGCCGGCGCGGCTTCGTCCTGCCCGCGCGCGCCGGCGTCCACGCGCATCGCGCCGAAGTCGTGCTGGAAGCGTGCCGGCGCGGCCTCGCGGCTTTCGTCCAGCGCGTCGTTCGAGCGGCATTGTTCGCATGCGCCGGATCGGCCGGCGCCGCCGGTGGCATGCGCCGCATCGGTGACCATGGCATGGGCTCTCATCGGCCAGCCCTCCCGGCAATGGTTGAAGCGATCCTCGGGGCGATGGCGGCGGCGCTCGCTTGGCCCAGCGCGGACGGCGGCGCGCCGGCGCCCAAGCGCAGCACGCCGGCGTCGATGCGGTCCCCGCCGGCCCGTGTGGCCGCGGCGGCATCGAAGCCGCCCGACAGCGCCAGCAAGCGCCCGAGCTCGGCCTGCAAGGCATCGGCCACGCCCTGCCCGTCATGCCAGCCCACGCCGGCAAGCACCAACCGGTCGATGTGCAGCACCACTTTCGTCATACCCACCCCCGCGTCTCGGCATCGGAGAACGGCTTGTCGCGCTTGGCCGCCTCCAGGTGGGCGGCGTGCAGCAGGTGCGCCATCGTCAGCGGCGTGCCGGCGTCGGCCGCGAGGAAGGCCGCGTGCAGCGCGATGTTGCGGATGGTGCCGCCCGCCACGTTCAGGCGCGCCAGCCGGGCCGGCTCGATGCCGTCGAGGGGCGTGCCGGCCGGAAACACGCCGCGCCACAGCGCCTCGCGCTGCGCCGCGTCGGGGAACGGGAAGTGCACCACGAAGCGCAGCCGGCGCTGGAACGCCGGGTCGAGCGCGGCCTTGTGGTTGGTGGTGAGGACGGCCAGCCCGCGGTACGCCTCCATGCGCTGCAGCAGGTAGCTGACCTCGATGTTGGCGTAGCGGTCGTGGCTGTCCTTTACCTCGCTGCGCTTGCCGAACAGCGCATCGGCTTCGTCGAACAGCAGGATCGCGCCGGCGTCCTCGGCGGCGTCGAACACCTTGCCGAGGTTCTTCTCGGTCTCGCCGATGTACTTGCTGACCACGCCCGACAGGTCGATGCGGTACAGCGCCAGCCCCAGCGCGCCGGCCAGCACCTCGGCGGCCAGCGTCTTGCCGGTGCCGCTGTCGCCCCAGAACAGCGTGGCCAGCCCCAGGCCCTGCGTGCTCTTGGCGGCGAAGCCCCAGTCGTGGTGCACCGTGAGCCGATGCCGGCAATGCACCTCGATCTGCCGCAACAGCTGGCGCTGCGCATCGGGAAGCACCAGGTCGTCCCAGCCGGCGCGCGGCTCGACCGGGCGCGCCAGGTCGAGCCGGGCCAGGCCGTTGCCATGGGCGGCCCCGCCCGCACGGGCGGCGCGGTGCAGCGCGGCCAGGTCGAGCGCCGCGTCATGGCCATGCGCCTCGGCCGCGGCGCGCTGGACGCGGCGCGCGCCCAGGCGGTACTGCCCGGCCAGCGTGTCGAGCGCCGGCCCGAGCGCGGCCGCCTTGTCGCCCAGCGCGGTGCGCCAGAGCCGGCGCTGCTCGGCGGCGTCGGGGTGGTCCACCACGCAAGCCGGCAGCGCGCCGTCGAGCGGCGGCGCGTGGCGGCCGGCGACGATCACCAGCCCGTCGATGCGCGCCGCGAAGCGCGTGATCGCCGTCGCCGGGTCGCCGGCTTCGTGCGTGAGCAGCAGCCCGGCGCCGTCCAGTGCGGCCTCGCGCTGCCACAAGGCGGCAAGCTGGGCCTGCTCGGCGGCAGCCGCGGGCAGGTCGGCCGCGTGCAGACGATAGAGCTTCACGCCCAGGCGCGCGGCCACCGCGGCGGCCACGTCTTCGCGCCCTTCGGCATCGTCGCCGGCGAGCGCCACCGCGGGCAGGCGCGCGGCGGCCTGGCGCAGCCGCTCGACCACCTGGGCGGCGATGGCTTCGTGGCCGGGGCTCATCAGCGCGGGCGGCGGCACCGCATCGAGCAGCGGCGCCAGGCGCGCATCGACATGGGCCAGCCCGGCGATGAAGTGCAGCACCCGTTCGTCCAGCCGCAGCCGCGCGCTGCTCAGGCCGGCCGATTCGTCGAGCGTCACCAGCCGCCAGCGGCGCAGCGGCTCTGTTGGTACCAGCGCGCTCCAATGCGGCTGCGGCAGCAAGGCCAGCGCCAGCCCGAAGCTCACCCAGGCATGCGCCGGCGTGCCGTTGGCCTGCGCGCACAGCGCGGCGAGGCGCGCATCCATCTCCACGCCGGCGGCCAGCAGCAGCAGGTCGCGCTCGAACGGGCTCAGCTCGAACAGGCGCATCAGCGTGTCGATCGCGGCCGGTGCCGGCAGGCGCTCACGCTGCTGGCGCACGCGCCGTTCGGCCTCGGCCGGCTCGCCGTCGCCGAGCAGGGCACGCAGGCGTGCGAACTCGGCGGCCAGCAGGGCCTGGTTGGCTTCGCTCCAGTCGATCACGCGTTCCGGGGCGTTCATGAGATCACCACCCGCTGGTTCAGGAAGTTCGGCAGCGCCGGCGGCTCGGCAGAGCGGTCGACGATCGCGCTCTCGATGCCGTCGATACGCAGCCGTGCCAGGTGCGCGCCCACCGGCGCGTCGGGCACCGTGAACGCGAGCGTGCTGGCCGGCGAGCCGCTGTCCAGCGGCAGCACCTCGGCCTGGCCCAGCACCAGCACCACGCTCTGGCCGGCGCGCAGCGCGGGCGTGAACTCGAGCGTGAAGCTGGCCGAGCCGTCGCCGGCGCGCGTGACCGCGAGCGGCAGATTGGTGACGTGCGGCGCGATCGCCAACGCGACGCGGTTGGTCTCGCGCGGCCGGCTCTCGCCGGGGCGAACCACGCGTGCCGCCACGCGGTACAGGCCCGCCGGCAGCGTGCCGGCCTGGCCTTCGAGCGAGAACTCGATCAGCCCGTCGGTGCCCGCCGCGGGCGACGGCGGCGGCAGCGCGGGCAGCACCAGGTCGATCTCGAAGCGGTCGTTGGTCAACAGCACCTCGCGGTTCGTGCCGTCGAGGTGGTGGCCGCGCAGCGCCACCGTGTCGCCGATCGCCGCGGCCGGCTGGTGCGCCGGCGGCAGCGCGGCGGTGAGCGTGGGCAGCGCGGGCAGCAGGTCGGGCTGCGCGGCGATGCGGCGCTGCAGCACCGGCAGCGGCGAACGCGCAGCGCGCTCGGCTTCGATCAGAACCACCGACGCGGTGTAGGCCGCGGTGGGGCGGAAGTGGCTCTGCATCGCCGTCCAGAGCTTGGAGGTCTCTTCGGTGCTGAGGTACTCGGGCGTGAGCTTGACCAGCTCCACCTGGTCTTGCAGCCCCGAATCGGCCAGCGCGCGCAACGCCGGCGGCAGCGTGGTGCCGACGCTGGGCGACGGGTCGAGCGCGGTGCGGATGGCCTCGCGCGTGAGCACAGGCGCCTCGTGCAGCAACTGCATCGCGTAGCCGAGCAGGATCTCCGCATGCAGGTCGCCGCCGCTGTACACCGACAGCAGGTAGTGCAGGTCGAGCGCCAGCGGCGGGTTGGCGAGCCGCTGGCGCCCCGCGCCGTCAAGCGACGGCAGGCGCTCGTTGCGCCAGCCGCTGTTGGGCGTCACCAGGTAGAGGAACAGGTTGATCTGCGACGCCTCGCTGGCATTGGCCGGCACCACGCGGTCGGGCGCCAGCACGCTCACCGTGACGCTGCTGCCGATCACGCCGCTCACGTTGTGGTTGACCAGCCCGTCGTTGAGCAGGTCGCGCAGCACCGCGGTGACGCCGGCGATGGCGAGCGCGGTGCTCACTGGCGCACCCTTCGCACTTCGTGCGGTCCCGCCGAGCTGGAGCTTGAGCGCTTGGGGCGGCCCGGCGCTCCGCCCGCGCGGCGGTTGGTCACAAGATGCCTCATGGCCCACTCCTGCTGCGCGCGGCGAGGTAGGCGTCGAGCGACACCGGCGCGGGCCGGCGCGGCAACGCCTGCGGCGCGGGGGCTTCGTGAATCGCGGTGAGGTCGATGCGGCCGATGTGCACGTGGACCTCGGTGGGCTGCGCGGCGGGCGGCGGGGTAACCGGTGCGGGCGGGACGCCGGCCCAGGGCGTACCCGGCCAGGGTGTGGTGGCCGGGCGTGCGGCGGGCAGCAGCGGCGCCGGGTCCGCCGGCGAAGCGGGCACCGCCGCGAGCGTGGCCGGCACGCCGGCCTGGTGCGGCGCCGGCGGCTCGACTCGCGCCGCCACCGAGATCGCCCGTGCCGCCGGTCGGACCGCCACTTCGGCTTCCGCGAAGGCGGCGGGCGGCGGCGAGCGCTCGGCCGCCGGCAGCACGATGGGCTGCGCCAACGCGGCCATCAAGGGCGGCGGCTGCGGCACCTCGGCAGCAGTCGTCGGCCGTGCCTGTACCGGCGCGGCGCCCAGCGGCGCGGGCCGGTCCGCTGCGGTCGGCAACTCCGGTGGCACCGGCGGCATCGCCAACGCGGCAGGCCGGCCTGCCGCCATGGCCGGGGCCGTGACCCTGCTGGCCGCATCCCCCGGCGCTGCCACCGGCACGGCGGCCCCCGGCGCCACGGCCGCCGCCTCTGCCCAGCCCAGCGCCACGCCGCCGAACGGCAAGCGCGCGTCCGAGCGTACCGGCGGCGCGGTGCCCGCGGCGCGCTCGGCCAGGCGGTGCAACAGGCCCTTCATGAGCCCACCATCGCCAGGTAGGCGGCGCGGCGCGCGGGGCTCAGGCCGAGGATCTCGGCCTCGCTCCAGCCATAGGCGTGCGCCAGCGCATGCACCTCGCCGAACAGCGCGCGGGCGCGGGCTTCGACGTCGTCCCACAGCAGCAGGCCCGCATCGAGTTGCGCCGTGCTCTCGTGGCCGCAGGCTTCGCAGCGCAGCGCGAACGCGAGGTCGGCGTTCGGATCGAGCGCTTCGAGCGCGTCTTCCGCGTCGCGCAGCGCAGCCTCGGAGAGGCCACCGCCATCGCCCTGCAGCGTGCAGCGCGCCAGCAGCCGGCGCGCCGCCCGTTCGGCGTCTGCCTCATGCGCCACCGCGGCCAGGTCGCGCAGGCTCGGCGCACGCAGGCGCAGCCCGGCGGCTTCGGTGTCGAGTGCCGCCGCGCCGGGCTGCAACAGCGCCGGCAGCTCCAGCATCAGCGCGAGGCGTTGGCCGCAGCGCTCGCAATCGGCATGGGCCGCCACGCGCGCGCCGAAGCTGGCTTCGCGCAGGCGCAGCAGGCTCGCGGTGACCTCGCCCAGCGGCAGGTCGGCCACCGCATCGGGCGGCAGTTCGGGCCGCGCGAAGCCGGCCAGCAACACGCAGCGGTCGAGCGCATGGCGCGGCGCGCCGCGCTCCCACAGCGCGAGCACGTCGGCGGCACCCATCGCGCGCATCCGCTGGCCTTCCACGTCAGGACTCCACCGCAGGCGGTGGTTCATCAATTCGCGGGCTCGGTGAAGCTCGGCTCGCTCGGCTCGACCACGTCGAGGTCGCGCTCCCAGCCCTCGTTCTCGAGCTTGATGTGCTGGATCGCCACCGCGTTGGCGTTCGCGTCGAGGTCGGGCAGCGCCTGGTACTCCGACACCCAGCAGCGGAACACCTTGTAGGCGATCGCGAGCTGGCCGGCCTCGTTGTAGACCTCGATGATCAGGTCCTTGCGGAAGTCCTTCAGCGACACCTCGGCGCCGAGGCCAGAGCCGAAGTTCCACACCTTGTTGGCCCACTTCTCGAACTCGGTGTCGTGCGTGACGCCGCGGTCGAGCGTGATCGCATCGAACTTGGTGCGGCCGGGCGACTTGCGGGTGGTGGAGGGGTCGCCGCCCTCGCGGTGCTCCACCAGGTCGGTGCTGCGCTTGAGCGCCGACACCTTGCTGATGCCGGCAACATACTTGCCGTCCCACTTGACCCTGAACTTGAAGTTCTTGTAGGGATCGAACCGGGTCGCGTTGACGCTGAACTGAGCCATGGCGGTGCCTCGCTTGTCGAAGGGCGATCAGGTGGGAATCTGCCCAGCCATCTGCTGGATCTGGATCACGACGAATTCGGCCGGCTTCAGCGGCGCGAAGCCGACGATCACGTTCAGCACGCCGAGGTTGATGTCGTTCTGCGTCGTCGTCTGGCTGTCGCACTTGACGAAGTACGCATCGCGCGGCGAAGCGCCCTGGAACGCGCCCTGGCGGAACAGGCCCTGCATGAAGGCGCCGACGTTGAGCCGCACCTGGGCCCACAGCGGCTCGTCGTTCGGCTCGAACACGACCCATTGCGTGCCGCGGTAGAGGCTCTCCTCGAGGTACAGCGCGAGCCTGCGCACCGGCAGGTACTTGTACTCGTCGGCCGCCGCATCGGCGCCGCGCAGCGTGCGCGCGCCCCAGACGACGCGGCCGTTCACGCCGAACGAGCGCAGGCAGTTGATGCCGAGCGGGTTGAGCTGGCCGTTCTCCAGGTCGTTCAGGTTGACCTGCAGGTCCTGCACGCCGTTGAGCGAGGCATCGAGCCCGGCCGGCGCCTTCCAGACGCCGCGCTGCACATCGGTGCGCGCGATCACGCCGGCGATGATGCCGCTCGGCGCGAAGGTGTCGACGCGGCTGTCGCGCAGCGGGTCGACCATGCGCACCGCAGGGAAGTAGAGCGCGGCGTTGCGCGCGTTGCTGCCCGAGAGGTTGAGCGCGTTGCGCCCGTCGATCGCCGCATCGAGCGCGCCGGAGATCGTCGCGCCCCAGATCGGATCCGGGTCGACGAGCAGCACCGCGCGCCGCTGCTCGCACAGCGCGAGCGCGTTCGCGTAGGTATCGGCCCGCGGCATCGTGTACCCGGAGGGCAGCGTAGTCGTGTCGCGCGCGAGCGGCGGGATGCACAACAGGTTGAAGAGATCCGCGCGGTTCAGCGCATAGATGCCGGTCTTCGGCAGTTCCTCGCCGAGCACGTCGCCATCGTCGATCGCGCTACCGTCGGAGCCGTTGCCGTCGGCGGCGATCCAGCTTCCGGCCGGCGTCGCTTCCGGGCGGACGCCGGGCACCGTGCCGAGCGCGCGCACGAAGGTCGATTCGCGCTCCAGCACGAGCGGCAGGTAGCGGCCGTCGGCCGGGTTGGTCGAGACCGAACCGAAGCTTTCGAACACGAACGAATCGCGCCCGGCACGCGGCTGGTAGCGCACGCGCAGGTTGAAGCGCGTCTCGTCGATCGGCGGCGACGTGGCGACCGCGCGGTCGCTGCCGAAATCGACCGCGGCCGAGAGCCGGTTGCCCCAGGCTCCGGCACTCGATGCATCGAGCACCAGGTTGTCGGCCGGGCTGCCGCTGCCGGGTAGCGAGATCGCCGCGGTGCCCGCATCCTCGTGCACGACCCGCACGACGAGCGCCAGCGTGCCGCCGTTCAGGTAGAAGTCGCGCACCGCATAGCTCATCGGGCAGGTGACGTCGAGGCCGCCGAACCGGCGCTCGTAGTCCGCGTAGCTGGTGAGCATCTGCGGATCGTCGGTCGGCCCGGCGGCAGCGCGCCCGACGAAGGCCGTGATCGACGTCGCGACCCCGGTGATCGTGCGCACCCCGCTGGGCACTTCCTGGATGTAGACGCCGGGATAGGTCAGAGCCGCTGGCATGGGGTTTCTCCATCAAGGCTGGCCCGGAGGCCGGGGGTCGTCGGCATTGCCGCTGGCGCTGCCTTTGGCATAGGCGAGCTGGGCATCCGGCAGGGTGAGCTGCGCCAGTTCGCCCGCCGCCACCAGGCGCTCGATCGCGGTGTGCACGTCGCCGGCGAGGTAGCGCGGATGGGCATCGCGCAGCCACCATTCGCAGATGCCGCGCTCGGTATCGACCGCATGCGGGTGAGCCTGCAAGTAGCGACGGATGGCTTGCTCGATGTCCGCCACCACCGGCGGTTCCTTGTCCATGTCATGCCCATGCCCCAAAACAGTCGACGACCGGTTTCCGCAAGCGGCATGCCATCCTCTTGGCAAGGAAAAATCTTTATAAAACAATAACTTGCATCGGCAGCCCCAGCGCGTGGGCAAGTCGCGACCCAGTGCCGGCCGCGCCGCGGCGCGACTGCCCAAGAAAGCTCATGGGCTCACTGCAACCCAGGGTGGGCGGGCAGCGACCCGGTGTGCGCTCGGCGGCGCCTCGGCCGGGCCGCCCAGCGCGGAGGATCAGCGGAGAAACGAGGGGTGGCAGAGCGCCCGGCCGGCCGAAGCGGCAGGCGCCGCCTCCTTCTCAGGAGCCGGCGGAGAAATCGCTGCGGTCGATGCCGTACTTCTTCAGCAGGCGGCCGAAACTGCGCCGCTCCTTGCCCGCACGCTTGGCGGCCAGCGAGACGTTGCCGGCGCTTTCGGCCAGCGCGCGACAGACGAAGCGGCGTTCGAAATCGGCCAGCGCCTGCGCCCGTGCGAGGTGGTACGAGGCGGCCATGGCGCAGGCGCCGGCCTCCGCGCCTCCGGCGGAGCGGCTGCAGTTTTCGAGCGGACCCAGCGCCTCGGGCGCGATCACGAGCCAGTCGCTGTCGGCGAGCAGGAACGCGCGCTGGACCACGTTGGCAAGCTCGCGCACGTTGCCCGGCCAGGGATAGCGCTCGAGCCGGCGCAGCGACGCTGCATCGATGCGGCGCGGCCCGCTGCCGTGCTGGTCGGCGAGATCGCGCAGGAAGCGCTCGACCAGCAGCTTCACGTCGCCTTCGCGTTCGCGCAGCGGCGGCAGGCGCAGCGGCACGATCGAGAGGCGAAAGAACAGATCGCTGCGAAACAGCCCGCGCCGCACGAGATCCTCGATGTCGGCATTGGTCGCAGCGATCACGCGCGCCTGCGAACTGGCGAAGCTCTTCGCGCCGAGCGGGCGGAAGCTCCCGTCCTGCAGGAAACGCAGCAGCGCCACCTGCGCCTTCATGCTCAGCGAATCGACCTCGTCGAGAAAGAGCGTGCCGCGATCGGCCTGCGCCACCAGGCCGACTTGCGTTTCGCGCGCATCGGTGAAGGCCCCTCGCGCGTGGCCGAAGAGCTCGCTTTCGACCAGCATGTCGGGAATGGCGCCGCAGTTGACCGGAATGAACGGCATTTCGCGCCGCTCGCCGAGATAGTGGATGGCGCGTGCCGCGAGTTCCTTCCCGGTGCCGGTTTCGCCACGCAGCAGCACCGCGACGTTGCATCCGGCCAGCCGCAGCAACAGGCGGGCGGCGGCACGAAACGCAGGCGATTGGCCGATCAGGTCGAGCTGCGCAAAATCCTGCTCCGCGCTGCCGGGTGCAAAAGCGCCTCCCGCGTCGTCATCGCACGGCCAGAGCGCCGCTCGTCCCGTGGTGCTGATAACGCGATTCGAACCGAAGATCATCGGGCAGCCGTCCTCGACACACATCTGCAGCAGCCGAGCTGCTTGCAGTCGGCAAAACGAATCTCGCGTCGCTACTGGACGCGTCCGACGCGCGGGTTGCGCTGGCCCTCCGAAAACGACCGAGCTTTTGTTCTCCGTCGATGCTGGCCCACTGCTTCTCTCATATTGGCCGGAGTTGGCAGGGTGTCAATCGGAGATCGAGCATTTGCCGCCGACAGGTTAGGGACGGCGATCCGGACGATCAGTCCGAGCCGCCGATGTCGCCCCCCGGCTCAGGTCCTTGGCGCGTAGAGCACCGAGGAGATGCCCGATACGACGAGCGACCACTCCTCGTCGGTCAGCAACGCCTCGCTCAATGCGCACAGAAGCGTTTCCTCCTGCTCAAGATGGCGCAGCACCCGCTCCCGATGCTGCTTCAGAATCGCCGCGCAATCGACGCCAATACGCGCGTCGCCGTCGGCGATGACGTGCAACATGCCGAGCGCCTGCACCAGCAAAGCATCGTCGAACGCGCGTTCCCGCTCCAACACGGCGAGCAGGCGCTCGGCATCCGGTGAGCGTCCGCGCAGCGCTTCCATCAGGCCGAGACCCTTGGGCCGGTGACACGCCAGATCGAAGGATTGCAAGGATTCGATCAGGTGGCGCAGACGCGTCAATGCCGGTCCCGGCTGGGTCCAGCACTCGCCTCGAAGCGTCGCTGCGATCGAAGCAAGGCGTCGCCGTATCTGGGTGTGTTCAGCCCGCAGAATCGTCCATGCGCACCGTGCAGCCAGCATGATGTCTCCGGCGTTCGTGTTGGTGTGTCAGTCCACCCAACCACTATAGGCGGCACCGCGGCCGTGGCCTTGACTTCGGCCGTCGTTGATGCGCCCGGCGGAGAAGCGCAAACAGGCCTGCCACGGCGACGATCCCCAGCAGCACCGCCTCTTCATACCGGCCGACATCGCCCAGCACTGCCTCCAGAGCGTCACCGAACAGGTAGCCGGCGCCTCCCACCAAGGGCGCCCAGATCGCCGCGCCGAGCACGTTGTAAAGGGCGAACCGACCGGGCGATACCCCGCCGGCTCCGATGACCATCGGGCCGATGATGCGCAAGCCATACATGAACCGGATACCGATGATCAACGGCGCGTCGTGGCGCTCGAGCCATTTGGCCACTCGCGGGGCCGCTTGATCGGCACCGGGAATGCGGCGCAGCAGCGCCGGCCCCCACTTTCTGCCCAGCCAAAAGAAAAGCTGATCGCCGAGAGTTCCCCCGACGAAAGCAGCCGTCAGCACCGGCACGAGAGACAAGTGGCCTTGATGGCTGGCGAAGCCGGCCAGGATCAGGATCGTTTCGCCTTCGAGCAGGCTGGCGGCGAAGACGGCCAGATAGCCGTAGTCAGCGATGAATTGCGTGAGTGACATGCGGCTGCGGCGCGACCGACATGAAGCATTGTGTTCCTTCGGCGACGGCGGCGCGGACGCGCGCGAATGAGCCGGCCGCTACGTCGTGCCGCCGGACTGCACACGCTGGAGCAGAAGATCCATGCCGATCATGCCCGCCACGCCGAGCGCGACGACGATCATGACCGCCGGCAGATCACCCGGTCGCAGCAGGTCCGGCAGTGTCGCCGCCCGATCGGTGGTGGTACACAGGACAGAGGCAGCCGCCATGCCCGTGTAGTGCATCGAGCAGACCGCGGTCGCCATGACCAGCGCGGCGGCAAGGCGATGCGAGCGCCGACGGGTGTTGAAGGCCAGCCACAGGGCCGCGGTGGCGGCCACCACCGCAATCAGGACCGAGTAGCCGACGATGCTCGCATCCCAGCTGAAGTAGCCGTTGAAACGCATGGAATGCATGCCGAGATAATGCATCACCGCCACGCCGATCCCGGCCAGCGGACCGGCCACCAGCAGGCGCCGCCAGGTCACCGGGCCCGCAGCCACATAGCCCAGCGCGAGCGATGAAACGATCACGGCGGCCACCAGCGAGACCATCGTCTCCAGGGGCCGGTAGCCGACGCCGAGGTCGATCTTCCACGCGAGCATGCCGATGAAATGCATGGACCAGATACTGATGCCTCCGAGGGCCAGGCCGGCCAGGAAGACGTTGAATCGATTCACTTGGCGAGCATTCGCGCGCGCTGCGCTTGCAGCCGCCAGGGCGGTGTAGGCACCTACGGCGGAGACGAGGAAAGAGAGCGCGACGAGCAGCGGCGCATAGGTCACGGGAACCAACTCAGGTGTCATGCATGCCTCACACTTCGGCAGTAAAAGCGCGAGGGCCCTCGGAGAAACGCCGATGGTCCTCGGTGGCGGGAGCAAGCAAAGCCCATTCCTTCGCCTGGGATGATCATGGAAAAACTACCTGTCCAGGCCGGCCGAAGCCGCTTGCATAATCGAAATATGGACCTGAACACTTGCAACCCTGTCGAAGCCGGGCCGGCGCAGCTTCAGACACGCTTGACTCGAGACTGGCAGCAGCTCGAGAGAGCGCATGCTAAAGCGGTGCAGGAAGAAGAGCGGGCCTACGAGGCGCTTCGATCGGCCTCCGCATCTCGATCGGACCTGCCCGGTCACGAAACCGACGTCGACTCGGCGCTTCTGGCGGAGTGGGTGCTCGCGAAAGAGGCCGTGACCATCGCGTGGGAAAGACTGCATCGCCATGCCGTAGGCGTGGACAGCATGTTCTGAAACCGGCGCGTCCGCGGATGCCGGGCGGTGTTCGCGCCGCAGACCGGTGCGCTCTGCGCCCGGACAATGCGGCTCCGCTGACGCGTCACAGCGTCAGCTGGGCCAATGCCGCACGCACCTCGCGCATCTTGGGCGGCTTGCTCAGCACCCGATCGATGTGCGGGGGCGTGTCGCCGTCGGCCATCAGTTGCTGCCCCCAGCCGGTGAGCAGGATCACCGGTGTCGCCGCGGCGTCCGCCTTCACGGCGGCGGCGACCTTGCGCCCGTCGACGTAAGGCATGCCCAGATCCGTGATCACGACAGCAAAGGCTTCGACCGGCTGCCGGGCGGCGCGGAACGCGTCGATGCCGGCCTGGCCGCCATTCGCCGCGACGACCAGGTGGCCATCGGCCTCGAGCGCATCGCGCAACGACTTCAGCGTCAGCGGGTCGTCGTCGACGAGCAGGATGCGCAGCCCCGACATCGGCATCTCCGGCGGCGGTGCGGCCGAGGCCGTCGGCCCGCTCACCGGGATGGGAAAGCTCAGGCGGACCGTCGTGCCGCGCCCGACGTCGCTGTCGATGTCCAAGTCGGCACCGTGGCGCTGCGCGAAGCCGTACACCATCGCCAGGCCGAGACCGGTGCCGCGCTCGCCCTTGGTCGTGAAGAAGGGCTCCAGGCAGCGTCGCCGCGTGTTCTCGTCCATGCCCACGCCCGTATCGGTCACTTCCAGCACCACGTGGCGTGCGGCCGCGCCGGCGCTGCCCTCGCGAGGCCCGGCGCAGCGCGTGCGCAGTGTCAGCACGCCGCCCTCGGGCAAGGCATCCACTGCGTTGAAGACCAGGTTGGTCAACGCCTCGCGCACTTCGCTCTCGATGCCCAATACCGCGGGCAGGTCGGGCGTCAGGTCGGTCTCGAGGCGGATCATCACGCCGCGCTGCTGCGGCATATCGCTCCAGCGTGCGCGTGTCAGGTCCAGCACCTGCTGCACCAGCGGATTCAGCTGAACCGACGTGAGCTGCAACTGGGGCTCGCGCTGACGGTAGAACTCGCGCATGCGTGCCACCGTGGCGGCCACGTCGTCGATGGCGCGCGCGATCGTCGCCAGGTAGCCGCGCCCGCGTTCGCTCAGGTGGGGCTCGTGCTCCAGAAGGGCTTCGGTGTACAGCGCCACGGGCGAGAGGGCATTGTTGATGTCGTGGGCGATGCCGCTGGCCATCTGGCCGAGCGCACGCAGGCGCTCCTGCTGCATCACGGTCTGCTGGGTCTGGCGCAGATCGTCGTAGGCCTGCTGCAGCGCGCCGTGCAGCTCGGCCTGCTGGGCAGCAAGCGCCACGTGGGCGCTCAGCTGGCGCAGGAACTCGCAGTCGCCGCTGCTGAAGGACTGGGGCTGTCGACGCGCGACCACCAGGACGCCGAACACGCGGCTCTCCGACTGCAGCGGCGCGACGACCAGCGCGCGCAGGCCGCCCCGCACGAGGCGCTGCGGAAACCGGTACCGCATCGCCAGGATGTCCGGTTCATGCACCAGCTCGCCGCGCAGGCAGCGCGACAGCCCGTCCTGGTCGATCTCGATGCGCGACTGCTCGTTCAGCGCCAGCTCCGCCGCCAGCGCCTGGCTGTGCGCGCCCACGCGGATCACCGTCAGCGCGTTGTCCACCGCATCGTGGCGGCAGACGCAGGCGAAGTCCACCGGCAGGCGCTCCTCCACGCTGCGGATCGCGACCTGATAGATGCTGCGCAGATCCTGGCGCTCGCCGATCGCGCGCGTGATCTGGTCCAGCAGCGTGAGGCGCTCCAGCTGGGCCTGCAGGCGCGCCTCGGCGGACTTGCGTTCCGCGATGTCGCGCACGAAGGCGCTGAAGCTGATCGAGCCGCCGGACCGGATCGGCGTGATGGACAAGTCGACGGGAAATTCCCGTCCGTCGCGATGCAGGGCCGTGAGCTCGATGCGCCGGTTCAAGACCGCGGCTTCGCCGGTGGCGAGGTAGCGTCCGAGGCCGCGCCGATGCGCCTCGCGGTGGCGCTGCGGAATGATCGTCTGCTCCAGCGGCAGCCCCAATGCCTCGGCGCGCGTCCAGCCGAAGGTGGTTTCGGCCTGCGGGCTCCAGCCCGTGATGACGCCGGCATCGTCCATCGTGACCACCGCGTCGAGCGCCGTGTCGACGATCAGGCGGGTGCGCTCTTCGCTGGCGCGCAAGGCGTCTTCGACCTGCTTGCGCTCGGTGATGTCGGTGGAGATGCCGAACACGCCGTACACCCGGCCGTGGCGGTCGCGCAGCGGGCACTTCACCGAGACGTAGGTGTGCGGCCCGTCGTCGTGCGGCGCGGTCTCCTCTTCGACCAGCGGCTCATCGGCAGCGGCCGCGCGCTGGTCCATCGCGCGGAAGGCATCGGCGGCCTCCTTGGGGAATATCGTGTGGTCGGACCGGCCGACGATCGCCCCGTCGCCGATGTGGAAGAGCTCGGCGAAGCGGCGGTTGACCAGCAGATAGCGGCCCTGCAGGTCCTTGGCGTAGATCACGGCGGCCGAGTTGTCGCTGATCGCCTGCAGCAGCTGCTGGCTTTCGCGCAGGGTCTCCTCCGCCCGGGTGCGCTCGGCGATTTCGGCCTGCAGCTGCGCGGTGCGCTCCTGCACCCGCAGCTCGAGTTCGTCGCGCGAACGCTGCAGCCCGGCGGCCAGCGCCCGCGCGGCGCTGGCCTCGGCGGCTTCGAGCGCCATGTCGTGCAGCTCCTTGCGGATGCGGCGGTTGTCGTCCTCGAACTGCTTGCGGCGCAGCTGCGCGCGCACGCGCGCCTTGAGCACCTCGAACTCGCTGGACTTCTGGATGTAGTCGTCGGCCCCCGCCTCCAGCGCGTCGAGCATCGCTCCGCGATCCTCGAGCGCGGTGAGCATGATCAGCGGGATGTCGCGCACCACGGGCGCGGCCTTGATGCGCTGGCAGGTCTCGCGGCCGCTCAGGCCGGGCATCAGCAGATCGAGCAGGATGCAGTCCATCGCCTGCACCGCGAGCAGCTCCAGCGCCTCTTCGCCCGAGCGCGCGGACACCACGTCGTAGCCCTCGTCGCGCAGCATCGCGGCCAGCTCCGCGAGGTAGGTCGCGCTGTCGTCCACTGCGAGAATCCGCTTCGGTCCGAGCAGGCTGGCGGTCTTGTCGGGCAGGCTGGTCGCTGCGCTGCGCAGCGCGGCGGCGAGCCGCGCCAGGATCACCGCCACGTCCTCTTCCTTGCGCACGAAGGCATCGGCCCCGGCCTCGAGGGCGCGCAGTTCGGCGTCGCGTTCCTCGGAGCTTGTCAGCAGCAGGCAGGGCACGCTGCGCAGCGCGGCGTCGAGGCGCAGGCGCCGGATCACGGTCGCGCCATCGAGCCCCGGCAGGATGCTGTCGACCACGATCGCGCCGGGGCGTGCGGCGGCCGCGGCGCGCAGCCCTTCCTCGCCGCTGCCGGCCACCAGCACGGCGTAGCCGGCCTCCTCGAGGGCCTGGCGCAGGGCCTCGCGAAAGGTGACGCTGTCGTCGATGACGAGGATGGTCGAGCGCCCCGGCGCGGCCTCGGCCTGCCTGGCACGCAGCAGCTCGCGCGCCCTGGCGACCACGTAGTGGGTGTCGTAGGGCTTGCCGACGTACTCGTCCGCCCCAGTGCGCAGGCCGCGCAGGCGGTCCTTCACCTCGGCCTCGGTGGAGAGCATCAGCACCACGGCCCCGGACGCGCCATCCGAGGCCCGCAGCTCCTTCAGCAGGTCCACGCCGTCGCCGTCGGGCAGCAGCACGTCGAGCAGCACCACCTGCGGCGCGGCGCCGGCGAGCGCCTCCCGCGCGGCCGCGGCCGTGGCGCAGACCCGTGTCTGGAAGCCGGCCTCCTCGAACGCCTCCTGCAGGTCCATGCGGACGGTGAGGCTGTCGTCGACGATCAGCACCGTATCGGTCATCGCGCCCTCATTCCCATGGCCCCCGACCGGCCGTCATCGCCGCAGCCAGCGCCGAGCCGATCTCGCCGAGCGGCAGCACGCGCTCGGCGGCGCCGATCAGGACGGCTTCGCGCGGCATGCCGTAAACCACCGATGTCGCCTCGTCCTGGGCGATCGTCAGGCCGCCGGCTTGCCGGATCTGCAGCAGGCCCGCGGCGCCATCGCGGCCCATGCCGGTGAGCAGGCAGGCTGCGGTGCCGGTCCCGCGCTCGCCGGCCAGGGATTCGAACAGGCGGTCGACCGACGGGCGGCACGAGTGCCGCTCCGGCTCGAGCGTGAGGCGCAGGCGGCCCTGGCTGAGCACGAGGTGCCGCCCCGGCGGAGCCATCACGACCCGGCCGGCCACCGCGGCCAGAGCTTCGCCGTCCTGCGCATAGGAGACGCGGTGCGGCGTCTGTGCATCGAGCCAGTCGGCAAAGGCCGTGCCGAAGGGTTCGTTGATGTGCAGGACCACCAGCACCGGCACGCGCAGCGGCGACGGCAGGGCGCTCAGCACTTCGAGGATGGCGCCCGGACCGCCGGTCGAGGCGCCGATCGCGATCAGCGCGTAGCCCGGCCGGCCCGGCTCCGGCAGCGATACGCTGCGCGCGTTCACGCGGGCGCGCAAATGGGTGATGACGCGGATGCGCGCGACCATCTTGACGCTGGCGACGAGGCGCCGTTCCCAATCGCCCTCCGGCTCGTCGCCGTTCGGTTTCTCGAGCACGTCCACGGCTCCGGCGGCCAGGGCGTCGTAGGTGCGGAACAGCTCGCCGCGGTTGACCGACGACGAGACCACGAGGATCGGCGTGGGGAAGTGCGCCATGATGTATTCGGTGGCGGAGAGCCCGGTCATCAGCGGCAGCATCATGTCCATGGTCAGCACGTCGGGGCGCAGCGCGCGGCACAGCTCGATGGCCCGCTTGCCGTCTTCCGCTTCGCCGACCACCTCCAGATCCGGGTCGCCGGCCAGCACCTCGCACAACCGCTTGCGCACGGTGACGGAGTCCTCGACCACGAGCACGCGCAGCCTGCTCATCGGCGCACTCATGAGGCCTGCACCAGCTCGCGCACCCGCTGCAGGAACTCGGTCTGCGCGAATTCGCTTTTCACGATGTAGGCCTGCGCGCCGACCTCCTGCCCGCGGCGCCGGTCTTCGGGTGAGGAGCGCGAGGTGACGAGGATCGCCGGCACGTCGCGCAGCGCCGGATCGGCGCGAACCTGCTCGATGAAGCTGAAGCCGTCCATGCCCGGCATCTCCACGTCGACGAGGAACAGCGCGTGGCGATGGCGGCGCGCCTGTTCGAGGCCGTCCTCGGCGGACACCGCGGCGTGCACGATATAGCCGGCCGATTCGAGGATGCTTCGCTCGAGCATGCGCGTGGTCAGCGAATCGTCGACCACCAGCACGGGCGCGCGCTCGGCCTCGGGCCGCTGCGGCTGCGCCCCGGCGAGCTGCGCCGCGCTCGCCAGGCCGTCGGGATCGAGCACGAGCTGCGGGCTGCCCTCCACGTCGAGCGATGCGCCGGCGACCACCCGCGTGGCGGGCGCGAGCGCCGGCAGCGGGCGCAGCACCACGCGGGCCGTGCCGAGCAGACGGTCGACGCCGATCGCGACCATCGCCCCCGCGCCTTCGACGATCACGGCGGACCCGAAGCGGCCGGTCCGCGGGAGCGCCGCCGGCTGCAGCAGGCGCGACAGCAAGACGAAGGGAATCACCTGACCCTCGTGAAGCATCGAGTCGCCCCGGGCCGTTCTCGCAATCTCGTGCGCGCCGTAGCGCAGCGTGCGCCGCACCGCATCCAGCGGAATCGATGCGGCCATGCCCGCGGTCTCGACGATCAGCGCCTCGAGCGAGGCGATCGACAGCGGCACGGTCAGCCGAAGCGTCGTGCCCTGCCCTGCCGCCGTGTGCACGGCCGCCTCGCCGCCGAGGCGCTCGGCGGCGTCGCGCACCACGTCCAGGCCGACGCCTCGTCCCGAGACTTCGCTGACCACCTTCGCGGTGCTGAGACCGCCGCGCAGCAGCAGCTGCAGCAGCGCCTGCGCATCGAGCGCCTGCGCGGCCGGCGCGAGCCAGCCCTTGCGCTGCGCCGCGCGGCGCACGCCGTCGAGGTCGACGCCGCCGCCATCGTCGGTGCAGCTGAACACCACGCGCCGCCCCTGCCGCGCGACGTCGACCGTGATGCGGCCTTCGACCGGCTTGCGCCGGGCGATGCGTTCGCCCTCGGACTCGATGCCGTGCGCCACCGCGTTGCGCACCATCTGCAGCAGCGCGCCCTGCACCGCGCCCAGCACCTCGGCATCCAGCCGCACATCGCCGCCCCGCCCCTCGAAGATCACCCGCTTGCCCACGGTCTGCGCCGCATCGCGCGCGCTTCGTTCAAGGGCGGTGAAGAGCGCCGCCGCGGGAACGAGGCGCAACTGTTCGGCCGTGTCGCGCACCTGGCGCAGTTCGCGATCCATCTGATCCACGCAGTCGGCCAGCCCGCGGCCCAGGCCGCCAAGGACGGCATGCAGCTCCTCGGCCGTCGATTGCGACGGGTGGCCGGCGGGCCGCTCGCCGCGCCCGCGGCGCAGCGAGAGCTGCTCGACCAGTTGCTCCGCCAGACCGCGCGCGCGCTCCGCGGCTCCCTGGCTGCGCCGCAGCGCGGCGATCTGCGCGTGGGTCTGCGAGACGCCCTCGAGCAGCGCATCCATCTCGGCCGTGTCGGCACGCAGCGTGCCCGGTGCCTCCTCGGTCACGGGCTTGCCGGGCGCAGGCGACTCGGCATCCGGCGCCTGCGCGAGCGCGCCGAGGCGCACGCCGATGTCGTCGAGCAGCTTCAGCATCGCGTCGACGGGCGCCCGCGGCACCGCGCCCGCCGCATCGGCGAGCGGCGCGAGCACGTCCTCGAGCGCATGCGCATGGTCGGCGATCTGCGCTTGCCTGACGACCCGGGCGGCGCCCTTGAGCGTGTGCGACAGGCGCAGCAGCCGCGGCACCGTCTGCGCATCGCCCGCACCCTTCTCGAGGTCGAGCACGCCCCTGCCGAGCTGCTCGAGCAGTTCGCGGGCCTCGACCCGGAAGTAGCGATAGGGGTCCTTGGTGGCCATCTCAGTGGGTCCACCGCGCGGGGCATGTGCTCGACGTCTGCTCTCGGCCCATTGCGGACAGTCGTTGTTCGCGTTCCGGTGCGGAGATTGGCACGGCAAAGGCGGGGGCGGGCAGGCCGCCGCAGCGCTTCGGCGAGGCGGTCTCCGCTGCGCTCCGACTCCCCTGCGATGCTCGTGCCCGTGGCCCGTCGCACAACTCACTTCGCTCACTGCGTTCGCTGCGTTCGGACAAGTGCGCCGAGTCAGTCAACGAAGCGCGCTGCGCGCG
>Ga0105237_10001679_pt1 | contig 28658 bp, 19 predicted proteins | sample KBSC24metaG_FD_81520 | JGI IMG/M metagenome (GOLD analysis project Ga0105237, IMG submission 81520) | Corn rhizosphere microbial communities from Kellogg Biological Station, Michigan, USA - KBS C2-4 metaG | ecosystem: Host-associated > Plants > Roots > Rhizosphere > Soil | place: Michigan, USA... | reverse complement strand
GACCACGTGGAGCTTGTTCTGGACGACCTCGGGGACGGCCTGACGGAAGGCGGTCTCGTTCATCAGGTCGTTGAGGTTGTCGGAGAACGGGGGCCGCAGGTGGTAGCGCTCGTAGATCCCCGCGACGGCGTGCTCCACGAAGGTGCGCTGCTTGATGAGAGAGCTCGCGGGATCTTCATGTGCGTAGCGCTCCGCGAAACCGGCGAGGTCGGCCAACACGGCCCGTCGAGCCCGGAGGAACTCGAAGTTCTCGGACTTCATGTGGGGGATCTCCTCTCGAGCGACACCGGCGAGCATACTGAGGTCCTTCTCAACCTTCGTGCCATCAGCTTCGCCATCACCCTTGCACCTCGTACTTGGTGAGCCAGTTGGAGAGGGTTTGGTAGCTCGGCAGCCCCACGAGGTCGGCAGCCTTGGTCTTGTTGCCGCGCGCCTCGTCGATCGCCCGGCCGAGGTAATGGCGCGCCACTTCCTTCAGGAGATCCGGCAAGTTGAGCCCGCCCCCCAGAGGACGTCCGAGAACGTCCTGCTTCGCCTTGGACGCCGTCGGAAGGAGCGCCTCCCGAAGGTCCTCCGATGAGATCACTGTGCCATCGCTCCAGAGGGCGGCCCGCCGGAGGGTGTTGAGCAGCTCGCGAACGTTGCCGGGCCAGGGGTGAGAAAGCAGGAGGCTTTTTGCGCCGGGGGAAAGCTTCTTCTCCTTGAACCCAGGCTCGGCCTGGGCCTCCAGGTTCACCTGCGCAAGCAAGTGGTCGATCAAGACGCCCAGGTCTCCGGACCGCTCTCGCAGCGGTGGGATGTTCAGCACGGCCACGGCAAGGCGGTAGAAGAGATCTTCGCGGAAGCGGCCCAAGGCAATCTCTTCGGTGAGCGTCCGGTTCGTGGCGGCGACGATGCGAACGTCGACCTTGGTCGCCTTGCTGGAGCCGAGTCGGACCACCTCGCCTTCTTGGACGGCGCGCAGCAGCTTGACCTGTGCCGGCCCCGGAAGCTCACCCAGCTCATCGAGGAACAGCGTGCCACCGTCGGCTGCCTCGAAGTGTCCCTTCCGCTGCTGCGTGGCTCCGGTGAAGGCCCCCTTTTCGTGTCCGAACAGCTCCGACTCCACCATGTCAGCCGGGATCGCTCCGCAGTTCACCGCGATGAACGTCCGGTTACGACGGGGGCTGGCGCGATGAATGGCGCGGGCTAGCATCTCTTTACCCGTTCCTGACTCGCCTTCGATCAACACCGGGACGTTTCGAATGGCGACGCGTCTGGCGCGGTCGATCAACCGACCCATCACGCGGCTCTTGTGGATGAGGTCGGCAAACTCCGGGGCCTCGGGAGGCTCGCCGGCGCTCGCATGGCGAAGGCGCTCGTCCGGCGCGCGCAGAAGGTCGGGCAAGAACTCCGCGGAGAGATCGAAGGGGACGGAGGCGGTTCGCACGCCATGCTCCCGGGAAGACTCGATCAGCTCCGCAGGAAACCGCGTCTTCCCGAGGATGATCCACACCGCCGCCATTGCTGGCGTCCCCGGACTCAGATGAAGGACGAGCTCGGTCTCGCCACGTTTCTCACCAAGGGCGTGTTCGATGCCGCGTACGGCAGCTTCGTAGATCTCTCCGAACTGGGTCGGCCCAGAGAGCTTCTCGGCAAGCACCTCGATGCGCACCGCCGTGCGGCCCCGAAGCCACTTCAGGTAGGGCTGGGTGAGCTTGTCGTCCGAGTCCGACAGCAAGAAGGCTTCGTCGAAAGGCCGCCTCTCGAGGGCCTGCGCGATCGGCCCCACCCCCACCAGTTCGCTCTCGGTGGCCGCACGGAGATCGGTCTTCCCGATCCATGCCACCAGAACCTTACGCACTCCAGCAGGGTACAAGACCTCTTACCGGGGCACAAGGAGCCTTGCCTGGTGGATGTCATCTAAGTCCCTGAAATCACAACACACGGCGCACCCTGAAGAGGTGCCCTGGCGTTGGCACGATCGCCGCAAGGATGAATCGGCATGACCACACTGATTCGCCCTCAGCCTCTCTCGGTTTCCGTTCTCCTGGCCACCGAGGAGGTGGCTGTCGACCTCCGCGACCGACGGCCGGACAGCGTCGGATTGTTCACCGATCTCGAATCGACAGCCCGTGATCAGCTCGCGCACGACGCGTGGGCCATCGGTCTGCGCGCTCTCGCGAACGCCCACGCAGCCGCCCAGGAGTCGAAGCTGAAGGACGTCGGGGCCACCCTCCTCGGCGACATCGATCGCCAACTGCAACTCCACGTCGAGCAACAGCAGGCGACGATCGGCGCCGTGCTTACGCGCTTCTTCGATCCCAACGAAGGCCAGGTGACGCAGCGGCTTTCGGCGTTCGTGGACGACCACGGGGTGCTGGCCCGGCTTCTCGAAAAGTATCTCGGGCCGCAGAACAGTGTTCTCGCCGAGGTCCTGGCCAAGCAGGTGGGAGAGACGAGTCCCCTCTTCAAGAAGCTCAGCCCAACCGACAGCACTGGCCTGGTGAAGGTGCTCGAGGGTCAGCTGCGCGCGGTGATGGGAGAGGGCCACGCCGAGCTGGTGCGAGCGCTCGACCCACTCGCGGAGGATGGCGCCGTCGCGCGTTTCCTGAAGAGCCTCCGCGATGAGCTGAAGGGCGCGGATGAGGACCGACAGAAGCAGCTCTCGGCAGCCCTCGCAGCCCTCGACGCGAACGACGAGGAGTCACTGCTGAGCCGGCTCGTCCGAGAAACGCACCGCGCGCGGCAGGATGTGCTCGCAGCGGTGAACCCCGACGCCCCGGCTTCCCCGATGGCCCTCCTGAAAGGGAGCCTGACCACACTCCTTCAAGAGCACTCGACGACCCAGCTCGCGCTCGCGAAGCGACAGGAGGAGCGGCAGCTGCAGTTCGAGCGGGAAGTCCGGGACGCCCTCGTTCGCATCGAGACGAAGCGCACCCAGAATCAGAAGACGCCCCGCGGGGGACTCGATTTCGAGGACGCGGTGGTGGCCTTCGTGCGGGCGGCGACGCAGGGCGCACCCTGTGTCTTCGAAGCCACTGGGGCAACGGCGGGCGTCGGCCGAAGCAAGAAGGGCGACGCCATCGTCCGCTTCACGGAGGAGAGCGCGTTCGCGGGAGCTGGCGTCGTGTTCGAGGCGAAGCGCGACGCGGGGTACTCGGTGCAGAGGGCGCTCGATGAGCTGGACGCCGCCCGGAAAAACCGGAACGCCGCCGCAGGCGTCTTCGTAATGGCGCGGTCACACGCCAGCGAGACCTTTCCGCGCTTTTCCCGCTACGGGAACAACGTGGTCATTGTTTGGGACGACCAAGATCCCACGACGGACCCCTACCTTCACGCCGCCATCCTGCTCGGAATCGGCCTCATCACGCGGGTCAAGACGGCCGGCGAGGCTGGCGACATCGTAGCCCTGCGAGACGTCGAGGCTCGCATCGAGGGCGAGCTCTCACGTCTCGAGAAGATGGAAAGGCACAGCGACGCCATCCGCAAGAACGTCGACGGCATCAGCGATGAGATCCGTAAGGCGCAGAAAGCGCTCGACGTACTCCTTCGGAAAGCTCAGAGCACCCTGCGCGCGCTGAACGTGGAGCTCACAGACGAGGCCATCGAGGCGGCGAGTCCCCTCACCTTGCCGCGGACGTCCCTGGAAGCCGCGGTCCTGTCGCTTCCCAAGGATGGGCACGCGTAACAACCCAGAACACCGGGGGACCCAAGCGATGCCGAAGTTCCGGCGGGACGTCCAGCCTCTGCTTGACCGCGCGACGAGTCGCTGTCGCTTGGGGTCGAGCTCTTAACCGGCCCACGGACACAGGGCGCACGACGCGGCGACGGCATGGTGATCGCGCCGATCGGGACATCGTGCCAAGGCAATCGCTATGGAGGATTGACGAGGTAAAGTAATACCCAGATGGCAATTGCGCCGGTCGCGGTCAGCCCGAACTTGGACCACGTACCCTTAACCTTGATTGTTCCACCGAGTGTGTTCGTGGCGATTCCTGCAAGTCCTATTGAAATGCCCATCCTCATTGCCTGAACTTGCGTCTTAGTTGGATTCGGAATTGCAATGAATAGAGCCAAGCAGCCCACAGCAAGGATAACACTGACGACCATCCCCTGACGTTTATGCGAGCCGTCACGAGATACCATTTTTGGCGCTGAGTTTCTCGCTAATTCGATGAATATTTGTGCGAATTCGCGGTCCGTAGGATCCAGCTTTCGAAGCTCGTCTTGAAGTCGACTCAACCGATGTTTCCCCGGCAAATTGCCCAGCGCGAAACCTACATCGACCGCCCACTGCCGGAGCTCAACCCTATCCAAGATTATCCCTTCACCCGAAACATCGTGCGAAGGTTGTCAGGGCTTACGGTCAGCTCAGTATCCGAGCTCGGGTCATGAATAATAGAAGGTATCTCCAAAATATCGGAAAAATCTGCGATACCTCCGTGGGTTCCGGGAGATTCAATCCTAACGAACCTCTCAAGCCTACCCTCGTGTATTAGCTCGACGAGAAGTTCTGCAAGATCATAGGGATCCTCGATTTCCGCGATATCGTGTAAGCGCTCCAGCGTTATTTCGGCGCCTGGGCGCGCGCGAAGAAATTTGTCGAGCTTGGCTGGTGCGGTGAGGGAGCTGCTACCTGGCATGATGCAGAATTCTGTTCAGCACGTGATTGTAATCCGCCTTAGAGCAGCTGGCGGTGATAGCGAACTCATTTATCTCTCCCGCCAGGCGAACATGGATGTCCTTTTCTGGAGGTGCTCCTTCCTTTTGCTTTATCCACCAGATATTCGACTGGTCGCAGTAACCGTTGCGTCGAATAAAAGCTTGGAAGCTGTCGGAAGCGCCTGGGTCGTCAAATAGGTTAGCTTGATGACTTCCAGCGGCCGCTGTTAGGACAACGCCGTTGTCGTTTCTCAGTATCGAGTCGCTGAATCGAATCTCTGACTTCAGCTGCAACTTTTGTCGCTCCAAGTTAGTCTTGGCCTTCTGGAGCGAGAACTGCTTGAAGAAGCCTGCCCCTGTGAGTCCATCGAGCAACTCCCAGAATGCCTGAATATCTTCCTTGTATTTGGTCGTGTTCTTGCGGGAGGCGATGCGAATCTCGAACATTCCATTGGCTTTCAGGCGACACACGTTAACGGCGCGTTGCTCCTCCCGATGCCATGTCTTCGTGAGCTTATCACCGTCTGTTTTTTCACCAATGAACTGATAATAGATGCGCTTCTCAACCGCTTTGATCACCAACTGCGGCGCCCCCCGTTCCGTCTCCAGCCGAACGGACGTCACCAATTGCTCGTCAGGAAGATCTTGAAGATCCAAAGCGTCCAGATCGAGACCGACCTTCTTTGCCCATTTGGAAAGTTTCTCACGCCCTAGGAGATCTGCGGCATAGGCCTTATCGGTTTGATAGACAAAAACGTGCTGCCGGCCATGTTCTTCAGCGTCTGCCAATAGCGCTTCTAGATCCCCAACAGTCATCCGATTTTCTTCGAGTGCGGGAAGTAGCCTCTTTTCGAGCAAAGCGTCCCAATTCGGGATGGTGTGCGGCACGTTGTGTAGCTTGAGGAAAATACCGACAACATCTAAGCTCGACGCTTCTCGCAGGAGCTTCACGAGCAGCTCAACTCGGTCGCGTTCGACTTTCAGCACGCGCTGACGATCTCAATAATCGGTGGACACTTCAAGGGTTTTCTCCCCAGGCCCGGAAACGTAGCATCTTGGGCGCCTAATCCCCGATCTTATGAAAGGCCAGCTCGTCGTACGACGCTCGGTCACGAGGCGCGTGGTCTCCACGCCGAAGAACGAGACAAGCGGGAGGTCGACCTTGGGGGATGAGGCGTTCGCGGTGCTGAAGGGCGCGAGGCATCTCAAACGAGAGTTCGTGTTCTGCGGCGACTAGGACCGGATGCTGGGCAAGACCGCCTACTGCGGCCGGCGTGCCGCAACGCAGGGCTTCGGCAGATCGGCTGGCGCTTGCTTCCGCACACCTACGCGAGTCACCTCGCGATGCGTCGGCTCCGCTGAAGGCGATCCAGGAACTCATGCCGCATCTGACCCCGGTGTCCGGCGGGACGTGGTGCGGATGCTCGACCGCCTTCCGGTGCAAGAATGTCGCTATGAAGCCAGGTCGAGCAGCGCACCTAGTACCTCTAAGCAGTCGGTATCGTACGAGAAAGTCTGTGGAGGCGCCGGGAGTCGAACCCTTGCGAAGGGTTCAGACAGAAACGAGAGAAGACGCGGACTTACCCACCAAACCTACGAAATCGTTTGTACAAGTCGCTCCCGTTCGATCCCGCGCCGTCCCGTCTGATACCGCCCTTCGGTGCAGAGTCGGGGCACAAGGAGGGCACAAATTTTCAGCCCGGCCCGGCGCCTGGTAAGGCGCCCTTCGGGGCGTCCGCCCCTCGGGGGCCACGAGCGCCACAGGGCGCGAGTGTCGCATCGTCTGGCCCCCAGGTGGCCTTTGGACGCCAGGGTACCAACCGCGCGCCACGTGGCGCGGTTGAGCGCGCCACGCCGGGCTCAGTGGCCGACGGCCGACGGCCATCGGATGTACCACCGGCTGGTTGGGCCCCGGCGCGCTCGGTATCGTCGCCGGCCATGAACCTTGAAGCCTTGCTACGGGAGATCGTTCGCGAGGTAGTCCGTAAGGAGATCCAGCCGCTCCGAGAGGAGCTGAGGGCTATCGCCGAGGCCATCGGGGATGGCCGTAAGGCCCAGGGCGCGCCCGGCGGCGAGTTCTTCACGGTCGAGGAAATCGCGGCTGAATTGAAGGTCTCCAGAGGAACCGTGAGAACCTGGATCGCGGCGGGAGCACTGCGAGCCAGCCGGCCGGGGGTCGCCGGACGCGATGGTCGCGTGTACAGGATCGCGCGGTCGGACTTCGATTCGTTCCTAGCGACGAAGCAGAGTATCCCTCGAGAAGACGCCGACATCCGGGCCGAGGCCGCTCGTATCATCGCGAACGTGGCACGACAACGAAGACGGTGATCGGCCGGTTGAACCGGCGTGATCGGGGCGGGGGTCTTCGCGCCAACCAGCGGCCATCACGTCCGACCAGCACGCGGATCGAACGCCGCCGCCCGTTCCCCTGGGCCAAGGTCCCGCGTTATCCTGGGCTATGCGATTCGTTCGACACCCAGGGAAGGTCGAGTGGGGCATCGGAGTCGTAGCGGGGGAAGATGCGACCGACCTGGACATTCTCTTCGAAGGGGTCGGCTACCGGAAGATCGCCGAGGCATTCCGGGGGCTCAGCGAGGTGGCGGAACTGTACCTCTTTGCTTTGAACGAGTCTGCCTTGCAGCGATATCGCGACTACCACAAGGACATCGATGAGGAGTTTGATGCTCCGTCGACGGGTCGGCGCCGAGACAGCGGAGCCGGGAAGACCCCGGGGGCATCGAAAGCGCGTGGTCGCCTGACTCGAAAGCCGACGTAGGTGGCAAGAGAATAGGGCCACACCTCGTGAAGGGTGTCTGCGTGTTCTGCGGCTTCGAAGGGAAACTCACGGCTGAGCACGTCCTGCCGAAGTGGCTGCTCGACGTTGGTCTCGATCTGGAACCTATGTCGCATGACGCTGGTGCGCTGAATCGTATCGGGCGTGACATGGGGGTTAGCCTGCCCTTCACGCGGACGGTGAAGGACGTCTGTGCGGCGTGCAACGGGGGATGGATGAGCGCCCTCGAGAGCGGCGTTAAGGACGTCTTGCGACCTCTCATTCGAGGCGAGTCGAGCACGATACCCGTGGCGGCGCATGGGGTGATCGCTACCTGGATCCAGAAGACCGCCCTAGTGGGGATGCGGGTGACCGCGAGGGTCGAACGTAACGAGCTGCAGGTGCCCGTCGACGAATACCGTCTCCTTTTCGAGCGACACCAGAGTCGGACGCCGCTGCCCAATAGTCAGTTCTGGCTCGGGCGGTACGACGGGCAGGCGCGCGTCGGATCGATCTGGACGACCCCAATGATCGTAGCCATCGACGGCCTACCTCCGCCGGAACAGCCGCAGGCGTACCTCATGACCATTGTGGTCGGCCGTCTGCTGCTGCAAGGACTCAGGTTCACAACCCCCGGGCTCGACATCGATGTTCGCCCCGGCGAACTCATGCGGACGATTTGGCCGGCGGCGACGGACGTTACTTGGACAGTTGACCGTGGCATCGACGACGAAGGGTTTGTCCGAGTCGTTACGAAGGGACGCCATCTTCGAACCACGCTGCCCAGGGTGCGTCTCGAAGACTGGAAGCCGGCGACGGAACTGCCCCGCAGCCGGGCGGTCGGTTCGATGGTCGAATTGCCCACTGCTTGCGGCAAGCACGCCGTGTACTACCCCGGCGAGCTCGTTCGGCGAGCAATGCAGGGCGACTTCTACTGGTTCGTCACCTCGTGCGAATGCGGCATTTCTTACCTGTTTCGTACGGAAGCTGACGGCACCCACTGCGTTGACGATGGCTCAGCAGAGGACATGGGACTCGATTACGAGTCACTCGCGGGCGAGGAGGTCGCATTCCAGGACGAGAACGGCGCGTTCGTGTGCAAGCACGCGAACGTTCAAGATGGCGGTCGGAAATGAACGGAGGGGGCGGGGCCCCTTTGACCGCGCTTTCCTTCGCGGGGGATTTGTTCGGAGTGCCCTCTTCGATCTGCTCCACCTCATGCCAGATCCAAGAGATCGGCGGCTTCCTTGAGCCTGCTCGCGCGATAGCTCCGGGACCACAGCTCAAGACGGTCCGGATAGCGCACTATGAAGAGCCCGCGAAGCCGAAAGGAGCTGCTCAGATGCCCGATCACCGGCGGCGGCAGCGTCAGGCGCCCGCCTGTATCGAGGCGCCCGCGCCGGAATACGTCATCGAGCGCGCGAACGGCTTCTTCGTTCTCGGCCTCAGACACGAGGGCGCGCCGCCTCTCCAGTACTTGCGGACTGTACTCGGCCCAACCGCGAAGGATCGCCGCACCTTGGTCCACAGTGGCAATCAGTACCTGTCCCGTCCCTCGTTCTTCGATCCCTGGGAACCCATCAAGAAGGCGTGCGGGGATCGTAAGCCGCCCACGGTTGTCGACATCAGCCACGTCCTGACGCGTGGGCCCCTCCCCTGAGGGATCAAGAAGCCAGGCTGGCGGTCTTCCGCTGCGCATGGTCAGGTAGCCATCATATTGGGATCAAGTCTCCTGGACCACTGCCGCCGCTCTACGGCAGAATTTGTGCACGGCGTCTACCTGAACAGATTGACAGTCTGATGCTTTTGGGCAGAATTGGGAACAAGTGCCCCGACGCGCAGCTAGCTCCGGTCCCGTCATCTTTCCGGGCGCCATCCTAGCCGGCGGCCAGAATGGCCAGGTGGAGGGATGAAGGAGGTGCGACCAGATCTGCGGCCCCGCTGCGGTTGGTGCGGGCGGCTGTGGTCACCCCGCGAGGGGGTGGATGCGAGCCAAGCTCTCTGCCCACACTGCCGGCGTGATCGACACACCCTCGCCGCCCGCCTGTTCGCCGCCGACGGTAAGGAGCGAACACTCGTTGGCCGTTATCTGCTGCGTGTTCCGAAGAACGCCTCGAGGCCTCGGTAGGCATACGCAGGAGAGACCACGCCGCCGCTCGTTCGAAGGATCTGCCTGCGGCCGGCGCCCGAGGCCGGGTTCGATTCGGCCACGAACTCTTGCTTGCGCGGGCTGTGGCGAATCCATCTGACGATGTCGATGCGGTCATCGCGCGGCCGTTCCCAGACAACGGACGTTCCGCTGAACGAACACGACCGCGAGGGCGCGTCTGGCAGCCGAGCGCGCATGAAGGCGCTGGCCATCTCCCCTCCATCGCGGTACCGGCGAGCCGGATCCTTGTGCAGCGCCTTCCGCACGAAGCGGCGCCACGAGCTCGGTACGTGCGGCAACCACCGAAGCCTCTTCGCGTAGGCGCCGCTCGTGACTAGGTCCTCGATCGCGTCCTTGGCTCCAGACGGATCGCTCCAGTCGATCCCCATCGAGGCCTTGATCTCCTCATACCATCGGCGACCATTCAGGAGCCGGAACAGGGTGACGCCAGTCGCCCAGACGTCGGACTTTGTCGAGGTGCCGCAGCCATCAAACACCTCGGGCGCGAGGTGTTCCGGGTAACCAGACGAGGAGGCGTAGCCGGCGATCAACCGATCGGTCACAAGGCCAAAGTCGGCGAGCTTTGCGGCACCGCTCCGGTGGAGAATGTTGGCCGGCTTCACATCACGATGGATCATTCCCCGCCCATGGAGAGCCTCCAGGCCGACGAGCACCTGCCTGGTTACGACGTGGGCGCGGTCGGCGGGCAAGGGCCCCGTTTCGATGGCATCCTCAAGCGAGCCGTCGCACAGCTCTGAGAAGATGTACACGTTGTCCTCGGTCTGATCGCAAGCCACGAGATACACGCGCACGACGTGGTCATGCGCGGCCTTCTTGAGATTCTCAGCTTCACGGAAGAGATGGGCCTTTAGGTCGGTCCAGTCGGTGATGCCGAACGCGGTCTCGGCCTCGTGCCGGTCAATCACTTTGATCGCCACTTCACCATGCGGCGGCAGATCGGTGACGTGGACCTTACCGAACCCGCCGCTGCCCAGTTTGCGGCCCAGTGCGACGTTGGCCGTGAGTACAGTCCGGCCGGGAGCAATCGACGAACTCACGTTCGAGGGATGCGGGTGAATACGAGTAGGGCCGCGTCACGATACTTCTTGGGGAACCCAGGCCCGAACTGAGCGTTCCAGAAGCCGTCGTCGGTCCGATACTTCTCCGCCTTGCTCTTCCCGATTGTCCTCGTGATTGCGGCTTTCTGAACCTGTTCGGTGTCAGGTACAACCGACCTGGCGGCCTCGGACAGCATCCCCCGCACCTCGGCCGTCTGGAACCAGCTTGAATTGGCTCGCCCGGCACGAAGCGAGAACGGCTCGAAGGCAGTGATGACAACTGCGTCCGGCATCCACTGCGAAAGCTTCTCGATGAGGCGGCTCCGAATCATGCCGTATCCGGCCAAACGATCTTCCCCAACGTCCCACTCGTCCTTGTATTTCGCCTCAGGCTTGCCAGACCCGTTGTCGATCAAGACGATCGAGACTGAGCTGGGCGACGGCACAATACCTACCACCTTCATCGCACCCACCCCGCCCATGGCAGATCCACCGTTCGATTGTATACCGCCGAGAGCGCGGCTGGGAATCCTGCGGGAACTGATGCCGGGACTGGCATGGCCACGGCATCGCGGCGTCCACCGTTTGCCACCGCACGACCCGAGAGCCGCCCACTGTCGTCGGCGGCCGGCATGGAGGCTTCCTCCTTCCGTTCGACGGTGGTTTCGGGGTTGGCGTCGTGCGGCGCGCCCTGCGGATCTGTCTTACGTCTCACCGCCTGATCGACGAGGGTCATCCCCCCACTGCCGTCTTCGTGGCGCCGCCGTGGTGGGTCACCCGCGGGCGGCAACGGATCTTCACAGCACCTTTGGTGAACGCCTCGTCCGTCGCCTTGCTCGACCAAATGAACGCCTCGCCGGGGCGCAGGTTCGCCATCTTCTCCGGTGTCAGCGAGCCGAGCGCAGCGTTTGCCTTCTGGATGTGCTTGAGCCACGCCGGCGAATTGAACTTGTGAAGTATGACCTGGCTCGATAGCTCGATGAGCGAGATGGGCACGGAGGGCGGGTCCTGGCTCGCGACCATGATGCTCGTCCCTTTGTGGCGCATCTCGCGCACGACCTCGATAAGGCCGGCAACGAGGTCTGGGCTCTCGATGTACTTGTGGGCCTCATCGAAGACGACGAGCTTGTTGAACGAGTGCTCCGCGCCCTGAGCGTCGCGGTACTTCGCGTCTGCGAAGAGCTGGAGGAGCACGACGAACAGGCCGAGGGCTTCGTCCTTCTCAATGAACTCGTCACGGAGGTCGACGATGATGAGGCGACCCGGGCGAATCTCGTCCTTCAGGCGCACGGAGTCGTCGATGTACTCGGTTGCGAGTTCGAGGCGCATCCTCGCCATGCCCTTCAGGTGGTCGGGCAGCGAAGACGCTTCGATTCCTTGATTCAACCCCTCGAGCGTGAGGTCGTCGCGGAGCGACTTCATCACGCGATTGAGCTGGCGGATGTAGGTCGCTTGGTTGCCAACCGCCCCCATCAGGAAGCGCCAGTGGCTCGTCTGCAGCTCGGCTGCACCGAACTTGAGCGGGCGCACCTCGATGTCCGGGTACTCCTGCTTTCGCACGTCGAGTTTGTCGGCGGGCGCCAGAAGAAGCACGTCAGAGAGAGCGCGGGGCTCCGCGCCGAAGGTCTCCCTGAGCGCCTTCACCTGAGCGGCCTCGCTGTTCGGCGCGACCATCGACGTGAACTCCGGGCGGTAGTCCATCGTCGGGCTGTAGTGGAAGATGACCGTCGCGAGCGGATTCGGAAGGACGTTGATGTTCGGGATCGGCAGCGAGGCCATCTCCGCGATCGTGCCGAGCGTGTAGCTCTTGCCGCCGCCCTGGACGCCGAAGAGGCTGATGGTGTGAGTCTGGTTGAGATCGATTGCGATGCGACGGCCTGAGACGTCGCCGAGGAGGCCGTACTGGGGCGAGTCCCCGGTGACACCGAGCATGATGTCGTACGGAACAGCGTGGGCCATCTTGGCCTCGGGGCTCGGACCATGCGGCGGCTCCACCTCGGCCGAGCGGTCGACAGGCAGCGCCACAGGCGCGGCGTTGGCCACCGTAGCGGCCTTTGGCGACGGCGCGATGGGACGGGCTTCTGGCGCGCTCGGGCGCGCTACAGCCTCCACGGCGGCGGTGGGCACCGCCTCCTGCGGCGTGACGGGCGTGTGTGAAGACGGCGGGACGCTGGGCTGGTGACTGCGCAGCTCGTCCCATGAGACCGAACGATCGCGCGGCGACCCAAGGAAGGCGGCCGAGTCCAGCGTCGGGACCGAGGGCGCACGCTCCCGCCGACGGCGAACTTCGGTGACTCCCCGCGGGCGCGGGATACCGCTACCCGGTCCACCGCTCCCAGACGAGCTGGCGCTGATACTCGCCGACGACTCGGAGCTGGGCGCGGCCGCCTCGACGAGCTGGCGAATCAAGTCGACGCCGATGCGGTGGTACTCGATGCCGCCCTCGCTTTCGGACGGCTCGGTCCCGGGTTTGGCGAAGTCGAAGATGAGCGCGCTGCGTGTGAACGCGAGCTGGTAGCCGTCGTCTAGCGTGTGAACGAAGTAGCGGGCCTCGTCAGCGGCCTCGCGACTGATGGCCCCGTAGCGCTCGGCGCGCTCCAGATAGAACTCGAGGAGCATTGCGAGCTCGCGCGTCTTGAATGCGCGGTCCGGTCGATCCTGGGGCGTGCGATGCGGGTCGAAGTGGCGCGCCAGAACCTGCTCGCTCTGCCCAATCTGCTCGGCGATGCTCGACTTGAGCGCGTTGTACGCGGCGAGGTCGCCTACGCCCGAGTAGCACTTCACCTCGACGAGGCGGCACGTGATGATGCGTCGGGTGATGTCGAGGTCGAAAAGCCCGAGGTCCGTGCGCTTGAAACTGACCTCGTCGCCTAGTTCGTCGGCATGCTGCTTCAGCACACGGTACAGATCCAGGTGCGCATCGAGCGGAACGACGATCTGGTTCTCGAAGACGCCCTGGTGTTCCAGGTAGAGGCGCGAGAGCGCGAGGCCAAGGGCTTCTGCACGCTGCGTCGGCGACGAGATGAGCTTCAGCGCAAGCCGCCCGGAAAGCGAACGGAGCTGATCGAGCAGCACCACCGCGTGGCGCCCCTCGGCCTGGAGCCCGTACTGCTCGAGCACGGGGCGGAGCAGCGCCTCAAGCTCGGCGACCGAGCGTGACGTGATGACCAACCGGTGGCCGAGCGTGCTCGCCATGTCGGGCGAGTGGTCAATCAGGTAATCGGGACGCGTTGCGTGCCCGCCGTGGTCGAAGAACTCGATGCCGAGATTCCGGTCAAGCGTAAACACCCAGTCACTCACCTCGTGGACCTGATGGAGGAGCGCGCGGTCCTCCGGTCCGAGTGCGAGGCTCACGACGGGCCGGAGGTCTACTCCGCTCTGACCCGTGGCGACGGTGGCCGTCGCGCTCGACATTGCCGCCGCGAGGCTGCCGAGCAGATCGGACAGCTCTTCGGCATCCTCGATCGGTTGCGCGACGCCGTGGCGAGGGAGACGCCGCCACGCAACCGTCTGCTCGTCGTGGTACTCGGTAGAGAACTCCTGCACGAGGCCATGCACGAAGGCCGTCGCGTGGCGAGGGTCGGCCTTGCGCACGCCGACTTCCTCGGCCGGGAACACGTCGAAGAGAAGCGACAGGTGCGCTGCATGCGTGTCGGGACTCGTGCGGAAGTCCCTCGTCGCACGGACGGCGAAGCGCAGTTTCGGGTAAAGGTGCGTCCTGGCGGGGATGGAGAACGCGTCCGCTTCGCGCGCGGCGTTGCCGCCGTCCTTCGTGAGCAGCGCAGCGAGTTCCTCGCCGACGCCGGACGCGTCCGGATCGGGAACGAAGAGCCGGAGATCGTAGCGAAGATCGGCGAACGCCGATTCTTTCTGCAGCTCAAGGAGCATGTCGCCGAGGACGCCCGCGCGGCCCGGGTTGAACGCGTTGATGGTCAGCGTGCGGACGTAGGGGTGCTGGACGAGATAGCGCCGCACGCGCGACGCGAGGTAAGCGCCGTCGATGAGCGCACCGCCGATGGCGGGCTCGGGCACACCGAGCGCACTGCACACTTCGCCGACGAGGCCGCGCGGGTCCTCCTCGTTTGAGGGCGCGAACAACGTCCAGAACGGATTGATGCTGTCGACGGCGGTGAGCACGCGGCCCGCCTCGGTCGGTAGCACTGGCGGGAAGCTCGTGGGTGACAGCAGCCGGAGCAGCGCCTCGCGCGTCGGGACCACGTATTCGTGCGGAGCCGTCTTCGCCGCCGCCACCCAGCGCGCGCCGAGCTTCGCCCACGTGGCGAACCAGAGCGCCCGCAGCGGGTGAGTTGGGGCGACGAGGACCGCGTCGCGGCGGCGGCCACGGTGGTCGACGATGGCGAGCAGCACCGAGTCCAGCGCGAGCACCTTGCGAAGATCGGCGAATGCGTGCTGGGAGTCGCTCTTCCCCGTCGCCTCGGCACGACGAGAGAGGTCGGCAAGAAGCTCAAGGTATGCCTCGGCGTAGTCGCTCGCCAGCTCGGCGTGCGCGCCGGCGTCGATGCCCTGCGTGACCAACTCGGACGTGCTGCCCCGCACCGCTTCGAAGTAGCGCGTGCGGGCCTCGAGGAAGCGCTCGCCAGCGGGGCACTGGGGCCAGCCGTTCACTTCCCCGGTGCTCGTTCCGGCCGCCCCGAGGTTGACCGGGATGCGCCAGCTAATCGGTCCCTCCGGGGCAGCGAGGATCTTCTGCTCGATGCTCTTCAGCGCCCGCGACACCGGGACATGCACGGAGCCTTCGCGTCCGAGCTTTACCTCGAGCATGTCGGCACCCGAAATGTTCCCCTTGGTCTTGTCTGCCCATGCGGCGTGCCCGAAGACGACACTCGCAGGATCTCGGTCGTCGAGGATAGCGGTGAATTGCGCGCGGAAGAGCGCGTGCAGCGCGCTCGGTTCGCGCGGCACGGCTCGCTGCGCAGGCTCGATTTCTACCTCGGTGTCGGGCAGCACGTAGAAGAGGTCGCTCTCGTTCGGGCGAGGCAGCGCGGCTTCCGCATCCGCACTCCAGGCCACGGCATCGCCGTTCGAATCGACGAGTGGGATCAGGTCACCGCTCTCCGTCTGCGCGAAGATGCGGACGAAGTGCCAGCCCTCCTCCCAGTCGATCTTGCCGAGCGCAGAAAAGGAGATGGTCGCCTTGTCGGCCGCGGTCTTCCACACGGCCTTGCTGCGCGCGAGGCCGATGGGTCCGTGTTCCTTCGAGATGACTTGCGCGACAAACTTGGCAAGGCCCTGCACCTTGCTCGGGTGCGGTTCGGTGCGAAACGTGACGTTGAACTTCTTGAGGCTACTGACCGGAAGGATGTGCTGCCCGACGAGCTGTGCGAGCGGCTCCTTGGTCTCTTCGTCGGCGACGGATGGGAGGTCCGTCTGCACCTCACCGATGAAGATGGAATCGGGCTGGACGCCGCCGTCCTCGAACTCCCACCTGTTGAAGGCGAGCGGCCAAAGCGACCTGTCGACCACAATGCGCCGGGCCCACTGGCGCGGTTCGTCCGTGCCCGCCTCAACGAGGAAGTTGCCGAGCAGGTTCTTGAAGGCTCGCTTGGAGAGCCCCAACTCGCCGACGCGGCCACGCTCCGAGCGGGCTGACCACGTCAGCTTCTGGACGCACTCGCGGTTGCGCACGAGGCGCGGTGGCGCTTTCTCGGGCTGCGCTAGCCATTCGAAGTCGGGCACAAGCCCCACCTCGTACAGCGAGGCGCCGATGGCCTCAGCGTCGTTGCCGTTCACCTTGGCGGTTAGGAGGAAGCGTACCGTCGAGAGCGCGTCCGCGAAGCTCCACGGGCGCTCGATGTCACGGAGCCGCCGGAGTGACTCTTGAACGGAGCCACGCAGCGCCGGAGGGATCTCGCCGAGTAGCCGCTGGATGAGCGCTTCGTAGAGACCGGTGACCGAAACTTCTTCGAAAGTCGCGACGCCGAACGAGTCTTCCGCCGAGGCGCGCACCTCGCTCGGGACGAAAACGAGGAGCGGTGGACGCTGAGCACCGTCAGAGTGCGGGTTTCGCAGCTCGACGAGCTTGGTGCTCGACACCCCGAACTCGGCAGGAATCTTTACCTTGCCGTCGGTGAGCACTACGACCGTGGTATTCGGTAGCTCAGCGCGCAGACGGGCGCAAAGACGAATCATCAGCTCGGCGTCGAGATCGCTCACGCGCATGCAATGGCCGGCGACGCGGCTGCGAAGCTGCTCGACGAGCACCGGCACGGCGACGTTCTCCAGCTCGTTGGTGAGCTGGTTCGTGGACAGTTCCTGGAACCCGACGCTCACGGCTGACCTCCCGGTGCCGCGCCTTCGGCATCGATGCGATACCTCGGAGTGATGGTCTGCGTGACGTATGCGTCGGACAGGTCCCGGTAGAACCCGACCTCGCGCAACCGCCCGGTGAAAGCGCGGACGTTGTCACGCAACGCACGCCGATCCTCGATGCTCGTCGTCGCGAAGCCATCGCCGCGCGGCAACTGGTCGATGAAGATGCCGTAGCGCTCGCGTAGGAAGACGAGCAACTCGTCGACGCGCATCTCGCCCGTGTAGAACCCATCGGAGCCGCCCGGTTTGAGCACAGCGATCTGCAACAGCACCTCGAGGAGACGGCTGTCGAGGACGAAGCGGCGGGGAGCCTCTTTCGTGCGTCCCTGCGCGATGAGCGCGCCTGCGCGGTTCTTCAAGAGGAGTGAGTCGATGCACTGCGTGACGTACTTGCGGTGAAACGGCCCGCGCAGCGCCACGATCATCTCGATGTACGCGTCGAACTCAGAGAGCCCCATCTCCGTGACAGCCTTCACCTCGGGATCGAGCTCGGCGTCCTTGGCCCCTGACGTCTCCTCCACGAGGCTTGATACGCGCTGGCCGAAGAATTTCTCGCGCTCGGCCTTCAGCGGTGCGTCGAGGAGCTGCAGCACCTCGCCTACCGAGAACTCCCCGCTCGGCGGCTTCGGCAACTTGCCGCGACGAACGAGATCCGTGGCGAATTCGTCGAGCTTCTTGGTCGCGAAGTAGGCGCGCAGAAACGGCGGGATGCGACGGTAGTGGGTGTCCGCGCTGCGCTCGGCGAGGGACGCCATCGGCGTACCCGGTTGGCCGGCGACATCGACGAGTAGCCCGACGCGATACGGGCAGTCGCCGAACGGATTGTCGGGGCTCTTCGGGTTCATCGGGCACGCGCCGGTCGCGCACGTCGGGTCGGCGCCCTTCTTGCGCACCAGCGCGGGCAGGAGCTTCAGGAGCCGCAGGTGATAGAGCCCGAGGTGAAATGCGATGAGCACCTTCAGGTACTCGACCATCACCGAGCGCGGGATGAAGCGCTGGTAGAACAAGAGGCGCTGGATGTCCTCGGCGAGGAGATCGGCCGCACCCACGCAGAGCGGGGCGAAGGTGTCGCGGCCCGACTTCGTGTCCGGCGCATCCTCGACCTGATCCAGGAGCCGGAGCAGCGCCTGCGTCTCGACGTCGAGCGCCACCCCGGCGTCGGCCTTGCCGGTGACCTTGTCGTGGCCCTGGAAGAAGAAGTCGTTGAGGTGCTCGATGGCCTTCTGGCCCGCGCCGTTCCGCGCGCCGTATAGGGTTTCGTAGAGGTGCTGCGCGGCGCCGTAGTCGCGCGAGTGCTTCGGGTTGCGAAAGCGGTACGTGAAGCCGTGCAGGGGGCGCGGCGCGGCCACCGCCTGGGTCGCTTTCCCTCGATTGACTACGTCGAGCAGGTGCGTCTCCACCCAGCGCGCAAGCACATCGCGGTGAGCCTGGAACCCGGTGAACCACTCCGGATGCTCCATGAACTCCTCGACGAAGCTCTCGACTGACAGCTCCACCTTGCGTCGCAGACGGCTCGGGTAACCGTTGTGTGCGAGCCGCGCAAAGAACGCAGTGAGCACGCGGTCCATCTCGAGGTGCTTGAAGTCGAGGTAACTGATCTTTGGGAGCCGAAACTCTCGATCGCGCTTGGACAAGGACATCAGACCGCTCCCTCTAGGGCGCGCGTCATCTCGAGACGGCCATCAGCGTGGCGAGCGACGCGGTAGAAGTCATGGCCCGACGTACTGAGCAGCACCTCCTGATAGGGCGCGGAGCCGAGCAGATTCTTGAAGACGGCGAGGCTCAGATAGTATCCCTGCTCCTCCTCGACACTGGGGCGGTAGCCCTCGTTCAGGCGCCGGAGCATCTCGTAGACGTCGAGCGAGACGAGCAGCTCGGCGTTGAGACCGGCCTTCTCGTCCACGTAGCGAAGTACGAGGCCCGTCGGCATATGCTCCACGAAACGCGAGCGGGAAGCATGGTCATTGAGCGACAGCGAGAAGCGCTCTCGAGGGTAGAGCCGGTACGAGCGCACGCTGCCGGCCTCGACGCGGCGGACTTCGAGCGCGAGGTTGTTGCCGATGCGCTCGGGATGCGTGAGCCCTTCGCCGCGATTGATGGCGACGAGCAGCGGCTCGAGCAGTCCCTCGGGACCGTGGTCACCGCGCACCACTGAGAGCAGCTCGTTCGCGGTCTTGTAGGGGAGCATCGAGCGCCAGCCCGCGTCGCGTCGCTCGAAGAACGCGCGCCGCCGCGCCATCGCGATGAAGCGCCGGTGGGCCTCGGCGCGGTGCTCACTCGCTCGGCCGGAGACGTCGCGTGGAAGCTCGTCGTAGAGACTCCGAAGGATGTCGCGGTCATAGTGGCCACGCCGCTCGAAGCGGAAGAGAGTGCGGTCCTCGGTGGGCGAGACGAAGTCGAGAGCCCGGTCGAGGCGCGGATCGTCGGCCTCGGCGACGTCGACCTCGGAGAGCAGCGTGAGGAGGCGGTCCGCGTTCGGCGCGTCGCCGCCCTTCCAACTGTTGAAGTAGAAGCCCTGAACGATCTCGTCGCGCTGGCCCTTGCGATACAGCTCGTGAATCTCGTCGCAGTCGCGCGTCCCCACGAGCGTGTACGCGAGCGCCGAGCGCAGGTCGCGCAGCGTGATGTGCAGCCGTCCGCGCAGGTGCGTGACCGCGTAGAGGCTCTTGAGCCTCTCGACGACGTGCTTGCCAGCCGTCTCGTCCTGGATGGTCTGTGCGTTGTGGAACGCGTAGCAGCGCTCCTTCAGGTCGCAGCCGTGGCAGGGTTCCCAGAACTTCTCGTGGGTCATGCGATTCACGAGGCGCTCCAGGATGGAGTTGTCGAGGCCCTGAGGATCGACGACGACGCTGCGCAGGTTCAGATTTACGACGGCCACACCGGCAGTGGGGTCACCCGTGCGAAGGCCTTCCTTCACCAGTGAGGCGAGCGCAGGGAATTCCGCGCGATTTGCCTCGAGGAAGTCGACGAGACGGCCTTCGTTGATGGCGATGAGCCGGGTCTCCTTCGAGGTGGCCCAGCCCGTCGAGGCGCTTCCCTTGAAGGGCGAGAGGAAGGCGCGCAGGACATCGTCGTTCTTTTGGTCGCCCTCGTCCTGGCTGCCGTCGTAGTTCGAGAGGAATGTACGGCCACCCAGCTCGAAACTCGCGCCGTTCGGCAGTGAGTGGTCGACGATGGCCTGTTCGTCGGCCGCACGGCGCTCGAGCTTTTGGAGGAACGCCGTCTTCCCGTCGCCCGCGTTGCCCGAAATGATGACGAGGGAGAACTCGCCTGAGAGCACCGACGGCAACAAGTCCCGGTCCAGCCCGGTCTCGACGTAGGTCTGCTCGCTGATGACATCGAGTCCACGCGTGCCCGCGTTGCTGTGCTTGCTCTGGCTGTAGACCGTCAGCAGGTGTCGGACGTACGGGTTCGTGTTCGGCGCGATGGGCGCTCCCGAACCAGCATTCCCGTTGCCCTTCCGCTTGCCGTTCCCACTGTCGCCCGACACGCCCCATGTGACCGGCACCGGCGTGACCGGCTGGGGGGCACGGCGCGCGGCAGGCACGCTCGCGAGCGCGCTCTTCAGATCGGCCGCCGTGGCGAAGCGATCGCCGCGTTTGGGTGCGATGGCCCTGAGCATCACGTCGACGAGTTCGGGCGCGAGCTCGGCGAGGTTCGAGAGCTCGCGCGGATCGCTCGCGGGCTTCCCAGGAGGCGGGACCTGCGCGTTGTCCCAGGGGTAGCGTCCCGTTAGCGCCTCGTAGAGCGTCAGCCCGAGGGCGTAGAGGTCGCGATCCGCGAGATCGCTCGCCGAGGGCACCGCTTCGAGGTCGAGGTCGGGCGGCAGGTACTTCCGCGAGCCGCCACCACGGTCCCCGCTCGCGCCGAAGACTGCGACGTTGAAGTCGATGATCTTGGCGCCGCGCTCGGTCCAGAGCAGGTTGCGAGGCTTGATGTCGCAGTGGAAGACGCCCGCTGCGTGGAGGTGCACGAGACCGGAGGTCACCTGCCGCGCCAGCTCCAGCGCGTCTTCGGGCGCGAAGAGGCTGCCCTCGATCATCTCGCCAACGTCGAGGCCGTCGACGTACTCGAAGACGATGAAGGGAGGGCCGTTGCCAGGGATGAAGTCGGCGTCGATCACCTTCACGACGTTCGGGTGATCGGGAATGCGAAGAAGCGTCTTGTACTCCTTCTTCAGGCGGTCGACGATCGACACACGGTCGCGCAGCACGATCTTCATCGCGCGCGACACGTCGCCCAGCGTGTCGATAACCTTATACGCGACGCCGAAAGAACCCGGTTTCCCAAGGCGCTTCTCAATGACGTACTTCGGTGTGAGCTGCGTCTGCGCGAGCAGATTGGAGTAGTCGAGTTGGGGCGGCGCGGGCTCAGGGGTAGGTGTTGAAGGAGCTAAGCCGCGCTCGGACTCCGGAGCGGCGCTCGAGTCGAGAAGCATCTTCAGGTCGGCCAGCGCCCAGCCCGGCGTACTACGCTGATCGGGTTCAAACGCGCAGAGCTTCTGGAGCCAGGCGTCGAAGCCCTTGGGCAGCTCGGGACGTGCCACGCTCGGCTTCACCGCGAACACGGCCTTCTGCTCGAACAGCTCGGTGTGCGTCTTGAACGGCCGCTCGCCTGTGAACAGCCCGTAGAGCACGAGGCCCACACTGAAAAGGTCGGAGGCGGGCGTCGCGGCGCCTGGCTCGCCGTGAATCTCGGGCGCCATGTACTTGGGCTCGAGGTCGTCGATGATCTCCTGCGCGATGGTGCGGCTGTGGTCCGTCCCTGGCCGGGCGAAATCGAAGCCCGTGAGGCGGACGCGCCCGTCGGTGCCGACGAGGATGTTCGACGGCGAAATGTTGCGATGCACGACCTTGTGCGTGGCCAGATGACTGAGCGCGGTCAGTAGGTCGGCTGCGATCGTGTTCTTTTGATCGAGCGTCAGCGCAAGTGTCGGCTTCTCGATGTGGAGGCGAAGCGCCTGCCCGGGGACGTCTTCGGTAACGAGGAAGTATTTGTCCTCGGCCTCGCTCGCGAAAAACTCTCGCACAGCAACGATGCTCGGGTGACCCGGCATCGAGCTGAGCGCGCGGTAGGCGGTAGAGATGAGGAGTCTCTGCTTCTCCCGCTCCTCCCGCGGCTTATACGGGTCGGCCTGGTACGCGCGAATGAGCGCCGTCGTCCGCTGCCCGATGATCGTGTTGAACGCGCGGTACTCGACGTAGCTATCGGTGCCACCGAGCTTCTCGAGCACCTGCCAGTTGCCGAAGCGCGGCGGACCGGAGCGCGCCTTCGCGACGCCCTGAAGCGCCTTCAAGATGATGTTGGTGTGCGCGCCGATGTTCTTCGACTTGCCAGCGGGGATGCGCGTGCTGTTCTGGAAGAACGCCGCTGCCTTCTTCAACGTCGTGACGTTGGACGCGTCCCGGCCGCCTTGGTCGACGAGTGTAGCGTCTGGCGACGTGAGCACGACGACGGCATCGACGTAGATGTCCTCAAGGTCGCGGCGGCCGGGCTGGCTGCTCGTGATGATCCCCTTCACGGCTTTCGCGTGGCCGCGCAGCTTCGCGAGCGGCGAGCTGAAGGGCTGGCGCCCCTCCGGGTACCACTTAGGCCCGTAGACATCGATGAGCCCGCGCGTGCCCTTCACGTCGACGAGGTAGACGGCGTGCGGCGCGACGATGGCGATGTCGACCTCGAAAGTCTCGCCGTCGCGAACGATCTCGAAGTTGTGCAGAACGAGATAGCTCGCCGGCAGGTGATCCCGTAGATACGCGATGGCCTGGCGCTCGGCCTCATTGACCGGCTCGCCGATCGGGATCACCGTGGCCATCAGTTTGCTCCCTTCTCGATGGCGTCCTCGACCTTCTTGAGGGCCTTCCGTGCGCACTCGGACGCTTCATCGTCGAGCTTCCATGCTTCGATCACCGGCTCCGCGACGCGCTTCCGAACCGCGTTCGACGGCCACGGGAGACGTAGTGCACCGATGTGCGCCGGGTCGAGCTGCGGAATCGAGCTCCCGAAAGCATTGCGGGTGATGGCTCGGTAGCCGTGTGGCGACGAGAGGACCACCGAGAGGTAGGCAGCATCCTCTGCATCGTCGGTGGCGACGCGCATCAGATGGTTCGACACGACCGAGTTGGCAACCGAGGGAGTCACGCGCACGAGACGACCAATCAGACCTTCGAGCTGTCCAGCGTCCTGGATGAGCAGCCAATTCAAACCGACAATGTAGTCCTCGATCTTGGGAGCACGTCGGCTCAAGTAGCCGCGAGGCTCCGGATCGTATTGAAACAGTTCGGTGCCAGAGAAGTACGGGTAACCGAACTTCGGGTCCTCGACGTGCATACGTTTGAAGATGCCCGGTGTGAATACGCGCGCGACTTCATCAAGTCGGCGGACGCCGTTCCCCTTCGCGAGTTCTGCTGCTGCGGCTCGACACGCAGGACTGTGGTGTGTCGCATCAAGTCTCCCGAGCGAACTCGCCTGAACGTTGAAGACTGCGTGACGAACTGATGTGGGAGATCGCGAGAGGTCCGACAACGAAAAGTGTTTGGAGAATGTCGCCTGCGCTTCGCGACGGAGCTTGTGTGCGCGATCTCGGTTCTTGTTCGCCGATTCCGTAAGCCGATGGACTTCGCGCTCGAGGTCGGCGCCCATGCGAGGCACACGCAGGTCTGCTATGTGCTCGGGCTCGATGTGCTTGATGTGTCCGCCGTAGATCTGCTTGCGGATCAGTGCGTGGCCGTAGCGCGACGAGAGGAACGTGAACAGGAATCCAGGTGGTACCGCGCCAGCGTTCGGCTCGATCCGAATGAGATCGTGGCTCGCGACGAGCCCGTCCATCTCCCCCCTCGTCCAGATTGCCGACCCGAGGTTCATACCTGAGCAGGTCACCAAGATCATGCCCTCGTGCAGCCGAAGGTCATCGAGGAGTCGTCCGTGCCTCCGAGAGAGGTACGCAGCAGCGAGCACCTCGGATGTCACGATGTCGCGCGCCGACACGTAGGGCTCTCCGTGTGAGGGATCGTCGACGTACATGCGGCTGAAAATCGGGCCTCGGAAGATGCCGCGTCCTTTGACGAGTTCCTTCAAAGGGGATATGGGCCCCTTCAGTCGCCGAAGGTTCCCGATGGCCCGCTGGTCCTCGGACACATGAAAGCCACCGGTCAGTCGGCGCCCCTCCGCAACGATGTCTTGGATGCGAACGACGCCGGTCCTCATGAGCCCGGCTCCACGTTCTTCTTCCGAAACGCTTGGTACGCCTCGGCGATGAGCGGGAGGTCGTCATCGAGTTTCTTCTTCTTCCGGCGCAGGCTGCGGGTGACGAAGTGGCCGTTTACCCGGATGCGTTCAACTTCCTCGACGTCTTCGAGGATCTCCTCGCCATCAGGCCCGCGCTTGTAGAGCGTGTTGCCTCGGCGATCGACGCCGACGCGCTCCGCGACCGCCATGAAGACGGGGTAGTCGTTCTTGCCGCCGAGGTCGGCAGCCTGAACTTCGCGCTGCGACTTCTTCTTGAGGAAGAGGAGGCTCGTCAGGATGTTCACCTTCGCCTCCACGACAAAGACTTCGACGGGAAGGTCGATGCTCGCGAGCACCCATGTGTGCCTGAGAATCCACCAGCGGATGTACTCGTCGCCCGGGTTGCCGAGGATACCGTCGGGGAGAACGATGCCCATGCGCCCACTCGGCTTGAGCCAGTCGACGCAGCGTTCGATGAACAAGACCTCGGGGGCCACGGTTCCCTGAAGGCGCCCCGTGTTCCGGTAGCCGCCGTCCTCCGTGCGCTCCCAGATGTGCGCGAGTTCGAAGTGCTTGAGGATGTTCGGGTCGGTGATCGGAATCTCCGAGCCGAAGGGCGGATTCGTCAAGACGATGTCCATCGTGCCCAGCTCGGCGGCCTTCTTCGCCTCCGCGAGGCCCGGCAGATGGCCGCCAGGAAACTCAAGCGAATTGAGGTTGAAGAGATTGGCTTCGGTGTTGCTCGCCATCACCGCGTTCATCTGCGCAGCACGCACGAGGAACGGGTCGAAGTCGGCGCCGAACAGGTTCTTCTTCACGAACTCGCCGAGGCGCTCCTGGATGGAGATGAATTCCTGCGTCGACTCGGCGCCCGGCTCGATGCTCTTCTCCTTCTGGAACTTGTGAGCGAGGTGCGCGAGCGTCGCTGTGAGGAATCCTCCGGTCCCGCACGCCGGGTCGATGACGCGATCGTTTGGCTTCGGGTCGAGCATCGCGACGACAAGCTTGATGGCACCACGCGGCGTGAAATACTGGCCGCGATCACCGCGTAGGTTCGTTCCGACGATCTCTTGGTACGCGGCACCTTTGGCGTCCACGTCCGTGCGGCCGAAGTCGTACTTCGCGAGCTCGGAGACCATGAACGCGAGCGCACGGTCGGAGAGGGAGATCTCCTCGTTGCCCCGGAAGACCGTCGAGTATCTCTTCTTCACCTCGTCGAACAGCGGCTCGATCCGCTTGCGGATCGCCTTCTGCCCTGCGGCATCGAACTGCTCGTCGATGAGGTGCCCGTTCTTCTCGAATCGGCCAGCCCAGAAGCGGCGCTTGTCGTTCGGCTGCCGCTCGTCATGCATCTTCGCGAAGATGAGATATAGAAACTGCCAGAAGGCAGCGTCCTTCGGCATGCCCTCGTTGCCGTGGATAAAATTGTGGCAGCGCCGGAAGGCGGTGCGCAGCATCTCGGGATCGGCGCGCCGGAGCTTCGCGTGCGAGGCTACGTCGCGCGTGCCGATGGACTCATCGGACAGTGGCCAGTCGCCGATCGGGTTGAACTTCGCATCGAAGCGCTTGCGGTCGACGCGGAAGAAGAAGAACTCGAGGCCATTGGTCCAGAGGCCGTACTTGCAGTTCTCGCAAGCGGCCATCGCATCTTTGAGCAACTCGAGGTCCTTCTCTGCCTGCTCGTGGTCGCGCATCTTGTACGCGCCCTTGTCGCCGAGCTTCAGCTCCTTCTGGCAGACGACAAGGCGGCGCACGTTCTCCGGCGTGTGCTCGGCGCCGGGCTCGAAGATGGCGATGTCGATCTTCTTGTTCGAGCCATCGACCTTTATCTTGAAGTCGGGCTCCATGTCATCGACGGAGAGGCCGTACTCGTGGAACAGCGCGCGCGCGATGCGTTGGCGAACACGCTCCTTGTCGTTCTCGGCGACCGGTTTGCCCGTGATGTAATCGAGGATCTTGCCCTCCTCGACGGTGCTCGTCTCGTCGGTCGACGCGCCGTTCTCTTCGACGGCATCAGCCGACACAGACTTCTTGGGCCTAGTCATCTTTGCGTTCCTTCACCCCAAGCTCCTCGGAAGACGAGGCAGCGCCCCCGTCTCGCACCCAGGCGTCGACGTCCTCGCGCTTGAACTTCCAGAAGCGGCCGACCTTATGCCCGGGCATGCCCTTCGACGTGACCCACGTGTAGACGGTGTCCTTGCTTACACCAAGGTACTCGGCGATCTCGTCCACTGATAGCCACCTGTCGTCCACTAGGCTGAACATCGTATCAGCCGGATCACACCGGGGTCAATTGGGTTTGGTTGGGTTAGAGCCGATTACATCGGTGTCGACCTAGAGTAGATGGCGGCACACGACACGGCCTGTCTCGCGACCTCCTCTGCAAGCTCACGAGGTGAAATGACTCGTGCGGTCGGTCCGAATCCCAAGACCCAACTGATGACCTCGGTGGTCCCTCGCACCTCCAGCGTCATCTCGATTCCGTCGTCGGTGGGCCGGAACTGCTGAGTTGGGTGCCACTGCCGGCGCTGGACATAGCGGGCGACCTTCGCATCGAAGTGGATTCGGACGCGCGTCGGCTCGCCGCGGATGAGTCCGAAGGCCCCTTCCGTCAATTGCTGAGGGCGGTAGTCGGAGGGGTACTCGAACCGATCGCCGCGCAGCCACTCGACCTCGCGGAACCCGTCAAGCGCGAACGTCCGTACCTCCCCGGCGTGCCCCTCGCTTCGCCCCGCCAGGTACAGCCCCTTCTTGTAGACCATCAGCGTGTACGGCTCGAGGACGAACGTCTTCCGCCCGCCGGACACGCCCTCGTGGGTGACGCGCAGACGCTCCTCGCGCAGCAGCGCGGTCATGATGTCGTTCACGTCTTCGATCCGCCCCTCGTAGAGGTGGCGGGCTTCGTTCACGTCGAAGACCTTGCGATCGAGGTTTCGGACGGCGGCGAAGTCCTTGCGCTTCAGGGTGGTCTCGAGCTTTTCGAAGACCTCGTCGAGGTCCTCCTTGAATCCGGTGCCCGCCAAGAAATCGAACACGCGGCGCGACAGGAATAGGGCGACCATCTGGCTGGTCGTCAGCGTGATCGACTGGCGGCGGGCGCTGGGCATGAGGCGCCAGACCTTCCGCTTGTCAACGGTCTCGTCGTACAGGGGCTCGCCCGCCTTCCGGAGAGCATCGATGTAGCGGATCGCGGTTCGCAGACTGACGCCGAAGCGCTCGGCGATGTCGTGCGCGGACAGGCCCTCCGCGGAGTCGAGCGCGGCGCGCACTTCCAGAAGGCGGGCGGCGGGCGCGTACGAGTCAGACTCGGATTTCCTGGGCATGGTCAAGTTTTAGACCATCAATGCCCGCTTTTGTCATGGGTGGGGGCTAGCGTCGGTCCGAAAGGTGGGGAAGCGATGCGAGTAGAAACGCTGGAGGCTTACAACGTCCCGACCGATCTCCTGGAGATCTGGCGGACCACGGTGGGACCGACGCTGCTGCCGGTCCAGGAGCTGGCCGTCAAGGAGTACGGGCTGTTCTCGGGAGGGAACCTCATCGTCTTCTCCCCGACGTCGTCGGGGAAAACGTTCATCGGCGAGATGGCCGCGGTGAAGGCCGCCCGCGAGAACACGAAGGTCTTCTACCTGGTGCCGCAGAAGGCGCTCGCCGAGGAGAAGTACCGCGAGTTCTCCCGACGCTACGCCAAGGCGGGCATCGACATCGCTATATCATCGCGCGATCGGCGCGAGTTCGACCGGCAGATCCTGGGGCGGCAGTTCCAGATCGCGATCGTGGTCTACGAGAAATTGCAGACACTCCTGGTGGCGCAGCCGAACTTGATTCAGGGCATCGGGCTCGTCGTCGTCGATGAGCTGCAGATGCTGACCGACGACGAGCGAGGTCCCGGCCTGGAGCTCCTCCTCACCAAGCTGAAGATGGCGGGGAGCCACCCGCGGATCATTGGACTCTCGGCCGTGCTGGGCAAGGCGTCCCTGCTGGCCGAGTGGCTGGAGGCGAAGTTGCTCATCGACACACGGAGGCCCGTGGAGCTACGGAAGGGCGTGCTGTGCCAGGGTGTGTTCCGATTCCGCGAGCACAACAGCGAGCGGGAGGGAGCGGAGGAGATCCTGGTCCCGCCGACCAAGGATCGCGGCGAGCTGCTGGTGGCGGCCGCCGACACGCTCACCCGCCGCGGCGAGCAGGTGCTGGTGTTCGTGCCCGATCGGGCGACGGCGACGACGCTGGCCCAACGCCTGGCGGGCCGCACCCGGCTCCCTGTCGCAGAGGCCGCGAGGGCGCGCCTGCGCGAGGGGGACGAGACACTGGCTCGGGGTGAGCTGCTGACCAGCTTGGAGAGCGGCGTGGCTTTCCACCACGCGGACTTGACCCTCGAGGAGCGTGAAATCGTCGAGGAGGGGTTTCGGTCCGGTGAGGTCCGGGCGATCGTGGCGACGACGACGCTCGCAATCGGGATGAACCTGCCCGCCAAGAACGTCCT
>Ga0105237_10001672_pt1 | contig 28703 bp, 23 predicted proteins | sample KBSC24metaG_FD_81520 | JGI IMG/M metagenome (GOLD analysis project Ga0105237, IMG submission 81520) | Corn rhizosphere microbial communities from Kellogg Biological Station, Michigan, USA - KBS C2-4 metaG | ecosystem: Host-associated > Plants > Roots > Rhizosphere > Soil | place: Michigan, USA... | reverse complement strand
CCGTCTCGGCGCGCGTGACGGACATCGCGCGGGAGCGGGGGCTGAGGCTGCTGACCGTCGGTGCGAAGGGCGAGACGCTCAAGCTGGTCGAGCGCACGCCCACCCAGCTCGGCCAGACGCTGATGATCGAGGCTGGCGAGGCATTCGGCGGCAAGGTTCACAAGGTCAACCTGCCGCTGATCGGCGCCTATCAGGCGGCCAACGCGCTGGTCGCCGCCGGCTTCGCCCTGGCGACGGGCGGCGCGCTGGCCGACGTGCTGGGCGGCCTGTCCCGGCTCCAGCCGGTGCGCGGGCGGCTGGAACGCGCGGTGATCACGGCGAAGGGCGCGCCGGTCTATGTCGATTACGCGCACACGCCGGACGGGCTGCAGGCGGCGATCGAGGCGCTCAAGCCCCATGCGAAGGAGCGGCTGATCGTCGTGTTCGGCGCCGGCGGCGACCGCGACACCGGCAAGCGCCCCGAAATGGGCGCGATCGCGGCGAAGATGGCGGATGTCGCCATCGTCACCGACGACAATCCCCGCACCGAGGACCCGGCCACCATTCGCTCCGCGATCATGGCGGCCGCGCCGGGCGCGCGCGAAGTGGGCGATCGTCGCTCGGCCATCGCCACGGCCGTGTCGGAGGCGGGCGAGGGCGACGTGGTGCTGGTGGCTGGCAAGGGCCACGAGACCGGCCAGATCGTCGGCGATCTGGTGCTGCCGTTCGACGACGTCGCGGTGGCGCGCGAGGTGGCGGCGTGAATTTTTTTGCCGCCTCGCCTGCAGCCCGTCCTTCGACTTCGCTCAGGACGAACGGGGGAAACCGCGTATGCCCCACGCGGTCCGTTCGTCCTGAGCCTGTCGAAGGACGGGCCTCGGGAGCAGGCGCGTGAAGGCGCTGTGGACCTCCGCCGCGATCGCCACCGCCACCGGCGGCGAGGCCTCGGCCGATTTCCCCGTCTCGGGCGTCGCCTACGATTCGCGGGAGGTCGGCCCGGGCGACCTGTTCGTCGCGCTCAAGGGCGAGAGCACCGACGGCCACAGGTTCGTCGAGCAGGCCTATAAGCAGGGCGCGGCCGGCGTGCTGGTGTCGGACCCGGTCGATGGCCCGCACGTCCGGGTCGCGGACACCACCGCCGCGCTCAACGCGCTCGGCGCCGCGTCGCGTGCGCGCACGGACGCGAGGATCGTCGGCGTCACCGGCTCGGTCGGCAAGACGGGGACCAAGGAGGCGCTCCACGCCGCGCTCGATCGCGCGATGCCGGGCAGGGCCCACCGCTCCGTGAAGAGCTACAACAACCATGTCGGCGTGCCGCTGAGCCTGTCGCGCATGCCGGCCGACAGCCGCTTCGCCGTGTTCGAGATGGGCATGAACCATGCCGGCGAGCTCGACGCGCTGACCCGGCTGGTCCGCCCCCATGTCGCGCTGGTCACGGCGATCGCGCCGGCCCATTCCGCCTTCTTCTCGGGCGAGGAGGCGATCGCCGACGCCAAGGGCGAGATCTTCCGCGGGCTGGAGCCGGGCGGCACCGCCATCGTCCCCTTCGACAGCCCGCATTACGAGCGGCTGCGCGCGGCGGCCGAGCCTTATGCCACCCACATCCTGAGCTTCGGGCGCGGCAAGGGCGCGGACGTGCGCGCCAACGAGGCGGTGCGCGGCATCGCCGGCACGCTGGTGAACGCCACGTTGCCGACCGGCCAGCTGACCTTCACCATCGGGCTGCCCGGCGAGCATTGGGTGTCCAACGCGCTCGCCGTGCTGGCGGCGGTGGAGGCGGCGGGCGGCGATCTCGCGGCGGCCGGCCTGGCGCTCGCCGAGATGGCGGGCCTGCCGGGTCGGGGCGCGCGCCGCACCGTGCGCCTGCACGATGGCGAGGCGCTGATCATCGACGAGAGCTACAACGCCAACCCCGCCTCCATGGCCGCGACCATCCGCGAGCTGGGGCAGGAGAAGGCGACGCGCCGCATCGCCCTGCTCGGCGAGATGCGCGAGCTGGGCGAGGGCTCGGCCGCCTATCACGCCGCGCTCGCCGAGCCGCTGGTCGAGGCCGGCGCCGATCCGGTCATCCTCGTCGGCGAGGGCATGACGCCACTCGCCGAATCGCTTGCGGGCAAGGTTCAGGTCGAGCATGTGCCCGATGCCGCGACCGCTCGCGACCGGCTGGAGCAGATGCTCCGCCCCGGCGACGCGGTGCTCGTCAAGGGATCCAACGCCATCGGGCTTGCCCGCGTCGTCTCGGCGCTGGCGGGAGAATTCGCCTAATGCTGTACATGCTGGCCAGCCACCTGGGCTTTCCCCATGCGCTGAACCTGATCCGTTACATCACCTTCCGCGCCGGCGCGGCGGCGCTGACGGCGTTGTTCCTCGGCCTGATCATCGGGCCGAAGTTCATCGGCTGGCTGCGGGTGCGGCAGGGCAAGGGCCAGCCGATCCGGCTCGACGGCCCGCAGACCCACCTCGCCAAGCGCGGCACGCCGACCATGGGCGGGCTGATGATCCTCACGGCGCTCGTCGTCTCGATGCTGCTGTGGATGGACCTCACCAACCGCTACACCTGGGCGGTGCTGTTCGTGACGCTGGGCTTCGGCGCGATCGGCTTCCTCGACGATTACGACAAGGTGAAGAAGCGCTCGACGCAGGGCGTCTCCGGCCGGGTGCGGCTGCTGTTCGAATTCCTGATCGCCGGCATCGCCAGCTGGATCCTGGTGACGATGGGCGGCAACACCCATCTCTACGTGCCCTTCTACAACGGGCCGGTGATCGATCTCAGCTACGGCTACATCCTGTTCGCCGCCTTCACCATCGTCGCCTTCGGCAATGCGGTGAACCTGACGGACGGGCTGGACGGGCTCGCCACCATGCCGGTGATCATCGCCTGCCTGGCCTTCTTCGTGATCTCCTACCTCGTCGGCAACGCCAAGTTCGCCACCTATCTCGGCATCCCGCACGTGCCCGGCGCGGCCGACCTGCCGATCATCTGCGCGGCGATCATCGGCGCGGGCCTGGCCTTCCTGTGGTTCAACGCGCCGCCGGCCGCCGTCTTCATGGGCGACACCGGCAGCCTCGCGCTGGGCGGCGCGATCGGCACCATCGCGGTCGCCTGCCATCACGAGATCGTGCTGGGCATCGTCGGCGGCCTGTTCGTGGTGGAGGCGCTCTCCGTCATCATCCAGGTGTTCTTCTACAAGCGGACCGGCAAGCGCGTCTTCAAGATGGCGCCGATCCACCATCATTTCGAGCAGATCGGCTGGTCCGAGCCGACCGTGGTGATCCGCTTCTGGATCGTCGCCTTCATCCTGGCGCTGGCGGGCCTCGCCACGCTGAAGCTCCGGTGATCGTCTCCCCCGCCTTCGCCGGAAAGCGCTATGCGGTGCTGGGCCTCGCGCGCTCGGGGCTGGCGACGGTGCGGACGCTGGTGGCGAGTGGGGCGCATGTGACTGCGTGGGACAGCGACGAGGCGAAGCGCAACATATTCCTCCCCGAGCTTGTCTCGGGGAGGGGGACCGCCGGCGAAGCCGGTGGTGGAGGGGCAGGCGCGGCGCATCTTCCCCTCCACCATCCTTCGGATGGTCCCCCTCCCCGAGCGAAGCTCGGGGAGGAATTGGTCTATGCCGATCCCATGGAGATCGATCTCGCCGGGTTCGACGGCATCGTCGTCTCGCCGGGCGTGCCGCTCAACACCCATCCGATCGCGGCACGGGCGAAGGCGGCGGGCGTGCCGGTCATCGGCGATATCGAGCTGTTCGCGCAGGCGCGCGCGTCGCTGCCGGCGCACAGGGTCGTCGCGATCACCGGCACCAACGGCAAGTCGACCACCACCGCGCTGATCCACCACATCCTTGAGACGGCGGGCGTGCCCACGATGATGGGCGGAAACATCGGCCTGCCGATCCTGGGGCAGGAGCCGCTGGAGGCCGGCGGCGTCTATGTGCTGGAGCTGTCGAGCTTCCAGATCGACCTGACCTTCACCCTCGACGCCGACGTCGCGGTGCTGACCAACATCACGCCGGACCATCTCGACCGATATGACGGGTTCGAGGCTTATGCTGCGTCGAAGATGCGGCTGTTCGAAATGCAGTCCGATCCTCATGCCACTGTCATTGGTTCCGAGTGCGATTGGCGGGATGCTCTCGTCCGGGCGCGACGTGGCTCGGCGTTCATCTTTGATGAGATGAACACGCTGGTTGGCGGTATCTTGGCGGACGATTGCGAGTGGCCTGCGCTCAAAGGCCCGCACAACATCATGAATGCCGAAAACGCGATCGTAAGTTGTGATCTGCTCGGCGTGGATCACGAGTCTATCAAGCGCGGCCTCCGCACCTACCCCGGCCTGCCGCACCGCATGCAGCGCGTCGCCGAGATCGACGGCGTGCTCTACGTCAACGACAGCAAGGCGACCAACGCCACCTCCACCGCGCCCGCGCTCGGCGCCTATCCGCGCATCCACTGGATCCTCGGCGGCCGCCGCAAGACCGATGATCTCGATGCCTGCAAGCCCTTCTACGGCCATGTCGTCGCCGCCTACACGATCGGCGAGGCGGCCGAGTTGTTCGAGACGATCCTGCTCGAATCGGGGATCTACGCCCGCAACGTCGGCACGCTGAACGCGGCGGTGAAGGCGGCGGCGCTGATCGCGCGTCCGGGCGAGACGGTTCTGCTCTCGCCGGCCTGCGCCTCCTACGACCAGTTCCGGGATTACGAGGCGCGCGGCGATGCGTTCCGCGCGGCGGTCGCCATGCTGGGGAGCGAGGCATGAAGATGGACTCCGTCCCGCGCCGGGGCCGGTTCCGCCGGGGCAAGCCGCCGCGGCTCGGCCGGGCGGACCGCAGCGCGCTCGGCCGCTGGTTCTGGGAGATCGATCTCGTCCTGCTCGCCCTGGTGACGGTGCTGATCGGCATCGGCCTGATCGCCGTCGCCGCCGCCTCGCCGGCGGCGGGCGTCCGCTATTCGGACGGCGCGGTGCAATTCCCGCCGCTTTATTATTTCTACAAGCAGGTGATGTGGCTGGGCGTCGGCGTGCCCGTGATGTTCATCACCTCGATGCTGCCCAAGCCGATGGCGCGGCGCCTGTGCCTGATCGGCGCGGCGGTGTTCATGGTCGCGCTGGCGCTCACCCCCTTCGTCGGCCACCAGGTCAATGGCGCGCGGCGCTGGATCGGGACGGGCGGCGCGCAGCTCCAGCCCTCGGAATTCCTCAAGCCGCTCTATGTCGTGGCGATGGCGTGGCTGTTCTCGCTCAAGCAGCATGACCGCTCGCTGCCCGTCGTGCCGATCAGCTTCGTGGTGACGGCGGTGATCGCCGGCTTCCTGATGAAGCAGCCCGATTTCGGCCAGACCGTGATGTTCCTGCTGATGTGGACGGCGCTGCTCACGCTGTCGGGCGCGCCGATGAAAGGCCTCGCCATCCTCGCCGGATCGGGCGTCGCGGTGGTGATCCTCGCCTATCTCTTCTACCCGGTCGCCCATCTGCGCATCGACAATTTCCTGTTCCAGACCGGCGACACCTATCAGGTGGACAGCGCGCGGCGCACCCTGCTGCACGGCGGCTTCTTCGGCACCGGGCCGGGCGCGGGGACGATGAAGTTCAAGCTGCCCGAGCCGCATACCGACTATATCTTCTCGGTGATCGGCGAGGAGTTCGGCCTGATCGCCTGCATCGCCATCGCCGCGCTCTACGCCGCCGTGATGGTGCGCGTGTTCGTCAAGCTGCTCGACGAGGAGGACACCTTCATCCTGCTCGCCGCCGCCGGCCTCGCCACCCAGTTCGGCGCGCAGGCGATCATCAACATGGCGGTGAACGTGCAGCTGGCGCCGTCCAAGGGCATGACCCTGCCGTTCATCTCCTATGGCGGCTCGTCGATGATCGCGCTGTCCATGGGATTCGGCTTGCTGCTGGCCTTTACCCGCCGGAACCCGTATCTCACCCGGTCCCCCTATGTCGTGACCTGGAACAAGGCCCGGTGAAGCGCACCTTCCTCCTCGCCGCCGGTGGCACCGGCGGCCACATGATCCCGGCCCACGCTTTGGCCGAGGAGCTGATGACGCGCGGCCACCGGGTCGTGCTGGTGACGGACGATCGCGGCGCGCGCATCCCCGGCATCTTCGCGGGGGTGGACGTCCACGTCCTGCCGGCCGGGCGGCTCGGCGGCGGGGTGTTCGGCTGGATCCGGGCCTCGCGCGGGATCCTCGCGGGGCGCGGCGCGGCCAAGGCGCTGATCCGCCAGTTCGAGCCCGCGGTGGCGGTCGGCTTCGGCGGCTATCCCGCGCTGCCGACCCTGCTCGCCGCCTTGTCCGAGAAGGTGCCGACCGCGCTGCACGAGCAGAATGCCGTGCTCGGCCGGGTCAACCGCCTGCTCGCCCGCTTCGTGAAGGTGCTGGCGACCGCCTATCACCAGGTCGATCGCGTGCCCAAGGGCATCGAACCCGTGATCGTCGGCAACCCCGTCCGCGCCGAGATCCTCGCGCTGCGCGACCAGCCCTATCCGCCGCTGACGGAGGAGGGCGTGTTCCGCCTGCTCGTCACCGGCGGCTCGCAGGGCGCCTCCGTCCTCTCGACCGTGGTGCCGGACGCGCTCGGCCTGCTGCCGATCGCGCTGCGCCACCGGCTGCAGGTCACCCAGCAATGCCGGCCCGAGGATATCGACAAGGTCCGCGCCCGCTATGCCGAGCTCGACATCCCGGCCGATCTCGCCACCTATCTCGGCGACCTGCCCGAGCGGCTGGGCTGGAGCCACCTGTTCGTCGGCCGCTCCGGCGCGTCGACCATCGCCGAGCTGACCGCCGCCGGCCGGCCCGCCATCCTCGTGCCCTTGCCCTCCGCGATGGACGACCACCAGACCGCCAATGCGCGCGAGATGGCGGCGACCGGCGGCGCCACGTCCATCCCGCAATCGAAATTCACCCCCCAGCAGCTCGCCAAGCAGATGCAGAAGATGGCGATGGAGCCGGGCGCGCTCGCCACCGCCGCCGCCCGCGCCCGCGATGCGGGCTATCCCCAGGCCACGCAGGCCCTCGCCGATCTGGTCGAGAGCCTGGCCGGTCCCACGCCGAGCCCCGTCGGGCCGGCCACCACCCCTCTCAAGGAAGCACTCGCGTGAAGGGCGTCGCCACCGACATCGGCACTATCCATTTCATCGGCATCGGCGGCATCGGCATGTCGGGCATCGCCGAGGTGATGCACAATCTCGGCTACACCGTGCAGGGGTCGGACGTGGCCGAGGGCTATGTCGTCGAGGGCCTGCGCAAGCGCGGCATCACGGTGATGATCGGCCACGACGCCGCCAATCTCGGCGACGCGGCGGTGGTCGTCACCTCCACCGCGATCAAGCGCGGCAATCCCGAGGTCGAGCGCGCGCTGGAGGAGCGTATCCCCGTCGTCCGCCGCGCCGAGATGCTGGCCGAGCTGATGCGCCTGAAATCCACCGTCGCGGTGGCGGGCACCCACGGCAAGACCACCACCACCTCGATGGTCGCCGCGCTGCTCGATGCCGGCGGCGTGGACCCGACCGTGATCAACGGCGGCATCATCAATTCCTATGGCTCCAACGCCCGGCTCGGCGCGTCCGACTGGATGGTGGTGGAGGCCGACGAGAGCGACGGCAGCTTCCTGCGCCTCGACGGCACCTATGCCATCGTCACCAACATCGATCCCGAGCATCTCGACCATTATGGCTCGTTCGACGCGGTGAAGGACGCCTTCGTCGAGTTCGTCGAGAACGTGCCCTTCTACGGCGCGGCCCTGCTCTGCCTCGATCATCCCGAGGTGCAGAAGATCATCCCGCGCGTGCGCGACCGCCGGGTCGTCACCTACGGATTCAGCGCGCAGGCGGACGTGCGCGGCGTCAACGTCACGCCGATCCCCGGCGGCAACCGCTTCGAGGCGATCATCCGCCATCGCGACGGCACCAGCCGCTCGATCGAGGGGATCGAGCTGCCCATGCCCGGCCGCCACAACGTCTCCAACGCGCTCGCCGCGATCGGCGTGGCGCTGGAGCTGGGCGTGCCGGACGAGGTGATCCGCACCGGCTTCGCCAAGTTCGGCGGCGTCAAGCGGCGCTTCACCAAGGTGGGCGAGGTGCCCTTCGAGGCCGGGGTCGCGACGATCATCGACGATTACGGCCACCATCCGGTCGAGATCCGCGCAGTGCTCTCGGCGGCGCGCGAGGGCGCCGAGGGCCGCGTGATCGCGGTCGCCCAGCCGCACCGCTATTCGCGCCTGCACGATCTGATGGAGGAGTTCCAGGGCGCCTTCAACGATGCCGACATGGTCTATGTGGCTCCCGTCTACGCGGCGGGCGAGCCGCCGATCGAGGGCGTCGACGCCGCCGCGCTGGTCGCCGGCCTGCGCATGCGCGGCCATCGCTCGGCCAACGAGATCGCCGGCGCCGACGCGCTGGCGAAGGAGCTGGCCGGCGTGCTGCGCCCCAAGGACATGGTGATCTGCCTCGGCGCGGGCGACATCACGAAATGGGCCGCCGGCCTGGCCTCCGCCATCGAGGCGGAGCTGGGCAAGGTGGCGGAGCCGGCCGCGTGACTATGTTCACCCCCCACACCCCGTTCGTCCTGAGCGAAGTCGAAGGACGGGCTGCAGGCGCCGCGCTTGCAGCCCGCACTTCGACTGCGCTCAGTGCGAACGGTGTATTTCAAGGGCGGGTAAGGTGACCGATCGCCACCCCTTCATGGGCTTCATCGCCTTTCAGGAAGAGGTGCTGCGCTTCCAGCAGCGCCAGCTCGACCTGATGCAGACGGCGATGCGAGCGGGGCAGGATGGCGCCGCCTTCCAGAAGGCGGCGCACGAGGCCGCCTTGTCCGGCGTGAAGGCGTGGCAGAGCTGGATCGCCCTGTGGAGCCCGAAGCCGTGAGCGCCGTCTCCCAACACCTCCCCGGAACGGGGAGGGGGACCGCCGGCGGAGCCGGTGGTGGAGGGGCGGGCGCGCCAGCGCCCGGCTCCGCCGGTCGCCCCCTCCACCAGCCTGCGGCTGGTCCCCCTCCCCGTGCCGGGGAGGTGTTTCCCGTGCCGCGCGGCCGCCTCACCGCGAGCGCGCCGCTGGCGCCGCTCGTCTGGTTCAAGGCGGGCGGGGCGGCCGAGTGGCTGTTCGAGCCGGCCGACATCGACGATCTGTGCGCGGTCCTCGCCGATCTCGATCCGGTGACGCCGGTGATGGGCCTGGGCCTCGGTTCCAACCTGATCGTGCGCGACGGCGGCGTGCCGGGCGTGGTGGTGCGGCTCGGCAAGGCGTTCGCCAAGGTCGAGCGGCTGGACGCGACCACGCTCCGCTGCGGCGGCGGGGCGAGCGGCATCCTCGTCTCCTCGACGGCGCGCGACGCGGGCATCGCCGGCGTCGAGTTCCTGCGCTCGATCCCCGGCACGGTCGGCGGTTTCGTGCGGATGAACGGCGGCGCCTATGGCCGCGAGGTGCAGGACATCCTCGTCGAATGCGAGGTGGTGCTGCGCTCGGGCGAGCGGCGGACGCTGGCCAAGGCCGATCTCGGCTACACCTATCGCCATTCGGACCTGCCTGAGGGCGCGATCGTCGTCTCGGCGACGTTCCGGGGCCATGAAGGCGATCCGGCCGCCATCCAGGCCGAGATGGAGCGCATCGCCGCCGAGCGCGAGGCCTCGCAGCCGCTGCGATCGAGGACGGGCGGCTCCACCTTCAAGAACCCGCAGGGCCACAAGGCCTGGCAGCTGGTCGATGCGGCGGGCTGCCGGGGCCTGACCATCGGCGACGCGCAGGTTTCGGAAAAGCATACCAACTTCCTGCTCAACCTCGGCACCGCCACCTCGGCGGACATCGAAGGGCTGGGCGAGGAGGTCCGCCGCCGCGTGAGGGCGCAGAGCGGCATCGAACTGGAGTGGGAGATTCAGCGCGTGGGTGTGGCGAAGTGAGTGCTCGTCTGACAATCCTCCCCCAAAGGGGGAGGGGGACCGCCGGCGCAGCCGGTGGTGGAGGGGTATCGCGCCGCGCCTGCCATTGGCGTTGCTACCCCTCCACCAGCCTGCGGCTGGTCCCCCTCCCCTTGCAGGGGAGGATTTTATGGTGAAACCCCTCCACGTCGCGGTCCTCATGGGCGGCTGGTCGGCCGAGCGCGAGGTGTCGCTCACCTCGGGCCGGGGCGTCGCCGCCGCGCTCGATGCGCTCGGCCACCGCGTCGTCGCCATCGACATGGAGCGCGACATCGCCACCAAGCTCAGCCTCGCCGCGCCGGACGTGGTGTTCAACGCGCTCCATGGCACGCCGGGCGAGGACGGCTCGATCCAGGGCCTGCTCGACATCATGGGCCTGCCCTATACGCATAGCGGCCTCACCACCTCAGTGATCGCGATCGACAAGGAGCTGACCAAGCAGGCGCTCGTCCCCCATGGCATCCGCATGCCGCAGGGCAGGGTGGTGGACAGCGAGACGCTGTACGCCGGCGATCCGCTGCCGCGCCCCTATGTGCTGAAGCCGGTGAACGAGGGCTCGTCGGTCGGCGTCGCGATCGTCAGCGACGAGAGCAATTACGGCAACCCGATCGCGCGCCATGCCGAGGGGCCGTGGAAGCATTTCGACCGCCTGCTCGCCGAGCCCTTCATCCGCGGCCGCGAGCTGACCACCGCCGTGATCGGCGGGGCGGACGGCAAGGCGCTCGCCGTCACCGAATTGAAGATCGACAGCGGCTTCTACGATTACGAGCACAAATATACCGACGGCATCACCACCCATGTCTGCCCGGCCGATATCCCCGAGGATGTCGCCGCCGCGTGCATGCGCATGGCGGAGGAGGCGCATCGCCTGCTCGGCTGCAAGGGCTGCTCGCGCTCGGATTTCCGCTGGGACGACGAGAAGGGCGTCGAGGGGCTCTATCTGCTGGAGGTGAACACCCAGCCGGGCATGACGCCGCTCAGCCTCGTGCCCGAGCAGGCGAAGCATATCGGCATGAGCTACGAGGCGCTGGTGCAACGGCTGGTCGACGAGGCGCTGAAGGAAGCGGCCGCCAAGCGGGGGATCGAGGACGAATGACCGAGCGCGCGCGCATCCGCCGGGGCACCCAGCCGCGCTACCAGCGCGGGCCGACCGTCGCGCGGCGCGGCGCGCAGGCGGCGAACGCGCGCGCCCGCAAGGCGACGGGGCGGGCATTGGCGACGCTGCCGATGCAGCCCGATACGCTGCGCCGCCTCGGCCGCCAGGCCTTCGCCGTCACCATGGCGCTGCTGCTGGTCGTCGGCTTGCTGGTGCTGCGCGTGCCGCAGATGGTCGGCACCGGGATCGGCGAACTGGTCGGCGCGATGGGCTTCTCGGTGAAGCGCGTCGAGATCCAGGGCATCCACCATATGGACCGCCTGCCAGTCTATTCGGTGGCGCTGGACCAGAAATCGACGGCGATGCCGCTGGTCGATCTGTCGGAGATCCGGGGCAAGCTGATGCAGTTCGGCTGGGTGCAGGATGCCCGCGTCTCGCGCCGCCTGCCCGATACCCTGCTGGTCGACATCGTCGAGCGCCAGCCCGCCGCGATCTGGCAATATCAGGGCAAGCTCAACCTGATCGACAAGGATGGCGTGATCCTCCAGCCGGTCGATCCGCAGGCGATGCCGGACCTGCCGATCGTCGTCGGCCCCGACGCCAACACGCAGGCGTCCGCGCTGACCGGCCTGCTCGACGCGGCGCCGCGCCTGAAAGCGATGTTCGTCGGCGCCACCTGGGTGGGCGATCGCCGCTGGGACATCCGCTTCAACACCGGCGAGACGCTGGCCCTGCCCGAAGGCGACGCCGCCGCCCGGGCCGCCTATGCCAAGTTCGATCGCATGGACCAGGCCGCGGCCCTGCTCGGCAAGGGCTTCGTCCATTTCGACATGCGGATCCCCGGCAAGTTCGTGGTGCGCGTCTCGTCCGAGCCGGGCCACGAGGTTCCGGATTCCGCCGCCATCCCGAGCGCCCCGCCGACCCCGGCCGGGCAGGACGCCATCTGAGCCTATGGCCCAGGGGCGCTCCGACAAGCTGATCACCGCGCTGGACATCGGCTCGTCCAAGGTCTGCGCGCTGATCGCGGAGAAGACCGAGAGCGGCGAGCTCAACGTGCTGGGCACCGGCCAGCGCGAGAGCCGGGGCGTGCGCCGGGGCTACATCGCCGACATGGAGCGCACCGAGGTCGCGATCCGCGAGGCGGTGGAGCAGGCCGAGCGTATCGCCGGCGTCAACATCGAGGAGGTGTGGGCGGGCTTCTCGGCGGGCGGGCTGGTCAGCCGCGTCGCCTCGGTGGAGGTGGAGCTCGGCGGCCACCGCATCGAGCAGAGCGACATCGACGACCTGCTGGATGCCGGCCGCAACTCGATCGATCCGGAAGGCCGCATGGTCCTCCATGCGCAGCCGACCCTCTACACGCTGGACGGGGTGCAGGGGGTGAAGAAGCCGCTGGGCCTCCATGCCGACAAGCTGGGCGTCGACATTCACGTCGTCGCCGCCGACGCCTCGCCGGTGCGCAACCTCGATCTGTCGATCCGCTCGGCGCACCTCGCGGTGAAGGCGATCGTCGCGGCGCCGATCGCGACCGGCCTCGCCTGCCTGTCCGACGAGGAGCGCGAGCTGGGCGTCGCGCTGGTGGAGCTGGGCGCGGGCGTCACCAACGTCTCGCTGTTCGCCGGCGGCATGCTCGTCGGCCTCGCCGCCATCCCCTATGGCGGGCAGGACATCACCGACGACATCGCCTCGGCCTTCGGCACGCGCCGCAGCCAGGCCGAGCGGATCAAATGCTTCTACGGCTCCGCCACCACGTCGCCGCGCGACAATCACGACATGATCGACGTCGCGCCGATGGCCGGGCAGGAGGAGGGGACGGAGCCGCAGCGGATCACCCGCGCGCAGCTGATTTCGGTGATTCGCCAGCGGCTTGATATCCTGTCGGGCGATATCGCCGCGGCCCTCAAGGAGCTCGGCTTCGCCGGGCCGGTCGGCCGGCAGGTGGTGCTGACCGGCGGCGGCGCCGAGCTCAAGGGCATTGCCGATTATATCCAGGGCGTGCTCGGCCGCGCCGTCCGCATCGGCCGCCCGCGCGGCCTGCTGGCGCTGCCCGAGGCGCATGGCGGCCCCGCTTTCGCGACGCTGACCGGCCTCGCTCTGTATGCCGCGTCCAACCCGATCGATCTGCGCGGCGCCGATCCGGGCCGGGGCGAGACGCCCCGATCGAACCCGCAAGGCTTCGTCCACCGGCTGATCGCCGCATTTAAGAGCGGATATTGACCGTCCGGACGCAAAAACATGTGGAAAACCAGTTTTTACACGTGCGTCCGAGTCTTGAGTTTGGCAGAATCAACCCACGGGCAGTGTCTGGTATGCCGGGGGCCACAAGGAGTTGAGGGATGAGCATCGAATTCGTGCGGCCTGAGGTGGACGAGCTTCGCCCCCGCATCAGCGTGATCGGCGTCGGCGGCGCCGGCGGCAACGCCATCGCGAACATGATCGCGGCGGAAGTGCAGGGCGTCGATTTCCTCGTCGCCAACACCGACGCGCAGGCGCTGAACCACAGCCCGGCGGAGCGCCGCATCCAGCTCGGCCTGCGCATCACCCAGGGCCTCGGCGCCGGGTCGCGGCCGGAGATCGGCCGCGCGGCCGCCGAAGAGACGCTCGAGCAGGTCGAGAAGGCGCTGGACGGCGCGCACATGTGCTTCATCGCCGCCGGCATGGGCGGCGGCACCGGCACCGGCGCGGCCCCGGTCATCGCCAAGGCGGCGCGCGATCGCGGCATCCTGACCGTCGGCGTCGTCACCAAGCCGTTCAGCTTCGAGGGCGCGCGCCGCATGCGCTCGGCCGACAGCGGCATCGAGGAGCTGCAGAAGCACGTCGACACGCTGATCGTCATCCCCAACCAGAATCTCTTCCTGATCGCCAACCCGAACACGACCTTCAAGGAAGCGTTCAAGATGGCGGACGAGGTGCTGCAGCAGGGCGTGCGCGGCATCACCGACCTGATGGTCATGCCCGGCCTGATCAACCTCGATTTCGCCGACGTCCGCTCGGTGATGGGCGAGATGGGCAAGGCGATGATGGGCACCGGCGAGGCGTCGGGCGACAATCGCGCGATCGAGGCGGCCGAGAAGGCGATCGCCAACCCGCTGCTCGACGGCGTCAGCATGAAGGGCGCCAAGGGCGTGATCGTCTCGATCACCGGCGGCGAGGACATGCGCCTGATGGAGGTCGACGAGGCCGCCAACCATATCCGCGAGCTGGTCGATCCGGACGCGAACATCATCTGGGGCTCGGCCTTCAACAACGATCTGGAAGGCAAGATCCGCGTGTCCGTGGTCGCCACCGGCATCGAGAACGAGGTCGGCACCCAGGCGGAGCCGGCCAAGGTGTTCAGCTTCCCGGCCGCGTCCAAGCCGCGCGTCGAGGCCCCGGCCCCGATGGCCGCCCCGGTGGCGCCGCAGGCGGCGGTCGCGCCGGTGTCCGCGCCGGAAGCGCCCGCCGCCGAGGAGGCCGCCGAGGCCGCCCCCTCGGAGGACGACAGTGACGAGCTGGTCCTCGGCGCCGACACCATCTTCACCCCGCCGGTGACGCCCAACCCGCTGCCGCAGGGCGCCGCCTCCGTCGATGCCGCGCCCGAGGCGCCGCAGGGCGGCCGCCGCTTCCTGAACAGCGGCGCGCAGGCCGAGGAGCCGGCGCCCGCGCCGCGCACCAGCCGCGCCGCCGCGGCTCCGCGCGAGAGCAGCGGCGGCACCCTGTTCGAGCGGATGAGCTCGATCGCGCGCGGCGCGCAGAAGGCCCAGGTCGAGGAGGAGCAGCCCACCACCCAGCGCCGCGACACGCTGGACCTGCCGGGCTTCCTCAACCGCCAGAACAACCAGTAACGATCCGTTCCGAAGGGGGCGAGGGGCGCCGGATCCGCGAGGGTCCGGCGCCCTTTTTTTGCTTCCGATTGCGGACGGTGCCGGGCGTCGATCGTCAGGGTGACGATGGAGCGGCGGATGGTGGAGAACGAGGCCGGCGACGCCGTTGGTCGAAGCCTGTCGGCCATCGATAGCCATGCCCCTTCCTCTGTCGACGCGCCTGTTGGAAGGGCGTCGCGCAACGGACGGGAGGAGCATCAGCATGGGTCGGTTCCGGATCGCGATTCTGGCCCTCTTGCCCGTCGCCGCGTTCGCCGGCCCGCCCGCCGCGCACCGCGTCCCCCTCGCTTCGGCGGGAGACGGCCATGATACGGTTCCGGCCTATGTGGACGGCAAGGGGCCCTATCCCTTCATCCTCGATACCGGTGCGGACCAGTCGGCCGTCTATCCGTGGTTCGTCCGTCGGGCGGCCCTGCTGAAGATCGCCGGGAAGGATCAGGACCTGTCGGGCCAGACGGGCTCGGCCCGCGCGAGCCTCTATGCCCTGCGCAGCCTGTCCCTGGCCGGCATCGCGGCGCGCGGTCTCGACGCTTATGGCCTGCCCGCGCGCCGCGACACCGGGCGGGAGGCGGGCGTCCTCGGCAACGACCTGATGGACCGGGCGATCGTGGCCTTCGACTTTCCCTGTCGCGCGGTCGAGCTTCGCCCACGCGCGGCGGGCGCCGTGGCGCTGACCGGGCCCGGTCATGCCCCCGCCATGGCCGGCATCGACAAGGGCACGACCCTGCTGACCCTGCCGGTCAGGATCAACGGCACGGAGGGCATCGCCATCCTGGACACGGGATCGCGCTGGACGCGGCTGACGCCGGGCTTCGCGAAGGCGGCCGGGATCGACACGGCCTCCCGCGATTTCCACGATGCGGAGCCGTTCTACGGGACGAGCGGGCATCCCGTCACGCCCCGGACCGGCCCGATCGGCCGGCTGGCCATCGGCGGGCAGAGCCTCTCCGGCGTGACGGCGCAGGTCGTGGCGCTGCCCGTCCTGACGCAGGATTTCGGCGACCGGCCGGCCATGCTGCTGGGCGCCGACATCCTCGGCCGCTTCCGCTTCGTCTACGATCATGCCGGCCGCAGGGTCTGGTTCCTGCCGTCGCGCTGCCGGGCCGGGGCGGGGGCGTAGGCTGGCTCTCCTCGCCGGAACGCGAGGATGCGCACGCCGGGAAGCCCCTCCCTGAAAGGGAGGGGTTTGGGGTGGGTTCGTCTCCGGATCACGGTCGCGTCCGCCCCACACGAACCCACCCCCGACCCCTCCCTTTCAGGGAGGGGGCGCAGAGGGGAAGGTCGCGCTTGTCTCACACCTTTACCCACCCCACATTCGTCAAATCTTTACGCACCTTACGTAACCCTTCCCGCCAGGGACCGCGATGGGCGCGGGTGGAGCAGTCGCGGCGCGTATGAACGGCTCTTTCGCATTCGAACTGCCGCTCATGCACGTCACCTTCGGGGTGACCTTCCTCATCGCGGCGCGCTGGGGGCAGCGATCGGCCCTGTATTTCGGCTTCGCCTTCCTGCTGAACGCCGCGGGCTTCGGCCTGCCGGTCGCGCCCATGGGCCTGTCCGACCTGACGGTGGCCTGGGTGACCGACATCCTCTTCGCCATCTCCTTCTTCTGCTTCGGGCAGGCCGCGGTCGAGCATCTCGGCGTGCCGCGCCGCCGGCTCTGGACGCGGCTGGCGACCTGCGCGGCCTCGATCCTGCTGTGCATCTACGCGGTCGTGGCGCGGGACGATCTCCACATGGAATTGCTGGCATCGGATGCCGGCTGCGTGCTGCTGCTCGGCCTCGCGCTGGTCGGCACGCGCTGGGCGGGGCTGCGCTCCTTCGATCGGGTGCTGTTCGTGGCCGCCTGGTTCGTCACGATCGAGAGCGCCATCCGCGGCGCCTCGTCGCTGTTCACGGCGCCGAGCGACGTCGAAAGCTTCGGCACGTCGCAATATGCCTTCTTCATGCAGGCACTGGGCTCGGTGCTCGGCGTGGTCTTCGCCATGGCGGGGCTGGCCGCCGTCGCGCTCTCCGTGCTGGCGCGCTATCGCGGGCTGGCGATGCAGGATTCCCTGACCGGCCTGCTCAACCGGCGCGGCTTCGAGGAAGGGATCGCGACCCGGCAGGACTGGCGCGACCGGCCCGCCAGCATCGTCACCTGCGACATCGACCGCTTCAAGGCGGTCAACGACCGGTTCGGCCACGCCGCGGGCGATCGCGTGATCGAGGCGCTGGCCGCGATCCTGCGCGCGCGCCTGCCCGAAGATGGTATCGCCGCGCGCTTCGGGGGCGAGGAGTTCCTGCTCTTCCTGCCGGGCCGCCCGCCCGCCGAGGCGGTGCGGATCGCGGAAGGCGTGCGCGGCGCGTTGGAGGCGGAGGCGGCCGCCGCCGCGGGGATCGAGGGGCCGGTCACCGCCAGCTTCGGCATCTCCGGCATGGTGGCGTCCGATTTCTCGGTGCACGATGCGATCGGCCGCGCGGACGCCGCGCTCTACGAGGCCAAGCATGGCGGCCGCAACCGCGTCGCGCTGCGGCTGTTCGATGCGGTGGATGCGAAAGGCGGGCAGCGCGCGCCGTCGGTCGCGACACCGGATCGGCGGCGGTCGGCTTAGGGCGCGGATATCGGGGCGCGGCAGGATGAATCCTCCCCCGCCAGGGGGAGGTGGCGCCGAAGGCGGCGGAGGGGGAGGACGGCGATGCGGTCTCCGTTGGAATCCCGCCGTCCTCCCCCTCCGTCAGGCTACGCCTGCCACCTCCCCCTGGCGGGGGAGGATTTTAGGGCCTTAGCGCGCCGCCACCCGCACGCCCTCGGCCGGCTGCCAGGCGAGCAGCACCCGCATGTCGCCATAACCGAGCCGGGGGGCCGGCCCGGCGACGGTGGCCGGGGCCGCCGCCGCCAGCCGCGTGGCCTGGCCGGCCTGCCATTCGGCGAGCGCCAGCTTGTAGGCGTCCACCTGCCGGTAGCTTTCGAGGAAGGGCGCCTCCAGCTGCGGCAGCGCCTGCGCCGCGAAGGCCAGGAAGCCGCCCGCCGGTGCCGCCGCCTGCGGGGCGAGCTGGTCCGCCGCCGCGCAGAAGCCGGCCTTGGCGGCCGGCTGGGAGAAGAAATTGTAGAGCCGCGTCATATAGGCGTCGTGGGCCGACTGCCAGTCGCCCCCGGCGGCGCGGAACCTGCCCTCGACCGCGGAATTGGCCTTGGCGAGCTCGGCCTTCTGGCCGGTGAGCATCGCATTGTAGGCGCTCACCAGCGCGCCGTCGCCGGCGCCCCGGCACCCGATCGCCGCGACGTTGAGCGCGGCGCGCACGTGCCATTCGGTCTGGACGGGATCGATCCCGAAATTGATCGTCCGGTAGCGGCCGTCCGCCGTGCGGGCCGGCGGCACCACGGCGGCCAGGCTGGCGGCCAGTTCGGGCCTCGGCACCGGCGCCACGGCGGGCGGCGTCACCTCCGCGATCGGCTTGCGGTGCGTGCAGGAGGCCAGCAGCAAGGCCGCCGCCAGTGCCGCCCTGCGGCCGTTCGATCCGTTCCCCATCATCCCTGCCTCGTCATTCTGCCTGGCGACGATGGTTACTCAAGATGGTTAATTAAGATTTAATCATCCGATCGGCGCTGCTCGCGGGTTGTCCGGCGTGGGGGAGGGCATCCCCCCTTGCGCGGCCGTTCATCCTCGCCCAAAGCCTAGCGCCATGCCGAACCCGCTCCTGCCCGGTACGCTCCGCCGGCTGCTGATTCCCGCGCTCCTGCTCTCGGCCGCCGCGCCCGCGCTGGCCCAGCCGCCGGCCGGTGCCGTCGTCCAGCCGCTGCCGACGAGCACCGATCCGGCCGAACTGCTCGCCCAGGCGCTGCGCACGCTGACCACCGAGCCGCGCAATCTGGCGGCGCTCACCGCCGCCGGCCGCAACGCCCTGATCCTCGGCGATCCCAATGCGGCGGTCGGCTTCTTCGGCCGCGCGCAGGACATCGCGCCGAATGACGGGCGGGTGAAGGCCGGGCTCGGCTCCGCGCTCGTCCAGCTCGAAAAGCCGCAGGACGCGCTGCGCCTGTTCGCCGATGCCAGCCGGCTCGGCGTGCCGGATGCGGAATTCGCCGGGGATCGCGGCCTCGCCTACGACCTGACGGGGGACCAGCGCCGCGCGCAGGCCGATTACCAGACGGTGCTGGCCGCGCATCCGGACGACGACACCGCCCGCCGCCGCCTCGCGCTGTCGCAGGGCATATCGGGCCAGAAGGCGGCGGCGATCGCCACGCTCGACCCGCTGATCCGCAAGCGCGACATCGCCGCGTGGCGCGCGCAGACCTTCGTGCTGGCGATGGACGGGGACGCCAAGGGCGCCAACGACATCACCCGCATCATGCTGCCCCAGCAGGCGACGATGCTGCAGCCCTTCCTCGTCCGCCTCTCGTCGCTGACCCCGGCGCAGAAGGCGCGGGCCGTCCATTTCGGCGAGATGCCGGCGACCGGCGCCACCTACACGCCGACCCAGGTGGCGAGCGTCGACACGCCGGCCACCTACGCCTCCGCGCCGCCGTCGCGCCAGCCCGCGCCCGCGCCGCGCAGCGATCTCGCGCCGCTGCCGGCGAAGACGGTGCCGACGCCCGCGCCCCGGCCGGCGCCGCCCGTGCAGGTCGCCGCGGCGCCGTCGCCGGCCCCGCAGCCGGCGCCGGCCGCATCGGCTCCGGCGGCCTATGCCGCGGCGCCGCTCGCCGGCATCGCGCTGACCCCGGCCGCCCCGGCGCCGCAGCCCGCGACGACGGCCGTGGCCACGACGCCGGTGCCGGCGAGCGCGCCCCCGGCGGCGGCATCCCCGTCGCCCGCGCAGGCCGCGCCGCTGCGGCCGGAGGTCGCAGGCCCGCCGCGCCGCCGCCATCCGCGCTGCCGACCCCGGCCGCCGAAGGCCATTACGACCTGCCGCATGACGCCGCGACGCGGACCGCCAGCCGTCCGGCCCGGCCGGCGCCGGTGCCGGCTCCCGTTTCCGCGCCGGCGAAGACGGTCGGCACGCCCGTCGTCCACGGCAAGACCGCCACGGCTTCGGCCGACGACGACGCGACGCCGCCCGCCGCGAAGAAGACCGCCAAGGCCCCGACCAGGACGGAGCTGGCGAGCGTGGACGACACGCCCGCCAGATCGGCGAGGAAAAGCGCCGCCAAGGACGAGGACGCCGACGCCACGCCCGCCAGGAGCATCAAGGCGAAGGCGGCCGGCACGTCCGCCAAGGCGAAGACCGCCACGGCCGACGATGACGCGGATTGCGCGCCCGCGCCCGCGCCGGCGGCGAAGGGCAAGGGGCGCCACGCCAGGCCCGTCGCGAAGAAGACGCCCTCGACGACCTGCACGCAGCTCGCCACGGCCGACGACGACGGCGCCAGGACGAAGAAAGGCGCGAAGTCGAAGGCGTCCAGCGTCGACGATGCCGACGACGCCAGGGCGAGAGCCACGAAATCGGGCAAGTCCGCGAAGGCCGCCGACAAGACGGCGTCGGGCAAGGCGACGTCGGAGAAGGCCGGCGCCGAGCGGGTCTACGTCCAGGTCGCCGGCGGCGCCAATCGCGACGACATGGACAAGGCCTGGGCCGGCGTGAAGAAGAAGGCGCCCGAGCTGATGAAGGGCCGCACGCCCTCCACCACCCCGCTCAAGGCGACCAACCGCCTGCTGGTCGGCCCGTTCAAGGACGAGAGCGAGGCGCAGGCCTTCGTCAACAAGATGGCGGCCAAGGGCCTGTCGGGCTTCACCTTCAAGAGCGGCAAGGGCCAGAAGGTCGAGAAGGTCGACGCCGGCCCATGACGCTGGCGCCCACCGCCGCCGATCCGGCGCGGAGCCGGGGGCGGCTCCATCGACAGCCCGGCGGCGAGACGCGGGGGCCGCGCGACGCCTTCCAGCGCGATCGCGATCGCATCGTCCACGCCATCGCCTTCCGCCGGCTGCGCCACAAGACCCAGGTGTTCGTGGCGCCCGACGGCGATCATTTCCGCGTGCGCCTCACCCACAGCCTCGAAGTGGCGCAGATCGGGCGCACGATCGCGCGCGCGCTGGGGCTGAACGAGGATCTCACCGAGGCTCTGTGCCTCGCCCACGATATCGGCCACCCGCCCTTCGGCCATGCCGGCGAGGATGCGCTGAAGGCCGCGACCCTTCATGCCGGCGGCTTCGACCACAATGCCCATACGCTGCGCATCCTGACCCGGCTGGAAAGCCCCTATCCGGATTGGGACGGGCTGAACCTCACCTGGGACACGCTGGAGGGGCTGGCCAAGCATAACGGCCCCGTCCGCCACCCGACCTGGGCGATGCGCGAGGCGGATGCCGATTTCCCGCTCGACCTCGACAGCTGGCCGAGCCTGGAGGCGCAGGTCGCCGCGATCGCCGACGACATCGCCTATGACAATCACGACATCGACGACGGCCTGCGCGCCGGCCTGCTCGATCTCGATGCGCTGTGCACCGTCGCCTTCGTCGGCACGCGCTGGCGGGCGGTGACGCGGCGCCACCCCGATTGCGCGCGGCCCGACCGCCTCCGCCGCGAGCTGGTGCGCGACCAGATCGGCGCGATGGTCAACGACGTGATCGAGGAGAGCCGGGCGCGGATCGCGGACAGCGGCGTCGGCACGGTCGAGGAGGTGCGCGCCGCCGGCCGCCAGCTGGTCGGCTTCTCGCCGGGGATGGCGGCGGACGAGCGGGCGCTCAAGCGCTTCATGTACGCCACGCTCTACCACAGCTCCTCCCAGCTGGAGGTGGCGGCGGTGGCGCAGGGGCTGCTGAGCCGGCTGTTCGCGGCCTATGCCGAGGATCCCGCCCGGCTGCCGCCCAACTGGCGCGCGAGCCTGCCGGCGGACGACCCGGCCCGCACCCGCCACATCGCCGACTTCATCGCCGGCATGACCGACCGCTACGCCATCGCGCGGCATGTCGAGGTGGTCGGCCCGGTGGAGATGCCGGAGGGGTTTTAGGATCGAATCCTCCCCCGCCAGGGGGAGGTGGCACGCGCAGCGTGACGGAGGGGGCGGACGGCGGTGTTCCGTCGGCAGCGCGCCGCCGTCCGCCCCCTCCGTCGGCTTCGCCGCCACCTCCCCCTGGCGGGGGAGGATTTTTCGGCTCGCCCCGTTCAACCGGCATACAGCCCGCCCCGTCTATCGCGCCGGCCATGATGACGAAGACCCTGACCCTCCTCGCCCTCGCGCTGTCCGCCACCGCCGCCTCGGCGCAGGACCTGCCCGATCGCCCGATCACGCGCGCCGAGGTGATCGCCGCGGCCAGGGCGCAGTTCCAGAAGATCGACGCCAATCATGACGGCGTCGTCACCCGCGCCGAGTTCGATGCCTATCGCGCGCGGCAGGCGGCGGCGGGGGGCGACGACAATCCCTTCACCCATGTCGGCGGCCACTGGTTCGACCATGCCGATCCGAACGGCACCGGCCGCGTGACGCTGCAGCAGGCCGAGCAGCACCCGCTCCAATTGTTCGACATGGCCGACATGAACCATGACGGCGTGATCAGCCCCACCGAGGCCCGCATGGCGATGGCGCTGCGCAGCTTCGGGAAGTAGGACGACGCTCGTTAAGCCCCTCCCTTAAAGGGGGGGGTCTTGGGTCGCGATGCGGTGACCAGGTCCGGCGAGGCTGGCGTGACGCGTGCCTCCACCCACCCCCGACCCCTCCCTTCCAGGGAGGGGAGATTCACGCCGCCGCCTTTTCCATCCCCAGCTTCGGCAGCAGGCTCATCCCCCGTCGCGCCGGGCCGTCCGGCATCGCGACGCCGAAATGATCGAGCAGGGTCGGGAAGACGTCGAGGATCGAGGCCCGCCTGGCATGGCGCACGCCCGATCCGGTGCGGATCCACAGGGCGCCGTCCGGATGGTGGCGCCCGCTCTTGATCGCATCGATGCGGTAGAGCAGCGCGCCGAAGCGCTGGCGCTCGCCACTGGCCTCGTCGATCACCGCCGCATCGGCCCCGGTGCGGGTGGCGATCTGGCAGCCGAAATAGAGGTGCGGCCCGTCCTCCGCCTGGGCGGCGAAGTCGAAGACGCGGCGCCCGTCCTCCAGCCGCAGCGCCGCGATCCGCCCCTGCGCCGCATCGCGCTGCGCGGCGCTCTCGAACCGGGCCATATATTGATGGGTCATCGTCGGATCGACGGAGAGGCGCGCGATGCCCAGCCGGTCGAGGAACGCCTCGACATCGTGCAGGCGGTGGAAATGCTGGCCGCCCGTCTCCTCGTGGCGGAGGAAGGGTTGCTGGCTGAGCGCGGTCATGAAGACCAGCAGCGCGCCGTGCCGGTCGGCCAGCGCCAGGAAGCGCCCGAGCAATGCGTCCATCGCGCGATAGCCGAAGCGGATCGCGTCGCCATAGATGGCCATCTCGCTCGCGTCGGGGCGGACGGTGAAGGCGTCCGGATCGAGGTGCCGCCAGTAGCTGTGCTGGAGATGCGCGGTGCTGTTGAGGAAGAAGCTTGCGAAATCGGGCTGGTGGCGGCGGTAGAGCGCATGGAACACGTCCGCCTGAAGCCGGTCGAGGATGGCGACGCGGCGGTAGGAGAGGCGGGGGTCGGACAGTTTCTCGGACGCGAGCTGCCGCGCGATCGCGCGCACCGTGCCGGCCGAGAGGCCATGGCGCAGCAGGAAGGCGAGGAAGCCGGCCTGGTCGGCGAGTCCGGTGGACGCGCCGGCATTGCTGTATTCGCGCACCTGCCCGCTGACGAAGCGGTTGTAGACGTTGAGCGCGGGCGGGAAGGCGTCGCCCTGCTCGGTCCAGGGATCGGCCGCGAAGAAGCATCCGGGCGCGGCGAAGGGCGCGACGTTCATGCTGGAGAAGCTGCCGACCGTGCGCCCGGCGGCGATCAGCGCGCGATAGATGTCGGTGTGCGGCGCCCGCGCGCCGTCGGTCAGGTGGAAGACGCGATGCTGGTCGTAGGCGAGGCCGGTATGGGTGGAATACCATTGGATCCACGGCTCCAGCAGCGCGCTGTCCTCGACGTCGGGCACGGTGACGAAGCTGTCGGCGGTGGCGCGCAGGCGGGCGAAGTGCGGCAGGTCCCCGGACGCGATCCAGCGATCGAGCAGCGCGGGGCACAGCTCGTTGAATTCCAGCAGCAGGACCTTGCGTGGCGCCATGGACGGGACTCCTCGGAGGCGTCGTCCTATCACCGGCCGTGGGGCGGGCTGAGTGGATCGTTGCGGCGAGCGTCCCAAATTGCGGCATTTACGCAGAATGGGTGTTCTGGCCCTCTCCCGCCTTCGCGGGGACATCGGGCAAACAGCGCGGGGCGCTGTTTGCCCGATGTCGGAGGGGACCCGCCGGAGGCGGGGAGGGTGAGGGTCTTCTTCCTACAGCGCCGCCCGGATCGCGTCGGCGACGCCCTCCAGATTCTCGATCACATCGTTGTTCCAGAAGCGCATCACCTTGTAGCCCTGCGCCGGAGTACCGTGCGTGGCGCCCCCCTTTCATCCTCCCCCGCCAGGGGGAGGTGGCGCCCATAGGGCGTCGGAGGGGGAGGGCGGCGGTGCGCCTCTGATGGTCCGCCGTCCGCCCCCTCCGTCACGCTTCGCGTGCCACCTCCCCCTGGCGGGGGAGGATTTGGCTGGCGGTCGCATTTCGAAAAGCCCCTCCCTGGAAGGGAGGGGTTGGGGTGGGTGTTGGGTCGCGATGCGGATGCCGCATGGAGTGACGGCAGCGTCACGCGTGCCTCCACCCACCCCCGACCCCTCTCTTCCAGGGAGGGGAGAGAATGACCCTTCCGCAATAGGATTGCGCCTGTCATCGCTGCCCGCGTGACGGCTTTCCCGCCTCTCCTCCGCCCCGATCGTCGCCGCGCCGCCCGCCCCGGAGGGCGCACCCCCCCTCGCATGGGCGTCCATGTTGTCCATGTTGAGCCCGCCGCCGTCCGCGAATCGCCTCTCCCGCGAATTGCGCGCCCGTCCCCCCCACGCTAAGGCCCCGGCCTTCGACCATCAGCGAAAAGATTGCCCGTGACGCTCTATATCCGCTTCGCCGAGGAGATCGGCCGCATTCTCGACAGCCTCGAGGCCGAGGGGACCATCCCCGCCGGGCTGGCGCGACGCGCCGTCTCGATCGAGCCGCCGCGCGATCCGAGCCATGGCGATCTTTCCACCAACGCCGCGATGGTGCTGGCCAAGCCGGCCGGCTCCAATCCGCGCGCGCTGGCGGCGGCGATCGCGCCGAAGCTGGAGCGGGTGGCGGGCGTGACGGCGGTGGAGATCGCCGGCCCGGGCTTCATCAACATGCGCCTCGCGCCCGAGGTGTGGCTCGGCGAGCTGGCCGCGATCCTCGGCCAGGGCGGCGATTACGGCCGCTCGACCGCCGGCGAGGGCCACCGCGTCAACGTCGAATATGTCTCGGCCAACCCGACCGGGCCGATGCACATGGGCCATTGCCGGGGCGCGGTGGTGGGCGACGCGCTCGCCAGCCTGCTGGCCTTCTCCGGCCATCCGGTGACCCGCGAATATTATGTCAACGATGCCGGCGCGCAGGTGCAGACGCTCGGCCGCTCGGCGCACCTGCGTTATCGCGAGGCGCTCGGCGAGGCGATCGGCGAGATCCCCGAGGGCTTCTATCCCGGCGACTATCTGAAGCCGGTGGGCGCGGCGCTCGCCGCCGAGTTCGGCACGCAATACCAGTCCGCGCCGGAGGCGGAGTGGCTGGACCTGTTCCGCACCAGGGCGGTCGCCGCGATGATGGACATGATCCGCGCCGACCTCGCTCTGCTCGGCATCCATCACGACGTTTTCGCGTCCGAGGCCGGGGTGCAGAGCGCCGGCAAGGTGGATGCCGCCTTCGCCGAGCTGCGCGCGAAGGGCCTGCTCTACGAAGGTGTGCTGGAGCCCCCCAAGGGCGAGCTTCCCGACGATTGGGAGCCGACCGAGATGACCCTGTTCCGCGCCACGGAGTTCGGCGACGACCAGGACCGGCCGGTGCGCAAGTCCGACGGCGGGCTCACCTATTTCGGCACCGATCTCGCCTATCACGCCCAGAAGGCGGCCGAGGCGGACGAGCTGATCGACATCTGGGGCGCCGACCATGCCGGCACCGTCAAGCGCATCCAGGCGGCGGTGCAGGCGCTGACCGGGGGCAAGCGCTTCGACGTCAAGCTCGTCCAGATGGTCAAGCTGCTGCGCGACGGCGAGCCGGTGAAGATGTCCAAGCGCTCGGGCCAGTTCGTGACCCTGGCCGACGTGGTCAACGAGGTGGGCCGCGACGTGGTGCGCTTCACCATGCTGACCCGCAAGGCCGACGCGCAGATGGATTTCGACTTCGCCAAGGTGGTGGAGGCGTCGAAGGACAATCCCGTCTTCTACGTGCAGTACGCCCATGCCCGCGTCCGTTCGGTGCAGAGGAAGGCGAAGGAGGAGATGGGGCTGGCGGTCGGCGCGGCCGACCTGACGAAGCTGGACGACGAGGAGCTGGGGCTGGTCAAGCTCGCCGCGCAGTTCCCGCGCATCGTGGAGCAAGCGGCCGGCACCCGCGAGCCGCACCGCATCGCCTTCTATCTCTATGATCTCGCTGCCGCTTTCCATGCGCTGTGGAATCGCGGTAACGATCGGCCGGACCGTCGCTTTTTGGTGCAGGATGATCCCGAGACGACACAGGCGAGGCTTTCCCTCGCCGAAGGGATCGGGCAGATATTAAGAAATGGCCTGTCGATCATGGGGGTCGCGGCGGCCGAGGAGATGTAGGGCGATGTCGGATTCGGGGCGGAGCATGGGCGGCAATGCGGACGAGGACCGCCTGCCCTGGCTGGAGCCGGTCGAGGACGAGACGGCCGAGGAAGGCGTCTCCGCCGGCCGGCTGATCGCCGGGCTGGTCGCTGCGCTCGTGATCCTGGGCTGTGTCGTCGGCGGCGTCTACTGGCTGAAGCAGCGCGTGTCCGGCGGCGGGTCGGGCACGGTGCCCGGCAATCCGACGCTGATCGCCGCGCAGCCCGGCCCCTATAAGGTGAAGCCCAGCGAAGAGGGCGGCATGCAGGTGAAGGGGCAGGGCGACAGCGCCTATGCCGCCAGCGAGGGCGCCGACCCGAACGCCAAGATCGATCTGTCGAAGGTGCCCGAGGCGCCGATCGCCAAGGGCGCCCCGGCCCCGGCGGCGGCTCCGCAGCCCGCGCCCGCCAAGCCGGTCGAGACCGCCAAGGCGGTGCCCGTGGCGCCCGTGAAGACCGTGCCGGTCCCCGCGCCGAAGCCGGCGCCGGTCGCCGCCAAGCCCGCCGCTCCGGCGCCCGCGCCCGTCCAGACGGCGGACGCGCCCGCGGCCGGCGGCACGATCCAGCTCGGCGCCCTGCCCAGCGAGGGGGCGGCGAATTCGGCGTGGAAGTCCCTGTCGGGCCGCTACGCCTATCTCGCGGCGCTGAACCATTCGGTGGTGCAGGCCCAGGTCAACGGCAAGACCTATTACCGCCTGCGCGCGGCGGCGGGCGGACAGGCCTCGTCGGTCTGCTCGAAGCTCAAGGTGGCGGGCGAGGCTTGCACGGTCGTGAAGTGAGGCCTACCGCCTCACGGCCATGATCCCCGCTTTCTTCGGCCTGTCCGGCCTCGCGCTGACCGACGCCGAGCGGCATTTCTTCCGCTCGGCCGATCCTGCCGGCTTCATCCTGTTCAAGCGCAATTGCGGCGATCGCGGGCAGATGAAGGCGCTGACCGACGAGCTGCGGTCGCTTTCGGGCCGCGACGACGTGCCGATCCTGATCGATCAGGAAGGCGGCCGGGTGCAGCGCATGGGCCCGCCCGAATGGCCGAAGCTTCCCGCCGGCGAGGCCTTCGCTCGATTGTGGGACAAGGCCCCCGTCTCGGCGATGGAGGCGGCGCGGGTGAACGCCAAGGCGATCGCCGTGATGCTGCGCGAGGTCGGCGTCAACGTCGACTGCCTGCCGCTGCTCGACGTCCGCCGCCCCGATGCCGACGCCGTGATCGGCGACCGGGCGCTCGGCACCGAGCCGAAGCAGGTCGCCTCGCTGGGCCGCCTGGTGATCGATGGGCTGCGCGAGGGTGGGGTGGTCGGCGTGGTCAAGCACATGCCGGGCCACGGGCGCACCCATCTCGACACCCACAAGGCGCTGCCGGTCATCACCGCGACCGACGAGGACCTGGCCGAGGACATCCAGCCCTTCCGCCAGCTCAACGATGCGCCGATGGGGATGACGGCCCATCTCGTCTACGCCGCCTGGGATGCCGAGCGGCCGGCCAGCCAGTCGCCGGTGGTGGTGCAAGAGATCATCCGGGGCCGCATCGGCTTCGACGGGCTGCTGATGTCGGACGATATCGGCATGCATGCGCTCACCGGCGATTTCGGGGCGCGGGCGGCCGGCGCGCTGGCGGCGGGCACCGACATCGCGCTGCACTGCTCGGGCGAGATGGCCGAGATGGAGGCGGTGGCCGGCGCGCTCGGCCCGATCCCGGATGTCAGCTACGATCGGCTTCAGCGCGCCATGGCGACGATCGCGACTAAGGCCTCCGACGAGAGCTTCGCGGAGCTGACGGCGAAGCGGGATTCGCTGCTGGCACTGGCGTAGCCTCTCCTTCGTTCGGGCTGAGCCTGTCGAAGCCCTGTCTTTCCCTTCAACTGTCCACAGAAAAGGACAGCCCTTCGACAGGCTCAGGGCGAACGGGGATGGTTGAGCGTAAGATGACGCGCTAGCCTCGCACCGTGGACCAGACCGACGATACGCTCACCATCGACATAGACGGCTGGGAAGGCCCGCTCGACCTGCTGCTGGCGCTGGCCCGGCAGCAAAAGGTGGATCTGCGCGAGCTGTCGATCCTCGCGCTGGTCGAGCAATATCTCGTCTTCATCGAGAGCGCCAAGCAGCTCAAGCTGGAGATCGCCGCCGATTATCTCGTGATGGCGGCGTGGCTGGCCTATCTCAAGTCCGGCCTGCT
>Ga0105237_10001670_pt1 | contig 28713 bp, 31 predicted proteins | sample KBSC24metaG_FD_81520 | JGI IMG/M metagenome (GOLD analysis project Ga0105237, IMG submission 81520) | Corn rhizosphere microbial communities from Kellogg Biological Station, Michigan, USA - KBS C2-4 metaG | ecosystem: Host-associated > Plants > Roots > Rhizosphere > Soil | place: Michigan, USA... | reverse complement strand
CTTTCAGCTGGACGACTACATTAGAGCAAAATCCAGGAAGGTAAGCCCGGGCATGATACGGACCTATAAAGTGATGAAAAATCGCCTTCTGGCTTTCCAGAAATTCCGGAAGAAAAAGATTGAATTTGCCGATCTGGACTTCAATTTTTATGAATCCTTTGTCAACTATCTAACCTACGACCACAGCCACATGCGCCGCAATATCTCTATCCGTGGGCTTAAAAAGAACTCCATCGGCACCAGCATCAAGCAACTGCGCATCTTCGTTCGGGACAGGGTAAGACGCAAAATCATTGCCCCGATCGACCTAACGGACTTCAAAATCCTGGATGAGGAAACGGACGCCATTTACCTTACCTCAAAGGAAATCGACGCCTTATATAAGGTCAAACTCTCAGAATATCCACACCTAGAGCGTTTCCGGGATATGTTTGTCCTGGGCTGCCTGACCGGACTTCGGTTTTCGGATTACAGTAGTATCCGGCCCGAAGATATTCGGAATGGTATGCTATATAAGAAGCAGGGTAAATCGGACCATTGGGTCGTTATCCCATTGCGAGCGGCTGCATATGATATTATTACTATCCGCTTCAAAAACAAGATCCCGAAAACTACGAACGAGGAGCTTAATAGGCACATCAAGAAAATTGGACAGTTAGCAGGTATTAAGATTCCTATCAAGGTATCGTATAAGAAGGGAAACCAGGACGTAGTCGTCACCAAGCCAAAACATGCTTGGATCACCTCCCATACCTGCCGACGCTCCTTTTGCACGAATGAGTTCCTAGCGGGTACGCCGCCAGAGCTGATCATGAAGATCAGCGGGCACAAAAGCCTGAAGGATTTTTATAAATATATACGGATCACGCCGGAGGAGGCTGGCAAGAAGATACAGGAAATTTGGGAGAAGCGGGGAGAGATGGATATCATCTAAATAGAACTCGAACGAAAAGGAAAGCGAATAGGTGAACGAAATCTCGGCCGGGGAAATCGTGGCCTTCTAACCTAATATCTATTTTTTCAGTACTTTCCGCTGTGGACATCGATCACCTATTCCTGGAACTGCGGAAAATCATCCGAACCCATGGGAAATATCTTATGGGTAAACTATTTGAAACGGTAAAAAGCAGTACCGCAATGTATAATATTACGATGATTAGTACCCGACATGATGAGATTGGGGAATGTAATTCGTTTGCACTATGGCAGATTTTGGAAGATTTACGCCCCCAAGTTATATTTTTGGAATTGCCGCCGTCATACCTCAGTAAAGCCTATATCAGCAGCACAAACAAATTAGAAACAAATGCCCTAAGGCCTTATATCGATGCCCACAACCCTATCATCGTTGCGGTTGATATCGATGATATACCCGATAAAACTCTTTTTGACGGATACAACCGCGTAATTGATGAACTGAAAACGCTTGAGGGCTCCAACGGCGTTGATTTTCACAATTCGGTTAATACCAACACCCGGCACGCAGCAATGTACGGGTTCAAATACTTGAATAGTGAACATGGCATTGCTTCTAATGAAGCGATTAGCAAGGCGATGACGAAAGGTTTGGAACAAATAAACGATGCCAGCCTGACCAATGCGCACAATGCATGGACAGCGTTTATCAATAAGCGCGAGAATGAAATGCTCCAAAATATCTATACATACACCGAAAATCACTCCTACGAACGAGCGGTATTTTTACTTGGTGCGGCACATCGAAAAGCGATCAGAGAAAAAATTAAAAGCCGCGTAGAAAATCAACCTTTGAAGCTGAATTGGTCGATTTATGGCGGATAAGGCCCCGCGCCTACGCTATTAAATTCTCCCTTACTTGCAAACACAGCCGGCTGGACCAACGAGCAAATATTTGTGAAGATGAGAAGAGTTTGGGGCGGAGCCGGCGACCAATGCTCCTGGACCAAAACAGATTATTCCTTCCATTTAATCGCCGGCTTATATACAACTAACTCATGCTTGTCATCAAAAACACTGAACTCAACCGTCTCGTTTTCCTTTTGCTTATTTGATATGTATAGACTAGCAGACTGTAAGTCGTCAAATACTACATATACATCTTGATCATCACCTAGATGCCTTTTTCCAGCCGCCGTTAATACAATACCTGTAGCCCCCTCAGCCATAAGCACTGCAAAATGTGTCTCGTCTATTTCAGGCCACTTCATTTCGAAGGTGAGTATTTATAGTTAATATTTGAATGATTCCATTTTTACGCCTTAGTCCGTGTTGGCTTGAATATCACCGCCAAAACTGCCACCAAGGCTTGATTTTCAATTCTCCTTTCTTCTTCTCTGCTGCTATTCTCGCATTTGCTTCTTCCCATTTTGCCTGTTCAATTTCAGTTGTTCCGTTATCATCAAATGCCACCCAAGAATCGAAGGAGGTGTCCGCTTGACCAATTTCAATCACCCTTCCTTTATGCATCATTACTCCCGCTCCATGATCTTCGTCCCAAGTACAGCCCAGTTCAAAGCCAATATAGGCGTACCCGTCTTTTTCGGCCGACATTACGTGTAAGTATGAAATGCCGATTACATCCTTGAATTGACTGATCTCCGATACGTCGGGAAGATACTCCTCATATATCTCTTTCAAGCTTGGAAATTTTTCAAGGAGCCCCTTAAGCAGCGCGTCTTTGATTTCTTCTGAGTGATCAACTAGGTAATGTATTGCGGCAACCTGTGCCGGAGATGATACCTTTACATAGTCAACAGGGACTCCTTCGACCGTGACTTTTATATGACCTTCGGATTTCTCTTGCGTGTTGTTTGATCCATAGGAGCCTTGGCGGATTTGAAAACCCTTCCAAGCATCCAAAATTAGGAAACCATTGTAGTCATCTCCAATAATAATGTTTGGTTTAAGGTCTAGCGCATTCATTTTTGCAATCTTCCTAGTGTTTTCAATTTATAAACATATAAAAATCCCTTATTAATTGCAACCACAAGTGCTAGCCCGAATTATAAACCATTTTGTACAAAGTATTCATATTCAGCATAAAATGAAAGTCAAGGCTTAGTTAATGAAAGCCATTTAAATAAGCTACCAAATCGTCCTTCTTGTGCTTTTTGCAAAACATTTGGAACGTTATTTCCTGATCGCCGCCGTCCCCTCCAATACGACAAACGAAATCTCCTGACGGGCACAAATCAACAATCAATTTCATGTAGTCGATGCAGTCACAATCGGCATTCATGTATTTAGTTGGGACCTCATCCAAGAATCTCTCTGAAAATGCTAAGGTACTTGGAGTCGCAATCAAACAAGAGGAAAATGTGTCAATGATACTTTTCATTTCATTCTTCGTTAAATCATTTAATTTAAGAATTGCTGCAAATAATGAATACTTCTCACTTATTTGTATTTCCTTTTGAATAAATGCATAGTTATTATTAAAATTTTTTGGAACAACCCCCTTGTAACTTCTTATCCTGTTTTTGTGCTGTGGGGGTGCATCAGTCTTAAGCGCATACAAATTTAACTTTAGCCCTTGGAGCATTTCAACAATATCGTTATAAAAAATATCATGGGTATAGTCAAACCAATCGATATTTCGTTTTTCATCGACAATATGCCTCTTGCCGTACGCACCTTTATACCAAATTTCCACTACTGCTATATTAGATGCTCGTTCCTTTTCAAAATCGGATATTCCCTCGATTTGAAAGGACTCCTTCCGCTTCCATGCATTTATTAACACATGGTCCTTAAAGAGGTCCTCATAAACCCGTATACCTTCGCAATTCTCTACCATTTTATTGATGATCTTATTTCAATTTCCCATACCGGGTGCCAGGATTACAAGTACCACTCGTCTCTAAACTTGGTAAATATTTCAATATAATGTTGAACATCCTTAGAGGTTCCTGCCATTATAACCATACCCGTATATTTATCAACTATAAAGGGAGCATTCCCACCGACCATTTGAGACTCATCACCGGTTCTGACAAATTCCTCCGATTGGTAGAAGAAAACCCAGCCATACTTAAATGTGACTGTCTCAGATTCAAGAAGAGTAAGCCGTATCACCGATTTCCCTTGAATCTCTTCCAATTTTTTAAACGCCAGCTCTTTGGCTTTTGCAAAGTCGATCATAACAGTAGCCATCTTCTTCAAATTAAAGGCTTAAATTCGGGTGAAGATATCCTGGTACTTTCCTATTCTTATTAATGTACCTTATTATCTCCGCCCTCGACTTAAGATCGGCAAGGCAATCTGCAAACCACATATCGGTAATCGTATCACCGTTAAATCTAAGCAAAAGAATATGAGTTGAAACTCCAACCCCTCCAGTCAAATATGTCATTACCAGCAAATGGTTACTCTTCGATAGGTAAACCAATTTTCTTAGTGGTAATTTTCGTGATGACGTACAGCAACACCGGTAATCAGCATTAGGGTTTGCAATTGAAAAATTACCAGTAAGCGAGTCCAATTGCTTTTTGATGCCGACAGGGATTGACCCTATCTCATTACTTTCAACAAACCTACCTAATTTAAGGTCGGAAAGAAATCCGTCCAGATTTTTGTCCAAATAAATCTGGGCAGAATCAATTTTGAAAATACCGCCATGTTGTCCAAATACCTGCATCGTGAATAACGTACCCAGAATACAAGCAAAGAGCTTGATTTTTACTCGCACCGGTGTCAAGCGTTTGATTTTCATAATTGATTTCGTTCTCCTTATTCATTTACCAATTTTGTTTTGCAAACGAACCATGGTACTGGCTCAAAGCCATTTTCCTCCGCATTCATATATTTTATTAATGGTTCCCAGTCAGCGGATTCATGAAAAAGCCCATATTCATTTATCTCCAGATGGAACATTTCAGCTAAACCGTCAGAAATGTTATGACAATAACAGGTATGGAATCCTCCATCCAGTTCTATTCCAATAATATCGTATCCAATAGACAATTCATTACTGTTCGTGGATTCTGGGATTCGCTTCATCAAATTTTCATACAAGCCAATAGCACCTCTATTTTCGCCAGCGGGCTTGAATTCCGATAGAAGATGAGGAATTTCAGATTCCGGGAAATAAACACTTATTATTTTCAGGTCTGACAAATGAGGGAAGAAATTTCGAATATACTCCTTCGCAACGGAAAGGTCTTTAAACAAGTTAATCCATCCAATTCTCTTGTCATTAAAGGCATTATCAACCCATTTTCTAATTGAATCGACATCTTCATCGCTAAGTTGATATTCCGCCTTTATATCTTCAATCCGCGAATCATTCCCTGTCGTCCAGGAATATGCCCAATCATCAAGCAAATTATCATTGATACAATTACTGCAGGTATAAATGACTTTAGAAATTTTTCCGCCAAAATTTATCGGTCTCTGCTTTACAACGTAGTAGCCGCCAAGGTAATTGTGAGCCATTTTATAAACTTAATAGATAAAAGTAAGTTAAATAAAGTATACCTAATAGGATCAAACGAATCCAAAACGAATCAATTAGGTTCATCCGTGACGACATGTTCAAATTTTGATCATGTGAATGTATACACGATTTTACAAAAATCACTAAATTTAGTAAAATGATATCGTTATGAACAAGAAACTGTGTGCTTGGATTGAAGGAGATGGAACGTTTCGTACGCTATTCCGCAAACTGGCCCTCTGGGATTTCGCGTCGGCTGATCGCTGCAAAGGGCAGATCCTTATTGCTATTGAAAAGGAAAAAATGACGATGGGTGCCTATAGCGTTCAATTCGTTGTGGAGAAGCGAAAAAAGGAGGTGCAGCTGTTAACGCATTATCTCCCGCTATTTATGGTGTTCGTGCCTGCCCTGGCATATATATCGCTGGCCACCATATTCCATGTGTTCCCCCATTATTATTTGGGGATGGCACTTTCCTTTTCTCTTATTATTGTTTATAAGCATACCTGGTTCAGCCAGTATGTGGAAACCTGCCGATATATCTATAAGGCTGCCGACGATCTTTTAAAGGAATTGTCCGTAAAGGAAGCTCCAGCATTGCCTGCGGTATTGCCACCTGCCGGATCGATAACAATATTGGAATCGACCATTGTGCAACCCCATGTCCAGGAGTCATTTTTTTCGGCTAGCTTTGAGGATGTGGAGCAGTCGGAGACAGCTCGAAGTGTGGAAATAGGCCCCAGAAAGAGCAATATCATCCTTTTTCTACTCCACGAGCTTGTAAAAAAAGAATGCGGCCGACCCAATATTCACAGCGGCGCACTAATGGAAACTGTCAGGTTTTTCTCAGAATCCTCCGGATGTCAACTGAAAAATATCATCACCAAAGCACGTTTATACCGTACGCGCAATACAATAAAGCTATCCTCAGAAAATGCACGGGCAACCCATTCTCGGTATCTCACTACCCTCCAGGACCATTATAAGGCAGTAGGAGATATGGAATTATATAAACAAAGCGAAAACCTACTCGCTTTTATCACGAACCTCCCCATTGACTAACCGGATAAGAAAAGATGTATCTGTCACCCTCATAGGATACATCTTTCTTACTTTTCCTTCCATCCCAGCCCATCTTGCATTAAAAACAGTGCAAGTATGGAAACTCCCATTCTTTTTCCCATGTCGCCGGAGGAATACTGGCAGAAGCTGTCAGAAGTAATGGACCGGCTACTCAGCGAAAAATTAAAGCAGGGCAATTATTCGGGCATTCCCAATGGAATGACTTCTCGTCCTCTTTTGTCCATTAAGGAGGTCTGTGACTTCTTCCAGATCACAAAGCCCACCATCTATGAGTGGATCCGGCATGGCAAGCTCAAACCTTACAAGGTGAGAGCTAGGGTCTATTTTCTCATGACCGATATCGAGGTTCTTATAAAAAGTAGCCTATCCCCTAGCCCACCCCAGCCATCATAAGTCCGCCTTCTAGCCCATTTACCTTATGGGTTGAAATTCCAGGGAAAACAATTTCTAGCTACTTTAAAAACATTGTATGAGCCATACTATTTCGTGCCGGGAGGCCAAACAGCAAGATTTGGTTACCTACCTGGCAAGCTTGGGACACGACCCCAAAAGAGTGAAAGGTGATGAATATTGGTATCTATCACCTCTCCGGCAAGAAAGTGATCCTTCCTTTAAAGTCAACAAGAAATTCAATATATGGTATGATCATGGCCTGGGTAAGGGAGGTAACCTGATCGATTTTGGGGTACTTTATTACGGCTGCACGGTGAAGGAATTACTGCAACGCCTACATAGTTATTCTTCTTTTCAACAGCCTTCCTCCGGCCGTCCCCTTCCCCCGGCACAAAAGACAGGACCCGATGAAAAATCCCGGATCAGCATTCTGTCAGCATCCGTGATAGAATCTTCCGCTCTTATCCAGTACTTGAATGCCCGGAAAATATCCCTTGACATCGCCCGGGAGCACTGCCGGCAAGTGGAGTTTCAACTGTACGGGAAGCAGATAATGGCCATTGGATTTCCCAACCGATCAGGTGGTTATGAATTGCGTAACCCGAGTTTTAAAGGGAGCAGCTCTCCGAAGGACATCACCTACATCGATAATGGGCAGTCATCGGTGTCTGTCTTCGAAGGCTTTTTCTCCTACCTATCCTTTCACCAGCTCAATCAGCAGAAACCAGTTCCAACAAATTTCCTGGTCCTTAATTCCCTGGCTTTCCTGGAAAAGTCCCGGCCATTGATGGAACAGCACCGGGACATTCACCTGTTCTTAGACCGGGATCGGGCGGGACAAAGACTTACCGAAAAGGCGCTTCAATGGGACCAGCGCTACATTGATCATCGTGAGTTTTATTCCGGATACAAAGACCTCAATGAATGGTTAATGGATCAGCATCCGCCATTCCGGCAAAGTCATAACCGGAGGCTGGGCAGATCAATTTGAACAATCAGACGCAATTTTTTCACCTATAAATACAACATCTATGGCAGATTTAAAGAGAAGAACCCTGCAGCTGAGCAGTGGGAAGCAGATTAAACTATTCGGCAACAGTGTTGCCATCAGCAAATCCTTGGAGATCGGGGAAGGTTATGCCCCCAACATTTTGTCGCTCATCGAAGAGCAATCCGATGGTAAAACCCCACCCGGCCTGTCCAATCCCCACAAATTATCCGTTGACGAACTAATGGATCTCGCCGACTTTAATATCCAATTGTGGATGGATTTGAAGGCAGGCCTTCGCCGGTTTGGCCCGGTTGATCCCCGAATTTTCAGCCAGGACACTCCAAAGAATCCCGCCGTCAGTACCGAAAAGCCTGAGGGCCGTCCTAAGCGAAAGACCAAAGGGAACGAAGAGCCGAAAGTGCAAGATTGATCAACATGGCCTGGCTTCAGCAATCTAACTGCCCTTTCAATAGCAGCTAAAAATAGGCAGAATTCTATAGCCGCGGAGTGTTGGCCAGTCGTCGTGTTTTTGGAGTCGCTCGGAGCCAGCTATGTTTCGGTTATACCGAAACGCTGGCCCCCTTCATGCTCCGCATTCGGGGGAGGGTTTTCCTCATGCTCCGCATTCGGAAAACCGACAATACAGAAACATTGGATAAAGGGAAAGACCATATCAATAAGAAAGGAGGCAGACCTCCCAAAGCCGTCAAAAGAGACCAGCTAATGGGAGTAAAATGCACCCTGATCGAGCGCCGCGCCATCGAAGCCAAGGCCCGGTCAGCAGGCCTTACCGTATCCGAATACCTACGGGAAATAGGACTGACCGGGAAAATTGACATGCGGCAAAAGGCCCTTCCCAAAGAAGTTCTACAGCATCTGGGCACCTTGAATCACATAGCAGCAAACGTAAATCAGATAGCCTGGAAACGAAATCGGTTTGATCAATTAGATGCCCTTGAGCGTGCCACGCTACAGAATTTGGTGCCGCTCCTCAAAAATTTGGTCACAGTGATATTATCTTATTTACAATGATCGGAAAAGTCACACTCGGTACTTCCTTTTATGGCTGTCTTTCTTATTGCCTGGAAGACAAAAGGGAACTTTCGGAAGAGCAGAAGCAACAGCTCTCCTTACAGGAAAATTTGCAGCATAAAAACCGGGCCGAGGTCATCGACTACAACCTGTGTTTTGGCGATAAGAGAGTACTGGCGGAACAGTTCCGGGAAGTTGGAAAGCTGAGCAAACGGGTCGAAAAGCCGGTGATGCATCTTACGATCCGGTCGGCGCCAGGGGACGATCTCACCAAGGAACAGTGGAGGGAAGTCGGCCGGGCTGCCGCCCAGGAATTTGGCCTATCGGATCATCAATACGTCTGTATCCTGCATAAAGACACCCGCCAGCCCCATATTCATTTGGTCGGCAACCGAGTCGGATATAACGGAAAGGTTGCCAGTGATTCCAACAGTTATGCCCGGATGGCTACATTATGTCGCCGGCTAGAAAAGGAATATAACCTCCGGCAAGTACTTAGTCCCCGTCGTTTTTTGTCTCCGAAAGACCGGCAGATCCCCCGCCAGGATGCACGAAAGGAACAGTTAAAGGCCGATATCCGGGACGTTCTACGAGATGCCCGGACCTACCCGGAATTTGAAAAAGCCATGCAGGACAAAGGATATCGGATAGATAAAGGTCGGGGTATCGCCTTCGAAGACAGCAAAAAGGTGCGGACGAAAGGAAGTGAAGTGGGCTATTCGCTCTCAAACATCGAGCGCATCCTGACCCAAAACGCCTCGAAAAAAAGGAAGTTATCCCCTGCTGAACGGCAGGAGAAAACTGATCAAAGAACCGCCGCCCGGCAAAAGATCAACCATTCTTTTCTCGTACACCCGGTCCAGGTGCAAGAAAAAACCTTCGATTATACTATGGGGTATAAAGCAGCCAGCGGTCTGTCCGACCTGGTAAACCAACTGTTAAAACCAGAGCCAGATGTTGGGGGAGGCCGTAATCCATGGGCCGATGAAGAAGAGTGGAAAAGAAAGAAAAAGAGCCGAAAACATACTCGTCATTAATTCTTAAATCATACAAAAATCATTTTATGGAAACAGTCATTTTTGAAACCGTCCTCAAAGACGTTCTGGAAGAACAAAAAACCAATAACCAGACCATCCAGGAATTGACCAGCAAAGTCGTCGTATTGACCGAAAAGGTGTCTAGCTTTGAAGAAAACCAACAGAAATTAAAGATCGTAGCTCCACCAACTGACACATCGCCCATCGAAAAAATAGCCGCTCAGTACTTTTTAGAGTATTGCCGGTTGCTGGAAGCCCAGCCCAAAAAAGTGGTCCGGCAGTTCCGGTTGGTGCTATTTCCTGAATCCAATACCGACCGCTACTATAAGATTATTTTTGGACGGCTCATTCCCTGGTCCTATGGTCTGGTAGCCGCCCTCTTGTTAATTTCCCTGGGGAAACAGTATGCCAGCAGCTGGTCCAGCGTCCAGGAACGCAGGTATTATTATGAAGTCTACCAAAATGCCTGGGATCAGCTGGACAAGTCCTTGGACAAACCCGGTAGGCAGAAAATGAAGGATATCCTTCAAAAAGTTGTCAATGATGTTGAAAAGAAAAATAATGCTCATTTTTAATGGTAATGGAAAGAAAACACTTGGGATGCTTCCATTCCAGGTGTAATAGCAAAAGGGTGCCGGATATAAAAACGGGCCAAATACAAAAAGGAACGTGACAGGCTCAGGAATAGGCGGCCGCAGCCGAGCAGCGGGAGAATATAACCCGGCCCCTGGTCCGGCTTTGGCGATTCGAAGGAGGTATATCATTGCCCGGCCTTGCGTCCCAATGCACCATTTTATAGATGGATCAGCTGGGGAACAGCGCACATCTGTAGCGCCGCAATAATATACCCCTTCGAATGTTGTTCTTCTTTTCACCCGCGCATATCGCAGTCAGCTGGTTATCCCTGTCTACTTGGTTCCCAAAACTCCCTTCTATAGGTACGGAAAAATTTGTTGTCAACTGTCAGCCTGCCGATTGGCGGTGATAGGAATAGATAAATTGATTGTTCCTGATCATATCATCCAGGAGATAAGCCAGTTCCAGCAATGCCATCATTTCATCAAAGAACCACAGCTGGTCACCTTTTTGCTCAGGGGTTTCATCTTCCCAATGGGGCGAATACATAGCCGCCATTAACATATCCTTTAGCCTAAACCGCATGCGATATAGCGGCGCCCAATTGGCTATGAATTGAATAGCATTTATGGGATCTTCCCGCTGACTTTCGGTTAACGTGGCTGGCTCATTTTCCCATGACTCTTCGGCGCCGTGGCTTAGATTATTATTGCTCATAGATAAAAGTTTTCTCTTATTTTATCCTCTTCCCGGAGCCTTTTTGTATAGCCCATATAGCTTCTGAATATATCTTTAACCCTTTGCTGGCCGGACAGGCTTCCACAAACAGCTTCTCTATTTTATTAGCTTTAATAAAGGTCACGGGGTGAACATTTCCCTTTTGGAGGCTATACAGCAGGTTCATCTTTAGCTTTTCATCCTGCAATTCCCGGATAGGATATGTCTTCAAAACCTTTTCTAGGTTGTACCCATAATTCTCTCCGAACTGGCGAACCCTGTAGTTTGTATTATCCCGGGTCCTTTCAGAAAATGATAGTTGAATCCAGGCAGAGTATTTCAAATTATCGGTATTCCAAAGAGTTGTATAAACAGCCCTTCCCTGCAAGAGATTATAAGCTTCTTTAAAGGTGACACCGTTCCCATTCTTGATATGGAATGTCCGCCTTTTACTGGGAGAACCACCTTCATCATAATATAGCAGAGCGTCATATTTCGTGAAGGAATACAGACCAAAATTATCGGACTTGCAGAAAAATAAGGTAGCTTCAATTGTGCTCCATTCATCGAAGCAAGCGGCTGTCTTCAACTGAAACTCTACCGTACCTTTCTGAATCTCTGTCTCCAATCGGTCACTGGAAGCCACCGTTTCCCCAAACCCCATGTATCTAAGTTTCTCTTTCAGCAAGAGAAGATTTCCGTCGTTCATAAAATAGATTTTAGTTTGTCAAGGGTTTCCGTTATCTCTGTCGCGTTATTCCAATTATTAGCCAAAACGAAGACAGCCTCGAATAGCTTTTGGAAATGTTCGAACTGTAGCAATAGATCTAAACGTTCACCAGGTTCACCGAAGTCACTGTTATCACAGGTAAGGCAAGTTTCCACCATGCCCCACAAGATTGCCCTGCACTCGCCCAGGCGATAATCAGCCGAAAAGGATTTTATGTATTCCCTTGCTGTTTGCGGAGAAGCATCTTTTAAAAGAAGTATTTGATTGAATATCTCAGATCGTTGAGAAAATGGTAACATACGCTGTTAGATTTATAGGTGAACAATCTACAAGCGTGTGTGCTGTCTTTTCTGATTCTATATATTACGAGGCGACTTCTGGAAAAGGAAAAGCCTGAGGATGGCAATGTGCAGAAAAAGAAAAAGACGTGGGTTAGTCCTTACCGTACTGAAGGGCTGCGACACCCTGATGACGAAATAAGAACGCCCACGCCATAGCCCTAAATAAATTAAGGAAACGTGAGCGATTTACCTTATTTTCCCGTCATCTTGAAAGATCGCAGTTTTCAGTACGAGAACAAAGCAAACACGCTTAACTATATAATGGTCGGCAAAATTAACCTATTTATGAAGTATTAAACATCCCAAAAAAATGTATAATTCTGAAAAATTGTATTTTGACACTATAAAGATAATAACTTTTTTAAACTGTACCCAAGTATGGGTACAGTTTTTTTATTAATTATTTGGACCTTCCATGCAATGGACTCCAAAACAGACAAGTATCTCAAAAATTTTGGTGAAAATCTTCAAAAACTCAGGGAAGAGAGAGAAATAAGCACAAGGCAATTTGCCGATTTGGCGGATATATCCCATAGCTCTGTAGGCAGATTGGAGTCAGGACAGACTAATCCGACACTTACTACGCTTATAAAACTGGCAGATGCTTTGGGTGTAAGTATTGATACTTTGGCATTGAGGTAGTTATTCAACTCTTGGATGATCTTTGAACCCTAAAGGCATAATTATTTATTTTATTTCTCCCTTAGCTGACCTAAGCGATCCGTAAAATATTTTTCAACGATTGGTTTGATTTTATCCAGGCTATCTCCCAAATGAATTGTGCAAACTTCCGGGCGTCCATCACCTCTCGGTTCATCATAGATCGTTAAAACAATGGTGTCGGAAATAATTCTCACAATGAATTTTGTATTTATAAAATTTCTATCTCCATATGCAAAAATACCATATCTGTTGCTGTATCTTTTTTGATCATAAAAGGTCCCAATACTATCTGCTGCATTTAGAAACACCACAAATCCATGTTTGGGCACATGATAAGGACTTCCAAGCTTTGCTACAATATCGTTGACTGTAGATGTATATATCTGATTAATCCTTCCGAAAATACTATCAAGAAAATAATGATTGTTCATTTCCCCTTGAAAATCATACTTAGCTAATTGCTTGAAATTTTTAATTTTTACATCAGTAGATATTTCTGAACTGCTCAGCATCTGGTCAAGTTTGTCGATATAATATCGATTTTCTTGAGTAAGCCAAAGATAGACGGTTCCATCATCGCAAGGAGCAATTCCCCCGATGTCGCTCCGAAAAGAGAACTTGTTTCTGATATTTAAGCTATCAAGATCAACAATAAACATTTCTTTACCGTCAATAGCGAATACAGAACTATTATTTAAACTAAAAGAAAACAATTTCACTCCAATGTCAAGGGTAGCTTGCACCTTCATTGTAAATCTGTCTAATATTAAAGTCTTGCTATTTTCTTTCCCAAAACCTCCGATGAGAATTTTCTTATTATTCGGGGACAGCCCTAAACATCCAGCACCTTGAAACCCTCCCATCCTTCTTTCCACTTTACCACCTTTTGGGTCCACCTCGAAAAGAGAATCGCTAGTCAATACATATAATCGTTTGTTGTCGTTAGTCAAGGCTAAAGCGGTTACCTTAGACTTAAATCGATCCATAATAGTAGCCTTTCTTGCTTCTAGGTCAACCAGATAATAGCCGCCCCTGGCTACGTCGCAAAATCCCACATACGCAAGTCTCTCTGTTCTATCAATCACAGCCGAAGATGGCGAAAAGTCTAGTTGAATTGCCGGCAAAACATTTTTTTTCTTTGTATCAATATTGTACATTTTTTTTGCTGATGTGTCAATTGCCACCACACTCCCTCCTTGCCCAGAGACTATCTGAATAATATCTGAGCCCTGTATTGGTATATTTTGCAAGGTATTCAGCGTCAACGGATCTTTTATTGATATCCCCGCGTATGTTGCATTTATTAGTAAAGACTGATCGTCTGTAATAACCGCCCTTGAAGGAGGTTGGCTAATAAATACGCGTTGATTATTTAAATTAGGAGTCTCTCTTTTTATACTGAAGCAATAGTCGGAAAGTAATGAAGTGTATCTGTATGGGGTTTGTTTTCCATCCGTCGCATTATACACATAGGCCCCCACTCTGGTAAACATTTGATCAATAGTCAATCCAGAAACTGTCAGATATTTTAAGATTGCTTCAGTATATCTTCCGTTACTGTCCGGACCTTCATAAGCCACCTTGCCTTCCCCTGCCGCGAACCCAATATAGCTATTTTGTCCTGTCATACGATTTAATCCTCCTTGAGAGAATTCCTTAGACCATCCTGAAGCAAAAGGGTTTGTTCTGCATGCATCCAGTATCATTATTGTATACTTTAGCATATTCGTGTTAATCTTCTCTAATATTCCATTTGCAGAAATACATTCTTGAGGTATTTGATTGGGTAATGTTGGGTTAGCATCAATTGGGACAAGAAAGTTGTCGCCATTATACCCGAAGCCATGACCAGAATAATAGAAAAGTGCAACGTCGTACAAAGGAACTTTTAAAAGCCATTTATCAATAATTGCTGTCAAAGTTGATAGGTCACGATCTTTAAATACGTTAACATCATAGCCGATCTTTTCCAACGAGTCAGCCATGTCATTTGCATCTCTTATTGTATTCTTTAATGGACTAGCATGGGCGTAGGTTTGTTCACCAATAATCAAAGCTGTTTTCCTAAGATTTAAGAGTTGATCGGAACATTGGCTATACGCTGATATCTGAATAAAAAAAAGAAGTACTAAAATAGTAGCTAGTGACCATTTCATACCTATATCAACTAATTTATATTCTCTAAACCATAACTTTAAGACTGCATCGGGTCACTTTGCCACTTTCAATATGTTGGACGCTATGGCCTGCGCATCACTGACATTCGTAGCAGTGCTTGCCCCAATTCCTTTAGAAGGTTCCAATTTGGCATCGATCTGCGACAGTTGAAGTGTAATATCAGCAAGCTTTAGCTGAAACTCCTCAAAACTCTTTCTAACGTTGGGGTCACATATCCCACTTTGGTATGCCATTATATTTGATTTTGCAAGAATCTCGACACGAGAAGAAATCTGGTTGAGGTCCTCACGCAGTTTGGTAGTACTCAACTTCAAATCTGCGGACGCCGTATCCTGTATCTTCTGCGAAGAGTTAAGCGAATTTTTTAGTTGCAACTGAAAGTCCTTTGTATAAACGGGGTACGCCTTACTTATGTCTTTGTAAATTGTAAATTTTGGAGGGCAGTCAATTGTTTTCATCGGAGAGCAAGAATAGAAAAGGGGCGCCACAAGTGCAACGAACCGTAGAAATTTACCGGCCATAATAATACGATTTTGGTTTATTAGGTTTTAATAAATTAACAGTTTCAAAAGGCGGATTTTCTATATTTTTCTGTGGGGAGTATGTATAAAGATGAGAAATAATCTTTGAACTTACAAATATGCTATAAAATAAATTAGAAAACCACTAACCAATTTACCGCCGGCAATTAGAAATTTCGTTTGGGAAGAGCCCACGAAGTTCCGATGAACTCGATAAGTCGGCAAACCTCCATATGCAGTTGCACCCGTTTGAGAACTAAAAAAGCACTTCCCTTTGGCAGATTTAAAAAAAAGTTCTATATTTTTCGAAGTTTGACCTGGCTATTCAAAGCGATATTTTTCGGTAGAATATCCGACTGAAAGGCGGTGCAGCGACTCATGATTGCATCCAGCCTCCTATTGACTGTAAAAGAAAATTGTTTTTGAAGATTTCTCAAGTTCGCCACTCGATCCTACTCTTTGATGCTTTGATTTGCATTCTGCCTAAAGATGATTAGTATACCGGCATGCTGAAAACTGATCCTGGCTTGAATAAATAGTGCGCTTCGAGGATGGCTTTTTCAATTTACTCAAAGTAGCCACCTGTAACTTAAACTTTAACTAGTAGAAAATGAAATGGATAAAATGTTCAATCGATCTCTTTCTCCTATTTTTTTTATATACACAATCTCTGCAGGCACAGGACAGAAATATTGAAGACTATCCTATGATCTATAGCAACAGCGAAATCAGCCCTGAACATTTTATATTTGCCCGATACAATATTGCCTATAAAAGTGCCGACGATACCGCTGACATTATTGCACAGTTTTACATAAAAAACGTATTCACTGGCTCCGTAGAAAGGGAGTTTAGCTTTTCTTTCACTCGTCTTTTACACCCTACAAGCAGATACGATTTTCGAACCGTTTTTACTTTCAAAAATGTCATTTATTCCCCTAAATACAAAAAAGCGATTCTCATCCAGGAACTTGACAGTGCCTGGAGCATACATATAGTTAACCTGCTAGATAACACACGGGATTCGGCAAAATTTAATAAAAGTTATCCTTTTTCGGACAATTTCTTTGTCGCAGACAAATTTTTAATAGTGTCCAGCATGGGCTCTGCCAACAACAAAATATTTGAATTTTCTGGTCGACTTGCTCAGAAACGAAGCTTCCGGCTATCCATACCCTCATACATAAAATCCAGCTATCTTCAACCTAAAATAGCATCCATATTATTCGATGACCAGAACAAGTCGCTATTTGCCGTCGCATATTGCGATTGCGAAAATTCTAATTATATAATTTACCGTAATAGAGACTTGAAAGCAGACCTATGGGATATCATCGATACTGCTTCTAGTAAAGCGGTGGCATATGGAACCAATCGAAAATGCATTTACTATCTTAAGTTCATCGATTCTGCTTATAATCTATGGCGTTATGACATTGGGAAAAACGAGACAAAACAAATGCTAACCAACTTTGAAAATGGAACCTATACCATATACTCAATCGACCAGGTTACAGACGAAAGCAATTTTGTATACGATTACTCCATCAAATCGAAGCAAGCCATAAATGGAAAGGAATTCTTTTCGGAAAGCAATGGGGGGCTCGTTCATTTGAATATAAGGAGTCGTAATAAAAATCAGATTCCTAATACCTATTCGGGGATAAAAAGAAGTGCTCTATATATTCGAGTCGATACAATCTATTTTCCTGAAATTGTGCCCACTCTATTCGCAGATATAATGCGAGTTAAAACCGAAAAAAAGGATAGCATCTACAAATATGCTGTTAACAGCAAGATTCTTGCTGGCTCAAAAATTCCTGAAATTAAAATAAAAGGAACTACAGCCGATACGATATATTATAGTGACAGTGAAAAATTCAAAACAATCCAAGGAGAAATTGTAGACAGCTTAACACCACTGACTAGGCTCTACATCAACAACAAAATTAGCGCGACCAATAGCGGAAAACTTTTATACGTCGCCGACATTGATAAGGAACCAAAAATAACAATAGAATGCTTAGATGATCAAGATAACTACAACAGAAAGGAATTATACCTGATACGAAGAGACAATAATTTTTCACAAGCGGGCTTCACCACTCTTATGACACTTTCAAAGAGTATAGCATTGATTATTGCAGAGAAAGACTATGAGAACAAGGCTGATAGCCTGAGTAACACCATTAATGAGGCTGCACGCTTAAAAGATATCCTTCTTTCTAAATATAATTTCAATGAAAGAAATATATATTTTCGAAATGACCTTAAAAGAGGCCAGGTAATCAAGGCTTTGGATTCCATTTCTCGGAATGCTGGCGAATTCGATCAGGTATTAATATTCTACACAGGTCATGGAATTTATGATTCAACTGTCGACCGTGGTTTCTGGATACCGGTGGATGGAACTAAGGGGGATCAGACCAATTGGTATTCCAACGACGATTTGTTGGGCGCTATAAAAAAGATACAAGCAAAACATTTATTCCTATTAGTAGACGCTTGCTATTCGGGTAGTGTATTTGAAAAGAAAACAAAAGATCCCCAGGATCAACTGCTGGCATTTGCCAGTCTATTTACCCGTAAATCTCGGCAGGCGCTAACAAGTGGCGCACTTGAAAAAGTCCCAGATAAAAGCAAGTTCATGGAGGCAGTGTTGAAGCAGCTCGAATCAAATACAAAGCAATATTACAGTGCTTCAGACTTATACAACGATATCAAATATTTTGTTCTCTCAAATACACATACTTCGCCCCAATATGGCATTTTAATAAACACCGGCAGCGAAGGCGGTGAGTTCTTTTTCATAAAAAAATAAAAATATTCTCATCAAACAAATGCGAAATCTTGCAGCCTATTTATTAATCCTGCTTCTCTCACCAATCCTTGCCATTTGTCAAACAAACCCCTGGCGAGATGAAACGACCATACTCCGATCCATATACTCGAATCCAGATGTAGAACCCAATTACTATGTCTATGCTGAGTTCAAAGCAAAAGGAAGAAAATTAGATGATTCGGTAGATCTAACAGCAAGGTTAGTCATTAAAAATGCATTTACGGGAAAAACACTAAGGGAGCAACTTTTAAGCTATTCCAAAGAAATCAGAGATTCAACCTATTTCGAATATCGGTTAAATATAGAACCTAGGACTTTATATTATTCATCAGCCCTTAAAAAGATCATTATTGCCGACAAATCAGGAAATATAAATAGAATAATATTATTGGATGGTGAATCTATGAAGCCGCTTGATACGATACTATCGACAGAAAAGCAATATTCGCGGTTAGCTATAGATTTTTTCGACAAATATATGGCACTCACAACGTTTGATTCTGGAGCCGAGGTTTACGAAATCTCATCGAAATTTATTAAAAGAGACAGCATCCATTTTTACTACCCTTACTATAAGCCCGACTCATTTCATATCCATCGAGAGCCAACTATCGGGTCCATTGTTTTTTCTGGTGCAAATGCCAAACCACTTTTGATAAATACTTACGCCGAGGGTAATAACGCCATTTACAGATGCAAAAATTTTCAGCGTAATGAATGGGAATTATTAGATACGATGAGCATTGGTTCGGCAATATCCTTTGATAAGTCTTCCAATAACATATATTATTTTAAACTTAAAGATTCATTCTATTGCTTGTGGAAATATGATTTGTCGAAAAAGACAAAGCAAGTGTTAGTCCCGCAGTTTTTAAAACAGGACTATAGTATCAATCTTATATTAAAGACTCAAAGCAGGAATAATTTCATTTTTAGATACAGAGATAATTATAGCCCCTATAGTGGAAAATATGTCCAAAAATCAGATCGGCAATACAATCCAAACAAAGATCATTTAATCGAAATTAATCTGGAAACTATGAATAAATATACATTCAACGATCGGCGTATTTATGCGGGTCCGCTCTTTCTACGTCGCGATACACTTTTCTGTCCAGAGGCTGAAATAGTTCCGGATTCCGTCGTGATGGGCTACGAAAAAAAGACTGATTGGGACAGCTTACTAACATATCCTTTGATGGGTGAGACATTAGCCGGGAAAAAAATGCCGGATATCCAACTGTCTGACATTAAAAACGATACAATTTTCTATAACAATGCTAACCCATACATCAGGCTAAATGGTCGAATATCCAATAACCTTTCCCCTGAAAATCAATTGTACATAAATGGAAGAGAAGTTAATGCTTCCCCAGATTTTTCCGAACTATTAGATGTAAATACATGTCCAGACAATTTGATAACATTCGAATGTTTTGACAAATTCGATAACCACACCAGCCGGATTATTTTCCTAAAAAAAGAGAAACCTGTCGATTCGCAAAGCGACCTGTTGAGGATAATGGGTCACTCAAAAAGTATAGCATTGATTATTGCAGAGAAAGACTATGAGAACAAAGCCGATAGCCTGAGAAACACCATTAATGAGGCTGCACGCTTAAAAGATATCCTTCTTTCTAAATATAATTTCAGCGAAAGAAATATATATTTTCGTAACGATCTTAAAAGAGGCCAGGTAATCAAGGTACTGGATTCCATGTCTCGAAATGCAGGCGAATTTGATCAGGTATTAATTTTCTATACAGGTCACGGAATTTATGATTCAACTGTCGACCGTGGTTTCTGGATACCGGTAGATGGAACCAAAGAGGATCAGACCAATTGGTATTCCAACGATGATCTGTTGGGAGCTATAAAAAAGATACAGGCAAAACATTTATTCCTGCTGGTAGACGCCTGCTACTCAGGAAGCGTACTGGAGGGGAGAACTAAAGATCCCCAGGGTGAAAGATTGGCATTTGCCAGTCTGTTTACTCGTAAATCTCGGCAGGCGCTAACAAGTGGGGCGCTTGAAAAAGTCCCAGATAAAAGCAAGTTCATGGAAGCAGTGCTGAAGCAGCTCGAATCAAATACAAAGCAATATTATAGTGCATCAGACTTATACAACGATATCAAAGATTTTGTTCTCTCAAATACACATACTTCGCCCCAATATGGCATTTTAATAAACACTGGCAGCGATGGTGGTGAGTATTTTTTTATAAAAAAATAAACTCAGAAAAAGAATTACTGGAATTCAAAATACTTGTACTTCAACGAAAAAGTTCTTATTTTGTAACCTGAAAAGGAGGTAATTATGTATTCCGAAGCTAGAAAAATGCACTTAATTGAGGAAGTCATTAAGACGAAGAACGAGGCGGTTCTAATTGAACTGGAGAGTGTACTTAGAAAGTCGAAGACAAAAGATCAGCCACGCCCTTCAGCCCATGATCTTGTCGGATTATGGAGCAAGGATGATGCTGACTTGATAGAAAAAGCCATCGAAGAAGGATGTGAACAAATTAACCCCGATGACTGGAAATAAGTTCCTGTTAGACACCAACATAGTCTCAGCACTGTTAAAAGGAGAGGCGCAAATTGCAGACAACATAGACAAGGCTGAGGCAATTTTTCTACCTATCATCGTTATTGGCGAGCTCTATTACGGAGCCGCATTCTCAACGCAGGTTGAAAAGAATACCAACGACTTAAAAAAGATAACCGGACTTTATCAAGCTCTTAGCCTGGATGAAGAGACTACCGTTGTCTACGGCCACATTAAATCAGCACTCCGAAAAAAAGGGAAACCAATCCCAGAGAATGATATCTGGATTGCTGCGATTGCTATACAAAATGACCTTCCTCTAGTGTCCAGGGATAATCACTTCAAAGAAATCGACGAGCTTTCTCTCGCATCCTGGTGAACAAGATAAAATACCTTGGAGTCAAATTCTCCTTACCTTTGTAAAGACAAATTCACCCATATAAAAAGCGGTAAGAATCACCCAGTTCTTTGGTTCTAGATCGACAAAATGATCGACGAATTTCATAAATAATTGAAAATCAATATTAACAAGTAATCCTGACGGAGTCACAAAAACCCTCGGCATAATGCCGAGGGTTTTTGGGTTAGGCCAATGCGAAGGGATCCGCGGAGGCGCTGATAGGCGATGGAGCTAATCCTGACGGGGTCACAATTTTTTGTCCACTCTCCCAAACCCGCTCCAGCAGCAGGTTTTTTGGTTTGATATGGCCTCAGGAAATTTCGTCAAATCTTTAAGTGATTTATTCCTATGATCTTACAGGTTCGAATCCAGTTTGGTCGACTTACAAGGGCAACTTTGCTACCCAAGGGCTCGTAAAACTCAGCATTTACGGGCCTTTTTTTAAATTTCATACCATTTGTTGCAAATCATCTTAGCCGGTTCGCGAACTAAACGACGAACTCGAACGCGAATTTAACTTTGAGCTCACGCGAATGCAGTCAGTCCTCTTGCTGTCGCTTACTCCGGTAGTTATCCCGGAATTCCAGGGGAGTCTCTCCTGTTGTCTTCTTGAAAAAACGGCTGAAATAGGAATTATCTAAGTAGCCGAGATCGAGAGAAATCTCAACGACGTTCATGTTCGTGTGGATAAGCATTCGTTTGGCCTCCAATATAAGTCTGTCTGCAATGACTATTGATACAGTTTTATTCAAGATGATTTTACAAATCATGTTGAGGTTCTTTTCAGTCATGAACATCTTCGCGGCATAGTTTGCCGGCGACTTTATATCCTTGAAATGGCTGTCGATCAGCACATTTAATCTCCGAATATGAGCCACCTGTATCTCGCGATGTTTATTTGCTCTCTTGTCTGGCAAATATACTCGAGCAAGGTCTATATAAAGTACGTTGAGCATCGAGCAAATCTTTTGGAAATGCATCAGGTGCTTGCTCTTATATTCATCTACGATCAATCTGAACTGACCTGTCAAAGTTAATGCATGTTCCTTCCCAAGTTGTATCAGCGGTGTATTTTGACTGCTTCCAAAGAACGGGAAGTGCTCAATTCTTTCGTAAGTGAAGTTCAGATCGTAGAACTCCCTTTTATGGAAAATAATATAGCCGTCTATATCTTCCGACATCTTCCAATGATGCACCTGGCCAGGTGACAAAAGAAAAACATGTCCTGGCCGGATATCGAATGTTTGAAAATCCACTTCGTGAATGCCATTACCCCGCGTGAATAGTACACTCAAGTAAAAGTCGTGCCGATGGGGCGCCAGAACCATGTGTTCGTGCTGAATGAGATGCTCAGCAAAAGTATTGGCATAAAAATCACTCTCTGATCCGAGAAATTTGAAATCTGCAATATCATATATCGGCATCACTCCTGGCGCCATGTATTAAAGGTAGAGAAATTGTTCGATTTGTCCTATACCAGGTGTATTCTATGGTATCGATTCCTCCGGCGCTACAATAACTTTGTTTCAAGAGGCGATGGTGCTCAACACTAACCTAAAGATTAAATCATACCCATGTATAGAAATTTGGAGGCTCTCATTATTGACGACGATCCATTTGCGCTGGCAATGACAAAAAAAACGATCAGCGATCGAATTCCCACAAAGCAGATTCGTATTTTCTCGTCCCCCAAATTTGCTCTCCACTACCTCCAAGCGGAGAATCATGAACACGGAAAGAAAACCGATAGGCGCGGTATCATAATCACTGATCTGGAAATGCCGGATATGGATGGATTCGAATTCCTTGATGAATTCAACCAACTTCAAAAAACGATCATGGAGAAATACACAATATTCGTACTATCATCAACAATTGAAAAGTTTGAAATCCAACGCCTGTATGAAAAGCCAAGCTTCGAGGGCTTTATTCCTAAACCTTTAACTGTAGGAAAGCTTGACCACCTGTTGATGCAGATCGGCGCGCGGTGAAGAAGACCTAATCCTCCCCTCTGAAAAAATCCAGTATCCTAAAAGAGCTCCAAAAGAGCTCTTTCTTTTTAGAAGACATTTCCCGACAAATAGATACTTATCTCAGAAATCGCGTTAGAAAATTAAGCATTCGTCCAATCAATTCTTCCCCATCCGGGGCAAATTGATTTTAAGTCTTTGGCCAAAATACAATAAAAACTTCTGACCACTGGTTGTTTAACAAACAGTGATTAAGCTATAATTCCAGTTAAAAGAATATCAGACACTTAATTCCGCCACCAGCCTCAAATCCCTAAGGAATTGGTTTGAAAAATAGTTCAGCTTCGATGATGGAGTTAAATGACAATAAAGAGCTATCCATTTTTGCACCACGGAAATTGTAATCCTGCAATTTGCAATAAGACTTGCCATGTGCCAGGTTAGCTCCTTTTAACAACCAATACAGGTCATGGTTGCTCACATTTGCCAGTGGTAGGTTCATAATAAAACCTGGATAGATCAGGTGTGTTCGCCCTTGAATTCCATGATCTGATCGTCGTGGAGAACAAGAGCTATAGCAGGATGTTCGTTTCCATGCATAGCAATATGTTCAAATATTACCGCTGTTGTATTTTGGTAGTTTAGTCGGATTCGCCAGGTTACTTTCAGTAACCAAAAAATATGTTTGGACACTTTTGGATATTTTAAAATCACTGGAATACAGAGCCGACCATGAAAAGCCATTCGGCTTTCTTTTAAAATTTCATCAATTTTTTTTGTAAATCAAGTAGGAACCGACGAATTATTAAAAAAACAAGTCTAAAATTTTAAAAATGAAAGGCAAATTATTATCTATAGTTTTAGCAATCGCATTCATAAGTTGTAACTGCGTTGCTCAAACCCAGCCTGCTGTCATCGAAGATTTTAAATCTTCTACCCTTAATCAACCCGGGCAGGATTACCCGAAGGTAAATTCGCAAGGCTATGTAAGATTTAAGATTATTGCTCCTTCGGCTGACAGTGTCAGGGTAAGCCTTGGTTTGGGCGGAAGGGGCGGTACCAAACTTGAAAAAGCAGAAGATGGATCATGGATGGGCACCACTGAGGGGCCGATGGATGAAGGTTTTCATTATTATAACATAAGAATTGACGGTGGAAAATTTAATGATCCAGGCGCAAACAATTACTACGGCTCTACACGCTGGGAAAGCGGTATTGAGATACCTGCGCATGACCAGGATTTTTATGCGTTAAAAAATGTTCCTCATGGAAATGTGCAGCAAGTACTTTTCCCTTCTCCGAGTACTAATACCTCACGCCGGGCTTATGTCTACACACCACCTGGATATGAAAAAGATAAATCAAACAAATACCCGGTATTATACCTGCAGCATGGCTGGGGAGAAGATGAAACTGCATGGTGTAACCAGGGGCATGCCAATCTAATTGTTGATAACATGATTGCAGAAGGCATAATAAAACCGTTCATCATTGTGATGACATATGGAATGACAAACGAGGTTAAGATGGGAGGAATGAGGAATTTTAAAATTGATCCCTTTCAGACTGTACTAGTGGATGAACTTATTCCTTATGTTGATGCAAACTTCCGCACAATTGCAAACCAATCACATCGAGCCATGGCCGGCCTTTCGATGGGAGGTATGGAAACACATAGCATAACACTCAACAAACCAGATGTGTTTTCATATTATGCACTGTTAAGTGGGGGCATTTATAGTCCCGAGGAAATAAAAGATAAATCGAAAGTGAAACTTATTTTCCTGAGTTGTGGAAGTAAAGAAAGACCTGATGGCGTTAAGAAAGCAGCCGATGCATTAAAAGCTGCTGGCTATAATGCTGTTTCGTATGTTTCTGAAAACACAGCTCATGAGTTTCTTACATGGCGCCGTAGTTTACACGAGTTAGCTCCCCTGCTGTTTAAAGATTAAAAGACGCTCATCAGCTTATGATACACCACTACAAAAAGCAGCAACTTACAGCATTACTCGCGATAAGCCTGTCATTCGCCGGGTTTCACTCCACAGCTCAAAAGCTCATCCCGCCTCCAATTTTTCAGGAAAACTGGTTGCTGGACTATGAACCGTTCCGCATTGCAGGAAACCTGTATTATGTGGGGACCTATGACCTTGCCTGCTATCTAATTACCACTCCGCAAGGACATATACTGATCAACACGGGTCTTCCTGAGTCGGAAGCGATGATCCGTTCGCATGTGGAAGCATTGGGCTTTAAATTCTCCGACATTAAGATTTTGCTGGCCACGCACGCACATTATGATCACGTGGGTGCTATGGCGGCGATAAAAAAGATGACCGACGCAAAACTGCTGATCAATGAAAAAGACGCCCCGGTACTGCCTGATGGCGGTAATTCGGATTATATATTAGGTGGCAAGGGTAGCATATTTCAGCCTGTTAAGGCCGACCGTTTGCTGCACGACCATGATACTATAAAGCTGGCCGGCATGCAGGTCGTCCTGTTGCATCATCCCGGCCATACAAAAGGCGCAAGCAGCTTTGTCTTTGATGTTAAAGACGAAAACCGCTGCTACCATGTAGCGATCGTCAATATGCCCACTATTCTCGACGGGGTAACACCAGCTATGGCTACGTATCCTGATGTAAGTAAAGATTATGCCTACACGTTTGATGCATTGAGAAAATTACAGTTTGATATTTGGCTCTCCTCCCATGCCAGCCAGTTCGGTCTTCATAAGAAACGCAAGCCCGGCGATGCATATCGCCCGGAAGCATTCATTGACCGGCAGGGATATGATTCGCTAATCGATGATCTATACAATAAATACCTGGAAAGATTTGGCGGTCTTATCACCACTGCCCTTTACAACACTGCCCCAGCACAGAAAGACGCCACGTTAACAATAACGATGCCGGCAGCAGGCAAATTCCATAAGGGCAAACCTGCGGGTAAAGGTTGGATAAATTTGCTGGATACCACGCTATTGAATGCCGAAGTTCAATACTGGCAGTTGAACAATGGCGTTCTACATGGCGAAAGCAAGGGACAGGATCAGCATCATTATGCCTATACCAAAAAAATCTACAAGGATTTTGAGCTGAACGTGCTGATTAAAATGACGGGTAACGATGAGGCAAACTCTGGTGTTTGTATCCGGATACATCCGACCAGTTTCGATATTGTACCCGGCTACCAGATAGACATGGGTAAAGGTTACTGGGGGTCGCTTTGGGAAGAGCTCCGCGCACAAATGGTTCAAAAATACCCAGATTCGTTAGCTGCAAAAGTTGTGAAAGCCAATGAATGGAACCATTATTATATCATTGCAAAAGACCACCACATACAGGCATGGCTGAACGGCGTTAAAACGATCGACATTATTCACGGCGAAGGCTATTTAGACGGCAATATAGGCCTCCAGCTTTGCCACGGCAGGCAGAGATATACGGTTATCAACGTGAAAGCGATGTTTGTAAGAGAACTTTAGAGTTGGCAATTAAGTCTCTAACAAGGAATGGGATTTAATCTCCGGCTTGTACAAAATTCATCAAAGTTTTCTATTGGAAGTTTTTAAAGTTTCGCTTTGATAGATTTGGGACTTTGAACGATTCTTTGCCTAAACCAAATTGCTATATGAAAAAACTTACAATGCTCCTGAGGGGTCATCATATCCTTTTACTCCTTCCGTTAACCCTGTTCACTTACACTTTATCGTATACCCAGACAATTATTATCGGAAATGCATCCGGCGATATTAACAAACTTCCTGCAGGCCGGTCTTTTACGGCGAATGTCCCGCTTATCGTGATCGGCAGACTTCCCTTAACGAGTGATCTATAGTCAGTATCCGGGGCCGGCGCTGGCAGTAATGGTCAGTTTGGCCGGAGCTAAACTCAATAACATTTCAAACTAAAATCATGAAGAAATGAAAGGTATTTCGTCGTATACACGTATTGCTTCGGGTATTGTCATAGTACTTTTTTGTGCTTTAACCACATTCGCAGCAAGCGGCAAAAATGAAAATAGGACAGGGCCTGCTTTCAGGCTTCCGAAAAAAGCGAAAACAAACCGCCATGTTATTGCAAAAACAGTAACAGGTAAAGTAACAAACAATACGGGAGAGGCGCTGATTGGTGTAAGCGTTTTGGAGCAAGGTACTTCAACCGGTGCTGTTACCAACCAGGAGGGTAACTATAGCATTGCCGTGGCGGGAAACAATTCGGTACTGATGTTTCAACATGTAGGGTACGGCATAAAAGCCGAAACGGTAGGCGCCCGCACGGTGATAAACGTAGTACTGCAAACCCAGGCGAAGGAGATGAGTGAAGTTGTGGTAACCGCTTTGGGTATAAGAAAGGAAGCAAGAAAACTGGGTTTCGCGGTCTCTACCGTACAAGTAGATGACATCACCCGGAACCGCACTACCAACGTGATGAAGTCTTTGGAGGGTAAAGTAGCAGGTTTGGAAATTGCTCCGCCCACCGCGGGTGCAGATGCAAGTACACGGATCCGTTTGCGTGGGCAGTCGGGTTTTAATGGTCAAACCAACTCCCCTTTAATTGTTATTAACGGCCTTCCTATGGATCAGGGTTCGCGTAGTGCCGAGGGCGGTGGAACTGTCTCCGCCCAGACCGATCAGGGCGACAACCTGTCAAATATCAACCAGGATGATATCGAATCAATGACGGTGCTGAAAGGTGCAACAGCCGCTGCGCTGTACGGTTCGAGGGCTTCCAATGGCGCCATAATTATCACCACCAAAAGTGGCGCTAAAAATTCGAAATTGAGCGTGGAAATCAATTCCAGCTTTGCCGCTGATGAAATATTGGATTTTACCGATTACCAAACCGAATACGGCACCGGCTCTAAGGGCGTCCGTCCTTCCTCGCAGGCCACTGCACAATCATTTGGTAATCTTTCCTGGGGCGAAAAATATGACGGCGTCCCTACTTATCAGTATGACGGCGTTCAAAGGCCTTATGTTCCTGACAAAAACCGCATGAAGGAATTTTACAACACCGGAACTTCCTATACCAATACCATAGCGGTTTCCGGAGGTAACGCTTCAACCAGCTACCGTGTATCATTTTCAAACCAGGATGTTAAGGGTATTTCCCCTGGTAATACATATCATAAAAAGATCTTTAACCTGGGGCTTAACAGCAAGGTTACTAATAAGCTGACGCTTCAAACGAATATTAACTATACCCACGAGGAAAATAATAATCCTCCGCTGGTTGGCGCTCAGGGTATCGGGTTTTCCAGTTTCCTTAACCGT
>Ga0105237_10001666_pt1 | contig 28772 bp, 28 predicted proteins | sample KBSC24metaG_FD_81520 | JGI IMG/M metagenome (GOLD analysis project Ga0105237, IMG submission 81520) | Corn rhizosphere microbial communities from Kellogg Biological Station, Michigan, USA - KBS C2-4 metaG | ecosystem: Host-associated > Plants > Roots > Rhizosphere > Soil | place: Michigan, USA... | reverse complement strand
TCCTGGGGGGCCACGATTTTTAACGACCGGGGCACGCGGGCGGAAGAGTCACTGGGATTTGTAGATGTCTCTTATACCCGCCGTTTTACCGGCGATAAGGTGCTCCGGTGGCGGACCTATTATGACGCCTACCGGTACCGGGGAATCTACCGGCGCGACCTTGAGGGAGAAGTTGAGGACAATCAGGAACGCGACTACGGCGACTGGCTTGGCTCGGAAGTTACGTACCGGTTTCCGTTCCTAGGTCCTGGGTCGCTCACGGTGGGAGCCGAAGGCAAAGTCGATCTGCGCACGATGCAAAACGTCTATGACATCGAGCCCGTGAAGCTGGAGCGATTGAACGTAAATCAGCGCGATAAATATGCCGGGCTATTCGCTCAGCAGGAATGGGCGTTCGGCTCACGTTGGAAGTTCGACATAGGGGGCCGATTCGATGCTTCGGGATACCGGCAGAACTTCGTTTCTCCACGCGCGGCGCTCATTTATCAACCCTCGCAGCAGACTACTTATAAATTTCTTTTCGGGCGCGCCTTCCGAAATCCAAGCGCGTACGAAATGTTCTTCGACGATGGCGGGCTTTCGGCCGTGGCGAATCCCTCACTCAAACCGGAGACGGCGAATACGTATGAAGTGGTGTACGAGCGCGGATGGAATCGCGACTGGAAAACGAATCTTTCCGTTTACCGCTATGACCTGAGCAATGTCATTTCAGGCACCTACACTACCGACGGCCTTTGGCAATATGTGAACACCAGTGAAGTCCGCGCTTCAGGTATCGAAGCAGAAGTCAGCGGCCGTTTGTTCTCGACAGTCGATTTGCTGGCGAGCGTGGCGATTCAGAGAGCAACCGCCTTGGATCGCGCGCTATTGACGAACTCGCCCGGTACGCTTGGCAAGCTGCGGATAAGCCTGCCGGTGATCAAACGCCGATTTGCACTCAGTGGGGGACTGATCTACATCAGTGAGCGGCGTACGAGCGCCCAGGCGCAGGTACCGTCGGTATTCCTACCGGATTTAACTTTCAGCTCCTCAAAGTTGATTCACAACTTTTCGTTTTCGTCCGGAATCAGAAATCTGTTCAACGCGGGGTATAAGGATCCTATCGCGCTGGTGGGTTCGGCGGACACAATCACGAGGAGCGGTAGAACCGCTTTTCTGACTGTGCGATGGCACGGGATCGACTAACGCGCTTATGCGACGCCTGCGGCGGCTTTGCGAGCCTCGGCTGCGTCATAGCTCTCGCCGTATATGGACGGTACCTTCGCTCCCATAGGCCGGAGGTATGTCGATAACTGCCCCCGATGATGAATGGTGTGATTCATGGTGAACTGTGCGTAGACAATGGCGGGGAATTGGAAGTATCCGCGAAAATCGATCACTTTCAAGAGTTGATCGGCGGATAATTGGGAGACCCGAGCTATATTGGCGTTGAACGTTTCCTCGTACCAGCGCGCGACTTCGGCTGAGTTGTTGAGCGGCTCCGGCTTGGGCAGGCTGAAGTTGAAGACACCGGAAGCAATCCCGTCAAGGAACATATTGTCCGCCGCTACGATGTGGCGGGCCAGTTCCAGGGCCGACATGGAAGCCGGGTCCGGCCGGTAGTCGCCTTTATCGAGTGGAATCGCTTCGATTATCTTCTTTGTCACCCCGTATTCATTCTTGAGGGTAGGCAGAAACATTTGGAGTAGGAAGGTAGCTTGTTCGGGAGTCATAGTCATCAGCGTTGATGCTTCCAGGAGTGCCGACGATTCTAAAATCTATCGATGGCGAACAAAAGGCGAATATGGTAGAATTCCTGATGTCCGAATTTCCACAAGGAGAACAAAATGAAAATCAGTGATGCACTACTTCCCGAATTTGACCAGGAAACGGTGAACACTCGAAAAACCCTGGAACGCGTCCCAATGGAAAAGTATGACTGGGCGCCGCATGCGAAATCGATGCCCATTGGCAAATTGGCAACTCATCTGGCGACCCTGAGCGAGTGGATGACCATCACTATCGATCAGGATTCGCTGGATCTCCATCCGCCGGGCGGCGCGCCGTTTACGATGCCGGTTCCAAAGACTAGCGAAGAACTGCTGAAGTTTCACGACGACGGCGTGGCGAAGGCCCGCGCATCACTGGCCGCGGCGAGTGACGAGGTTCTGATGAAGCCGTGGACATTACTATCAGGCGGCCAGGATTTATTTACCATGCCGAAGGTGGTGGTGATCCGAAGTTTTGTGATGAATCATATTGTCCACCATAGGGCTCAATTGGGTGTATATTTGCGTTTGAACGATATTCCCGTACCATCGATCTACGGTCCGTCGGCGGATGAAGGCGGGATGTAGGAATCTAAGCCGGGTAACAGGCCGTAATCTGGATTAAGAACGTGCCCTCTTGCGTCCCGGGGGGGGGGGGCACGTTTATTTTTTGCCGGCTACTCAAGCACTGAATACAGATCTTACAAACACGATCCGCAGGTGCATTTTCTTCAAAATCCGTCATGGAAACAAAACGGGAGCCGGGCCAAATGCCACACAACGAGAGGCGGTCGCCCACACTCTTTTTGAGGTGAATTTTTTCCAGATGGGATGGAGCGAGTTTCAATGGTCACCTCCAACTCCAGGATCGGATTACGATGGCCTCGCGCGGGGCGGGGTTACCAGCGGATCTTCCCCGGAAAGAATTCGGCCACCAGTTCTTCGTAGAAGGGGCGGAGCTTTGCCAATTCGGGCCGCGTGTCGGCTTTCGAGTAGAGGTCGTAGGGGTTGAACTTTTTCACCCACTCGAACATCTCACGATCCTTCTCATCGAACAGATATTGATAAGCGCCTTCACGGTGGCCCGGGTAGAAAGAGTGATAGCGGATCATGTACTGCGCGGGCTGAGGAAGATAATTTTTCGTCACGTGATAGAGGTACTCGTCATGGCCCCAGGAGAGATCCACCTTTGACATGCCGCAATTGGGCTCATAAATACCGAGCGGGGTCTGGTAGCGGGGATCGCTTGAGTCCGGGTTGGCGGCGAAGAATTGATGGAAGACGATTTTATCGGAGTACGCGCACCCAACCGGAAATGTATCGCCGACAACGGCCCACTGCGGCTCGCCCCAGAGGCAGAGCACCTTGCCGAGGTCATGAATTAGGCCGGTGAGAATCATCCAGCGCGGATGCCCATCGCGGCGGATCGCCTCGGCGGCTTGCAGATTATGCTCAATTTGTGAGAGATCAGTATCGGGGTCGCTGTCGTCCACCAGCGTGTTGAGAAACTCCATTGCTTCCCAGATGCCCATCTCGCACTTGTTCAGTCCGGCGTATTGCGCGTGCTTTGCGAGAACGAATTCGCGCGTCTGATTGGCGTGGTTCAGCCGATAGAACTCGCGGACGACTGGCGGCGTGTGGTCATCATAGGTGCGGAATTGCTCCGTGGCACGGTTGGGGTCGTAACGGTCCTTGACAAAATCGTCCCACTGTTCAAGCTTTTCGAGAGGTCCATTTGTTGTTATCGCGTTCATGTTAATATCCCCATCTCCACAGATTAGCGCCCGCCGTGTAACCGGCTCCGACGGCCGCAAATAGCACCAGGTCGCCTTTCCTTAGTTTGCCACTTTCGAGCGCGTCGCGCGTGGCGAGGGGAATGGTGGCAGCGGTGGTGTTTCCGTACTTGTCGATGTTGACGATCGTGCGGTCAAGAATGCCCATGCGCTCAGCCACGGCGTGAATGATGCGCCGGTTGGCCTGGTGAGGGATGAGCCATCCGACGTCGGCGGCCGTGTAGTTGTGGCGCGCCAGCAGGTCGTTGCAAAGCTCTTCCAACTTGCGGACCGCGTAGCGGAACACCTGCTGCCCATCCTGTTTCACATAATGCAAACGTTTCTCAATCGTCTCGCAACTTGCCGGGAGGCGGCTGCCGCCGGCGGGCATCTTCAGATAGTCTCCGCCGGAGCCGTCGATGGAGTTGTTGAATCCGATGAAGCCGGCGTCCTCGCCATCTTCGGCTGCTTCCAGAATCATGGCTCCAGCTCCGTCGCCGAATAGCACGCAAGTGGCGCGATCTTTATAATCGATGATGCGCGACATGGTGTCCGAGCCGATCACCATCACTTTCTTGTGCGTCCCGGAGGCGATGAAGTGCGCTCCCGTGGTCAATCCGTAGACGAAGCCCGAACATGCCGCGACAAGATCGAACCCCCACGCCTTTTTCGCGCCGAGCCGGTCCTGCACGAGGCAAGCGGTGGATGGAAACAGCATGTCGGGCGTGACCGTGCACACGAGGATCGCATCCAGTTCGTCCGCGTCGATGCCACGATTCGCCAGGGCAATTCTGGCCGCTTCGATAGCCATGTCGGACGTGGCGATTTCGGGCGGCGCGATATGACGCTCGCTGATGCCAGTTCGATCGCGTATCCATTGATCGCTGGTGTCTACTATTTTGCTCAGGTCATCGTTGGTTAGCACACGGTCAGGCACATAGCAGCCGAGTGCGGTGATCTTTGCTGTCAGCAAGTATCCTCCAGTCAAAAATTAACCTCTCAGGCGCGAGCCTAGCACGCCGGACCGAGCAGTTACTTCCGTTGTCGAGATCCGCGGCCGGTCCTTTACGGGCTCATAACGCCGCGGCAGCCTGAAGGTGTACTCTTGCTATGTTACATTCGACACTAGTGCAAGTCGAGAGCGCACTGTTTTTCGAGAGTCCGGAGCAGATCTATGAACGCGTGTTCCGGTTGATTAAACCGCGAACAGCGCCGCCTGGATTTCGAATATCATTTCGGCGTTTTGCCAATGCGAACAGCAATATTCGCCTTGAGGCTGGCCGCATCGACGTGAAGATCACCGACTTGCTGGAGCGCGCGCCCGCGCCCGTGATGGAGTCCCTGGCCTGGATCCTTTTGTGCAAGCTCTACCGCAAACCGATTCCGGACATTTACAATCATCGCTACCGGCTGTACCTGAACCGGAAGGACGTCCGGGGGAATTTGAACTTGCTGCGCCAGGTACGCGGTCGCAAATGGATTTCTGGCGGGCGAGGGAAATGCTTCGATCTGCAGGAAATCTTCGAAGACCTAAATATGCGGCACTTTCACGGTCTCATGGCCAGACCGGAACTTGGGTGGAGCCGCCGCCCTTCGCGAACCATTCTCGGGCACTACGATCCCTCGCATAATGCCATTGTGCTGAGCAGCGTGATGGACCGCGCGGAAGTACCGAAGCTTGTAGTGGAATACGTGATGTTTCATGAAATGCTACATCTTCGGCATCCCGTTGAGCATCGCGGGGTGAGACGGTGTGTCCACACGGCTGAGTTCCGCGCGGCTGAAAAAGAATTTCCCAAGCTCGCCGAGGCCAAGCTGTTATTGAAAACGCTCGCATGAAAATCCGACCCTTCCTTTTTCTCGCAGCCTTTGTTGGTGTCTTTTGTGCTGTACCTGCTGGAGCCACGGACAAGACCGGTGGCTTGGCGCCGGGAAAACGGCCGGATACCGCGCTGTATGGGTCGGTGTTGCAGAAGTATGTGAAAGACGACGGACGCGTGGACTATGCGCGGCTCAAGTCGGACATTGCGCCGCTGGCAGGATTCGTCCTTCAGTTGAGCGCGGTGAGTCCGGATAGTCATCCGGGGCTGTTTCCAACCCGGGACTCACAGCTCGCCTATTGGATCAATGCCTACAATGCACTAGTACTATACAACTTCGCCAGGGAGTACCCCGAGAAACGTGACCGGTTAAACACGATTCCAGGGAAATTCTCGTTTTTTTACCGGATCAAGAACAAAGTGGGGGGCAAGGACCGGACGTTGGACGATATTGAAGTTAATAGTATCCGGAAGGCGTTTCGGGAGCCACGGGTTCACTTCGCTTTGGTATGTGCGTCGGCGAGCTGCCCTTGGTTGTCGAGGACCGCCTACGAACCAGAACAGCTAAACGCCCGGCTGGAGGAAGAAGCGCAGCGATATTTCCAGCAGGCTCGAAACTTTCGGATGGATGAGAGGCGGCATGAAGTGACTTTGCCCAGAATTCTGGAATGGTTCAAAGAGGATTTTGGTACTACGCCGGAAAATGTGCTTGGATTCGTTGCGAAGTACCGGCCGGCGGAAGCCGAGAAATTTCTCCACGGCGGATGGAGAATCAATTATTTCGACTATGACTGGTCGCCAAACGACCCGCGTTAAAGGCGGCCTTGCGATTTACGCCTGGCCGGGAGAAGCGACCAGCAGCGAACGGCTTTGATCGAGGGTGGAGATCAGCTTGCGAACTTCTACGGGTCCGAATCCGAACGTGTGCATAACCAACCGGCATTCGACAGCAGCGAGAGCGAAGGAAAAAGTGATCCGCTGTTTTACGAGAGTTGTTAATACTTCCGAGCGATCCTCAGTGGAATGCGATGCCATCAGCTTGGCGCAAAAATGCAAACGATTGAAATCCCGTACCAGGCTGCGCAGATAAGCGCGGAAGATCCGGCGGCGCTCGGCGCGCAGAGTAGAGCTGATTTTCGCGTCGAAGCCCGATTGACCTGCCAGGAACGCGTAGTCTTCTTCAGCTAGCAAGCGAGTCATTGGGCGGTACTTGGCGACGGAGAACTCTTCCAACCACATTGGGTCGAAGGTGGAAACTGTTTTGCGGGCAAACAACTCCCGCAGCAGATAGCCGAACAAGGCAACCATCGCGACGATAGAGAGCAGTAGTGTTAGTAGCACGATCTTAATCCTATTCCAGGATTTCTTCAGTCTTTAACAGAGTACGGGAAACAGGCAAAAGAATCAACAATTTATTTACAATTCGTGTACTGACTTGCGGAAGGGAAAACCCTTAGTGCTCACTTAGTCCTTGGCCGAATTGAGCAAAGCGGTGTTGATCGAGTTCAATTGAGCCAACAGGCGCTGCTCTTCGTCGCGATTCCAACTGTGACCAACGGTCACTGGAACCGCCTCGCCTTTCTGATTGAGCCAGATCAGCCAAGTGCCGGTGCAGAGCGCGACGACAATGAAGAGACTGCTGTTCGCAACCGGACCAGCACTTAACCCGAAGATCGTCACCCCCACAAAAGCCGCCGTTTTTACGAGAAAAAATACAGCGAATAGGCAACAGTGGAGCACCGTGTTTCTCTTCAGGACGATGGGAAACCAAACCAGAAACGCGGTGATCGCGAGAAGAAAAAATAGCAGGCTGCCTGTAACGAAGCGGGATAGCAGAAGGAGACTATGCAGGAGGCGATATTGAACTTCCGGGTGCTGAGTACCAGCGGAGGACAGAATGGCTGATACGACCAGGGATAGTACCATCGCTATGAAAATGGATTTTCGGCCCCAGTTCGCGATCGCCGGATGGCTCTTCAGTACCATTCCGTAAACTTCCAGAACCGCCAGCATAGAAAGTAACCAGGTTAATGGTTCGGAGACGAAATAGATCCAGGCGTAAAGATTGGAACCATTCGGAATGAGAAGGAGTAGAAGAATGCGAAGAGTTTCGACAGCCAGATATCCGGCAAACCACTGATACGTTCGCCAAAGACCGGACACAACCAGTTTCGCGGACAGCGTCGCGAACCCAATGAGAGGCAAAAACCTAAGCCATTCATTGGTCTTTGCCAGCGAAGTCGTCATATAAGATTAAGAGCCTACCAATGAGTTTATCATCGGCAGGCCCAGATCTTGGTATTAATCAATCCCTGAAAGAACAATCAGAGAGATATCTAGCGGACATTGTCGCAAGGGAAGCACGAAGGGATGGCGACTGCGCTCGCGGTTGCGGCAACTCCAACAAACTGAAGGGCGAGAACGATGACAAACAGAGCTTTTTTCATGTATTTTCCTTTTCCGTGGCCGGCTTGGCACCGTCCTGGTATGAATGGAGCTTACGGCGCAAACGGGGTTAGAGGGAGATATGTCCGGGACTTTTCTGTGAGTGGAACTTCACCAGGACTTTTTCCAATCGCTCCCCGCCTTTGCGCGGGCGATTGGAACAAATTTTGTTGTATCATCTTAGCTAGGATTTGTCCGATGAGTGCGCTTGTACCTAAGGGGATCCTCGAACGTGGCGCCGCCAATGACCTATGGCGTCACACTCTGTCGCAGATTCCTGCTGTTTTCGGTCGAATGGTCTATCTGGCGGGTTTGCGCAATGGGCGCGGTCGCTACGAGCACCACGGCCTCGCCCTTATTTTCGATGAGAATGAAGCAGATAAGGCCATGCGCAAGACGCACATCGATGCGTTCAACACGTGGTTGAATTTCTCGCTGGAACAACAGAAGGCCGACCTGGACCTCTACCTGGCAGGCGACGGACCGGATCGCGGGAAAACAGTCGAATTTTGGATTCGCACAGAAAAGTACCGCTTCATTCTCCCCGCTTCAGCGCGGGAGATGGAAAAGAAGCTGTTCCTCGCCGATATCGAGTCGCTTTTGCGGACGATTGCTAACGAATACGGCGTCTCTTGTTCTGATCCAGACGCATAGCTACGCCGACAATCTGGCCTACGACATCGATTTCGTCCGGATACACGTACACTTCAGGATCAGATTGCGAATCGGGATGGGGCATTACCGTTAACTGGTTGCCCTTCAGGCTGCACCATCCGAACGCATATCCGTCCCTATGCTCGAGAAAGTAAATTGGACGCTCCGCCTGGCTCGTCCAACCGGTGGTGATAATTTTCCTCTTGGATTCATCGATCAGCACAAGCGATCCAGGCGCGATTTGCGGGTGCATCGACCAGTCCTCCGTGCCGATGAACGCGTAGCGGTGATCTTTCAAATCAATCCCATTGAGAAGCATTATGGGTAGCTTGCCCCATTTTTGAATGACGCGGCTCAAATAGGTGGTTTTCCTCAAATCGATTCCGGGGTCCAGGGTCATTGGCATCTGAACCTGACCGTGACCGTTTGCCTGGAATCCGATTATGTGCGTCTTGGTGATCTCCACACTGGCCGCGTCGGAGGGGATGAGCGACACGTCAACCCCGTACCAGTCAAGCACTTCCATAATGTCTAAACGATAAATGGCGCAGAGCGAATAGAGTCTGTAAATAGTGGGGACTGTTCCTTTATTTTCGATGTCAGCCAGACGGCTGAGCGCAATGATGTACTCGTCGTTTTTCCGACGTGCCGCAATCTGCAGACTCGCGTCTTCGACATCGCGGTATCTGAGATTCAGCTCTTCCCGCTTTTTCTTTAACTTCTGCCCAGCTTCTTCAACGATGGATTGAATCATTCCAGCCTGCAACAAGAGTCTTCGCCAGCGTTGAAATCTGCACGGCAAAGGGACAGCCCTGTTCTGGTCTAGAATTATAGCGATGGACGGGACATCAGAGCAAGGGTGTCATTCAGTCTTGTTCTGATTTCAGAACAAGAGCGGCGGGCGGAGGCGAATTTTGAAAATCGTAGTCGGAATTAGCGGGGCGAGCGGTTCTATTTACGGTTATCGCCTGCTGGAGAAGCTTCGCGACGCTCCGAACGTCGAAACTCATCTCATTCTCACGCGCTCTGGTGAAAAGACGAGCCATCTAGAACTTGGAAAAAAGGCCGCCGACTGGAAAAGTCTATCAGATTTCTCCTACCCCTTGGAAGATATAGCCTGCCGTCTGGCGAGCGGGAGCTTCCAGACCGATGGCATGGTGATCGCACCATGCTCTATCCATTCCATGTCGGCAATTGCGGCAGGAATCTCTTCCAATCTTTTGATTCGCGCCGCCGATGTCGCATTGAAAGAGCGGCGGAAGCTGATTCTGATGGTTCGCGAGTCGCCGCTCCACCTCGGCCACCTCCGAACGATGGTGGCGCTTAGCGAAATGGGAGCGATTATTGCGCCGCCGATGCCCGGCTTTTATTGCAATCCTGAAACGATTGAAGATTTGGTAGACCATAGTGTCGACCGAGTACTAGACCTTCTAGGCATTCCGTCCTTATCTACACGGCGTTGGGATGGTCCCGCGTTACAATCCTAGGGTGATTCGAAAAGTAAGAACGGCGGCGTTTCAAGGTGAGAAGGGAGCGTTCAGCCAAGTGGCTGTGAAAAATCTGCTGGGTGACCGCGTGGAGCCGGTGCCCTTTCAGCGTTTTGAAGAAGTCTTCCATGCGCTGGCTACCGGAAAAGTGGACGCGGCTGTGATTCCGATCGAGAATACGCTGCATGGGTCGGTACATGAGAACTACGACCATCTGTTGAATTTCGATCTGCCAATCATCGGAGAAACCAATGTCCGCATCTCGCACAGCCTGATTGCGCATCCTGGCGTGAAGTTTAAGCAGATCCGGCGAGTCTACTCGCATCCGGTGGCGCTCAACCAGTGCCTGAATTTCTTCACCGCTAATCCCCAACTCGAGAGCGCGACATACTACGACACGGCCGGCAGCGTGAAGATGCTGATGAAAGAAAAACTTCTCGATGCTGCTGCTATCGCGTCATCGGCGGCGGCGGAAATCTACGGCGCGCATATTCTGAAACGCAATCTCGAAGACGACCGGGGGAATTTCACTCGATTTTTTCTGCTGACGCGGCCCGGCGAGCAAATCGCCCAGAAGCCGACGAAGGAGTGGAAGACAACTTTGGTGTTTACGACGCGCAATGTTCCGGGAACGCTGTTCCGGGCGCTTAGTACCTTCGCGCTCAGGGATATCAGTCTGGGGAAAATCGAATCGCGGCCGCTACGCGGCAAACCTTGGGAATATCTTTTCTATTTGGATTTCCTGGGCAATGTCGACGATGCGAATTGCCAGAAAGCGTTGGGCCATCTGGCTGAGATGGCCGATATGTTGCGAGTACTAGGCTCGTATCCAAAAGGGGCCTAGAACCGCGGGGAAGTTCGTCCTATTTGGCACGGATTCGGATTTCTCCACGGTACGCGTCCACTGTCAGCGATGGCCCGCCGCCGTTCACCGAACCATGAAGCTTCTCGCCGCGATTCGCCGTGCCAGTGACCAGCGGGAAGTCCGAATGAATCGACGCATGCCGGCCGAGGTCTGTCTCCAGATCGAACCGGGCACTGGTTGGCATCGACAGTTCGATTGTCCCGCGATGCGTGGTCACGCTACTGTTCCCGGTGAACGATGCAAACTCGACCTGGATATTGCCGCGATGCGTGTCGACGCGCAACGGCCCACCGAGGCCACGCACGTGAGCGGTTCCACTATGGGTTTCCAGATCGAGCGCGCCTTGCATATCGGAGATTTCAGTCTCGGACCGGTGGTCGCGAACGGTGAGGCGCGCCGTGCGCGGCATGCGAATGGTGTATCGCACTTCCGGGTTGCTGCCGCTATCGGAGGAGCAGCACCAGTTGAAATCCGGGTACTTCGTTCGAATGTGGACGGAGTCCGGCGAGGAGTCGATCACCACTTCCGTACCCTCGAAACGCCGGAGGTCCATGGAAGTGCCGGTCTCGGCTTCAATGCGGGCCTGTATTTCCACTGTGGGCTGGTCCCAGGTCGAGACCCGGATTGAACCTTTATGCGTTTCGATCGCTACGGCGCCATTGGCGCTCAAGGCGATCATCCTGTTCACATCCTTGTAGTCCGCTGCAAAGACAGTAGCAGATAAAGTCAGTCCGAGGGCAATAGCGCGCATAATCGATCTCCTGAGGAGAATACGCAGTCTACGCGAAAACGTTTCCATACGCGACTGAACATGCTGCGATGGCAACTAGCGCCTGGCGACGGGGATCACCATCTTCGTTGCAGTATGCGTGGGAGAAAAGGCGCAGACTTTCACGTCGACAAGTCCCGCGGCCTTAGCCGCCGCCATGACCTCCGCTTCCTTAATCTCCTGGCGGCCTTTGGGATATACGACCCACAGGGCGCCGGCGGGTTGGATGGCTGCCATGGCCATTTCAATCTTCGGAAGGTCTTCCTTCGATGCGATTCCGAGGAAGACAATGTCCGCCTCCTTTCTTACGAATGCGCCGGCCAACGATCGCAACGAGGCGGAGAACTCGTCGTCCGCTATTCCGGAGAGCGCGATACGCAGCCCGGCCTTTACGCCGAGTTTGTCGAACAGCGATGGCGGATGCTGAATTTTCTGCATCCATTTACGCGAGGTTGCGCCAAGATCGAATTTCGCCTCGCCGCCTGCGAATTGAATCGTGAGATGAGAGTCGTCGGCGGTGATTTTGCGGATATCGCTGAAAGGAATCTTTAGGCGGAAGTCGCCGCGAAAGAGCACGTAGTCGGTTTCCAGCAGGGCTTTGCCTTGCGAACGGTGTCCGTCGAACTCTGCGGTGCACATGGCTTCCGCGCCCATTTCAGTCCCTCAAGCTTTCCAGTAATTGTACTCCCATTCGCATGTCGCGTAGTTTTTGCTGATGATCTTCGATTTCTCTTTCGACGTTCATGGGACCGCGAAAACCGATCTCCTTCAGTTTTGCGACGAAACGTTCCATGCCGACTGCCCCCTGCCCTAGTGGCTGCTCGACGCCGAGTGCTCCGGTAACATTTTTCGGCGGCCAGTCACCGTCTTTCGCATGCACGGAGATCACGTGTGGCGCCAGCAGGCTGAGTGCTTCAATCGGGTCGTCGCTGCCGTACATGATGAGATTGGCCGGGTCGAAATTGATGCCGAGATTCGCGCGCCCGACATCTTTAAAGAACGCCAGTAGGACATGGGCCGGTTCCTGGCCGGTTTCGAGCGCGAACGTCTGGCCGTGCCGGGCGGCATGATCGCAGATCCGCTGGACGATTTTCCGGACGGCAATGTAGTCCGGATGAGCAACGTCCTCGGGTACGAAGCCGACGTGGCAGGCGATGCTCTTGACTCCCAGCGCCGCGGCGAAATCGCTCACCTCGAGCGTCCGTGCTTCGCGCGCCGTGCGGGTAGCTCGCGGAATGAAGCCGACGGTCTGTTCTACAGTCGGAATGTCCGCGTAACTCTCGCCGTCGTAGGTACAGAAAACGGTGACCAGTTTGAAGTCCTCGGCTTGCAGGACGGCTCGCCATTTCGCCGCTTCTCCCTCGAGCACGAGCGTTCCGGGTATGGCAAGCTGACCGCAGGATACGCCCAGCGACTTTACTTCGCGGACGGTCTCCAGCGGGTCGCGCCCCGCCCAGAACATTGCACCGACCTCCAGGCTTTTCAATTGTGGCATTCCACTTTTTCTCCGTTTTTCTCACGTGCGGCCGCCATGGTGAGTGTCAGTTTGACGGCCGTCGCGGAATCCTCCGGCGGACAGAGCGCCGGCTTCGCGCCCGTTTCACAGCACTGCAGAAAATAATCCAACTCCGCTTCGAAGCCATCCTGTTCGGGCAATTTCAGCGGCTCTGCTTCACCGTCTGCGCGGTACATCGTCACGTCGCCTGGCGGAAAATTGAACTCGAATGTCGCGCCGTCGGTAACGATCGTATATTGCATAGAAAACGGGTACGACTTCTTGTGATGCCAGCCGCCTGTTACTACCACCGACGGAATATCGGCGTAGTGCAGGTTCGCGGTGACAGAGTCGATGCCTCCGGCGAGATCTTCATAACCTGTGGCTGACACGAATTCGGGCCGGCCGAAGAGTTTGAGACAAAAATCGACGTCGTGGATGAGCAGATCGAATACGCCTCCGCCGCTTTGCGAGGGCTCAGCCAACCACGCGCTCCAGGCTGGCGCGGCGCAGCGCCTTCGGAACAACGCCGCCCGCACTTTGCCGTATTCGCCGGAGCCGAGGGCATCGGCGACAGCGCGATAAGCGGGTATGAAGCGCAAAACCTGCGCCACCATGAGGATTCTTCTTTGCCGCGTTGCTTCGGCGATTAAATGATCGCACTCCTGCCCACTTAGCGCCATTGGTTTTTCAACCAGCACGTGCTTCCCTGCCTGCAACGCCGCCAGCGCGGTTGCCGCATGGAGACCCGTGGGCAGGCAGATGTCGACTGCGTCGATATCGGAATCGGCAATCAGGGCCTCGGCGGTCCGATACTTCTTCATTTTTGAAAAGTCGAGTTTCTCGCCCGCGCCACCCAAATTACCACCGACTTCGCTCAAATCACCGGTGAGTTTCTTCTCATTATTGCTCGAAACGGCGGTTATTTCTGCGCGCCGAATGTCCCTCCATGCCTTGAGGTGCGTGCTGCCCATGAACCCGAGGCCGATGACGCCGATTCGCATAGAACCCGCTATGGTAGCACTGAGGACCCGGCTGGTTTTCCGTTTGACCGCCAGGCGATATTCAGCAGCGCCGGCGCCACCATGGTGGTTGCGACAGCCATGAAAACGACCACGGCGAAGAGATCCTTCGAGATAACGCCAAAGCTTGCGCCGATCTGCGCCACCACCATGCCGACTTCGCCCCGCGGGACCATGCCGGCTCCGATGCGGAACATATCAGAGCGTCCGAGTTTCCAGGCTCCCAGGCCACAGCCGATCATTTTGGAGATGATGGCGACGGCGAGAATCACTAGAGCAAGAATGATGGTGTTTTGTTTTGCGAAGACCGATATATCGAGATTCAAACCGATGCCGGCGAGAAAGAAGGGCGTGAGGAATTCCGACACGCCCGCGCTCAAAACGTGCACGCGGACCGACACAGTTTCAGACAGCGTCATGCCGGCAAGAAACGCGCCGATGATTGCCGCAACGCCCGCGTATTGCGCCAGCAATGACAATCCGAGCAGCATCACCAGCGCCAGATGGAACTGAAGCTCGCTGGCATGAAGACGTTTTTCCAGCAGCGGAATCACATGCCCCGTCGCCCGCGCGCCGAAGCGCACTACCAGGAACATGAATCCGATAGCCAGGAGGGCGGTTCCACCAAGTTCCAGGTAATTGATTTGGCCCTTCCTAACACCGCTAACGGTGGCGAGAATCAGCAATCCAAGCACGTCGTCAATCACCGCCGCGGCGAGAATGACGCGGCTCGCTCTCTCCTGCAGCAACTTTCTTTCGGCCAGCACCCGCGCAGTGATGCCGACGCTGGTGGCCACCATGGCCGCCCCTACAAATAGCGATTCGATGCGCGAGGCTCCGGTGTAAGCCAGCACCGCCCAACCGCCGGCGAAGGGAACCAGGACACCGAGCACCGCGACGAGAGTGGCGATGGGTCCAACTCTGATGAGTTCTGAAGCCTTGACTTCGAGACCTACGCGGAACAAGAGGAAGAGGACACCGATCTGCGCGAGCGCCGTGAGCAGTTCGTTGGGCTCCACGAGTTTCAGGACACCGGGTCCGAGCACAACTCCGGCCAGGATCTCGCCGGCGATTCCGGGCTGTCCCATCCATTCGAACAGTTCCGCGACTATCTTTGCGGCGGTGAAAATCAGGAATAACGATAGCAGCAATGTGCCAGCGTCGTGCATGTAATACTCACTGTACCGTGACCCTGATTTTTTCGGTCCTGATATTTCTTTGGCTCCTACTGCCGTCCTCAGGCAGAGGCGAAACAAATCTTGCGGTGCAGGCCCGGACGATTCTGCGGAAACGATGCTATGCGTGCCACGGTGCGAATGGACAGGCGGAGCGCGGAATCAATGTTCTGGATCGGGCGGGGTTGATTGAGACAGGCGTGCTCGAACCGGGCGACAAAGAATCGATGTTACTGCGCGTGATGGAGACCGGCCGGATGCCATTAAAGGGGCCGAGGGTGCCGGCGCGTGAAGTGGAAATTATCCGCCGCTGGGTAATGAGCGGTGCTCATGAATGATGCACCTGATCCGCGGCTACGGGTTGCCCGTTCAGAATGAGTTGATTCTCGCATAGAACCACGCTATCCCCTGGTATACCGATTACCGTTTTGATGCCCCGCATGTTTTGCCGGGCACGTCAAAGAGGACGAGATCTCCGCGCCTGGGTTCAGCGAGAGCAAACAGTTTCCAGAAGAAATATCGTGCGTAGACATCATAAGCCGCGTAGTGGACCAAGACTCGATCGCCAAAGCGGAAGTGCGGGGCTTCAGATGGCCCAGTCACCTTCAGCACCCGCACTTAGCCGGGCAGCGAGGCAGCCGTCAGTGTCAGAACCAAAATGGTCCGGAGGCGAAACCGGCGCGTTGTCATCATTCGTTATTAATTCATTTCGATAACCCTGCCGCCGCGCAAATCATCTAAGCTACGATGAATCGAATGACCGCGCCAAATCCCTTTCAGGATCCTCTTCGCTTCCGGCGCCGCGTGCCTCCGTGTGCCATCGTCATCTTTGGAGCCAACGGCGACCTGACAAAACGGAAGCTGATTCCCGCCCTGTACCGGCTGGCATACGACCGGCGCATTCCGCCCGGTTTTTTTGTCGTGGGCAACTCCAGAACGGCGATGAGCGACGATCAGTTTCGCGAAAAAATGCGCGAGTCGTTGCCCAAATTTCTAGAAGACACGCCGTTCGACGAAACTCTCTGGAACGATTTTGCGCGGAATCTTTCCTATGTTGCCGGCGATCTGAACGACGCGGCATGCTATGCCAGGATCGGCGAGAAGATAGCCAATTCGGAAAATACGCTTTTCTATTTGTCCACGCAGCCGAGTCACTACGAAACGGTGATCGAGCAGATCGGCGCGGCGGGTTTGGCGAAGGGGAAGGGGAACGGCTGGCGGCGGATCGTAGTAGAAAAACCGTTCGGCCACGATCTGGCGACGGCGCGTCAACTGAACGCGAAACTCCACGAAGTTTTCGAGGAAGATAAGGTCTACCGGATCGATCACTATCTGGGTAAAGAGACGGTGCAGAACGTGATGGCCTTCCGGTTTGGCAATGGAATTTTCGAGCCGTTGTGGAACCGGCGGTATATCAATCATGTGCAGATCACCGCGGCGGAGTCGATCGGCGTTGAGGGGCGCGGGAGTTATTACCAGGAAGCGGGCGCGCTGCGCGACATGATTCAGAATCATCTACTGCAGGTGATGTCGACGATTGCGATGGAGCCGCCGGCAGTGTTTGAACCGGACGTCGTCCGGGACGAACGTGCAAAGGTGCTGCGCTCCATCCGGCGCATCAAACGCGAAGAAGTCCCGGATTATAGCGTAGCGGGCCAATATGGACCGGCGCGGATTGGCACCGAGGAGGTGCCGGGATTCCGCCAGGAGCCCGGCGTGAGCCCGGATTCGCAGACCGATACTTATTCGGCGGTGACGGTTTTCGTGGATAACTGGCGTTGGGCCGACGTCCCCTTCTACATAAGGAGCGGCAAGCGGCTGCCCAAAAGAGTGACCGACATCGCCATCCAATTCAATGCGGCGCCGCACTCTCCATTCAGCACGAACGGCGAGGAACCGCTGCCGACTGTTCGTCCGAATCTGCTGATCCTGCGGATCCAGCCGGAAGAGGGAATTTCGTTGCGCTTTCTTTCGAAACAGCCGGGCGAGGGCATGCAGTTGCGTCCTGTATCGATGGACTTTAACTATGGCACCAGCTTCGGCGCGAGATCGCCCTCGGCTTACGAGACGCTGCTGGTGGATGTGATGATCGGCGATGCAACTCTCTACACGCGGCAGGATATGGTGGAGGCGAGTTGGGCGGCGGTGCAACCCATCCTCGATTACCGGCCGGAACACAAGGCGGATTTCCCGAACTACGCCGCCGGCACGTGGGGACCGAAGGCATCCGACGAAATGCTTGCAAAAAGGGGGCACGTATGGAGAGTGCCGTAATTACTCGCGCACAGCCGGAAAAAATTCTTAAGGATCTGGCGAAGCTGTGGGTGGATCTCGGTAAGCAGTCCGATCAAGGCGTATTGCGCGCTTGTTCCATGACGCTGATCGTGGTGATCGAGGAGACTCAGGACGCCTCAGCCATCGGAGAGGCGATTGCCGGCCTGATGCATGAGCATCCCAGCCGGGCCATTGTCGTGCGTATACGGGAGTGCCCGGAGCCGTGCTTAGAGGCCAGAGTGTTCGCGCAATGCTGGATGCCGGTGGGCCGCCACGAGCAGATCTGCTGCGAACAGGTGGAGATCACGGCTGCGCGCAGAAGTCTGGCCGACGTGCCGGCGGTAATCCTGGGCATCGTCGCTCCCGATCTGCCGGTGGTGTTGTACTGTCCGGATGTCGGCCTTTGCCTCTCGCCGGAATTTCAGACGTTGCCGCCGCTGGCCGGAAAGGTGGTGATCGATTCGGGGTCTTCAGGCGACCTGGCGGGTATACGTTATTTGCAGTCGCTGCTGAAGAACGCTTATCGCCGCGCCGATCTCGAATGGGGCCGGCTCACCGGCTGGCGCGAAGCCGTGGCGCAGATCTTTGAGGATTCCTCACGGCGCAAGGCGGCGCAATCGCTAAAGAAGGCCCGCATTGTACACACGCAAAGCGCGACTTCGCCGGCTGTACACTACTTGTCCGGTTGGTTCCGTAATGTTTTGGGCGAAGGGATTCAGATCGAGTTGCTTAGCGAGAATGGGCCATCGTCGGCTTCGATCCGCCGGCTGGAGTTGGAAGCGCCCGGGTTTCATGCCACGATCGAGATGAAGGATGCGTCGTCTGCCGAATTGCAGGTGGACGGTGTATCGCAACGCGTCGTCTTTCCGCAATGGACGGAACAGGACCTGTTGCGCCAGGAGCTATCGATTACCGGGCGTGATCGCATATTTGAAGAGGTGCTGGACCGATGAGCGTACACTGGCATTCGTATCCCGAGGCGGATAAGGCGGCCGAGGCTTGCGCACGGCAGGTATTGGCGCTGCTCGAGAATGCGCTCTCGGGCGAAGGCGAGGCGACGCTTGCAGTTTCCGGCGGGAGTACGCCAAAACTTTTGTTCGCACATCTGGCCAAGGCGAATTTCGATTGGGGTCACGTACATTTGTTTTGGGTGGACGAGCGCGCCGTCCCGATGACCGATCCTCAGAGTAACTACAAGCTGGCGGACGATAACCTGATCGTGCCCGCGCGCATTCCCCACCGGAACGTCCATCGGATCCACGCGGAGTTGCCGCCTGATAAAGCGGCGAAACTCTATGCTAGTGAAATTCGTGAATTTTTCGAGCTTGCGGATGGCGAGTTGCCGCACTTCGACGTCATCCACTTTGGGATGGGCGATGAGGCGCACACGGCGAGTCTGTTTCCGGGAGAGCCGTTGATCGACAATCGCGAAGAGATCGCCGCCGCTGTTTACGTGCCGAAGACGCCGCACTGGCGCGTTACGCTGCTTCCGGCGGCGCTGCTGGCGGCCCGTCATTCAGTTTTTCTGGTTGCTGGTGAAGACAAAGCGGAAGCTGTCCGTTGGGTTTTTCAAGAGCCGTACAATCCGAAGAAATATCCGGCTCAAGTAATTTCGCATCACGGCCGCAAGGTCACCTGGTTTTTGGATCAGCCGGCCGCGCGATTGATGGATTGAAACAGAACGGCACTCTGCGTCGTCAAACCTGCTTCATGCCGCCCCGAATTATCTGCTTGCTCGCCCTGTTCGCGCATTCGCTTTTCTGCGCAGTGCACCATCCTCAATTGCCGCTGTTCTTTGAACGTCACGGGACAGGCGCGGTGGGCCGTCTGCCGGGATACTCCGTGCATCTCGATTCCTGCGCGGCGTCAATGACCTTCGCCGGACAGGCGCCGGTGAGGCTGCGTTTTCCGGGAGCTGCTTGTGGACGGAAGGCCGAGGGCATCGAGCCGCTGGCCAGCTATAGCAATTACTTCACGGGCGGCGATTCCGCGGGCTGGCGAACGCGCGTGCCGCATTACGGGAAAGTGCGCTTCCGCGATGTGTATCCAGGCATCGATGCGGTTTATTACGGTAATGAGCGAAATCTGGAGTACGATTTGATCGTCGCTCCCGGAGTTGATCCGAGCGCCATTTCACTCGCGATCGACGGGGCCGGCGAGCAGAGGGTGGATTCCGCCGGCGATCTCCTGTTCGAGGCCGGCGCGATCTCATTGCGCCAGCATCGGCCAAGCGTCTATCAGGAAATTGACGGACAGCGCGTGAACGTAGAGGCGTCGTATCGCATCACGAGTGACCGGCACATTCGCCTCACCCTAGCGGAATATGATGCGTCCCGGCCGCTGGTAATCGATCCTGTGATTCAGTTTTCGGTGTACTTCGGCGGCGGCGGGTATGACGTCGGAATCGCTATTGCCACCGACGCCAGCGGAAACGTTTACCTCACCGGTAATACCAATTCGTCGCCACTGGCCACGCCTTCGAGTTTCCAAAATCAGGTGCCCGGTGGCGGCGATGCGTTTGTGGCGAAGTTCTCCGGCGGCAATGGGCAGCTCGTGTGGGCGACCTACCTCGGTGGATCCGGATTCGATCAGGGGAACGCGATCACTGTCGACGGCCAGAGCAACGTTTACGTCGCGGGCGCGACGGGATCTATGAATTTTCCGACACAGGGTCCATTTCGCGGCAATAACGCCGGAATGTTTAACGGCGGCGAATACGATGTGTTCGTAACGAAACTCGCTCCGGGTGGAGATTCGCTGATTTACTCCACTTATATCGGCGGCGGTGCGAACGACTGGGCGAACGCGATTGCTGTGGATTCCAAAGGCTCCGCCTACATCACCGGGTGGACGCGGTCGACAGACTACCCGACGCAGAATCCAATCGATTCCATGTATGCCGCACTGGGTGGTGAAGACAGTTTTGTCACAAAGCTCGCGCCATCCGGAAGCACTCTCGTTTATTCAACTTTTCTAGGTGGAAACAGCCGGGATTTCGGTACCGGAATCGCCTTGGACTCGACAGGGAATGCGTATGTAGCGGGAATGACTTCGTCGACCGATCTGCCGGCGGTAAATGCGTTCCAATCGGCGAACAAAGGCGGTGTGCAGGACGGCTTTTTGGCCAAACTCTCGCCCGGAGGAGACCAGATGCTACTTCTGACGTATCTGGGCGGCTCAGGCAACGAGCAGGATCTGCGCGTGGTGGTCGATTCCACCGGAATTTATTTGAGCGGCTCGACATCATCTGCGGATTTTCCAACGGTGAACGCGGCGCAGAAGACGATCGGCGGCGCCACCGACACATTTATCGCGAAGCTCACTCCGCAAGGAAATTCGCTGATTTACTCGACCTATCTGGGCGGCAGCGGAGATGAATTTCAGTATGGCCTGGCAGTGGACGCGAGCGGCAGCGCTTACGTGACCGGCTGGACATCTTCGTCGTTCGACTTTCCGCAACGTAACCAAACCCAGGGAGGATACGGCGGGGGTGCGGCGGATATTTTCCTTGCTCGTCTCGCACCTCAGGGCAACGCGTTTCTTGCGGCGGGCTTCATAGGTGGCGCCGGCGCGGATGAAGGCCACGCCATTGCCCTCGATCCCTCCGGAGCGGTTTGGATCACGGGAAGAACCTCCTCGCCCGGTCTTCCGGGAGCGCGCAACCAGTACACTCCAGCTTCCACGAACGGCGATCCGTTTGATGCGTTCGTGATGAAGATTACACCGGACACCTCAGTCGCGTTCGCCAGCGTAGCGCCAGGGACGCTCTCGTTCACGGCGCAACAGGGCGGCGCAACGCCCGCCGCGCAGACGGTCACGCTGACGTCGAGCAGTGGATCGGTAAATTTCGCGGCATTTGCCACGTCTACTGGGAACTGGCTGTCTCTCAATCCGACGAGTGGGAATTCCACTCCGGCGACATTTAGTGTGAGCGTCAATCCGGCCGGTCTCGGCGGCGGAACTTATTCCGGCAGTATCACGATCAACGTGCCGGGGGCGGCGAACAGCCCGATTGTTATTCCTGTGACTTTGAATATTGCTAACGTGCCGGTGATCTTGTCGCTTACGCCGGCAACGATACCCGCGGGATCGGGCGACACGACGATTACAGTCGCGGGCGGCGGTTTCTCGTCCGGCGCCTCGGCGCAAGTGAACGGGCAAACAGTTGGGAGTGTGTTCGTGGATGCTTCGACGTTACGGGTTGTGGTAGGCAGCGGATTTCTGGCGAGTGCGGGAACCTTGCGTCTTACGGTTACCAGCGGCGGAGTAACCACACAACCGGCTACGTTGACGGTGAGTACAAATGGGCTGGTGGTCACGGCCGGCGGCGTTGTGAATTCCGCGACGGCCCAGAACGTTGCCGTCGCGCCGGGTGAACTCATTACCATCTATGGCTCCGGTTTCGGGCCTTCAGCGCCCACCCCCGGTACAATCGACAATGCCGGCCACGTGGGCACGTCTGCCGGAAACACGCGTGTACTGTTCGAAGGTACGCCGGCGCCGATCACGTTCGTGGCGAATGGACAGGTGAACGCAGTCGTGCCGTTCTCGGTGGCTGGACGATCGAGCGTCCTCGTGCAGGTGGAATACCAGGGTCAGCAGTCGGCGTCCGTTGCGTTAGCTGTTGCGCCGAGTGTGCCTGGTATTTTCACTTCGGACGCATCTGGGCATGGACAAGCGGTGGCGATCAACGAAGACGGCAGCCGGAACTCGGCCAACAATCCGGCGGCAGTGGGATCGGTGGTGGTACTCTACGCTACCGGCTCAGGACAGACGAACCCGCCAGTCACAGACGGTACGATTTCCAACGATCCAAACAATCTGCCCCAGCCCGTGCTGCCGGTTTCGGTAAAAGTGAACGGATTGGATGCGCAGGTGCTTTACGCGGGTGCAGCGCCGGGATTGGTGGCCGGAGTGACGCAATTAAACGTGCGCATCCCGGCAGGTGTTCCGGCCGCGAGCGCAATTCCGGTCGTGCTGAATGTGGGAAATTCCAGCAGCCGATTCGACGTGACTATCGCGGTGAAGTAATTCAACGCCGAGATCGAGGTGACGAGCCAGTTCAACAATCCTCGGGACATTCAGTTCGCACTCAAAATCAAGTTCTAAGTTCGATACCCGCAGGTTCCGACGGAAAACTGCCGCGGTCGAATACTTTGACGCCGCGCAGGTAGGTGGTCTCGATGACGCCGGTGAGCTTTTCGTTCATATACGGCGAAATCGGATGCCGGTAGTGCAGAGCCGGCGCCGTGACCTTGAATGTTGCTTCGGGATCGAAGACCACCAGGTCCGCGTCGCGGCCAACTTCGATGCGGCCCTTGCGCTGCAACCCGGCGAGCTCGGCCGGTTTTTCGGCCAGCCAGCGGACCACATCGGTAATCGGAATGGATCGCGCTCTGGAGTCGCTCCAGACGAGCGGCAGCGCGAGCGATAACGATGCGATGCCGCCCCAACCGCTGAAAAAATCACCCTGCTTCATTTCTGGCGGGCTGGGCGAATGATCGGTGGCGATGAGATCGATGAGGCCGCTTTGCAGCGCGTGCCAGAGCCGGTCGCGATTGGCATATCCGCGGATGGGCGGCGCACATTTGTACTGCAGCGCGGTGTCCGGGATTTCCTCAGCGGCTAGATGCAGATAGTGAGGACAGGTTTCGACAGTCACCGGCACCCGGTCCATGCGCGCCGCGGAGAGATCCTCGAGAGCCTGTGCCGTTGCCAGATGCACAATATGGACGCGGCACCGGAACCAGCGCGAAAGGCGGATCATCAGACGGACCGCTTCGACTTCCGACTCATCGGGCCGAGATGCGAGATACGTCCGGTAGCGGCGCGGGTCGCCGGTAATGTTGGCGTGTGCCGCTTCGATGGGACCCGGCAGTTCCGCGTGCACGAGCAACGGACGCCCGGTGCCCGCGACGAGCGGCATTGCCGCTTCCAGTTGCCGTTGGGTGACGTGGACGAATTCTTCTACGCCGGAGGGAACGAGGAAGCATTTGAAGCCGAGCACGCCTGCATCGGCGAGCGGCACGATATCGCTGAGATTGGCGGGCTGCTCCCTCGCGGCATCACCGCCGCCGACAACGCCGCCCCAGAAACCATAATCGACCATGCATTGCCCACGGGCGGCTGACCGCTTTTCCGCCAGCGCCTGCACGTTGATGGTAGACGGAATGGAATTGAGAGGCATGTCGATTATCGTGGTGACGCCCCCGGATGCCGCCGCGCGCGTGGCGGATGCGAACCCTTCCCACGCGGTCCGGCCGGGCTCATTGACATGGACATGCGTGTCGACGAGGCCGGGCAGCACCATATTGTCGCCCACATCGATGAGGACGGCGCCAGGCGGCGCATCCAGCAGCCCGTGAATCGCGAGAATTTTTCCGTCCACTATTTCTATGGCGCCAGCACGCACAAGATCCGGCAAAACGAGCTGGTTGGACTGGAGGAAGAAGTGCATGGCCAGGCCCCATTGTGTCACTGTCTATGGGACTATCGCACTTTCACTTCAACGCTTTTCCGTTCCGTTTTCGCGCCCTTAGTGGCTTCCAATGTAAAGGTGGTTGTTTGGCTAATGGCGCTCTTGATGCAACCGATCTTCGCCGAAGGTCCGTTGAGACCGGGCGTCAGTTTTACTGTGTCGGCGCCCATCGCGTTGTAGCAGACGTTTACGTCCTGCCCGGGCGTCACTTGCTTGGGGTCGGCGGAGAAAGATGCGATGAGTCCGCCTTCGCCTTCCTGATGATGCCGGCGATTTTCCACGTGTTTGACGCCTTCCACGCGCACCTCTGTCTGCTGCGAAACCTCATTGCCGTCCTCGCCGGTGGCGACCAATTTGTACTCCGCCGTTTTCTCGGGCGCGATGGAGAAACAGCGATTGAACGAAGGCTTCAGATCTTCCACCTGAGGCTCGATGCGCACCGATTTCGCGTTCTCCACGCCATAGCAGAGCAGGACCGATTCTCCACGGGCGATCACCGGTTCGGCGGCATAGAAGAGAAGAATTTTTGCCGGCGGGTGGGCAGCGGGTTTAGGGTTTATTGCCGTGGGATTGCTGCTTCCGCACCCCACCGCCAGACTGGCCAGACACAGGATCGGCGCCGTCTGCCTTATAGAGAGCCACCATGTGTTTTTGATCTTCGAGGGAGAGGCCGGAGTGGGCTGGGAAATCCTCCCGCGACCGGAGCTTCCGGCGATAGCGGGAGAAGTACTCGAGGATATTGCCACCGTATTCGAAACTATACATGATGTCCCCGAATTGATGTGTGTGCGAAAGTCCAAGCGCATGCCCAAGCTCGTGAAGACAAGTCAAGTAAACAACAGAATCGCGAAACAGGCGGTCCTTCGTTCCTTCTTCCTCAATTTTCAGGCCGAGCCCACTCAACGCGGGCCGCACGTTCAGTTCGGCGCCTCGCTTTCCATCTACTTCAATCGCCCGTGTCTCACCGTACAGCCCATTGCTTCCATTCGCCGCCCAATACAGCCGGATTCGCGCCTTGCTAAGCGGCGACTTCGCGAAATCCACCGATCCACCGGAACCCTTGTGCCATGCCGCGAATGCCCACTCCGCCAGTTGCGCGTCGCTGATTTCGCACCCGGACTCCGGATGCCGGCAAGGTTCAATCCAATACGTATACGTTTCGGCGGCGCCGGCAGCGCCCGCGAGCACCAGGAGCAATCCAATGAGCTTCACTTGGCTCGCCTCGACGGCAATCTTTCTTCTGTTACTTCCTGCAACAACTGCTCCAAATGCGTAATCCGCCGTGAAAGTTCTTCGAGCGCCTGACCTTCCGGATCGGGAAGACTGCCGTGCGACAAAGTCTCGTCTTCCGTCGACGCCCTGGACTTTACGACGCGCCCCGGAATGCCCACTACGGTCGAGTGGTCTGGAACCGGCCGGATAACAACCGACCCTGCCCCTATCTTGACGTGATCGCCGATCTGAATGTTGCCCAAAATCTTCGCACCTGTGCCGATGACTACATTATTGCCGATTGTAGGATGCCGTTTGCCTTTTTCCTTTCCCGTCCCGCCAAGAGTTACGCCTTGGTAGATTAGCACGTCGTTTCCAATCTCGCTCGTTTCACCGATCACGACGCCTGCCCCATGATCGATGAAGAAGCGGCGGCCGATGGTCGCTCCTGGGTGGATCTCGATGCCGGTGAAGAACCTGCCGAGTTGAGAAAGGAAGCGCGGGAGGATGGGAATACGGGCGAGGTACAAGCGGTGAGCGAACCGATGGAGCAAGATCGCATGGAAGCCCGGATAACACAGCACGATCTCCAGCACGCTCTTGGCGGCTGGGTCTTCCCGGAATATGGTCTCGATCTGTTCCCGGATCGAACCGAACATACTCTACTGTACCTGTTTCCAGAGTCGCGAGCCAACAGTGGCAAGGCCCGGGCAAAACCCCGTGATATCCTGATGAGACCGACGATCCGGACTGACGCGCCACCAGCCTCGGAATAATTGTGCCTTTGCATGTTAATTTCGAGGTCTAAATCGTATTTCTCTCCAGCGGAAGGCTTCACAATTCGCATCCGGATCGGGTTCCACGCGGCAAAAGTGGCCATATCCATTATTTTTTGGTTACCGGCGAGGTCCGGTTGTATTTAAACGAGGGAGTTGAATGGGTCTGAAAAACATAATAACTTTATCGGTTGTTTTTCTATTGACGATAGGTACAGCGTTGGCTGCACCCCAGTTGCGGCTGGCACAAACCGCGGTTGGACCCGTGGTGGTGGCCGTAGGAGGGTCTACTGCCCCGCCCGCCGTCGCCTTCAGAAACGCCGGAGACGGAACGCTGAATCTGAAGACGGCTTCCTCGGCATCCTGGCTTCTCGCCAGTGTGTCCGGCGCGCAGATCAATATCAGTCTGCAGGCTGGATCTCTGGCTCGCGGGCTCTATACAGGTTTCGTGACCGTCAGCGATCCGAATGCGGTTGATGCCCCGCAGACAATTTCCGTCACCATGCAGGTGGGTTCGGCGATTCTGGATAATGCTAATTTCTATGTGGCTCCTGGCGGCACGGCGTCGGCTAGCTTTACGACCGGTAGCAAGCTCACTTCAGTGATTACCACGCAGGGGAACGTGCCGTTCCTTTCGCTCGCGCTGGATGGCGCCGGTAGTTTCGCATTTACCTATCCATACCGAATCGCCGCGACGGCTCCGGCCGGCCTTGCCAATGGCCCGTACACGGGCTCGGTGGCGATTTCCGGGTCTTCGTTCGCCCCCGACAACAAGATTGTTCCCGTAACGTTGAACGTCACGTCGCAGCCGATTGCGCAGCCCAACCCGGCCATCATTCTCGCTCGCGCAGCTCAGAATTCGCCCAAGGCGGTGCAAGGCGTCAACATCGGCAATTCAGGACTTGGGACTCTGAACATCAGTAGCGTGACCGCCGCGATGACGTCAGGGAGCGGTTGGCTGAGCGCAGTTCAATCATCCGGCGCGCAGGTGGTGCTTATCACAGAGGACCCTGCCGGCCTGACACCGGGTTCTTATTTCGGTACGGTCACCGTCGCGTCCAACGCCGCAAACGGCAATGTGAGCATACCGGTGCAATTTGATGTTGTGGCGCCGGGTCCGCCGTTCTCGTATTCCAACGGCGCACTAAATAATGGACAAAGCGACATCGGCGACCCACTGGCGGATGGGGCGATTGTTTCACTGTACGGCGAGCAGTTCACGACGAGCGCTCCACAGCAGAATTCAGGCTTGCCGCTGCCCACGAGTCTGAACGGTGTCAGCGTTTTTGTGAACGATCAGATCGTGCCGCTGTATTACGTGTCCTACGGCCAGATCAATTTCCAAATGCCCTACAATGCGACCGTGGGCAATGCGGTGATGCGAGTGGAGAATAACGGACAGCGGGGCAACAGCATCTCGCTCCAAATAGCCGACGCGACGCCGCGCATTCTGAAGCTCGGCATCCAGAATTACGGGATCGTCGTGAATCAGGATGGCAGTTTCCCCATCCCGGTCACGGCAGGGATCTTCAGCCACCCGGCCAAGCCCGGCGATATTCTCGTGATCTACGCAACCGGCCTCGGCCAAACTACTCCGCCTGTAACGTCGGGAGCGGCCGCTCCAACCAGTCCGCTTGCCGGCGCTCCTTCAGTGACTCATGTCCAGTTTGGAGCCTCCAATCTGTTCGTTCAACCGGCCACCTCGAATGTTCAGTTTGCGGGCCTCACTCCGGGTTTTGTCGGTCTGTATCAAATCAATGTTGCGGTGCCTCCGGATACTCCGCTGGGCGATCAGGTGACCATCACGCTAGCCGGATCCGGCCCTGCCAGCAGGTCAGCCGCGATCGCTGTTCAAGCACCATGACTCGTCGGCTCTATTACGACGACAGCTATCTGACGCACTTTCAGGCTGCGGTGGTCGAAGCCAGTCCCGATCGAAAGCGGGTGGTGCTCGAGGGCTCGGCGTTTTATCCAACGTCCGGCGGCCAGCCGTTCGATCTCGGTTCGATGAACGGTATACGGGTGACGGACGTGATCGATGAAGGCGTACACGTCGTTCACTACTTGGAAAAGCCTCTCGAAGGCGACGCCGTGGAAGCCGAGATCGACTGGACTCGCCGCTTCGACCACATGCAGCAGCATACCGGACAGCACCTGCTCTCCGCCGTCTTGGCGGAGTTGTTCAAGTTCGAGACGGTGAGCTTTCATTTGGGAGCGGAGAGTTCGACGATCGATCTGGAGACGCCGGCGATTTCGGCCGCACAGATCCAAGCTGCCGAGCGACGCGTGAATGAGTTGATATTCGAGAACCGGCCGGTGGACGTCACCTACATAGACGCTTCGGAGGCAACCGATCTTCGCAAGGCATCCGACCGATCCGGCACTCTGCGCGTGGTCAGCATACGCGATCTGGACCGCAGCGCCTGCGGTGGAACGCACGTGCGCGCGACGGGCGAAATCGGAGCGGTTCTGCTTCGCAAGACCGACAAAGTGCGAGGCAACGTGCGGCTGGAATTCCTCTGCGGCGGACGTGCGGTCGGACGGGCGCGGGCGGATTTTGATGCGTTGGCCAAAATCGCGCAAGCATTTTCATGTCCTCTGGATGACGCACCGGCGCTGGTGGCTACGCAACTTGATCGGATACAGGAGAGCGAGAAAGCGCGGCGAAAACTGGCTGTCGAGCTGGCGCAGCACCGGGGGCGTCAGCTTTATGAACAGGCAGAGGCAGGGGCGGATGGCATGCGTCGCTACGTGACCCGAATCGCGCATGGGGGAATCCC